>WNFI01085962.1_pt1 | contig 11976 bp, 8 predicted proteins | sample 5400471 | NCBI WGS metagenome assembly WNFI01 (sample SAMN13153348, study PRJNA577476) | soil metagenome | isolation source: 100 cm saprolite on Douglas fir-dominated hillslope | place: USA:California | collected 2013-09-17 | reverse complement strand
GTCCTTGCGGAACATCCAGGTGGCGACCTTGAGGTTGTCCGCGACGCTGAGGTTCGGGAAGATGCCCCGCCCCCCGGGGACGGCCATGATGCCGAGCCGGGCGCACGCCATCGCGTCGGCATGAGTGATATCGCGACCGCCGAAGGAGATGGCGCCGTCGCTGGGGTCGTTCAGCCCCGTGATGGCGCGGAGGAATGTCGACTTGCCGGCGCCGTTGGTGCCGAGGAGCGCCACCATCTCGCCCTCGGCGACGTCAAAGTCAACCCCGAACAGGACCTGCACGCCGCCGTACCCGGCATCGACGCCACGGCACGAGAGCAGCGCAGTCGATTCGAGCGTTTCCCTGGCCCGGACGGCGCGAACAGCGTCGGCTTCGATGGTCCGCCGGATGCTGGCGTTGATGAGCCCTCCCGCAATGACGATGCAGGCGAGCACAACGAGGGAGGGGCGCGGGCCGTAGGCGTGCTGCAGGCCACCCACGGCGACCGAGACGCAGATGCCACCCAGCGCATACCAGAACAGGGACCAGGCGTACGCCTGCGAGCGCACCTGCGGCGGCACCACGGAGGCGACCAGGGTGGTGTACGCGGGCAGGAACCCGTAGGCGCCGATGCTCAGGACGACGGCGGCCGCAACCGAGAGAACGAAGATCGGCGACGCCGCCATGATCAGCACTCCCAGCCCGAACTCGATGATCATCAGACCGTTGATGAGCGGTAGCCGCGACAGCCGCCCGGCGCTCATCGCCCGCTGGGTCAGGACGGCGCCCACGACAATTCCGAACAGGCCGCCGACGCCATAGAGCCCGCCAAGAAGGCCGCGGGCAGCATCACCAGTGCCATAGACGTCCTTGAAGAAGTTGGACAGCAGGGTGATGAACGGGAGGGTGCCCCCCCCGAACAGGAAGGCGGCGATCCAGGTGCGGCGCAGGCTCGCGATGGCCCGCATGCGGCGGTAGCCTTCGAGAATGGAGGGGTGCTCCTCGGATTCCTGCACCGCCCCTTGCGACGCGCCCCGCTGGGGCTCACGCAGCACCGTTAGAGCGATGGCGGCGAGGATAAAGGTGGGGACGGCGAGGATGACAAAAGCGACGCGCCAGTTGGTGGCGGCCGCGATCACGCCCGCGAGTGGGGCGCCGAGCAAAGCCAGCGCCCACCCGAAGGTGCGATAGCCGCCAAACACCGTGCCGAGCGCGCGCGGGGGGTAGTAGTCGGAGAGCAGGCTCGGGTAGATCGTCTCGGTGCTGAGCAGCCCGACTCCTCCGAGCAGTCGCGCTGCGACGAGCACCGCCAACAGCGGAGCCAGGCCGGAGAGCAGCGCCGTCAGCCCCCAGAACACTGCAGTGACAGCGCTCAGGAGGACACGGTTGCTCCGGTCGCCGACGTAGCCCAGCGCGACGGCGAAGACAATCGGGACCGCGCCGGTGATCCCTGCGATCGCGGCGATCGTACCGCTCGAGATATGGAAAGCGTCGCGGATGTCGGGGGCGAGGATGCCGAACGCCACCTGGTCGAAGTTCTGCACCCCGGCCAGCGCGACGAGCACCGCCAGCGGCAGCAGGCCCGACGGGCCCAGGTCGCCGAGCGCGCGGCGAGGGCCGCCTACCCTGCCCTCAGGCTGGGGCATCTGCTTCTCTCATCAGCGCCAGCGGCACCGGCATGACCTCCGCGGTCGTCTCGACCCGCCTGTCCGCGAGCAAGCTGGGTACCACCATCCCACGGCGAGCGGCGATCAAGCGCAGAAGCGCGTCGCGGCCCCGGTAGACGAGATCGCCGAGACCGCCCGGGAAGAACATCAGCAGCGCCACGATCCCTCCGCCGGTGGCGAGAAGCGACCATCCCGGCGGCAGCAGATACTGCGAGCCGTAGACGTAGACCGCGCCGAGGACCGCGCCCGGCAGCGAGCCGAGACCACCGATCACCACCATCGTGAAGAACTGCAGGCCCTGCTCGGCGCCAAAGGTCCCGGCGGCGTAGGCCCCCTGCTGGATCACGAAGAGGCCGCCGGCCAGCCCAGCGATCGCGCCAGACACCGCAAACGCCACCAGGTGGGTGCGCGTCGTGTCAATCGCGAACGACTGGGCGGCTTGCCGGTTCTCCTGGCCGGCGATCATGGCCCGCCCGGCGTGGCTGGCGCGCAGCCCGCGCACCGCGGTCAGCACCGCGACCAGCACGAAGAGACACAGCAGATACAAGCGCCGGTCCGAGTCGAGCGCGATGCGGCCGAAGAGGTTGAGGTGGGGAAGCTGGTCGGTGGGCTTGAGCCACGGGAAATACAGCGGGCTGAGGAAGTACTGGGCAGCGGTGACCGCGAAGGCGAGCGTCGTCACGGCGAGGAACGGGCCGCTGATGCGGAGCGCCGGGATTCCGACGACAAGCGCTGCCAGGCTCGCCGCCGCCGCGCCGGCAGCCATCGCCAGGAACAGGTCGAAGCCGTGAGCCACCAGCAACCCGGTGATGGCGCCGCCGAGCCCCATGAAGGCGACCTGTCCGAGCGATATATGGCCCGCAAAGCCGGTCAGCACCACCAGCGAGCACCCCACGATGGCGTAGATGACGATGAGAGCGGCCAGCTGCGTTCGGGCGGGTGGCAGCACGTAGGGAAGGGCCACGGCGACGGCGAGCAGCGAGAACATCAGGCCGGCGCGCCCGAGCTTGACCGAGCGCAGGTTCACGAGCTCGGGAGGGACCGGCCGCACCGGGCGGATTGCCTGCCAGGTCGAGACCGCCGAATCGGCCGCGCGTGAGAGCGTCCGCCGCCGCAACAGCAGCATGATGAGGATGACGCCCAGCAGGGCGACGTAGTTATAGGTGGCATCCCGCAGAGTCCACCCCGTCAGCTGGTCTACCACGCCAAGCGCGAGCGCAGCGACGACGGTGACCGGCAGGTCGGCCATCCCTCCGATAACGGCGGCGGCCAGGGTTGTCAGCAGCAGCGGGGCGCCGCCCGTGGAGACACTGGTAAAGGACGCGAAGCCGACGATCGGCACCCGCAGCAGGACCGCAGTCGCCGAGAGCAACCCGGTAAGGGTCCAGATGATGGTGGACAGGCGGGCAACCGGAACACCGAGAAGCTGCGCCCGGTCGCCGTTGTCGGCGGCTGCGCGGATCGCTACGGCATAGTGCGTCGCCCGCAGGAACCATGTCATGGCGACGAGGACGATCGGGGCGACCACCATCGCGACCAGGTAGTTCCCGTTGAACAGCACGGGTGAGAGGAAGAAATGCGCGGTGAATGGAGTGGTGAACGTGCCCGCGTTACCGTTGCTCCACGCGCTGGGGATGATTACGCTGACGCCGTTAAGAATCTGGGCCAGCCCGATGGTGACGACGGCGACGATCAACCGCGGCGCGTGGGCAAAGCGACGCAGGATCGTGAACTCCACCGCAGCGCCCAGAAGCGCCGCCAGCGCCAGCCCAGCCAGAACACAGATGAAGTAGTCGAGGTGAACCTGGATGTGCAGCTCGATTGCCACGACGGCGGCCACAGCACCGAATTCAGCTGCGGCGAAGTTGACCACCCGGTTGGCGCGGTAGACCAGCACGATCGACACCGCGATCAGCGAGTTGATCGCTCCAAACACAAGGCCGGACAAGATGATCCCGGGCGGCGCTCCGTGTGGCAGCGTGACGTTCAGTCCGGCCCACAAGACGAGAGACGCCACGACCGCGGCTGCGACCTTCACCGGGCCTACAGCGCGCCGCAGCCTACCCGCGGCGAACGCGCGAATCAACCCCCCGGTCGCGCTTGACCCCACTACGGGTAGAAGGGTGGCGCGCCGGTCGGGTACTGGCCAACCTCGTATCGGCGGCCGCCATAGATCTCGACGTATGTGCCCTGCTTCCCATTGGCCTGGGAGGTCTGGCTCTCGTCCCAATAGATCTCGCGCGAGTCGATGATGGCGGTATGCGTCGTGCCGTAGAACCAAGTCCCGTCAGCCGCTGTTGATCCGCCCAAGCGCGGCAGCGCCCGGGTGCCGGCCGCGATGTTCGCAGGCGTCAGGATGGGACCTGCAGCCTGGAGCTGGTCAAAGATGGGCATCAGCTCGTAGTAGTTGAGAATCGTGCCCGGGTCCACCTTGACCCCCGCCGCCTGCAGGGTCCTGGCCGCCTCGCCGCGGGGGTCCTGCGCCACCTTGCTACTACCGAGCTGGGACAGCCCGAACAGGTGCCCCTTAAGCTCGGCCTGATCCCACAGCTGAGCCAGGTTGTCCTGGTCGGTGAGCGCCACCCCGGTGAGCATCCACTCGGGGTGGTACTGAAGGTTGTCGGCGTCCTGCGTCAGGAATATCGGAGACAGCGGGTCGGACGAGAGGACGACGGTTGTGTCGTGGTCGCTAGAGAACTGGACCGCGGCCTGCTGCGCGGCCGAGGGCCACTGTGAGATGTCGAGCGGGTACTTGTAGCGGTCCCAGCGATTCTGCGCCATGCCGTACTGCTGGGCGTCTATGTTCTCCACCCGGTCCTGGCATTCCTGGTAGCCGGCGTTGGTAGGGATAAACACCCCGAACTTTCGTGGCTGCCCGTTGAGGGTCAGGTCGCCGGCCCATTTGGTCGGAAACTGGAGCAGCTGCTTGCCGACGAACTCCGCCTCCTGGGCTCCTCCAACCGTGCAGCTCGGTGTCGGCGCCCAGATGTAGGGGTTCTCCGCGACGTATTCGGATTCGGGGAAATAGAGCTGTGCGAAGCCCAGGTACATGTGGTACTGCGCCGCGGCCTGTGCGAACGGTTCGTTTTCGTATAGGCCCTGGAAGTTCAAAGAACTGAAGGCGTGAAGGCTGTTCGCCATCGCGTCGGCGTCGGACTTCGCCCCAGCCTGGTCCCCGCCGGTCGACTCGGTGGTGAAGTTGCACTGCCCGGGGAAGTCCTGGACGTCGATGTGACGGCCGTAGAACTCGAACGTCCGGTTGATGTAGGCGATCAGCTGCTTTACGTGGGTCTCCTCGTCCTCGTATGTCTCGCCTCCCGCGGCGATCGACTCCTGGTCGACGGCCGCGGCATTGGGGCCCGACGAGTCCGTGCAGTGGTGGTAGGCGATGGTGATCGTCGTGGCGGTGACCCCATTCCAGGTGGCGCCGCCGTTGCTGCCTGTGAAGGCAGCGACACACGGGGCGGCGTACTGAGAGTAGGGCAGCTGGTGCACCCCGGGTGAGCACGGGAATCCGCCCCGGGTAACACCACTACCGACCTGCACTTTGCCGATAGGGGCGGCCACTCCAGGCCCGGCGCCGCTCGCGGTGCCGGGAGCTGCGGTCGCGGTGCCGGCTCCGCTATCAGCAGTGGGACCGGTCGCCTGGCCGCCGTACGCTCCTCCCGTCGTCTGCGCTGCCGGGGCGCCAGTCTTGGCCGACTGCGCCACAGTCGGCATCATCAGGAGCGAGGCGGACCCGAGTACGCCGAGGGCGTAGATCATCGAGTAGCGCCGCGCGTGGTAGGCGACCCGGAGCCCGGTCCGTCCGATCGGGTCACTTACCGCCGCGATGGTTTCGGCCTCCTGCCTCACCGATCGCGCTCGCAGAGGTCCCTGCGAGGGAGAACTCTCACCCATCCAGTCGCCCGCTAATCAAACCCCGCAGGTGACATTCTGTCACCATAGTGGGTAACATACTGCCACAGTGGCTTTGAGGAATGCGGGCGTCAGCCGGCCCCTCGTCTACAAGCATTTTTCCAACCGCACCGGGATGCTCGTCGACCTCTACCGGCGCGAGGCGAGGCTCATGCACGCGGATCTGACCGAGGCCGTCCGCGCCGAAGAAACCATCGAGGGGATGTTCCGCGCCCTGGTGCGAGCGGCGCTGGAGGCGTCGAGCCGAAGGCGGGAGCTTTTCACGGCGCTGCGCTCTGCGGGCGCCTGGAACCGGGAGCTGCGCCGCGAGCACCGAGACCGGGATCGGCAAACGATTCAGTTCTTCGCCGGCCTCGCGTGCAGGCAGTTCGGGATTCCCGCCGCCGAGGCGGAGTCGGCGACGATGATGCTGCTGACGGCGCTCGAATCGGTGTTGGGCCAGTGGCAGGCGCGCCGTACTCCTGCCAACGCGGCGATGCTGGAGGAAACCTACCTGGACCTGGTGATCGGGGGGCTCGAGCGAATGGCGGCGCGAACCGGAAATGATGAGATGGAGGTGGTTGATGGGCCTGGTCGAAGGTAGGGTCGCGATCGTAACCGGCGCCGGCCGCGGCATCGGGGCGGGGATCGCCAGACGTCTGGCGCAAGAGGGTGCGGCCGTGGTCGTCAACGACCTCGGCGTCGAGCTCGACGGCACGGGCCGCGATACCAGCCCCGGTCAGCAGGTGGTCGAGGAGATCCGTAAGGCCGGCGGCCGAGCCATGGCCAACCCGGCTGATGTGGCCGATCACGAGGCTGCCGCGGGCCTGGTCCGGCTCGCCATCGACGAGTTCGGCAGGCTCGACGTGCTCGTCAACTGCGCCGGAATTCTGCGCGACCGGATGGTCTTCAACATGGCCGAGGAGGATTGGGACGCGGTCGTGCGTGTGCACCTGCGCGGCACCTTCAACACGACCAAGCACGCGGCTGCCCACTGGCGCGAGCAGGCCAACCCGCAAGGGCACTACCGGATCATCAACTTCACGTCCCCGTCCGGGCTTTACGGTTCGCCGGGACAGCCAAACTACGCGGCCGCCAAGATGGGGATCGTCGGTCTCACGTATTCGTGCGCCAACGGCCTCGCGCGCTACGGCGTGACGGCCAACGCCATCTCACCTATCGCCCAGACGCGGATGACCTCCACCATTCCGGCCGAGCGCCGGCGGGGCGAGAGCGACGGGACCCGTGAGCCCGAGAACGTCGCACCGATCGTGGTGTACGTGGCCAGCGACCGGTCGGATTGGCTGAACGGTCAGGTGATCGGGGCCGGCGGCTACCGTGTGTCGCTGTACAGCCGTCCGACGGTGCTGGAGCAGGTGACGTCCGACGGCCCCTGGGACTTGCAGCGGCTGGCGACGACGGTCGAGGAATCGTTCAAACCGGTCCTCGAGCAGAAAGTACCCGTGAACCTGGCGTAGGTAAGGAGTGCCCCTGGACCACGCCGTCGTCGGCGTCGAGAGCGAGCCCACAGAGAGGTCCTGGACCTCGAAGGACGCGCTGCTCTACGCCCTGGGTGTGGGCGCCGGACTCGGCGATCCACTCCGCGAGCTGGAGTTCACGACCGAGAACTCGGCCGGCGTCGAACAGAAGGTCTTCCCCACGTTCGGGGTGCTGATCGCGCAGCCCGCCGGTCGACGCCGGTGGGGCGACTTCAACCCGGCGATGCTGGTCCATGCTGAGCAGGGGTTCACCCTCCACCGTCCGCTTCCGGTCGAAGGCACGGTGACGACGACATCGAAGGTCACCGGGATCTACGACAAAGGCTCGGGCGCCCTGGTCACGGCCGAGTCGGTGGCGCTGGGCCGGGGGGGCGAGCCGATGGTGACCTCGCGATCCGCCGCGTTTATTCGCGGCGAGGGAGGGTTCGGGGGCGACCGCGGGCCGGCCATCGCCTGGGAGCAGCCCGAACGGGAACCGGACGACCGCGTTGAGTACGCGACGCGCCCGGAGCAGGCCCTCCTCTATCGCCTGTCGGGCGACCGCAATCCGCTCCACTCCGATCCTACGTTCGCCGCCGGTGGCGGCTTCGAGCGACCGATCCTCGATGTGGGCCGAGCCCGGGGGGGCACGGTTCCAGACGGCCACGAAGGACGGCACGGTCGTCCTCGACCACGGCAACTTCAATTTCGCGAAGGAGGAATGACCATGGGCGGAGCATTCGACGGCAGGGTCGCGATTGTCACGGGGTCGAGTCGTGGCATCGGGGCGGAGATCGCCAGGCAGTTCGCGGCGGAGGGCGCCGCGGTCGCGGTCGCGGCCCGAACCGTGGACCCCTCGGCGTCCCGGCTGCCGGGCACGATCACGGAGACTGTGGAGTCGATCCGGGCCGCGGGCGGTACAGCTCTCGCCGTGCCCGTCGACCTGTCGTCGGCAGCCGACCGCGCGCGCCTGGTGGCCACGACGGAGCAGGAGCTTGGGCCGGTCGACATCCTGGTCAACAACGCCGCCGTCACGTACTTCACCCCGGTCTTGGAATTCGACCTCCATCGGTTCGACCTCATGATCGAGGTCCAGGTCAAAGCGGCCCTCCACCTGGCTCAATTCGTTGCGCCAGGCATGCGCCAGCGCGGCGAAGGTTGGATCCTGAACATCTCGTCGGGTGCCGCCCGCCACCCCCAACTGCCTCCCGCCGCGCGAGCGTCAACCGGCGCTGGAACCGTCTACGGAATGTGCAAAGCGGCGATCGAGCGCCTCAGCACGGGGTTGGCGGCGGAGCTCTACGAAGCGCGAATCGCGGTCAATGCGCTGTCGCCGTCGAAGGTCGTTCCGACGCCTGGGACGCTATTCCACGGCCTGACCAAGGATGGCGATCCCAACGCCGAACCGCCGGCGGTGATGGCAGCCGCCGCCCGTCTGTTGTGCGGCGGCGACGGGCAGTTCATCACCGGCCGCATCGCCTATTCGCAGGAGCTTCTCAAGGAGCTCGAGGTGCCCATCCCCGTCGGCTGATGGCCAAAGTTCAAACAGTGGGCGGGGCGGTAGACTCCGCCGCGCTGGGCACGACTTACATGCACGAGCACATCTTCGTGCTCACCCCAGACCTGCTCCAGAACTACCCCGCGGGTTGGGACGAGGAAGAGCGCGTCGATGACGCTGTCGCGAAACTGCGCGAGCTCAAAGCTCTCGGGGTCGACACGATCGTCGACCCGACAGTCGTCGGAATAGGCCGCTACATCCCGCGCATACAGCGCATCCACGACCAGGTCGACATTAACATCGTGGTCGCGACCGGGCTCTACACCTACAACGACATCCCGTTCCGGTTCCATTACCAAACTCCCGATCCAACGACCGGGCGCAAGGACCCGTTGGTTGACCTCTTCGTCAAGGACATCACCGAGGGGATCGCCGGGACCGGGGTCAAGGCGGGGATCCTGAAATGCGCGGTCGACGAACCCGGGCTGACACCGGGGGTCGAGCGGGTGATGCGGGCCGTCGCGCGGGCCCACCGACTCACGGGCGCGCCCATCACCGTTCATACAAATGTGCACAACGAGGGAGGCAAGCTCACCCAGCGGGTTCTGCGCGAGGAGGGCGTCGATCTATCAAGGGTCGTACTGGGGCACAGTGGTGACTCAACCGACCTGCAATACCTTCGAGCTCTCGCGGATGAAGGCTCGATCTTGGGCATGGACCGCTTCGGCCTCGACTCGATCCTGCCGTTTGACCACATCCGCGAGGATGTGCTGCCGGCGCTGCGGGCACGCGGGGTGAGCGACGCGCAGATCCGCATGATGCTGGTCGACAACCCGCGCCGGTATTTCGAACACGGAGCTGCCTACTAGTGCCAACCCGAGAGGAGATCTTCGAGACCCTCGCCAGGTCGCAGGAGCACCTCTTCAATTACTACCGTGGCATGACCCTGGCTGAGCTTGAGCGTCAATGCACCGAGAGTGAGGTCCCGGGCGGTCACCCATGGCGGCCCAAAGATCACGTCTCGCCCCTGGCGTTCATAGAGCGACAGTTCCTGGCGATGGCGCGCCGGACGATCGAGGGCAAGCGCGACCCGATTGGGATCAAGGCCCGGGTAGGAACAACCAATAGCGAGGAGGTGCTGGCGTGGGTGCATCGACAGAACCAGGCCTACGCCGACGAGCACGCCAACGACAGCCTGGGGGTGATCCTGGCCGACCTGACCGCGACGCGCCAAGAGAGTCTCGACCTAGTGGCGCGAGTCACGGATAAACAACTTGCGTTGCGCATACCCGGGGCGCCGTGGAACGACGGAACCATCGGTGGCGTGATGATCACCAATGCTCATCATGCGGAGATGCATACGTCCTGGGTCGAGAAGGGTCTCGCGGAGCCGGTGTAGCGCATCAGGTCAAGGGGGGCGTCAAGCAGCTGCACCAGAGCACCGCCACAGCACCCGGCGATGTTGGGCGATAATGGTGGCGAGGGGATAGTAGGAGGGATGGGTAGATGATGCTCGGTTCCGGCCAGATGCGCCCGGCGTCGAGATGACACCGACACCGTTCGTCGTTGCCACGCCTTTGCACTGGTTGGTGCCGGCGCTGGCTGCGATCGTGGTCGCCGGCGCGGTGGCGATCGTCGTGGTGCGTGCGGCCCAATCGCGGCCGATCACCGGCATCGAGGCCTTCGGCTTCTATCTACGAGCCGCCCAGATCGTCGCGCTGCTCCTGATTCTTTCGGGCGGGGCCGGCCTCCTGAAAGTGGGCTTTGCCCAGGTCTTTGGCGACAAATTCACATACTCCGGCGGGGGGGCCTTCTGGTCGGGCTACGCCAGCACCAATTGCTCGGGATCGGCTGGCGCCTCTGTAAGGGGTTCCCTCACAGGCAACATCCGCGGGGTCCTGGGGCCAATCGCCACCGCGCTCCCGGCCCCGCCAGCAAACGGCTTCGGCTCGGTCAACATCACCGTGACGCCGCTGCCGCTCCCGCCCGGGGCCCTCGGTACTGTTCAGCGCAAGGGACCGGGACCGTGCGTGGTTCGCAACCCGCCGCCGCCCAACCTCACCGGGCAGAAGCAGTCCGACGCGATTGAGGGCGCGGTGCTGCTTCTACTGGGCCTGGCCATTTGGGTGCTGTGCCTGCGCGTCCTCCCGCGAGTGGAACCGGCGCTCGGCACCGCGGCTGGGGCACTGCGGCGGCTTGAGACTCTCGTGGGGATTCTGCTTTTCGGCGTAGTCGCCGTCGGCTCGATCGCTGCCTCCTTGCCCAAGGCGATTGAGACGTGGCTCAACGTGGCGAACGGGAGGGTGCAGGCGCCCGGAACGGCGCTGGCAATCGGGATCCTGGCCATCGCTCCACTCCTCTATTACGCGCGGCGAGCGCGTCAGGAATTCGTCGGGCCAGCGCCGCAGTCCGAAGCGAGCGGGGTACCAGAGCCCAAGGAGTAGCAGCGGAGCGTCGACTCTTGCCGAGTCCACCTCCGTCGATAGCCGCTGCCCCCAAGTACGTTGTCCACGTGTGCACGCGCATGGCGAAACTCTGTAGCGGATCGTCTCGGCCCATCTTGAATTCGATCGACGAGCCTGTCGACTAAGGGTGCCCCAGAACGGGTCCGAGAACTCGGCGTCTGGCAGCACCTCTTTGATCCGCACGGTGACGGAGGCCAGGGTGCCTAGCGGTTGGCCCTTGAAATCGGAGGGGATGTCGGCGACGTCCCTGGCCGGAGGAAGGTCCATGACGAAGAGGTCCCAGCTCACGCGCGGAGTCTCCCGCGCACACAGCCGAATCGCAACGAACCATTAGAGGCAGCTTCGTAGGTCTCTGCTGGACGGCCGCAGGTGGAGCTGTAGCTGTAGGAGTGCTGGACTGCGGCCGGCCGCAGCTCGATCCGGGGATGACGGCCCCTTGGAGCAACCCGCTCATGACGCTGGGAGCTGGGCCAAGATCAAGCCTCTTTGCAGCCCGATTGAGAAGCCGGACTGATCTCCAGTCGGCGCCTCCAAGTGCTGAGATGGGCGCATTACTGACAGTCTTACGGACATAGGCGTCTACTGAGATTGCGGGGTGAGAGCCGGACGGGATCCCTCCGGTCCGGCTCTTTCTACGAGATATCCGCGTCCGTGATGCCAGCTCGACAGCTTTCCGTGACTAAGCCATGTGTCCGACGGTCCGGGAACAGGTACCTTAGTTTTGTCCCCAGGCGAAGCGTCGCTGGAAAGCCAATTGACTGGCAGGAAGTGGTGCGATGCAAGTCATGGTCTGGCACCGAGTTCGGTGCGACACTGCGAGCATCCCTCTTCTTCGGGCCGACGGGTCCGACCCGTCGGCCACCCTCAACCCGGGCGTATCCGATGGTTCTCTGGCAAGAAGAAGGAGCCGTCTCTGTAGCAACGGAGTGGAGAGCCTTGGTGGCCCGGTCCCAGGAGGAGAAGAACGCGCTTCGGCGGCAAGCCGTCGAGC
>WNFI01114584.1_pt1 | contig 11978 bp, 12 predicted proteins | sample 5400471 | NCBI WGS metagenome assembly WNFI01 (sample SAMN13153348, study PRJNA577476) | soil metagenome | isolation source: 100 cm saprolite on Douglas fir-dominated hillslope | place: USA:California | collected 2013-09-17 | reverse complement strand
CCACGTTCTCGATACATCACGCGGACGGCCGGCGGCCGGCGTTCCCATCGTGCTCGAGCGACGCGGAGACGATGACGGCTGGCATGAAGTCGGCCGCGGCACAACTGACGATGATGGGCGTCTTCGGACGCTAACCGGCACTGCCATCCAGGGCGGGACCTATCGCATCACCTTCGACACCAAGTCCTACGAGCCCGACGGCTTCTTCCCGCAAGTCTCGATCGTGTTCGAGGTCAAGGACGCTACCCAGCACTATCACGTGCCGCTGCTCCTCAGCCCCTACGGCTACTCGACATACCGAGGAAGCTGACGGGCGGGCCGCTCAGTCGAGACGGGGAATGGCTCACGCGGTGACGCGGAGCTCGCGGAGGACAGCATTCTCTTCTCAACTGCCCCCCGCGTCTCCATGTCAGTGATCGTCTGGCGACGACCTCCGGACGGTGGGCGGTGTGGTAAGAGTCGCGGACGTCGAGATCGTGTTCACAGGAACACAAATTCTGTTGGACCAGACACATGGTTATGTTTCTGAGAACAAAAGGTTCTGTCGATCGGAACACTCGCTTGTGTTCGTGGAACACACGGTTGGGTTCGTCAGGACACACAGTTGTGTTGGCTAAACACACGGTTCTGTTCTTTGGAACACACTTTTGTGTTCGTGGAACACGCGATTCTGTTCATCCAGACACACAGTCGTGTTCATCCAGACACACAGTCGTGTTCATCAAGACAGATGGCTGCGTTCATCAAGACACATCGTTGTGTTCGCTGAACACACAGTTGAGTTCGTCGGTCACACGGTTGTGTTCTCGGAACACACGGTTGTGTTCTCGGAACACACGACTGCTGACAAACTACGACAAATCTTAGTCGTCATCACTCAGCCGACCAGACCGATCGGACCGATCCGTCCGATGCCACACTCCCCTCGACCCTCGCCTCGACCCTCGCCCCTTTCGGCCCATCCCCTACGCCGCATCCTCGGCCGCCGCCCGCAGGATGCCCAATACCTGCCGCACAGCGCGTTCGCCTGACTCCACCGCCGAGTTCATGAAGCCCGATTCATCCACCGTATGCTCGCCAGCGAACACGAGATTGCCCTCCGGCTCTTCGAAAACACCCCCGTAGAGCTGGTGCTGGCCCGGCAAGTAGCAGACGCAGCGTGCTCCCCGCTGGCTCGACGTTGACCGGAATCGACCGGGAGATGAAGTCGCTGGCCGAGGCGACTCGCCGAAGCGAGCTGCTCGGCCAGCTACCCATTCGCTTCGAGTACATGCCCGGCGACGCCATGGTCATCGCCTCTCCTGATCAGGGCTTCGATCTGGTGACCTGCCAGACGCTGCTCATCCACCTTGACCGCCCGCAGGACGCATTGGCAGAAATGCTGCGCGTCACCAAAGCCGGCGGCTGGATTCTCTGCGCCGAGCCGAACAACCTCGCCAGCGCACTGTCGTTCGATAGTACGGCATGGGCCAACGATCTCGACAGTCTCATGGCCGGCGCTGAGCTTCAATATCGCGTTGAGCTCGGCAAGGCACGCCTTCATGAGGGATTCAGCTCCGCGGGCGAGCTTGTGGCCGGGTGGCTGGCCGCGATGAACGTCGAGTCCCTGCAGGTCTATCTCTCAGACAAGGCCCTGGCCATGTGGCCGCCCTATGCGACGCCGGAGATGGCCGAGGCTCTTCGATATGGCTCTCGGAACATGGTCCGCGGCCGGCGGCGCATTGATGTATGTGGTCGCCGCGAGAAAAGGGCCGAAGGACATCTCATCGCCGTGAGCGTCTAAGGCAACGCTGAGGCCTATTCGTTTTCCGCGCGCGTGGCCAGCGCGTCGAAACGAGCGACGAGATGCGGCGCGTGTTCCACTAGATAGGCACGGCAGGCCTCGATGTCGATGCTCGCCTTGATCAGCTCAATGACGTCTACCTGATCCTTGAGCCGCGAGGCCTTCAGTTTGAGGTAGATCAACGGGGGCGCTTCGACGATGGATCCATGTGGGGCTTCGAGGACTGCTTCCAGGAATTCCTCGCCGGACCCGGGAGAGATGAAATCGATGGCAATCCCGTTGACCTGGAATGGAACTCCGGCGCGAAGGGTGACGAGTCCTCCCGGATGATGTTCGAACGCCTCGCCGCCCACCAGAAAGTCCACATCCCCTGTGGCACGAGGGTACCCATTAGCCCCGACGGCAAGTCCTCCCACAACGAGGTGACGAACTCCCGCTCCCGAGAGAGCCGACGACGCCAGTTTCATCGCGTCGATCACCTTCGGCGCGACGATGTCTTCCAACAGCGATGGATCGGGCTTCGTCATCAGCGTTCTTCGCGTTCCGGCGATCGACAACTGCGGCCTGGCAAGCACGCCGTCAAGTATGCCACGACGCGCGACGCGCGATCCGTGATCGGTGACCGGAGTGCGGCGCGTGGACTACCGATCACATCACTGGACACCGGCCGCACTCAGTCGCCCGACTCGATCCGATAGTTCGGCGCTTCCTTGGTGATGATCACGTCGTGAGCGTGCGACTCTCGGAGGCCGGCGGAGCTGATCCGGACAAACTGCGACTTCGTGCGCAGGTCGTCGATGTTCTTCGAGCCGGTCAGGCCCATGCCGGAACGAAGGCCGCCGACGAGTTGCGGGACCATCGCTGAGAGCGAGCCTTTGTACGGCACCTTCCCCTCGATTCCCTCCGGGACGAGCTTCGCGGCGTCGATGTCTTCCTGGAAGTAGCGGTCCTTCGATCCCGCCTGCATCGCGCCGATCGAGCCCATGCCGCGGTAGGCTTTGAACGTGCGGCCCTGATAGAGGATCGTCTCGCCAGGTGCCTCGTCGGTGCCCGCGAACAGCGAGCCGATCATGACGCTGTGGGCACCGGCCGCGATGGCCTTCGTGATGTCGCCCGAGAACTTGATCCCGCCGTCGCTGATGATGGGGATGTCGTACTTCTCTGCCGCGCGCGCGCATTCGATGACTGCCGTGACCTGGGGAACACCCGCGCCGGCCACGACGCGCGTCGTGCAGATCGAGCCGGGTCCGATACCGACCTTGAGCGCATCCACCCCGAGCTCGATCAGATCATGAGCTCCTTCATACGTGGCCACGTTGCCCGCGATCAGCGGTGTGTCCGGAAAGAGCTTCTTGAACTGCCGGATGACGTCCATGACGCCGGTGCTATGGGCGTGCGCGGAGTCGATGACGATGACGTCGACCTTGGCGTCGATCAATGCCCTGGCCCGGTCGAGCCCTTCTTTGCCGACGCCGATCGCGGCGCCACAGCGAAGCCTGCCGAGAGGATCCTTGGCCGCTTGCGGATAGCGACGTGCCTTTTGAATGTCTTTGACCGTGATCAGGCCTTTGAGATCCCCATTCGAATCGACGACGAGCAGTTTCTCGATGCGATGATGGTGAAGGACCTCGCGTGCCTGCTCCAGCGTCGTCCCGACCGGCACCGTGATCAGGTCCTCTTTCGTCATCCGCTCGCTGATCGGAAGATCGAAACGGGTCTCGAAGCGGAGGTCGCGGTTGGTCAGAATGCCCACCAGCTTGCCATGCGCATCGGTGACCGGCACGCCCGAGATCTTGTACTTCTCCATCACCTGCAGGGCTTCGGAGATGCGCTGCCAGGGGCGCATGGTCACCGGATCCACGATCATCCCCGCTTCCGATCGCTTCACCCTGTCGACTTCTTCAGCCTGCGCTTCGATCGGCATGTTCTTGTGGATGATGCCGATGCCTCCCTGCTGGGCCATGGCGATGGCCAGCCGCGCCTCGGTGACCGTGTCCATGGCCGAGGAGAGGATGGGGATGTTGAGCTGGATGTCGCGGGTGAGGCGGGTGGAGACGTCGACGAAGTTGGGGTGGAGCTCCGATTTGGCCGGCTTGAGCAGCACGTCGTCGAACGTCAGGCCAAGCGCGATCTCGGAGGCGAACCTCTCGGACGGCAGTGGATCGGGACGCTCGATTTCATGGATATCGATCCTGCCGATGACCGGGACTTCCTGGAGTACTCGTTCGTCGCTCATTCGTCCGACCCCTTTGAGCGAGTATAAAACAGACCGCAGTGCGGTGAAATTGCGTGCAGGTGATCGGCGATCCGTGATCGGCTACGAGTGCTGAGTAGGCACGAGCGACGCGGTACGAGGTACGAGTCGCTTCGCGCGCGCGGCCGCTGTCATCCTGGATGACATGCACGGGCGAAGCGGCTCAGCACGCAGCACTTGACCCAATCACTTAGCCTGCGCGAAGGATTGGTTGAGTCGCTGCACTTCGGGATCAGTCGGCCGCAGTTGCTTCAATTTGGCGCCGAGGGCTCGGGCCTCTTCGAGGCGGTGCAATTCGAACAGGACGACGGCTTCGTTGAAGAGCGCCTGCCACTGCTCAGGCTGTTCCCGTCCCACCTGCTCGAACGCCGCGAGAGCCTTTTCGAGCTGGCCGGCCTGCTTGTAACAGATGCCGAGGTCGGTGCGGAGGTTGGGCTCCTCGCGTATTTTCAGGGCACGCTCGGAGTAGTCGATGGCCTGCGGATACTTGGCGGCATCCATGTACATGTTGCCGAGCTGACCGAGGGCCTCGAAGTTGTTCGGGTCCTTCTCGATCGTTTGCTTGAGAACCGCGAGCTGACTCCGGACGGCCTCCATCGCATTGGCCGAGCCGCCTCCCGCAAACGGCGCGTTGGGCGTCGCAGACGCAGGCGCGCTCGCGGACGCCATCGGCGCGCCCTCGGCCGGCGCAGACTCCGACGATCCGGCAAGTTTCGATTGCGCGATCTTCGGGCCGATCACCAGGCTTCCCATGATCAGTCCGAGGAGAAGACCGCAGATGGCGAAGACGATGTTGTCGCGTGTCATTGTCGAATCACCCGTTGACGATGATCTCCTTCAGCATCTGATCCTGCAACGCATAGATCTGGTAGACGCCGACGTGGTAGCCATTGAAGACGAACGAGAAGGCATAGACCTTCCCGCTGTGGGCGTGGACGTATCCGGAGAGGCCGACCACGCCGGCGATGTAGCCGGTCTTGGCATACACCTGCCGGGCATACGGCGCGGATCGGAGACGGCGGCCGAACTTGGAGTCGGGATCGCCGGAGTACGGCAACGAGCTCACGAAGTCCTCGCGCCATGGACTGGCCCACATGTACCGGAGCAAGCGGGTGAATGCTTCGGCGGACGCGCGGTTCTCGCGCGACATCCCGGAACCATCGGCCTGGTGGTACTCGTTGGCCGGAACGCCTACCTTCGAGGTCAGCCATTCCGTGACCGTGCCGGTCCCGGCCGCCCAGGAACCATCGTGCTTCGTTTCCGCGCCGAGCATCTTCACCACTTCCTCGGCGTAGGTGTTCTGGCTCTTCTTGTTGACGACGAAAACCAGAACGTTCATCGGCGTGGCGTGCTGCGCCACCGGCCGCCAATCCGTCCGCGCGTCGTGTGGCGTGACCACGAGATCGCCCTGCACGTGCAGACCGTTGTGCTCGAAGGTCTCGTGCGTGACGGTGGCGAAGTACTGGATGGGATTCTCGACGGTCACGAATACCTCGGTGGCTCCCGAGCGCGAGGGCACTCCTCCGCGAACGATCACCGTGTTCGTGCCCCGTACCCTGGTGATGAACGGTTGCCCGCGTCCCGTGACGCAACTGTTGGCAATGGTCAGGAAGTTCGTCGGCGGCTCCAGTTGCACGACACACTGCCTGGCCCCTCGGTTCGGCATCACGCGCACCGCCACGCACCCCTCCTGCATCGAGAAGGCCGAGATCGGTGCCTCATACCAGTTCACGAGCTGATTGACCGGCCACGTCGGGTGGATGTAGTCGGTGTCCATGTACCCATATTCGAAGATCAGGTTCCCACGCACGGTTTTGATGCCGGCGCGCTTCATGTCCGTGATCCAGTCTTCGATCACGGCCGTGGCGTGCCCATCGTGGAATCGGCCTCCGATCGTCGGGTCGCCGTGGCCGACGATCTTCACGTCGCCATCGAGCGTGCCACTCGGGTCCACGGCACCGCGTGCGTAGACGGTCGTCGTCACTTGAAACGTCGGCTTCAGGATGTCGATCGCAGCGGCCGTGGTGAACAGCTTCATGTTCGACGCCGGCGCCAGCGGCATGCGCGCATTGTGCTCGGCGACGACGCTGCCATTGGCCATGTCCACGACCTCGAGGCTGGCCTCCCCGCTCAGCGCGACGGGGCCACCCATCAAGGTAGTCATCCGGTCCACCAGGTTTGCCCCGGCCACTGGCTCCACCACGGGCGGTCGCACGGCCGACTTCCTCGAGCGCCGTCGCCTGGCGTGGGCGGTGGGCGACTGGAACAAACTGATCGTCAAAAGCAGAAACGCGACCGCAACCAAACGAGGGCGTCGAAGGGTCATCAATGATGAGGATACCTGATCACAGCCGTTGCCAGGGCTCGGGAAAGGCCAGCCTGATCCGATCCCGCAGCACGGCGGGACATCGATGCCGGAGCGTATCGACGATCTCGTCGCGCGAGTAGCGCCGGCTGAAGTGCGTCAGCACGATGAGGCGGTTCTGGAATCGCTCCGCGAATTCGGCGATGTCATCGAAGTGAATGTGGCGGTACTTCTCGGCACGCCAGCGATGCCCCTCGGTGATGAACGAGCATTCGAGCATGAGGACCTCCGACCGGAACAGCGCCTCGCTCCCGCTCCTCTCGAGAATTCCGCGATCGGTGTCGCCTGAATAGAACAGCACGGACACCTCGACCTCGTCGTGCACGATCGTCCCCGCCGCGCGCAGCCCAGCCAGCTCTTGCCGATCGCGGCCGGCGAACTCCTTCTTGAGGTGGTGCCGGATCTCGATGATCTCGTAGGCCCGTGCCGGAACTCGATGGGTGGCTTGGTGCGCTCGGGCGCGTAGCGTGCGCGAGATCGGGGCCGTGTCCCCGGCGGCCAATCCGATGAGCTCGATGTCATACCCCGTCTGCTCCAGCCGGGAATGGACCTCCATCAAAGCGCGGAAGTCATCGAGGTTCTCGGACGGAACGTAGACGCGGCCGCCACCCATTCGCTGCAGGTGCCGCTGCGCTCGGTTTGAAGCTTGAAGAGCTCGTCGTCAACTCCGCCACTGTATTACGGTTGCAGCCGCTCGATCACCGCGGGCAGCTCGCGCAGCTCAGTGACCGTGGCATCCGGAACAATCGTCAGGCCGTGATCGATTGCCGGTGCGACGGCGGTACCGCGGATGGCCGCGTCAAAGTGGACGCCTCGCATGCCGCAGCGCTGCGCGCCGTGGACATCCACGTAAATGTTGTCCCCGACGAAAACCGTCTCTTCGTAAGCCACGCCGAGGCCTCGGCGAAGCTCTTCGAAGATCGAAGGCTGCGGCTTACAGTGACCGTGCTCGTTCGAAAAGACCATGACGTCGATCAGCGACCCGAGGCCGACCTGATCGAGGATTCTTCGGAGCGTCGAGCCCGGTGTGCGGCCTGTGTTGCTGATCAGGCCGATCCGGAGTTGACGTGATCGCAGCCACCTCACGACCTCCGGCGCCCCAGGGATCACGAACGGAAGGATCTCAAGCGCCACATTCGCATACGCATCCTCGATCTCGTCGACAAGCTCGGCCGGCAGCGAGTGCGGGTCGAGCTCCAGTCCTTCGAGGAGAATCTCGATCTGCCTGCGGCATGGAATGTCCCGATCCGAGGACCAGTAGAGCTCCTGACAGCGATGCCATGTATCGCGGTAGGCTCGCTCGATCCGCTCCGGTGTGGCGAGCCCGCGGACAGCGAGGATCCCCTCGATCCGATCGAGACGCAGCCGCTGCTGCTCATCCGACACCTCGGGGGTGTTGGTGATCAGCGTTTCCCATAGGTCGAAGGCGACGGCGCGTAGCATGACGAAACCTGAAACCAGAGAGAACCCAGGGCGTGTTCCCGGTCAGTGTTCTGGGTCGGGCACGCCGGCTGGCAGCCGGCGGACCGGCCGGCAAGCTGCCTGCGCTCCGGGCGCCGGCGCTCCAGTCAGTTCAACTTGACCCGTCCGTCGAATCCTTCGTCGTAGCCATGAAAGTACTGGAGCGATGATTCGGGATGGCGCCAGCAGTAGTAGCCGCTGCCGGCGTCGAAGTCGATCAACCAGAGGCCCTTCACTTCGATGCCCATGCGAATGATATCCGCAGCCCATTTGCCCACGATGAGCTGGTAGTCCTCGACCGCATCCTCGGCGATCGCCTCGACCTGCTCGTAAGCGTCAGCGGTCAGCCGCTGCACTTCCGGCAGCAGCGCCACAGCTTCTTCGTAAGAGAACGTCTTCTTACTCATCCTGCACTACCTGCGCAAACGGTCAAACCAATCCTTCGCACGATCCTTCCAACTCCGGGTTGTTTGTTCATCGACGGCCTCGTCGCTCTTCGCCTTCAGCTTGTCGATGTACGGCTTGACCACGCCTCCGTGCAAGGCCAGCCAGCGCGTGACCTTGTCACCGCGGGCGACGAGGATCGCGCCGTCGTCGACCGGGGCTCCGACGGAGAACGTATTGGTGACGACCAGCCGATGATCTTCAATGGCGAACATCGAGTCGGTGACGATGGAACGCCGATGGTTGCGATCGAGACGCACGGTCACGGCGTCGAGATCGTCCAGCTTGCCCACCTTCGTGACTCTTCCCACCACGAGCTGATTCTCGACGACCGGATCGCCGCGGCGTAAACCGGCGGTGCGGTCGAAAACGATCGTCGCTTTCACCTCTCCGCGGTGGGCGAAATAGCGCGCGCCGGCCCAGACCAGCGCGGCCAGCACCACCAGGAACAGGAATGCCGCAAGCTTCTTCACCCCTCCTAGTGTAAGAGACTCTCCGCGGAACCGGCCGAATCCGTTCGCTTCACCATACGAGTTGTGCTAAAACGCCACCTGCGTTCTGTTCCCTGAATCAAAAAGTGGAGGATACCGATGTCGGTAGAGGATAAGGTCAAATCCATCATCGTCGAGCAACTGGGAGTCGATGCGGATGAAGTCACCCTGGATGCGTCGTTCGTGGAAGACCTCGGCGCCGATTCGCTTGACACCGTAGAACTGATCATGGCTTTCGAAGAGGAGTTCGGCGTTGAGATCTCCGACGATGATGCCGAAAAGATCCGCAAGGTGCGCGATGCCGTCGAGTACATCGACAAGCGCGCCTCCAAGGCCTAGTCAGCAACCTGGCATTTCCATCCTGGTCAGTCCCAGTCGGGCCCCGCGTGAACGACTGAACTGACCAGTTCCTTTTCCGGAGAGTTCTCTGACCATGCGTCGCGTCGTCATCACGGGAATCGGGATCATCTCTCCTCTCGGCATCGGAAAAGAGCCGACGTGGAAAGGGCTCATCGAGGGACGATCGGGCATCGGCCCCATCACCAAGTTCGACGCCAGTGAATACTCCTGCAGAATTGCCGGCGAGGTCAAAGGGTTCGAGCCCGAGGCTTGGGTCGAGAAGAAAGAGGTCAAGAAGTCTGACACCTTCATTCACTATGCGGTTGCCGCGGCGCAGATGGCCTTCGACGACTCGGCGCTCGACTCGGGCAAGATCGATGGCGACCGCCTTGGCGTCATCGTCGGTTCCGGCATCGGCGGACTCCCACTGATCGAGGAAATGCACCGCAAGCTGATCGAGCGGGGCCCGAGCCGAATCTCTCCGTTCTTCATTCCCGGTCTGATCGTCAATCTTGCCGCGGGACAGATCTCGATCCGCTTCGGCGCGCGCGGCCCCAGTTCCGCACCCGCCACGGCTTGCGCCACGGGAGCACACGCCATCGGCGATGCCTTCCGGGTCATCGCCCGCGATGAAGCGGACATCATCATGCGCGCGCTCTCCACCCGCAACGATGAGCCGGAGCGGGCCTCTCGCCCCTGGGACCTCGACCGCGATGGCTTCGTCCTCGGCGAAGGCGCCGGAATCCTGCTCCTGGAAGAGCGCGAGCATGCGCTGGCTCGCGGCGCCAACATCTACGCCGAGGTCTCTGGTTACGGGATGTCCAGCGACGCCCATCACATCACCTCGCCTGACCAGAACGGCATGATGCGCGGCATGCAGCGGGCGCTGAAGGACGCGGGCCTGGAACCGGAAGCCATCGACTATGTCAACGCCCATGGCACTTCGACACCGGTTGGCGACAAGACCGAGTCGAACGCCATCAAAGCCGTGTTCGGAGAGTACGCCTACAAACTCGCCATCAGTTCGACGAAGTCGATGACGGGCCATCTGCTCGGTGCGGCCGGCGGCCTCGAGGCAGCGATCGCCGCGATGGCCGTGAAGACGAACATCCTCCCGCCCACGATCAACTACGAGACTCCCGATCCGGAGTGTGATCTCGACTACGTGCCCAATGTCGCTCGTGAGAAACAGGTCACGCACGTGATGTCGAATTCCTTCGGCTTCGGCGGGACTAACGCCACCCTCATTCTCTCGAAGCACGGCTTTTCCGAGCCCGTGCCCGTGCCCGTGCCCGGTCTTTGACGTGAACAAACCAATCACGTAGATCGAGACATCACCAAGACAACCGGCGGACTCAACTCGGGCTCGGGCTCCATCCTGCTGGCGCAGGATGACAACCTTATCTTTTCGCTGTAAAGTGCTTGCCATGACAACCGATGTGGTGGTCATCGGCGCCGGGCTGGCTGGTCTCCAATGCGCGCGGCTCCTCGCCCAACGCGGCATCCGCGTCATCCTCGTCGATCGAAAGGCCTCGGTGGCCGATTCGATCCACACCACCGGCATCTTCGTCCGCAAGACATGGGAAGACTTTCCGCTGCCCTATGAGCAGCTCGGCTCGCCCATCCGCCACGTCACGCTCTACTCCCCGGCTCGTCGGGCGTTGCGGCTCGAGGCCGAGCGCGACGAGTTTCGCGTCGGACGGATGGCCTGGATCTACCTCTACCTCCTCGAGCAGGCAGCACGCGCCGGGGCTCTGTGGCTGCCGTCCTCGCGCGTGATCGACTCCCAGGCGGGACAGGTCACCATCGAGCGAAGCGGTCGTACGGAAACCATCGCCACTCGCTACATCATCGACGCCGACGGTCCACGGTCGCAGGCCGCACAGCAGCTCGGCCTCGACCGCAACCACGACTTCCTCGTAGGATGCGAGGACGTTCTCCCGTCCGCATCATCCCAGCCCGCCCTCCACTGCTACCTCGATCCCCGCCTGGCGCCGGGCTACATCGCCTGGATCGTCGACGATGGCGAGGAATCCCACGTGGGCGTCGCGGGCTATCGCAAACACTTCCAGGCCAGCGAAGCATTGGCGGCATTCCGGGCCACGCTGCCGGCGCCATACGCCCGCGCGCGGGCTGTCGAGCGCCGCGGCGGACTCATTCCCGTCAATGGGATCCTCAGCCGGATCGCCAACCGGCACGCGCTCCTCGTGGGTGACGCCGCCGGCGCGGTCTCCCCTCTCACTGCCGGTGGGCTCGATGCCGCCATGCGGCTATCGACGTTCGCGGCGGAGATCGTGGCCGACTACCTCGATCGCGGCGACCCGGGGGTGCTGCACCACTACAACGGCGATCGCTTCCGCGCGCGCTTTGTGGCCAGACGCTGGATGCGCCGATTCATTCGCGGTATCGGACATCCGCTGCTGCTCGAGCTGGGTTGCGCGCTGCTTCGGATGCCACCGTTGCGCGCGTTTGCCAGGCACGTCTTCTTCGACCGAGGCGGCTCGTTTCCGAACGCCTCCCTGAGCCCGATTGGCCTGTCAGCGTCGTCATCTCACCCGCGGTGATCGTGACGATTTGCCATGAGATTGGCACAAACAGCTTCCGTCAGCCTGATGTAGATTTAATTACGTCAGTGGTCCGTCCAGTCTGACATCCCGAACAGAGAGAGAGAGTTTTCGAGGGAACCGTCCCCCTTGAATCCAGTTGGACGCAGTCGGAGCCAGAGCCGTAACTATGTTTTTGCAACCCCGCAAGCCCGAGGTAGGTTCGCCGAAGGCAGGGGTTCGCCAATTCTTACAATCAGGGGAGGAGAATTCGTGAAGAGATTTTCATTTGCCATCG
>WNFI01666607.1_pt1 | contig 11979 bp, 7 predicted proteins | sample 5400471 | NCBI WGS metagenome assembly WNFI01 (sample SAMN13153348, study PRJNA577476) | soil metagenome | isolation source: 100 cm saprolite on Douglas fir-dominated hillslope | place: USA:California | collected 2013-09-17 | reverse complement strand
GCCGGCCTCATACCAGCCGACCGATCCATCGTCGAACGTCACCTCCAGGTGCCCGTAGTTGTACATCCCGGGCGGCAGGTCATCGGTGAGCCGCGCTCCAACCGCGTGTACGCTCACCGGCTTCGCCGGCGTGATCTGGCACCAGACGTCCACATAGTGGACGCCGCAATCGACAATCGGCGACAGCGTCTGGAGCAGGCGCTTGTGCGTCTCCCACTGCGCGCCGCTCGACTGCTGGTTCAGGTTCATACGGAACACCAGTGGACTGCCCAATGTCCGCGCCAGCTCGACGAACCGGATCCACGACGGATGGTGGCGCAGGATGTAGCCGATCACGAGCTTTCGCTTCGTCCGCACCGCTGCGGCCATCACCCGCTCGGCGTCGGCAACCGTTTCGGCAACCGGTTTCTCGACGAACACGTGCGCCCCCGCCTCCATCGCTTTGATCGCGAATGCGGCGTGCGTGTCCGGCAGCGTGTTAATCGAGACGACGTCGGGTTTCACGGCGGCCAGCGCCTCTTCGAACGAGGTGAACTGGCGGGAACCGGCGAGCGCGGCCGGCAGGGTGCGGCTGTGAATACCGCGCGAACAGAGGCCGGCGATGGCAAACCCCTCGATTCGTGCATAGGCGAGCGCATGGCTCATCCCCATGTTGCCGAGGCCGACGACGAGGACGCGTTTGGGTTGGGACATCGTTATCGATCGGCGGGTCATTGATTAGCGGGTCGAAACGGGGACGGGTGTCCGGTCCCACAGAGTGTTGACGACGACGAGGAGGACGAGGCCGCTGATGACGAAGACTCCGGTCAGCAACAGGGCGAGCGACCAGCGGCCGTAGAGAAAATTGCCGATCGCGAATAGCGACGACCAGATGGTCAGACACCCGGCCACCCAACCGAGCGTCGCCTTGGCCATGGGGTCGCTGTGCAGCGCCGCTTCGGCGGCGCTGAGGCCCGCCTCCTCCCGAACGACGCGCCAGCCCGGTCCGGACGGATGGACCTTCCGGTAGAACGCAATCAGGCGCTCCCGGCTGGTCGGCGGGCTGACGAACGCGGCAATCAGCCAGCAGAGCGTGGTGAACGCCACCGAATACAGGACGGTGTGGGCGAATGGCTGGGCGTGTCCGGTTTTCTTGAGCGTAAAAAATATGACGGAGATCGTGAACGAGCTCACCATCGCCACCACTTCCGTCCAGGCGTTGATGCGCCACCAGAACCAGCGCAGCAGGTACAGGAGGCCGGTGCCGGCACCGATGGAGATGAGAATCTCGAACGCGTCCTGCGACGACTCCAAGGTCAGGCTCAGGAGCGCCGCCACGATATAGAGGCCGATGGTGCAGATGCGCCCGATCATCACGTAATGTTTCTCATCGGCATCGGGTGCAACGAACCGCCGGTAGAAGTCGTGAACCAGGTACGAGGATCCCCAGTTCAGGTGGGTCAGGATGGTCGAGGAGTTGGCGGCGATGAGTCCTCCCATCATCAGGCCCGCGAACCCCACCGGCAGGAACTTCAGCATCGCGGGGAACGCGCTGTCGTGGCCGATCAACCGTGGATCCGCCGCGGGAAACGCCGCCTGGATGTCCTTCAGCTCAGGAAAGATGACGATCGAGCAGAGCGCCGTGATGATCCACGGCCACGGGCGCAGAACGTAGTGCGCGAGATTGAAAAAGAGCGTGCCGCCCAGCGAGTCCTTCTCGGATTTCGAGGCCAGCATGCGTTGCGCGATGTAGCTGCCGCCGCCCGGCTCGGCGCCGGGATACCAGTTGGCCCACCACCCGATGGCAATCGGCACGATGAAGATCATCAGCGCCAGCTCGGTCATCGCGAAGTTCGGCATGATGTCGAGAACCGGCTGGCCGCGGCCGTCGATCGGTGAAAGGACCGGCTGCGCCCCCGGTTGGAAGTTGACCTGCTGCGAGCCGAGGATGCTCACCAGCTTGTGGAGACCGGCGATGGCGCTGTCGCCCACGCCGGTGTGCCGCGCCACTTCCTTCAGCGAGAAATACGCCGCCGCGATCACCGCGGTCATCTTGATGAAGAACTGCACCATGTCGATGACCAGCACGCCCCACAGTCCGGAGTGGGCCGCGAACACGACGTTGAGGATCCCGCAGACCAGGATGGTCTGCCAGGGCGGCAGGCCGAAGAGGACGTTGGCGATCTTGCACGCCGCCAGCGTGACCATCGCCATGATGAAGCAGTTGAAGAACAGGCCGAGGTAGACCGCCCGGAAGCCGCGCACCACCGAGGCGGCCTTCCCCGAGTAGCGCAGCTCGTAGAACTCCAGATCGGTCATCACCCCGGACCGCCGCCAGAGGCGGGCGAAGAAAAACACCGTGGCCACGCCCGTCAGCACCATGGCCCACCACTGCCAGTTGCCGGCGACCCCGTATTGGCGGACCTGCTGGGTCACCCAGTTCGGCGTATCGCTGCTGAACGTCGTCGCGACCATGGACAGGCCGGCGAGCCACCACGGCACGGACCGGCCGGAGGCGAAGAACTCGGAGGTGCTGCTCCCGGCTCGCTTGCCGAAAAAGAGCGCCGGTACGAAGCAGATCAAGATCGTGATGGCGACGATGATCCAGTCGAGGGGGAGCAATCTCATAGTTGGGGGCGGACCAGCCGCCGGAAAGTATATGACCTTTCCGGGCCGCCGACCCGCTCGACTTGGGCGTCACATCTTGACAATCAAGATGAGACGCGGATATGGTGGGGACATGGACCAGCCGACCACCGACGTCATCCAGGGCACCCTGGACATGCTGATTCTCAAGACGCTCAGCCTCGAGCCGATGCACGGTTTCGGCATCGCCCGGCGGGTCGAACAGATCTCGCGCGGCGTGTTCAAGGTGAACCCCGGCTCGCTGCTGACCGCGCTGCAGCGGCTGGAGCGCGCCGGGTGGCTCGACGCCGAATGGCGCCAGACCCCCAACTCGCGCCGCGCCAAGATCTACACGCTGACGCGCACCGGCAGAAAACGGCTCGAGACCGAGACCGCGGACTGGACGCGCCGGGTCTCGGCAATCGCCCGGCTCCTCAAGGCGGAGGGGTAGCCGCATGTCCCCCTGGCGCCAGTTCACGCGCGGCGTCCGCGTGCTGTTGAATAGAGCGGCCGCCGATCAGGACGTCACCGACGAGGTGCAGCACTACCTCGACCAGGCGACCGACGCATTTGTGGCGCGGGGGCTCCCGCCGGACAAGGCGCGCCGCGCCGCGCGCTGCGAGATGGGCAACACCACCGCGGTTCGCGAGCAGGTGCGGGGATACGGGTGGGAAAACACGGCGGCCGCGCTGCTCGCGGATCTTCGCTATGGCGCACGGCGCCTGCGCGCCACGCCAGGGTTCACGGCAATCACCGTGCTTACGCTCGCCATCGGCATCGGCGGCACCACCGCCATCTTCAGCGCCGTCAGCCCGATCCTCTTCGCATCGCTACCGTACCCCCATCCAGACCGGATCGCGGCGGTCCTGGAGCTGCGCCGCGACGGCTCGCACGGCGACGGCACATTCGCGATGTACCGTGAGCTCGCGGAACGGGCCCGGGCGTTCGAGGCAATTGCGGTCGTCCGGCCCTGGCGGCCCGCCATCACCGGCGCCGACCGACCGGAGCGGCTCGAAGGGCAACGCGTCACGGCGGGGTTCTTCCAGGTCCTCGGTGTCTCCCCCATCATCGGCAGAGGCTTTTTGCCGTCGGACGACCGGGTCCGCGGTCCGAACGTCGTCGTGCTCAGCGACGCCCTATGGCGCCGGAAGTTCAACGCCGATCGGGCGATCGTCGACCGCGAAATCCGGCTCGACGACAATCTGTACACGATCGTCGGTGTGATGCCGGCGGGTTTCGAGAACGTCATGTCGTCCTCGGCCGCGCTCTGGACGCCGCTGCAGTACGACCCGGCATTGCCCGTGAACGGGCGCGAGTGGGGTCACCACCTCCGGACGATCGCGCGACTCCGGCAAGGGGTCAACGTCAGCCAGGCCACGCGCGAGGCTGACACGCTTGGGCGTGCGTTTCTGGACGAACGCCATCCCGAAACCTACGACCCCAATACCCGATTCGCGGTTACGCCGCTGCAGGACGAGCTCACACGGGCCGTCAAGCCAGCCCTGCTGGCCATCCTCGGCGCCGTCGTCCTGGTGCTGGTGATCGCATGCGTGAACGTGACGAACCTGCTGCTCGCCCGCGGCGTCAGGCGGCGCGGCGAGTTCGCGCTGCGGGCGGCGCTCGGCGGCGGACGCAGCCGTCTCATCCGGCAGGTCCTCACCGAAAGCGTCCTTCTCGCGGGGGTCGGTGGCATCGCCGGCGTATCCGTGGCGATCCTCGGCGTCCGTGGACTGATCGCGCTCAGTCCACCGGAGCTGCCGCGCGCCGCCGCCATTAATGTGGACGCGCCCGTGTTGATCTTTGCGGCGGCGATCACGACCCTGATCGGGCTCGCCTTCGGCCTCATTCCCGCACTGCAGGCCGCGCGCAGCGATCCGAACCACGAACTCCGCAACGTCTCCCAGCGTACGGCCGGAGCACCCCGTCGCACCTCGAGCGTCCTGGTCGTCGCGGAAGTCGCATTCGCCATCGTCCTGCTCGTCAGCTCGGGCCTGCTTCTGCGCAGCCTGGAGCGCCTCTTCGCCGTGCCGCTCGGGTTCGACTCGGCGCGGCTCCTGACGATGCAGCTGCAGATCGTCGGGCATCGCTTCGACGATGCCGGCGCGAAGCAGCGAGTCTTCGATGAAGCGCTCGAGGCTGTACGGCGTGTGCCGGGCGTGATGTCCGCGGGGTTTACCAGCCAATTACCGCTCAGCGGTGATCGTGACGAGTACGGCGCGCTTTTCGAGGCTACGCCAACGCAACCGGCTGACACCTACGGCGCGTTTCGCTATGCTGTCAGCCCGGGCTACATCGAGAGCGCGGCCATTGCGCTACGGGCCGGCCGCACGTTCGACGAACACGACGACGCCGGCGCGCCACGCGTCGCTCTTATCAGCGAGTCGCTGGCGGCGGCCAGATTCCCTGGGTCCGACCCGATCGGTCAGCGTCTGCGGATCGGCCCGGCCGGGCCGTACACCATCATCGGCATTGCCGGCGATGTGAGGCAGGTATCACTGGCCCTGAACGATGCACAGGCCGTGTACATCAGCGCCGCGCAGTCCTGGTTCGCCGACAACCCGCGGTCGCTGGTCGTCCGCGCGCGCGGCAACGCCGCCGCACTCGTCCCCGCGGTTCGCGATGCGATCTGGTCCGTCGACAAGGACCAGCCGGTCGCACGGGTGGCGACGATGGAGGAGTTGCTGGCGGCCTCGGCAGCGGAGCGGCGCTTCGCCTTGATTCTGTTCGAGGCCTTCGCCGTCACCGCGCTGGTGCTCGCCGCGATTGGCATCTATGGGATCGTCGCCGGCAGCGTCGCCCAGCGCACGCGCGAGATCGGGGTGCGAGCGGCGCTCGGCGCCTCGCGGACCAACATCCTGGGGCTCGTGCTTCGCCAGGGGATGGCGCTTACCGGGCTGGGCATCGCGATCGGGCTGGCCGGAGCCCTGCTCGCGAGCCGGGCGCTCGTCACACTGCTCTTCGGCGTCTCGCGACTCGACCCCGTCACTTATCTTGGCGTCGCCGTGGTGCTCCTCGGCGTGTCCGGCATCGCGTGCTGGGTGCCGGCGTGGCGCGCGATCCGCGTCGATCCGTCGATCACTCTCCGGGCGGAGTAGCGAAAGGCCTGTCGCGCGCGGCTACCGACGCAGATGTGGCTTGAGGAAACGCCCCGTATGCGACGCCTTGCACGCGGCGATGGTTTCGGGCGTACCGGTCGCCACGACCTCCCCGCCGGCGTGGCCTCCCTCCGGCCCCAGGTCGATCACATGGTCGGCCGTCTTGATGACGTCGAGATGGTGCTCGATCAGGAGCGCTGTATGCCCGGCGTCGACCAGGCGGTTCAGCGCCCCCAGCAGCCGTTCGACGTCGGCCAGGTGCAACCCGGTCGTCGGCTCGTCGAGGATGTAGACGGTATGCTTCGAGCGCTGCAGCGTACTCAGCTCCGTCGCGATCTTGATCCGCTGCGCCTCGCCCCCTGAAAGCGTCGTCGCCGACTGACCGAGCGTGAGATAGCCCAGCCCCAGCTCGGCGAGAACCTGGATCTTGCGCTGGATCGCCGGCTCGCGGTCGAAGAACTCAACTCCTTCTTCGACCGACATGTTCAGCACGTCGTCAATCGTCTTGCCGCGCAAGGCGACCTCGAGCGTCTCGCTGTTGAACCTGGCGCCCTTGCAGGCGCCGCACGTCACCTCCACATCGGGCATGAAGTAGAGCTGCGTCGTGATCGCCCCTTCGCCCTGGCACTCTTCGCAACGGCCGCCCTTCACGTTGAAGCTGAACCGCCCCGGCTGATAGCCGCGGTCGATCGACAGCGGCGTGGCCGCGAAGAGCTCCCTGATGGTGTCGTAGAAGCCGATGTAGGTCGCGGGGTTCGACCGGCTGTTGCGTCCAATCGGCGACTGATCGATGTTGACGACCTTGTGCACGTGCTCGACGCCCTCGACGCCGTCGTGCTCGCCGGGCAGCGTGCGGGTGTCCACCAGGCGCTTCCAGAGCACTTTGTAGAGAATGTCGTTGACCAGTGTGCTCTTGCCCGATCCCGACGCGCCGGTAATCGCAACCAGCTTGCCGAGCGGGAACGTCACGTCGACCGATTTCAGGTTGTTCTCGCGCGCGCCGCGAACGACAATCACCTTGCCAGAGCCCTTGCGCCGCACCTGTGGCGTCGCGATCGATTGCCGTCCGGACAGGAACTGCCCCGTCGGGGACGCGCGGGACTTCAGGATGCGATCGATCGTCCCCTGCACGACAACCGCGCCGCCGTGGACGCCGGGGCCCGGCCCCATCTCGACGATGTGATCGGCAGCGCGAATCGTGTCCTCATCGTGCTCGATGACGATGACGGTATTGCCGATGTCACGGAGCCGCTCGAGCGTCGCGATCATCTTCACGTTGTCCTTCGGGTGCAGGCCGATGCTGGGCTCATCGAGCACGTAGAGCATGCCCATCAACCCGGATCCAATCTGAGTAGAGAGGCGGATGCGCTGCGATTCACCGCCGGACAACGTCCCCGAGCGCCGGTTGAAGCTCAGATAGTCGAGCCCGATGCCCAGGAGCAGCTCGAGCCGGCCGCGAATCTCCTTCAATACCTGCTTCCCGGCGTCGGCCCCCGGGCCCGTGGGCTTGATCGTGCCGAGAAAGGCGTACAGCTCGTCGAAGTGGAGCTGCCCGACGTCATGGAGGGTCTTGGCGGAAACGTCGAACAGCAGGCGTGTCGCACGCAGCCGTGCACCGTTGCAGTCCGCGCAGGTGCGCTCGACCATCACCTTGTCGAGCCATGCTTCCATCTTCGAGCTGGTCTCGCCCCGCTGCCGGTAGCGGCGGTAGTACCGCTCGATCCGGCGGGCAATCCCGTGGAAGCCGGTTTCGTGCCCTTCCCACTTGTCACGGCTGATCTTCGCCTCGGGCGGCGTCGTCACGGGGATCTTCCTGTCGATGCCGTAAAGGATGACCTGGCGGATCTTCTCAGGCAGATCCTTCCACGCGGTCTCCAACGAGAAGCCGAGAACGTTCGACAGGCTGTACATGACGCGCCCGTCCCAGGTCTCGGGGTTGTACTTGTAGGCTTGCGGCACGAAGCAGCCGCCGGCGATGCTGCGCTTCGGATCGGGCACCAGCAGGTCCGGGTGCGTCAGCTTGTCCACGCCGAGGCCGCCGCACGTGCGGCAGGCGCTCTCCGGATTGTTGAACACAAAGTAATCCGGCCCGATGTCGCCGTACACGAAGTGGTGCGTATTGCTGCACAGGCCGGCGTAGAACTTCTTCCGATCGCTTACGTTGGCTGCCAGATGCACCTGGAGGAGGCCGTCGCCGACGAGCAGCGCCGCGGCAATCCCCGCCTTGATCGCCTTCTCGTGTTTCCGGCCGACGACGAACCGATCGACGACGGCGTCCATGTGGGTCACGGACGACTCGTCGAGCTCCAGCTTGTCGGACAGGTCGACCGGCTTCCCGTCGACAATCAGTTGCCGGATGCCTTTTTTCCGAAGCTCGGTAAAGACGAACTCGAGGTCCTCGCCGTGGCGTAGAGCAGGTTCAGATAACTCGAGATGTCGGTCATCGTCCCCACGGTCGACCGCGGGTTGTTCGTGAGCGTCTTCTGCTCGATGGAGATCACGGGTGAGAGGCCGAACACGAAGTCGACGTCGGGCTTCGCCACCTGTGCGACGAACCGCTTGGCATAACTGGAGAGCGATTCCATATAACGCCGCTGCCCTTCGGCGTAAATGGTGTCGAAGGCCAGGCTCGACTTGCCCGAGCCCGACAGGCCGGTGACGACGATCAGGCGGTCGCGCGGGATCTCGAGCGAGATGTTCCTGAGGTTGTGCACCCGGGCGCCCTGGACGGCGATCGTCGTTCGCGCGGACGGTCTACGGTTCATGACTGGTGACTGAAAAACGCCAGCTCCTGGACGTCCAGGTTGCTCTTCTTCGTCAGGCGGACGGGAGTCGAGGCCTTGCCGACCAGCCCTTGGTCCGCGAGGTACTCGCACGCCGTCGTGACGCCTTGCACGTTGAACTGCCGCTTGAAATGATCGTCGATCTCGCTGGAGGATCGTGCCTCGCCGGCCTCGCGCAGGTATTCGAGCAGCGGCGCGAACAGTGTCGCCGCCCGCCCGGCCAGGTAGCCCTCGGCCGCCTCGAGCGCCTCCTCGACGGACTTCCGCGTTTTCTTCTGGTTCAGCAGGTCGGTATAGATGATCGTGAAGAACGCCGGATTGACCGCGAGCGCCTGGAGGACGACCTCCCGATCGGCCAGTATGTGACGGCCGACGACTTCGATCCGCGCGAGCGGCGTCGCCGCATAGAGAATCCACAAGGCGGTGTAGTCGAGGTCGCCGCGCGTGAGCAGCCACTTCCGCGCCTTGTATATCGACGGCAGCGCGTACGTCGCGGCTTGCAGCAGCTGCAGCTGGGTGTCCCGGTCGCCGATGCCGGTGAGCTCCGCGTACAGGTCGGCGATCGTGGGGTCGTGGGTATAAAGCAGGCGCCCTTTCAGCAGGAACGAGTGCAGAAAGGAGTTCCGGACGGAGCTTTCGACCATCTTCCGGAACTGGGCGCGGGGGATGAGCAGCGCGTGAACGACTTCGCCGTCCGCATACAGCGCCTTGTCGCCGGCCTCGACTTTCCGGTCGTCGACCGTCACGAAGACGAGATCGATGTCGGACTTGGCCCAGACCGTGTCATGCGACAGACTGCCGCAGAGGACCGCCGCGAGAATCGAGCGATCCTCTTTAACTTGTTCGATCAGGGAAGTGAGCGCCGCCGTGAAGCGCTGCTCGACCGGTGCCTGGCCCATGCCCGGAAAGTGTAGCGGAAACCCCTGCTGGAAGTGGAGCTACGAATACAGTTCGTCGATCTCCGCCGCCCAGTTGGACTCGGCCGCCCTACGCTTCACCTTCATCGTCGGCGTCAGCTCGCCCGACTCGATGGTGAACTCGCGCGGCAGCAATCTGAATCGCTTGATGCGCTCGAACTGTGAGAGCTCGCGATTGAGCGCCTCGACGATCTCGTCGTAGAGGGCGACGACGTCGTCACGGCGGACCAGCTCCGCTCGCTCTGCGGGCGGACGGCCCAGGTCCCTCAAGCGGCGCTCCAGGGCGGTGAACTCGGGGACGATCAGCGCGGAGATGAAGCGCCGGCGATCGCCCAGCAATACGGCTTCGGCGACGAGCGGACTGCGCTTGAGAACCGCCTCGATGGGCTGCGGCGCGACCTTCTTGCCGCCAGAGGTCACGAGCAGGTCTTTCTTGCGGTCTGTGATCCTGAGATACCCTTCGGCATCGAGCGACCCGATGTCTCCCGTGTAGAACCAGCCGTCTCTTAGAACGGCAGCGGTCTCCGCGGGTTTGTTGTAGTAGCCCATCATCACGTTCGGGCCGCGCACCAGGATCTCGCCGTCATCCGCGATACGCAGGTCGACCCCGGGAATCGGCTTGCCGACGGTGCCAAGCCTGGGCGCATCGATCGGATTGGCGGTCACGATGGGAGAGGTCTCCGTCAGCCCGTAGCCCTCGGTGATCGTCAGCCCGATGCCGTAGAAGAGCTCGGCCACGTGCATCGGCAGCGGCGCGCTGCCGGACACGAGACACCACAGCCGCCCGCCGACGCTCTCGCGAATCTTCGAGTACACGAGGCGGTCGGCCAGCGCGGACTCGAGCGCCAGAATGCCACTGGCGCTGCCGCCCGCGCCTCCGGCCCGGGCCCGCGCGTGCGCCACCTTGATGGCCCAGTGAAAGAGCGTCCGCCGGGGCTGCGGCAGGGCATGGCCGCGCTCGAGGATCCGCGCCTCGAACTTCTCGTAAGCGCGGGGAACGCCAGTCATGACGGTCGGGCGGACGATCGGCAGATCGCGGCCGGCCGTCTCTATTGACTCCGCGAACACGATCGTCACGCCATGCGCGAGATAGACGTACGAGACGAGCCGTTCGAATGCATGACTCAGCGGCAGGTACGACAGCGAGATGTCCTGGTCAGTGACCGGCACGATCGCGTGAGCCGCGACAAGGTTCGAGATCAGGTTGTGATGCGACAGCATCACCCCCTTCGGCTCACCGGTGGTGCCGGACGTATAGATGATGGTCGCGAGCTGGTCGGGACGAATCTCGCGCGTCCGGTCGCGAAACTGCCGGCCGACGCCCCACTCCCCCATCAGCCGCGCGTGCCCGCGCGCAGCGACGGCGTCGAGCGAGAGTACCGACGTCGAGGCATTGGCGACCGGCGCAAACGTGACGATGGCTTCGAGCGACGGCAGCTCGTGCCTGACACGCTGCAGCTTTTCCAGCTGCTCGGCGGTCGAGACGAACGCGACGCGGGCGCCGGCATCGTGGATGATGTAACGGGCCTGGGCGGCCGTCAGGGTTGCATACACCGGCACCGTCACACCGCCGAGCGTGAGGGTGGCGACGTCGCTCACCAGCCATTCAGGGCGGCTCTCCGACATGATCGCGACGCGGTCGCCCATCCCGACGCCAAGCGACGACAAGCCCAGCGCGACGTCGCGGACACGATCGAACCAGTCCCTGGTGGATTCGCCGGCGATCGCGCCGTCGCGGACCTGGCCGATCAACAGGGGCTTGGGATGGCGCCCGAGGACGTGGAACGGGAGATCGGCCAGCGTCGTCAGTTCGGGAGCCGGCTCCGTCACAGCAATCTCATCCAGTGGATGGTGGACGCGAGCCCTTCGTCGAGCGGCGTGAACCGGAACCCGGGCAACAGCCGGTTCATGCGCGCCGGCTCGAGATGTTTTGCTTTCGCGCCGACGTATCGCGTCGTGTCGTACTGAATCTTCGATTCGTCGTAGCCGACGATGCGCGAGATGCGCGAGGCGAACTCGCGGATGGTGAACGAGTCGCCCGATCCGACGTTGACGATCGTGTTCCGTTCCTTGCCGGCGAGCGCCAGCAGGGCGCGGATGAAGTCGTCGATGAAGACCACCTCGCGCGTCTGGTGGCCGTCCCCCCAGAGGACCACGGGCTCGCCGTGCTCCTTGCCGCGGATGATCTTCCGCATCAGGTCGAAGATGAAGTGCATCTGCCGGCCGTCAGTGTGGTATCCCGGACCGTAGAGCGTCGAGGGGACGACGGTCAGGAACGTGCGGTCGAACTGGCGCGCCAGCGATTCGACGCCGATCTGGAGCATCCGCTTGGTCATCGCATAGGTGTAGAGACTCTCGGTCGGCTCACCCAGGAGATACCGATCTTCAGTCGCTGGCTGCGCGGGATCGTAGGCGCAGCTCGTGCCGGCGCTGACGAGTGTCGCCTGCGGCTGCCGCCGCTGCCACCAGCCGAGCACCGTCGTGTTGATCTGCTGGTTGATCACCCACTGTTCGCCGGGATGGGACAGGCAGAAGTCGCCGGCCTGGGTCCACGCGGCGAGATGGTAGATGCGATCGAAG
>WNFI01601625.1_pt1 | contig 11979 bp, 8 predicted proteins | sample 5400471 | NCBI WGS metagenome assembly WNFI01 (sample SAMN13153348, study PRJNA577476) | soil metagenome | isolation source: 100 cm saprolite on Douglas fir-dominated hillslope | place: USA:California | collected 2013-09-17 | reverse complement strand
TTTCAGGAAGCGAATGTCGGCACGGAGCTCTTCCTCGCTCGCGTTCTGCGCCGCGGTGCGGACGATGAAACCGCCGTGTCCGTTCTCGCGCTCGCTCATTACGATGCGCTTCAGCCGCTGTCGCTCTTCATCGGAAGCGATCTTGCGCGAAACTCCGGTATGGTTCACCGTCGGCATGTACACCAGGAATCGTCCCGGGAGCGCGATGTGGCTGGTGATGCGCGCGCCTTTCTTGCCGATCGGTTCCTTGGCAATCTGCACCAGGATTTCCTGGCCTTCCTTCAGCAAGTCGCTGATCTTCGGAACTTCATGGGACTCGCGACGCGGAAAGCGCCGGCCACCGCCACGGCGCCCGCCGCGCTGGCGGTCAAAGCCGGGCCGCGGACGGGGCGCCCGCTGCGTATAACCAGCGGTGCCCGCCGGAGCGCGAACTTCCGCCCGTGCATCGACCGCGCCGGCGCCGCGAGCTTCGGCATCGAGCATGGCCTCCGCTTCGGCTTGTGCCTCTTCCAGTTCCAATTCCTCGTCTCGAATTCGTGGTATCCCTCATCGGACGATCCTTCGTAACGAACGGCATCCGCTTCCTCTTCGTCGATGGTCTCTTCCTCCAGCGTTCCCGGAGCTGCGAAGACCGGCGGCTCGGGCTCCCGCGTCGAAGGAAGCGGCCGGTCTGAATGCTCGGATCGAGGTACGACAAGTTCCTCGTCTTCTTCGACAAACTGATGTTCCACCGTCTGAGCCGCGTCGGTGGCGGCTTTTTCCGGCTCAGGCTGGCGAAATTCACGGTTCCCTTCCATCGAAGTTGACGCCTTCGATGGGGCAGAATCGGCTTGGCTTTCCGGCATACGGCGGGAATCGTCGCCTCGCCCATGCGGTGCCGCGACATCTGGAACCGCGTCCGCAAAGATGGGTTCATCGTCCGGGAAACCCGCACCTGCAGGTTCGGCGGGCACTGAACTGGATGCGGTGTACGTCGCTTGAACTCTATCGTTATCGTTCTCGGGATGCCGCTGCCGTGCGGCTGGTGTCTGTGCCAACCCCCGGTATTTGGAAATGGATTCTCCGGGAAGCAGAATCGGCTGGTATCCCGCGGGCGGTCCGAACTGCTGAGTTCTTCCGGATTCCTGCGGGCGAGGTGGTGCAGGAGTTGGGGGTACGTCAGTTTCATTCGCAGGCCGCGCCAGGCGCGGCTCCGATCCCCGATCACGCCCATCGCCCCGCCCATCACGACGTCCGCCCCTACGCCTGCGGCGTCCGCGGTACCCGCCCCGCTCGCGGTCGGTCGAACTTCCGCCGCCTGAGCTCTCCGGACCAGCCGCGGCAGCTTCCGAAGATTGAATTTCAGGCTGTCCTTGTGTTTCCTCAAAATTACGGCCGGAACTGTTCTCAAACCCGGTCTGGGGCTCGGTCCCATGACTTTGCCCAGGCGATTGCACTTCGGTGGAAGACTCCGCCCTCGCCGGTTGGGCGCGCATATCCGGGACTCCGCGATTTGCCGGCACAATGTCGGTCACATCCTCATCGTGCTCTTCCAACTCCATAAAGTCGGAAACGTAGAGGAAGGCATCGCGCTCCAGGCCAACGTCAACGAAGGCAGACTGCATGCCAGGCAGCACGCGGGTTACGCGGCCTTTGTAGATGGACCCTGCCAGCGTGTATTCATTTTCGCGTTCGAGGTAGATTTCGGCGAGAAGATCGTCTTCCACCAGGCCCACCTTGGTTTCGTGGGGCGTGGAAGAGACAAACAACTCCTTATTCATGGACACTCCGGTCCCGCCCTGACTCATTCAAGAAAGCCGGGTGGGCTTCACCGGGGCGGAGCGAGGAAGGAAACGGGAGGATCGAGCGTCGCGATACTGGCCCCACATGGGGGACGGCTGGGGCGGGGAAGGTTTCTCCCGGGCCGAGTCCGCTGCACAAGCTTGGGTATCTTCTGCACTTTTCGCTTTTTGTCTGCCAGATTTGTGACCGCACTCTCAGACCGTTTCCGGTCGGGGGGCCGTTTCCCTGCCAGCACTTCCTGTCTTAAAGATAAAAGCTCAGGAAGCCGGTTCAAGGATTACAAACGTTGGTACTTAATCCTGTTGAATCAGCCAGTGCATCTTATTTCGTTCCGGTTTCGTTCCGGCTAATTCACAAAGCGGCGCATTCGGACGTTCATTACCATCCCCAGCGCCAGAAACATGAACAAAACGGAAGACCCACCGTAACTCATCAGCGGCAGGGGTATTCCCGTGACCGGCATGAAGCCGACCACCATGCCAACGTTGACCAGAATATGGAAGCTAAGCACAGCCACCACACCCATCACCACAAACGTGCCAGCGCGGTCGGGCGCTGTTTGCGCGTTCTGGGTCAAACGCATCAGCACTATGAAGTATAGCAGCAGAACTCCCAGAGCGCCCACGAATCCATGCTCCTCGGCAAAGGCCGCGAAAATGAAGTCCGTTTGCGGAACCGGCAGGAAAGCACCGTGTGTTTGCGAGCCTTTACCGCCCCAAAGGCCCCCCGAACCCACCGCAATCAGGGATTGCGTAACTTGATACCCCGACCCCTGGGGATCGGCGTCCGGCTCAAGAAAGCTGGTCAGGCGCTGCTTCTGGTACGACTTTAAAACGTGCACCCGCGGGGTAAAGAACACCGCTCCTACCCCAATCGCCGCCAGCAACACCACTACCAGCCCTTGCTTCCATTGCAGACCGCCCAGAAATACGCCCATCACGGCGATCGGGACATAGGTGAGGGCTGTGCCCAGGTCGGGCTGCGCCAGCACCATCAGCATGGGGATACCGACAATCGCGCCCGCCTTAATGAAATCCGGCCACGAAAGGTCGCGATGCCGCAAGTCGGCAAAATACTTCGCCACTGCCAGGATGAGAATAAGCTTCACCCACTCGGAAGGCTGGAAGTGATTGCCGCCCGGCATCTTGATCCAGCGCCGCGCTCCCAGATACTTCTGTCCCAGCAACAGTACCGCCATCAGCGAGGCAACCGCCGCAATGTAAAACCAGTGAATCCTGTCCAACAGTGCCTGGTAATTCACCGCACTAACCACAAACATTGCCCCCACGCCGCCCAATATCCAGTAAATCTGCCGGATATGGGAACCCGCAAACTTGGTGTGGACGGTGGCGCTCTGGATCTCCATCACCCCCAGCCCGGAGATCATGAGTACGAAGACCAGCAGCAGCCAGTCAAAATCTCGAAATGAAACGTAACGGCTCATGAGTACCGAGTACCCAGTACCAAGTACCGGTCCAGACCCTCCATCCGAAGATTTTCGCTCGTTTTCGTCATTGCACCTTTCCAGTACTAGGTACTAGGTACTCGGTACTGGCGAGCCCCGGTGCTGCCGCGGCCAATGCCAAGCGCTTCTTCGGCAATTTCACTGAGAAGCGTCCGCCTTCCAGCTTGCCGCCATCGGGCATTGTCCATAAGGCACCCATGTCCACTGTGCCGTTGCCCTTCGGCTTCTCCACCATTTTGTTGGGTATGCGCCGCTGTTTGTCGACGTAGGCCTTGAGCACCTGAGTCGCCAGACGCGCCGCCAATTTCCCGTGTTCGCCGCCCTCGAACAGGACGCAGACAATAACGTCAGGATTACGCCGCGGCGTAAATCCCACGAACCACCCATTCTGCGCCAGAGCCTCGCTATTTTTGAACTTCGCACGGGTGGCGAGCGAGACAATCTGCGCTGATCCCGTCTTCCCGGCTATATCAACCCCCGGAATATACGCGGAGGGAGCTGTACCCTCCGGCAGCAGCACTCGCGACATCGCGTCGGTAATAAAGGCCCAGCCGCTTGGATCGATGGAAACGTTCTTCGTATCGGTCACGCGACTCGCTTCGACGTATCCGGGGGGAAGCCCTTCCGGTTCGACGACGTGGGGCACAACCATGCGCCCGCCCATGGAGCTCGCCGCAATGGCCCGCATCAACTGCACCGGCGTGATTGCGATCGCACCCTGCCCAATGCCCACCGAAATGGTTTCCCCGGCAAACCACTTTTGCTTGAAATTCCGGATCTTCCATTCTTCCGAGGGCATCACGCCGCTCACCTCGTTGGGCAGGTCGATGCCGGTTTTTTGTCCCAGGCCAAGAGCGGTGGCGTATTTCGCAATACGGTCAATCCCCAGTTTTTCCGCCAGGGTGTAGAAGAACACGTCACAAGACTGGTAGATGGCTTTCTCCAGTTGGACGGCACCGTGGCCACCCTTTACCCAGCAGCCAAATCGCCGTCCATAAAACTCGGCACTGCCGGTGCAGTTCACGTGGAGCGACTGTGCAATCCCTTCCTGCCAACCCGCCACCGACATGATGATCTTGAACGTCGAGCCCGGCGCCAGTTGCGCCTGTATCGCTTTGTTCAGCAGCGGCTTGTCCGGGTCGGTCACCAGCTTGCTCCATTGATCGCGCGATACGCGCACCGCAAAATCGTTGGGATCGAAGGTCGGCCGGCTCACCATGGCCAGGATTTCCCCGGTCCGCGGGTCCATCGCAACGATGGCGCCGTTCTTCCCTTCCAACGCTTCCTCGGCTGCGATCTGCAAATCGATGTCGACCGTGAGCTTCAATTGTTTTCCCGGAATCGCTTCCGTTTCGCTCAGCAGCCCCACTTCGCGGCCATGGCTGTTCACCAGCGCCCGCCGCGCTCCGTTCGTCCCCATCAGTGCGGTGTTGTATTGCCGCTCCACGCCGGAAACGCCCACGACATCGCCCGGGCTATAGAGTTCGAACTGCGGCTGGTTCAGCATGTCTTCCGTCACTTCGCCCACGTAGCCGATCAGGTGCGCCATGAAGCCGTTGCGGGGATACAATCGCCGATGGGCGACGATGGTATCCAGTTCCGGCAATTCGTTGCGATGCGCATCGATGAAGGCCAACTCATCCTGAGTGATGTCTTCTTTCAAAAAGATTGGCTGGTACTGCGGCATGGAGGAGAAATGACGGATGCGCGTCCGGACTTCGTTCGGATCCAAGTGCAGGCCTTGAGCAATCAGGTCGGCGTCGACATTCAGGTCGCGGGTAGAATCGCGCAGCAGCAGCGCCGAGAACGATGGATAGTTTTCGACGATGGTGCGCCCCTCGCGGTCGAGAATCTTGCCGCGCGGGGCCAGGATCGGCACATTCCGAATACGGTTCTTCTCGGCCGCCGAGGCGTAGAACATCAGTTGCCAGTTCTCGGTTCTCAGTTCTTAGTTGTTGAGCGACCCCACGTGGATCGCAGGCTCTTATCTTTGTGAGGAATGTAGTTTAATTCTAGCTCTTAGGAGCGGTAGTACGCACGGCCGAAGAGTAACGTAGGTCACTAGTGGCTTTTACCGAGAGCCGAGAACTGAGAACTGGGTTCAAGTTCTCTGCTTGAACTTGTCCAGCACAAAGTACAACACCATCCCTACGACTCCATTAGCCAGCCCAGCCAGGATTCCGTGGCTCCAGCTCCAGTTCAGGGTCAGATTCACCATGCCGCGGGCAACCGTGAAGAAGACCGCCTGGTGCACCAGATAAAACCCCAGCGTGACCAGCAGCCGAGCTCCGGCATTTTCGACGTCGAGCTTCGCCCCCAGCGACGAGGCCCCATAACCGACCACCGTCTTGGCGATTCCGTAGATTCCGATCGGATAAGGCCCCAGCATGTCCTGCGCCAATCCGATTGCTGCTCCGGTAAACAAGCCGGAAACCGGATTGCGCCGCGCCATAGCGAAAAAGATCGTCACCAATAATGGCAAGTCGAAAATGGAAAAAATCCGCCTCGGCAGAAACGTCTGTAGAAACAGCGCCACCAGCGGCACGCCCACCGCGGAAGCGGAGTTTGACTGCGCGCTCGACGCAGCCGCGTCTGCTCCACCAGCAACCGAGCCATTGCTTGCGCCGGCATCCCCGGGTTCTACCACCGGGGTTTCGGTAGTGGTCTTTGCAGGAGCCAATTTTGCAGGCGCGGATCGCGCCGGAGGACGATTCCCAATCGCAGTCCCAGTTCCTATCTCAGGTATCTTGGAGCCGCTCGGCTGCGGTTTCGCACTTGCGCCCGCCCCCTGCCCAGCGGGGCCGCCCGCCGGTTTTCCCGCTGTCTTGCCCGGCGCTGCCGCCACGGCTGCGGGCTTATCCGGCACCGAAGGCAGCCGTTGCGCGAGAATATCCGCCGCCCTCACCTTCCCATTGTTTTCCGCCACCGCCTCGCGTTCCTGCTTCTCCGTCACCACCAACACTTCTTCCAGACGGCTGAGGTCCGCCGCCGCATGCACCTTGATGGTTAGAAACAATTCTTTCCCCGGACTGACCTTGCTCACCGTTCCCACGGGAAATCCTTTGGGAAAAATCTGGTCGCCGCCGCTGCTCAGTACCGGTTCTCCCGCTGCGACATGCTCATCACTCATAACTCGTTCCAGAATTAACTCACCATCGCTCGTTCCGCGCAACACACCCTGCAACCGCGACTTCTCCAACAGCACGCCCACGCCGCTGCTCTGATCGTTGATCATCAACACCAGCGAAGTCGACGGATACACGCGCAACACCTTGCCCACGATCCCGCCCGCGGTGATCACCGCCATGTCCTGCGCAATGCCTTGATTCGAACCTTTATCGATATAGATGGACCGGGAAAGATCGCTTCCACTCGATCCAATGACCTGGGCTGGCACGGTCTTGATGACGACCTGCTCCTTAAAGGCCAGCAGGGACTGTAACCGGCGTGCCTGGGCCGCGTCTTCGTTTAGCCGCACCTGCTCCAACCGCATCTGCTCGATCTGCTCTTTGAGCTGGCGGTTCTCGGCCCGTACTCCGCGCAGGAAGAAATAGTTATGCCAGAGATCGTTGGCGCCGTTCTGCACCCGCACCAGCACGCGCTCCAACGGGGTAATTGCATCGACCGCCCAAATGCGAATCAGGCGGGTATGCTCCGCGTCGGCGCTGCGCTTGACCTGCACCGCCAGCCCCAGCACCTGCAGAAACAACACTCCCACCAGAATGGTCAGGTTACGGTAACGGCCAAGTACGGATTCCATAACGTCAGTGCTCAGTGGCTAGTGATCAGTGATCAGTGGCGAGTTTGCAATGGTCTGTCGTAACCGAAAGCGAAATCTCTCTTAGCAGGTTTCAACTGGCCACTGATCACTGGCCACTGATCACTGGCCACTGACCACTGCTACTCAATCGAAATCTTCCGCAGCAGCTTGAAGTCGCTGAGCATCTTGCCCGTACCCAGCACTACGCTGCACAGCGGATCGTCAGCAATAGACACCGGCAGACCGGTTTCCTCGCGAATGCGCTTGTCAAGATTCTTCAGCAAAGCCCCGCCTCCCGTCAGCACGATGCCGCGGTCGCTGATATCGGCGGAAAGTTCCGGGGGCGTACGCTCGAGGGCCACGCGGATCGCATTCATGATCGTCGAAACGCACTCGCTCAAGGCCTCGCGAATCTCGCCATCGTCCACCGTAATCGTCTTCGGCACACCTTCAATCAGGTTACGGCCTTTGATCTCCATCGTCATCGGCTTATCGAGCTGGTGCGCCGAACCAATCTCCATCTTGATCTGCTCGGCCGTGCGCTCGCCGATCAGCAGGTTATATTTCCGCTTCAGATAATTCATGATGGCTTCGTCCATCTGGTTTCCCGCCATGCGCACGGAACGCGAATAAACAATTCCGCTCAGGGAAATCACCGCAATGTCCGTCGTGCCGCCGCCAATGTCGACCACCATGTTGCCGCTCGGTTCCGTAATCGGCAGCCCCGCTCCAATCGCCGCCACCATGGCCTGTTCCACCAGATGCACTTCACTCGCCTTGGCGCGATACGCGGAGTCCATAACCGCGCGCTTTTCCACCTGCGTAATTTCCGACGGCACTCCAATCACAATCCGCGGATGCACCAGCATCTTCCGGTTGTGCGCTTTCTGGATGAAGTAGTTCAGCATCTTCTCCGTGACCTTGAAGTCGGCAATCACGCCGTCCTTCATGGGCTTGATGGCCACGATGTTGCCCGGCGTCCGGCCCAGCATCTCCTTCGCCTCTTTGCCCACGGCTTCCACCTCGCCCGTGTTCTTGTTGATGGCGACGATTGAGGGCTCGTTGACCACAATGCCCTTGCCGCGCGCATAGACCAATGTATTGGCCGTGCCCAGATCGATGGCCAGGTCGCTGGAGAACAAGCTGAACAATGACCTGAGGTTGTGAGAACGTGATGAATGAAATCCGTTGTTTGACATGAGACGAGCTCTTCTCGCGATCTACGTTGATCGCACGGTTGAGCGGGCGAACCCGATTTGTGCCATCCGGCGCAGATGCCCCCTCCCTTAGTCTATGAGAGACTTCACAACTTTGCCGGGACCGAAGGTTCTTGTCCTCTTGGACGGAACCCCACCGCACTTACTACTCAAACCCAAAAGGTCGATCTTACTGAATAAGGATCTTCTTCTGCTGCGTATTAACCCCGCCCTGTGCCGTCTGCGCGGTAACCGTAATCACGGCCTCTCCGGTCGCCAGCGGCGGCGTAAAGTAATGGAATGTGCCATCGGTAGTGACCATCGGAACCTCCCGCCCATTCACCATCACTCGCGCCCCTACCTGGGTCTTCCCGGCCACTTCAATCACGTGCCCATGTTGAATGAAGGGGTCCAGTTCCAGGGCAATGGCCTCGGTCTGCCTTCCCTTGGAAATAATCGTGAACCGGTTCTTCTCGCTCTCCACCGACTCTTTCCCCGACCCTTCGTATGACTGCACCATCCAGTAATACGCTCCTTCGCCGAGGCTCGTAACCGTGACATCCGCGGTGTTTACTCTCTTGTCCACTAGTGTCGAAGAGCGTACCTTTCGCCTTCTCCATGTGAGTCTCGGCCGCCTTGAAACTAACTTTTTCCCAATTCGTCAACTGCACCGTCTCTCCGTTGCGGGTGACCTCGCCGGCGCCCTTCTTCATCAGGATCTCATGCTGATCCATTTTGGGATCGTTGCGCACCTGGGCCGTGGATTGCGGAGACAGCGATGCCGTCGCCCCCGCCACAATTACCTGCGATTTCGATCCCTGCGAGTAAGTGGCGGTGGAAAGATCCACCGTTCCGGTGCTCACCGCCACGGCCACATTGGTCTGCTGCTGATCGTTGGCCGAGTTCTCTTCAATCACGATCAGCGAATCCTGCTTCACGGTATAGCTGGTTCCGTCATTGAATACCACCTTCGCCATACCTTCCGAACCGGTCTGCACCACATCCCCCTTTTCCAGGGGAACATTGTAGTCCGCGCCCACCCAGCTATTGCCGTTGCCCTTCTTCACCCGCACCGTACCATCCAGCGCCGTAAAGTGAGCCTGCTGCGCTACGGAGACGCCACTGCCGGCGGCCGGCGCCATGCCCGCCACGCGCTGCAAAGCCTTGTTAGCGATGCTTCCCACCGCCTTGATGCTGTTCTCGGTAAATTGCGGAAAAGTGAGTCGCACCGCAATCAAAAATAGCGCGACGCCGGCCATGATCAGCAGCGCCACGCTGCGATACGTGACCGTCTTCCACGCGATGTGGTATCCCGGTTTGCGAGTCTGCGAAGACACGTTGACCAAAAACCTTATTCAAGCCTTATGGAGTTGCGGTAATTCCAACGTTACCATAAGCCTATCGGCACCAAAAATGGGTAATCAACAGGGAACGTTACCTTCGTTTGTGCTCGGAGCCGGTTTAGATCCCCCGCCCCGTCTGACAGTGCGTCAACATGACATCTTCCCCAGCCCTGTCCATGTATTATTCTTCTCCACCATGGCCAGCGCCTCCATAACTCTCTCCCCGCCCAGACGCAAATACAACTCGTTCGTTGCCGGTGGAATGTTGATCGTGCTGGCCATCGCGCTCGCCAAACTGCTCTTCCACATCTACTTCAACAACCGCTACGGCTACTTTCGCGATGAGTTCGACTACATCGCCTGCGGCGATCACCCTCCCTGGGGATACGTCGACCAACCGCCGCTCATTCCGTTTCTTATCCACCTCAGCCGCGCTTTGTTCGGGGACTCCCTCCGCGCCATTCGTTTTTTCCCGGCGCTCGCCTCTTCCCTGCTTGTGATTCAAACCGCAATCCTCGCCCGCGAGTTTGGCGGACGCCGCTTCGCACTGCTTCTCACCGCAGTCACCATCCTTATTGCGCCGCAATATCTATCCAACGGCAGCCTGCTCGGCACCAATTGCCTCGAACCCAATCTGTGGATGGGCTGCGCTTACTTCGCCATCCTCGCCCTCAAGCGCGCCGGAACTGAAAAAGCCCCCCAATACTGGCTCTGGTTCGGGGTTGTCGCCGGCCTCGGACTGCAGGAGAAATATTCCATTGCCGTCTTCGGCTTCGGCATGGTCATCGGCCTTCTCTTAACCGCGCAACGCCGCATCTTTCTGAACAGATGGATATGGCTCGGCGGTCTGCTCGCCTTCCTGGTCTTTCTGCCCAACCTGCTCTGGAACCTGCACTACCATTGGCCGTTCCTCGAACTGATGCACAACATCCGAGCCGAAGGCCGCGACGTCATCCTTCCGCTGCCACAATATTTTCTTCAGCAAACGCTGCTGGTTCATCCTTTTACCGCGCCCATCTGGGTGGCGGGATTGTTTGCGCTTCTCTTCTCGGAGCGTCTCCGGCCCTATCGCGCACTGGGCTGGTGTTACGTGGTTTGCTTCACCGTGTTCTTCGTTCTTCACGGAAAAAATTACTATCTCGCCCCCGCGTATCCTATGCTGCTTGCGGCAGGTGCGGTGGTGATCGAATCCGCGATCGAGGGCCGCGAACCTTCAGGCGAGGAAAGACCTCGCTCGCGCCGCGCTTGGCTGAAGCCGGTCATCGTGATCATCCTGCTGGCGAGCGGTGCCCACCTCGCGCCAATTGTTGTTCCGGTTCTCTCGCCTGAAGCCTTCCTCGCCTATACGAAATCTCTTCCCTTCAAGTTGCCGCGCCATCGACTTCCTCGGCCGCCGCTACGGCTTACCGCCGGCACTCAGCGGCCATCAAACCTGGTTCCTCTGGGGACCGCGCAGTTATTCCGGCAATTGCATGATCGTCCTCGATGACACCCGCGAACGCCTCGAAGAGCTTTGGGATCACGTCGATTACGTCGGCACATCCGCCGACAATCCGTACGCATTGGAGAAACAGATTGACGTCTTTATTTGCCGCGGCGCGAAGTTCGGCACCCTGGCTCAGCTTTGGCCCAACCTGAAGCGGTGGCGTTAGGATCAACTTGACCATATAGGTGGGAGCCCACCTTCTCAGCAGCGACTCATTTTCGGAAAAGATAGCTGACCTTCACGAAGAACACGCGGCCATCATTGATCAGGCGATTGCCGCGGACCAGGCCGCCCCCATTCGGATCGCATCCCACCGATTGTCCCGCGACCGGCACACAAAGGCTCGGGATAAGGTTCTCCAAATTACTGTTGTAGCCAACATATACGGCTGTGCCGGGGTGAACGAGATAAGTAATGAGGAAGTTAAAACTGAGATCCTTGGTGGTTCGCAATGAACTGTAGGTGGGATTGGCCAGCAGGCCGTTGTATTGCATGATGGCGCGCAGGGAAAGCGCTCGCGTGAACTGATAATTCCACTGGCTGCGGATGATGTGATTGTTGAACGAGGCATGGTGCGCGGCGCCGTTGAGCACCCGGTCAAGAATGTAAGTGTTGTCGATCTCCAGGTGCCCGGTGGGCTTGATGCTCATGGTGTGGTTGATAAAGGTCTCGTTGCCGGTGATCGGCAGTTGGCCGGTCGGCACCACAATCAGCACGACCCCATCGCGAATGATGGTCGTACGCCAGGTGATCAGCCGCGTAGGGCTGCCCTGCACCACCAGACCAGCAATATCCTGCGCATACTTGTGATCGTTTGGCAGGCCCGAGAAATCAACCGGCCGCAGCACATCGGTCTCAAAACCGGCTATCGGAGCGACCAGCAAATTATGCCGGAAATAGAACACCCAGTCGCCGCTATAAGCGTGCTGCAGGCCAACTCCATTGTG
>WNFI01200439.1_pt1 | contig 11980 bp, 8 predicted proteins | sample 5400471 | NCBI WGS metagenome assembly WNFI01 (sample SAMN13153348, study PRJNA577476) | soil metagenome | isolation source: 100 cm saprolite on Douglas fir-dominated hillslope | place: USA:California | collected 2013-09-17 | reverse complement strand
GGACACGGTGCCGGGCGGCGATGGCTCTGATTTCATCCATGTCGGCGGGCTGACCATGGATGTGTACGGCCATGATGGCTTGGGTCCGATCGGTGATCAGCGACTCGAGCCGGGACGTGTCCAGGTTGTAGGTACGCGGGTCGACGTCGCAGAAAACAACGCTGACCCTCTGGTGGATCGCCGCGAACGCCGAGGCGCTGAAGGTGTACGCCGGCACGATGACCTCACCACCCGGCTCGACCCCGACATACTTGCGGATCACCTTCCCTCCGAAGATCACGGCGTCGCCGTAGAACACGGGCCTGCGCATCGAGGTGTACATCCGGTGGACGAATCCGTGGTCCCCCGCCCAGTTGGTCAGCAGCTGGATCGGCATCTGGGCGCGTTGGATGCCGAAGTCGAAGGGCAGCGGTTGGCAACGATACGGCGAGAGGTACCTGTCCTCATGCTCGTCATAGGGGGTGTAGGGCCACCTCGTGACGGGATGGGTCCGGGCGAAGTCCGGGTTGGCACGACACCTCTCATAGGCGGGCCGGAACGCACGCACCAGACGGGTACCGTCGAAGGCGGCGATGAGCCCATGATCCAGCGCCTGATAGGTCAGCTCATCCCGCATGCCGTACGGGGGCTGCACCATAGCCGGCAGTTCGTCCCCTTCGTTCACGTCCTCCCAGTACAACAATCGATTACCCCTGCGCTGCTGGCTCTCCAGCGCCTCACGGAGCTTCTCGATCTCAGCGCCGGAGTACCGATGGGGTTGGCAGTCGTAGAGCATCCGTTCGCCCAGCCGTTCGACCGGCATCACGCGGGTCGCACCCATCTGCTCGACCGGCAGGTGGATCAGGCGACCATAGGCCTTCGCCATCAACGCACCAGAGTTGCTCCAGTAGAAGGTCTCGCAGTGGTGGGAGATGGCCTGCGCCTGCCGCCCCCGGGTGACGACGAGCTCACGGGGGACTTTCGACGAGGTGAAGCGCATACCGGGACGCAACACGTCGTAGAACTCCCAGGCGACCCCGGACAGGAAGTTCGCCACCGGGAACCCCTGCGGCCGCTGTGCACCGTGGTCGGCCGGGTAGCGGACGTGGATGAGGATGGTGCCGGGGGCGACCTGGCTGCCGAGCCAGGATCGCTCACCGTAGGCCGGATCCGTGTAGAGCGGGTTGTCGTCGCCGATGGCGTGGGCGTACCGGCGGATCAGTTCCTCGGTCAGGATGAGCGCGCTGGGCACCGGTACGGCGTCGGGGTCCAGGGGCGCGGGATGCGGCGGTGGATGGTCTTCGTGGCTCTCCTTGTGTAGGAGTTGCCGGCTCTGCTCGATGAATTCCGCAAGGGCTTCGTCAAACGTCTGCATCACTTCTCCAGGGGTGTGTCGCAGCTCAGCCCACCCCGTACCGGCAGCCTGACCGGCTTTCCGTGATCTGGCAGGAATACAACGGCGTCCGCCTCGATGACGGACTCGCCGAGCTGGTTGGTGCCCACCACGCGGAGCGTCACCGTGTGATAGCGGTTCTTCGCGTCATCGGTGCGGATGTCGCGATCCATGACCGTTCCGGTCAGCCGCAGGAGGTCCCCGTAGCGGAAGGACCGCTGGATCCGGGCGCTCAACTGCCGCAGGAAGCCATCGTCCCCTATCCAGTGCGTCACGTGCTGGCCGGCGAGCGTGACCAGCAAACCAGCGGGCGCGGCCGGCCCGGCGGGAGCCGTCACCGCGGAGTCCAGCGACGTTTCGGCCCGGTCCCAGACCGGCCACCCGGTGAGCGGGTGGGTCGCCCGCCGCCCTTCGCGTTGGGCCAGCCGGGCGTACTCCAAGTTGCCGGCACGCACCGGGCGGCCCTCGGCGAAGACCCAGACCGCGCCCCTGAACGGCTGCTCGGCTTCCAACTCCCGCACCAGCTGCTCGACGTCGGCGGGTTCATACCGATGGATCGGGCGGCGCGGCGAGAACGACGTGGCCTCGTCGAGGGGGGCGATCTCGACCTCCACCCGGCCGCGGGCGAAGCCGACTCCGGTGCGCTGATACTCCACTGTGGACACGACGCAGGCTCGTACCCGACCCGTCTCCGTGTACCGGCGGGCGACATCACCGACGCAGACGCGGCCGGTGAGAGTGTCCCCGAGCCGGATGGTGTCATCCCAGCTCAGCTGCAGCGACGTCAGGTTGCTCGCCAGCCGGTGTGCCATGAGATCCAGCACCCCGGTCGAGCCGGGCGCACGGATGGCGAGGACGAACGTCGGCGGCGCGAGCATGGTGTGGTGGGCCGAGCCGGCGCCGTACTGCACGTCGGTGTAGAGAGGGTTCTCGTCACCTGACGCCTCGACGAACCTGCTGACGTTGATGAGCCAGCTGGCGACGCTGACACCGGGCTCGATGTCAGGCGCCACGCAGCCAATGACCCTGCTGCTCGACCGGATCAGCCGTTCGATGTCGTCCCGGCCGGTGGCCGAGTCGTCGACCAGGATTCCCGTTTCAGTCACCACTGATCCCCAGCTGGCTCGCGAGTGCTGCATAGTCGGTCTTGCCCGTGCTGTTCCGCGGTAGGTGCTCGACGTCCAGGACACGGATGAAGCGGGTCGGAATGTGGATGAGTTCACTGGCCCGCTGCGACACGTCGCGGCCGGTGGCCGTTGCTTCGCCCGCCGTCCAGGCCAGGACCAGCTGTCCGGAGGCCTCCAGCGCGACTACCCGGCCGTGCGGTGCCAGCAGCGTCTCCAGCTCGTCGAGGTTCACGCGCTGGCCGCTCAGCTTGGCGATGCGGCGCTTGCGGCCGACGATCGAGTAGAGACCCTCGTCATCGATCCGGGCCAGGTCGCCCGTTGCCAGCCGGCCGCGGTTGACGTCGCCGCGGGCGAGATCCACCCGCCCGTGTGCGTACCCCAGCATGATGTTCGGCCCCTCATAGATTAGTTCGCCGTCGTCAGCGATCGACAGGTGGCCGCCGGCAACGGGCCGCCCCACCCGGTCAGGCTTGTCCAGCACCCGGTCGGGCGGCAGGTACGCGATGCGCGCGGTCGCCTCGGTCTGGCCGTACATCACGACGAGCCGCCCGCCCCGCTCAATCATGTGGCGTCCGAAGTGGAGTACGGTGGCGGGCTCCATCCGGCCGCCGGCCTGGGTCAGGGTCCGCAGGTCCGGCAGGGTGATGTTCTCGAAGCCGACCCTGGTGAGGATCGTGTACGTGTAGGGCACGCCCGCGAACGATGTGCAGGCATATTCCCTCATCGCCTCCCAGAACCGTGGCCGTACCACGCTGGTACCGGGGAGCACGACGGACGCCCCGGCCAGCAGGTGGGAATTGAGCACCGAAAGCCCGTAGGAGTAATGCAACGGGAGGACCTGTACCGCCCGCTCGTCGCCATCGATGTCGAGGCCCTGGACGATCTGCGCGGCATTCGCGTCGAGATTGCGTCGGCCGAGTCGCACATACTTGGGGGTGCCTGTGCTTCCCGACGTAGTGAGCAGGAGCGCCAACTCGTCGTCCAGCGGCTCGTCCGAGCGACGCAGCCATTCCAGGCGTTACCGTCCAGCAGGTACTCGACCTGGTAGAGGTCCAGGATCCGGTGGATCGTCTCCCGGTCGGCGCGAGATACCCGGTATCTTCGAGCACAACGACATCGCCCTGCTCGCACCCCGGCAGCACCTGGTCATCGACTCCGGCGCGGAGCGCCACGGCCACGCCCTGGCCCGTCAGCTCAGCAAGCGCGGTGTCGCCCACTGGGAATACCACGTACGTGGTGGCGAAGGCTGCAAGAGCACCCGGGAACTCGAGCGGCTGTGCCATGGGATCCAGTCCCGCGCGTGGCGCCGCGATCTGGTCATCGCGGTCGGCGGCGGCGCCGTTTCCGACCTCGTGCGCTGCGTGGCCGCGTGGCTGTGGAAGGGGCTTCCGTTGGCCATCGTGCCGACCACCCCGACCGCCTACGTGGACGCGGGCATCGGCGTGAAGGGTGCGTTGAACTGCAACGACACGAAGAACGGTGTGGGGGTCTACTACCCGCCGTTGGTCGTCGGATTGGACCTCGCACTCATCGAGGGATGCTCGCCGGAGGTACTGCGCGCGGGCCTCATGGAAATCCTGAAGATGGCCCTGATCGAGGGCGGCCGCTTCTGGGACCTCTGGGAGCGGTTGTCCCGCGAGCTGCTCACCACGAGCTTTCAGAGCCCGGCCGCGGTGGACCTGACCCGATTCGCCATCACCTCCATGCTGAAGCATCTCCAGCCCAATCTCAGGGAGCATGAGCTGCGCCGACCCGTCGACCTCGGTCACCTGCTCGTCAGGCTGCTGGAGATGGAGGCACAACTCCTGCACGGCATCGCGGTCGGTATCGACCTGGCGCTCATGGTCGAATACACCGCGGTCATCGGTCAGCTTGCCGAGCACGATCGCGATCGCATCCACGACACGATCCGCGCCCTGGATGCGCCGATCTGCCATGAGCTGCTCACGGCCGAACGGGTCCGCGAGGCGGTAGAGGCGACCAGTCGGCAACGCGGGGGCGCCGCCAACCTGCCCGTTCCGGAACGGATCGGGAGGGTCCGGGTGCATCCGTACGTCGACGACAGGGCGATGCGGGAGGCGGTGCTGCGCCTGCGGTCGCGCGGGCTCGGCGCCGGGCACCTCACCGGCACACGACACGCGGGAGAGCAGCGATGAGCGGCCGGGTGGCGGGCAAGGTCGCGCTCGTCACGGGCGCGGCCCGGGGTCTCGGCCGCGACCACGCGGTCCGGCTGGCGGAGGAGGGCGCTGACATCATCGGGGTCGACGTCTGCGCGCAGGTGGGCTCGGTGCCGTACCCGATGGCCACGCCGGAGGACCTGGCGGAGACCGTCAAGCAGGTCGAGTCCGTCGGTGGGCGGGCGGTCGCCGCCCAGGCGGACGTACGCGACTATCCCGGCCTGAAGGCCGCCGTCGACGATGTCGTCGCCCGGCTGGGCCGCCTCGATATCGTGTCGGCCAACGCCGGCATCATCTCGTACGGGCCGGCCGCCGAGCTTGACGAGACCGCCTGGCAGGACGTGATTGACACGAACCTGACCGGCGCATGGCATGTCGCAAAGGCGGTGATCCCGCACCTGATCGGCGGCGGTAACGGCGGTTCGGTCGTACTGACCAGTTCCAACGCCGGCCTGAAAGGCATCAGGAACCTGGCGCATTACGTCTCTGCCAAGCACGGTGTCGTGGGCCTGATGCGGACGCTAGCCCTGGAACTCGCACCGCACTCGATCCGCGTCAATTCCGTGCACCCGACCGCGGTCAACACCCCCATGGTGCAGAACCAGGCGAACATGCGACTGTTCCTGCCCGATGTGGAAAACCCGACCGTCGAGCAGTACGCGGCGGCGATGGCCTCGTTGAACAGCCTGCCGGTACCGTGGCTGGAACCGCGGGACGTCTCCAACGCCGTGCTGTTCCTCGCCTCGGATGAGGCACGGTACATCACCGGGGTCGCGCTGCCGGTGGACGCGGGCTCCACCATCAAGTAATCGGGACCGTGCATGCAGAAGAGCGCGCAGCCGCTGTCCCGTCGCCTCGGCGCCGCCCTGCCGCCGGCCGGCGCGGCCAGGATCCTTGCCGTCAACGGGTTCGTCGGCTCCCTCGGCACCGGCCTGTTCCTGACCGGCAGCGTGCTCTACTACACCCGGGTGGTGGGACTCTCCGACGCCCAGGTGGGCCTCGGCCTTTCGGTGGCCGGGATCTGCGGGATGCTGGGCTCGGTACCGATCGGTCGGCTGGCGGACCGTTGGGGGCCCCGCCAGATGATGGTCGTACTGCACCTGTGGCGGGTCGTCGGCTACGCCATGCTCGCCCTGGTACACGGGTTCTGGTCCTTCCTCGTCGTGGTCTGTCTGGTGACCGTTGCCGAGCGGGGTGGTCCGCCGTGCAGCCAGGCGTTGGTGGGGACGCTGTTCCGCCGGCAGGAGCGGGTGCGCGCGATGGCGTACCTGCGGGCCGTCCGGAACATCGGGCTCTCCGCCGGTGCGTTGCTGGCTGGCATCGCACTGGTCGCCGACACGCCCACCGGCTATCGGCTGCTGAGCCTGGGCAATGCCGCGTCGTTCCTGCCGATGGCGCTCCTCGTGGCGAGCCTTCGCCGGTACCAGAAGGCAGCCACCCACGACGGTTCCGACGCGGAGGAGATCCCGCCGCCGCGGGAGCTGCGCCCGTTGCGGGATCTGCCTTTCCTCGCGCTGGCCGCCAGCAACGGCCTGCTGATGCTCCACGACAGCGTCCTGTTCGTGGCGCTTCCGCTGTGGATCGCCCAGCGGACGGCGGCGCCCCACATCATGATCAGTCTCATGCTCACCATCAACACCGTGCTCACGGCGGTGAGCCAGGTCCAGTGGACACGATTGACCGGAACGCTGGCCACCGCGCTGCGTGCCATGGTGGCCGCGGGCCTGATTCTCGCGGTCGCGAGCGCGCTGATCGGTGCCGCGCACCTCGGTGGTCCGGTGACCGCGTCCGTGCTCCTCGTGCTCGGCGTTACCGCACTCACCGTGGGCGAGAACCTGCACTCGGCGAGCTCCTGGCGGGTGTCTTTCGCGCTGTCCCCGGAACGGGCGCGGGCGCGGTACCTCGCCGTGTTCGGTCTCGGCGAGGCGGGCCAGGGGATGGTCGGGCCTTCGCTGACCATCTCGCTGTGCTGGGTGCCGGACTGCCCGGTTGGCTCGGCCTGGGCGTGTTGTTCACCGTCCTCGGTACGAGCAGCCGCTCCCTGGCGCGATGGGTGGCGGCCAGGCGGCGGGGACCGGCAGGCGTGGAGCCGCCTGAAGCGGACCCGGAGGCCGTCCCCGCGGCGGCACCGGCGCCCGAGTTGCCGAAATGACGCGGCACGCGGGGCCGCGGAGGGAGGCGAAGGGATGACACAGGTACCGTTCTTCGACGGTCGGGCGTCCTTTGCGCAGCGGTGGGATGACATTGCGCGCCAAGCCAACCGCGTCTTCGACTTCGGCAAGTTCTCGCACGCAGCCCTGACCTCAGAGCTGGAGGAGGCGGTCAAGGACTACACGGGTGCGCGCTTCGCGGTGGGGATGAACAGCGGAACCGACGCTCTCCTGGTGATACTTCGGGCCATCGGTGTCGGCGAAGGCGACGAGGTGATCGTTCCGGCCGTCGCCACCCCCTCGTCCGCGTCATCAGTCTGCCACGCCGGCGCCAGGCCGGTTTTCGTGGACGTGCAACCCGGTGCGTACACCATCGCACCTGACGCGGTGCGCTCCGGCCTCACCGACCGCTCGAGAGCCATTATGCCGGTCCACCTCTTCACGCAGATGGCCGACATGCCGGCGCTGCGGACGATCGCCCGCGAGGCAGGCGTCGTGCTGATCGAAGACAGCCGACAGGCCATCGGAATGCGGCACGCAGGGATGCACTCGGGCCTGCTCAGTACGGCCGGGGCGCTGTCGTTTTCCCCGAGGAAGACGCTGGGCGCGCTCGGCGACGCCGGGATGGTCATCACCGACGATGACAATGTCGCGGACCGGTGCGCACTCCTGCGGCACCACGGCCGAACCGGTGAAGCCGCCGACCGTGCCTCGGGAGTCTCCAGTCCGGCCGCGCTTGTCGGCATTAACAGCAAGATGGATGAGCTCCAGGCGGCCGTTCTCCTCGCCAGGCTGCCGTGGCTCGACGCGGCCATCGCCCGCCGTGGCGAGCTGGCGGCCTGCTACACCGAGCACCTGGCCGAGATGGCAGAGGTCACCACGCCGGTCATCGTTCCCTGGGACGACCCGACAGAGCAGGTCTGGCACGCGTACGTGATCGAGGCGGAGCGCCGGGATGCCCTGGCGAGTCACCTCGCACGGGCGGGAATCGAGACGGAGGTACCCTGTCCGGTAGCGCTCCACCTGCAACCCTGTTTCCGGTACCTGAAGGGGCGGAGGGGAGACCATCCGGTCGCGGAAGCGGTCGCCGAGCGAATGCTCGGGCTGCCGCTCTACCCCGATCTGAGCTTCCGCGACGTCGAGTACGTGTGCCATACGGTGGAGCAGTTCTATCGGCGGAGCCGGGCGTGACGATGGTTCCTTTCTTCTCGCCGACGTTGTTCGAACACGACTGGGATGTCACCCTTCGGCTCATCCAGGAGCTGGGCACCGGTGTGGCGCAGGAGTTCATTCTCAGCGAGGCGGTTGGTGAGCTGGAGGCTGAGATGTCCGGCGAAACCGGTGCGCGGCATGCCATCGCATGCGGGAGCGGCTCGGCGGCGCTCACCCTGGCCATCGATGCCCTCGGCGTGGGCCCGGGCGATGAGGTGATAGTGCCGGCGTTCGGATGCCAGCCCATCGCCGGCACGGTCGCGAACCGAGGCGCCACTCCCGTGTTCGTGGATATCGACCAACGCACCATGGTCATGGATCCCGCCGCCGCCGCGGCGGCGGTGACCACGAGAACGGTAGCGATCATGCCGGTACACGTCTTTTCCGTGATGGCGGACATGCCGGCGGTCAGGGCACTGGCCCGCCGCCACGGACTGAAGGTCCTGGAGGACGCGGCCGTGGCGCCGGGCGCGGCTTTGCGCGGTGTGGCGGCGGGACGCTGGGGCGACGCGGGCGTCTTCTCCTTCTCTCCGTTCAAACCGCTCGGTACCTGCGGCGAGGGTGGCATCGTGCTCACCGACGACGACGAGATCGCTCGGAAATGCCGGCTGCTGCGCAACCACGGTGGGACGGCCCGATCCGGTCCTGAGCTGATCGGCTACAGCAGCCGGATGGATGAGGTGTTGGCTCGATTCCTCCTGCACCGGCGCCCGTCGCTCGCCGAGCGGCTCAAGCGGAAGGTCGAGATCGCCGAACGGTACACCGAAGCACTCACGCCGCTTGCCGACGCCGGAGTGATGACACTGCCACTGGCCGGGGCCATCGAAGGGAGCTGGTGCCACGTGTACGCGCTGCTGACCGACCGGCGTGACGAACTCCGCGAATATCTGACGGCTAGAGGCGTGGGAACGCACGTCTACTATCCCGTGCCACTACCCAGCCAACCGGCGTTCGCGCGGTTCGCGCGGGGCATGCGGTTTCCCCGTGCCGAGGCGGTCGGGCGCGGCAACCTGGCGCTCCCGGTCCGGCCCGACCTGACCGACCCGGACGTGGCGTACGTTCTCGATGTCATCTACGAGTTCTTCCGTATCTAGAGCAGTGGAAGGAGGGAAGCATGAGCGAGCACATGCTCATCGTGGGGAACGGCCGGGAGATCCCTGGCCTTGCCCGTCAGGCGCGGCCTGGCCTCCGGACCACCATGCTCGTACGGCTGGATGCCTTGCCCCGGGTGCGGGACCAGAGCTCCCATGCCCGGCTCATCGGCCTGCCGCACGACCGGGGCGTCAGCGAATGGGTGGAGATGGCGCGCGCGATCCACGCCCGCGATCCGTTCGACCATCTCGCCACCTATGGTGAGAGGGACCAGGACAAGGCCGCCGCGATAGGCGCCGTGCTGGGCCTGCGCACGCATTCCCCGGAAACTGTCCGCTGGGTGCACGACAAGCTAGCCTTGCGGGAACGCCTGGCCGCGCTCGGCGTCGACCCCACGCCCAGCCGCCGGGTCCGCGGCGTCGATGAGGCTGCGGACTTCGGCCGGGAGTACGGCTATCCGTTCGTGCTCAAACCGATTGCCGGTACGGCGAGTGCCGGCGTGACCGTCGTGCCCGGACCGATCGACGTGGCGGCCGCGTGGGCATGGGCCGCCGCCGTGAAGGCGGTGGAGTCGGACGAGATCGTGGCCGAAAGCTACCTGGATGGCACCGAGCTGAGCGTGGAGGCGTTCTCCGAGAACGGCGAGCACCGGGTCGTCTGCCTGACGGGCAAGGTGAAGACCGCGGGGCACTGCGTGGAGCTTGGACACGTCGTACGCGGGCCGTTCGACGAGGCGACGTGCGAAGTGGTCAGCCGATTCACCGTGGCTGTCCTCGACGCCCTCGGCGTCCGGGACGGGGTGACGCACACCGAGGTGATCGTAACGGCCGATGGACCACACGTGGTGGAGACCCACCTCCGCCCCGCCGGCGACGAGATACCCGAGATGATTCACGACACGTACGGCGTCGACCTGATCGACCTACTTGTGCGGCAAAGCCTCGGCGACCGCCTCCTCAACCGCCTGGATCGGGAACTCAAGGCAGCTGCCGACATCGCAGGGTATGCCGCCATCTGGTACGCGACCCCGGCGGCGAGCGGTCGAATCGTCTCGGTGACCGGCCTGGAGTCGGCACGCGCGATGCCCGGCGTCATCAGCGTCGAGCTGCTGAAGCAGGTCGGGGACCACTTGCCGACACAGGTCACCGACTCGGGCACCCGGGCGGTCGCGGCACGGGGCGTCGCCGATGACCCCCGCGAGGCGCTGCAGCGAGCCAGGGCGGCGGCGGAGGCGGTGCGCTTCACCGTCGAAGCCGTTCCGGCGTTCGGCGAGAATTCGGCTCCGGAGATCGCATGGGGGTTCAGCCTGGACCAGTAAAACACGTCAGCATGCCCGCATTTCAGCGTCGGCGCGGGCCGGGTCGGCGTGGCGGAAGTAGCCGGACCGGCGGCATGCGCCGTTTTGGCGCAGGTGACGAACCCCGACGTTTCACCCCGTGGTGCGAAAGGATTGGTCATGAACCTGGATGCTATAGGCAAGGAACGGTGGAACGACACGTACGTGACTCCCGATCACCAGAATCTCTGGGGTGATCCCGCGGTGCCCTTCGTGGAGACCGCCGCCGACATCTTCTCGGCCGACTCGGCCCGCGTGGTTCTCGATCTGCCGTGCGGAGACGGTCGGAACCTGCCGCCACTCGCGAACCGGTTCCCGACGGTGGTCGGTGCCGACTCGTCGGCGAACGCGCTGCAGCTCTGCGCGAAGCGGATGAAGGAGGCCGGGTTCGGCAACACGGTCCTGCTGGAGGCCGACATCTCCGCCACCAAGTTCGTCGATGACACGTTCGACGGCGTGTTCTGCTGTGAGGTCCTCGGCCACCTGCAGGACCCCGTGAACGCCCTCCGCGAACTGATCCGGATCTGCCGGCCCGGGCGGCATGTCGTGGCCAACGTCTTCGCCCTCGAGGACTCGATCCGCGGGGACAGCAAAATTGCGAAGATCAACGATGACGATTACCTGTTCGACAATCGGATCTTCTTCCACTTCTACGACGAGGACGAGGCTCTGGAACTGTGCAAGAAGGTCAGCGACATCGCCGAGCTGCGGTCGATCCAATTCGTCCGCTGGATGGATCCGCCACACGCTGGCTATCGCGACTACGACCACGAGCACGCCAGTTGGCTCGTTGTGCTGCGCAAGCGCACCTAGTACGGCAGCAGCCATTGGTACGGCAGCAGCCATTGGCTAGCTGACCAGGGCAATTCGGCGTCCCGGCGGAGTGACCCTCGGTGTCATCTGACGGAGCAGCCGGAGAACCGGCAGGACCCCGGGGCTGCTCAGGGAGAGCCTGGGCGCGCCGTGACGGCCGCGGGCCGGCCAGCGGCCCGGAGTTCGCCGACGTCCGGGAGCCGGGCGGTGCGAGCGGCGAGGACCAGGTACTGGCTGCCCGCTGAGCGCACGCCGGGAACTCCGCGGTCGGCGAGCCGCTGCAGGCAGCCGTTCACCCAGAGGCCGAGCCGCTCCGGGAGAACGGCCAACCCCAGCAGCGTGAACGGCCCGAACCCGAGGGTGCAGCGGGCCAGCGGCCGCAATCCCGACCGGGCAAGGATCCGGTCAAACTCCGCCGACCGGTGGGCGGTGAGCCTGGGGCCGGCCGCCGGCTCCCAGGCCCCGATGCGCATCAGGCCGGCCTTCACAGCCGAGCGGGCCGACTGCAGCCAGGGGTGGTGGCGCGGATCGAGCAGGATGTTCAGCTTGGCGGAGTTCTCGGCGCACACCACGAGGAATCCGCCCGGGCGTAGCACCCGGGTCAGCTCTCCGGCCGCCGCGGCCGCCGACGGCAGCCAGGGAATCACCCCGAGCGCGACCACCAGCGTGAAGGCCCCGTCGGCGTACGGCAGCTGTCCGGC
>WNFI01090195.1_pt1 | contig 11980 bp, 14 predicted proteins | sample 5400471 | NCBI WGS metagenome assembly WNFI01 (sample SAMN13153348, study PRJNA577476) | soil metagenome | isolation source: 100 cm saprolite on Douglas fir-dominated hillslope | place: USA:California | collected 2013-09-17 | reverse complement strand
CTGAACTGTACCGGCGAAAAATGCGTTGTCATCGATGTCGATCTCCAGGACCAGCCGGAGGTCATCGAGGAACTCTACAACAAGATGGCCGAGGGCTATGAGGTCGTCTATGCGATGCGCAGCTCGCGCGAGGGTGAGACGCTGATCAAGCGCGCGGTGTCCTATTTCGGCTATTCTGTTATCAATCGCCTGAGCGATGTCCAGATCCCGCGCAACACCGGCGATTTTCGTATCATGTCGCGGCGTGTCATCGAAGAACTGCGGCGGCTGTCTGAAACCCATGGGTTCCTGCGCGGCATGGTTGCCTATGTTGGTTTCAAGCAGGCCGCCGTACTCTACAACCGGGACGCCCGGCTGACGGGAACGGGCAACTACAATCGCCTGATCGGATCGCTGCGGATCGGCATCAATGGATTGGTCGGCTTCAGCAGCCGCCCGTTGCAGGTGATGTCGATGGCGGGCTTCGTGGTTGCTGCTCTTAGTTTTACGATCGGGCTGTGGTACGTCGTACAGAAGTTCATCGGGGTGGATTTGACCCCGGGCCTGCCGACGACGGTGCTGGTCGTCTCGTTTTTTTCCGGCGTGCAACTCTTGGCGCTGGGCGTCGTGGGCGAGTATATCGGCCGCATTTATGATGAAACCAAGCGCAGACCGATGTATATCGTGGACAGGAAAGTCAATTTTTCCGCGTCCGCCGGCCAGCCCTGCGATCAGGTCGGAGGGCCGCTGTCGAGCGGCAACATTTAGAGGGCGATTGTGAGCAGCAATGAGTGACCTGACATTCCCTCCGCTCTCAGTCGGCCAGGATTCTCCTGTTTGGAACGGAACTGAGTTCGTCCACTCCGGAAAATCGTTGCGTGTGCTCGCTTACGAGGTCGGCGAATCCGGCTGGTCGGATGAATTGACCGCGCTCCATGAGACCGCGACGGAGTCTGGAACCCATTTCATAGATATGGCGTCTCGCCGTCACGCCATCAACGAACTGAAGCGGGCGTTCGGCTCCAAACCGGTTTCGATTATGGAAGTCGGTTGTTCCGCGGGCCACTTACTTGCCGATATGCGCCACAGCCTGCCCAACGCGACGCTGACCGGTGGCGATTATACTCTCGGAACGCTCGTCAAGCTGGGCGAGAAGATGCCGAGCATTCCCCTCGTGCGATTTAATCTCGCCGACAGCCCGCTGCCGTCCAACACCTATGACGGCATGGTGCTGTTGAATGTGCTCGAGCATATTGAGGATGACGAGGCCGCGACCAGGCACATCGCGAGGATGCTGAAGCCGGGCGGCGTAGCTGTGATCGAGGTTCCCGCAGGGCCGGAGCTGTTCGACGATTACGACCGGGAACTGAAGCATTTCCGCCGCTACAGGCTTCAGGGCATCTCCGACGTCGTCGGGAGGGCAGGCCTCAAGATAGAACGGCGCAATTACCTGGGCGCCCTCATTTACCCTGCGTTCTATCTCGCGAAGAAGATCTCGCAAAGTCGACCGAAGTCGGCGGCCGAACGCGAACGTCACGTGACCAACGCGATCGGTGTGACGTCGCGCTTCAATGCAGTCGGTCATGCGATCATGAAACTGGAAGAAGCGATGGCGAGCGCCATCACATTTCCACGCGGAATTCGCTGCGTCGTGACCGCCCGAAAGCTACTCTGATCCGGTCGAAATCCGCTAAATATCTGCAATCATTGCGAAAATGGAGCGTTGCGGCTCCGGGTCGGCGGCTCGGTCAAGTTGGTAGTTGATCTGCCAGGGACATCAAGATAGTAGCGTTCCATACCGATCAACAATTGCGCTTTGATGTGTCGAAAGGCCGTGCCGCATTTCGGCTAGGCTGCCGAATTGTGAGAACGGGCTGAAGGTGGGATAAGGTAAGACGATGACTCGTGAACTCACTGCAACGTCGAAATGGCCCAAGACCATTCCGCCTCTGACCGAGGAGCAGCGGCGCATCAACGACGACTTCATGAAATACTGGCACGAGGTCCTGCCGAGAAAATATGGATTGGTCGAAGCCTTCAATCACGAGTTCGCCGTCAAGAACGCGCCCAAGACATTTCGCACCACGCTTGAGATCGGCGCCGGGTTAGGCGAGCACCTGAATTACGAAAAGCTGACGCCCGAACAGAAGTCCAACTACTACGCTCTTGAGCTTCGCGAGAACATGGCAGAAGGGATCAGGAATGCCCATCCCGGCGTGAATACGGTTTGCGCTGATTGCCAGACGAGAATGCCATTTGAAGACGGCTACTTTGACCGGATCCTGGCAGTGCATGTGCTCGAACATCTGCCGAATCTTCCCGCGGCACTCGATGAGATCTATCGCCTGTGCAACAAGAAGACCGGTACTTTTTCCGTCGTTATTCCGTGCGAAGGCGGTCTAGCGTACACGCTTGCGCGCAGGATTTCGGCGCAGCGGATATTCGAGAGCCGATACAAGATGTCTTATAACTGGTTCTACAAGCGGGAGCACATCAATTTTCCTGCCGAAATTCAAGAAGAGATTTCGAAAAAATTCGAGATATCTTCGTCTACGTTTTTCCCGCTGCGGATTCCTTCCGTATCGATGAATTTATGTATCGGGATAACGGCGAGCCCGCGTGCTGGTGTTTAGGCCAAGCTGGAACCTGGTCTTCGAGGGCCTCAGGTTCGCACTGACCGGGTTGTCCTCGTACCTGCTCTATGCGCTGTTGTTTTATATTTTCTCGCGCCGGCTTGATGAAAACACCTCATTGGTCGTCGCTTACATATCGGCGGCGGTCTTGTATTTTGTCGCTTCGAAGTATTTTACCTTCACAGGCAGAACGCGTGACAACGTCTCGGTCGAAATCCTGCGATTTGTTCTGCTGCTGTGCCTCACCACGCTTGTAAACTGGGCTGCGTTTTACTGCGCGAGGACGGGTTTTCAGCTGAGTGTCCTCATCGCACTCTTTATTGGTATCTTGATATCCTCGGCCTTGAGCTTCACTGCTATGCGGACATGGGTCTTTGCGAGAAGGTAAAAAATGCAGGCATTCGTTACCGGCGCCGCCGGCTTTATCGGTAGCAGTCTGGTCGACCGGCTTCTTGCCGCCGGTCACAGCGTCATCGGTTACGACAATTTCTCCACCGGCCGGCGCCGCTTTCTCGCAGGCGCGTTGAAGTCGCCGGAATTCAAGCTGGTCGAGTCGGACCTGCTGAATACCGGTGCGCTGCGGTCAGCGATCACGGGCTGCGACATGGTGTTTCATCTCGCGGCCAACGCCGATGTCCGCTTCGGCACCCATCATCCGTTCAAGGATATCGAGCAGAACACCATTGCGACCTACAACGTTCTGGAGGCCATGCGCGCCAACGGCATCAAGAGAATAGCGTTTTCCTCGACCGGTTCGGTCTATGGCGAAGCCACCGTGTTTCCAACGCCGGAGAATGCGCCTTTCCCGGTGCAGACTTCGCTTTATGGCAACTCCAAGGTCGCGGCCGAAGGCCTGATCTCGTCCTATTGCGAAGGGTTTGGTTTTCAGGGCTTCATCTTCCGCTTCGTCTCGATTCTGGGCGAACGCTACACCCACGGCCACGTCTTCGACTTCTATCAGAAGCTGCTCGCCGATCCGTCGCGGCTCGAGGTGCTTGGCAACGGCAAGCAGCGCAAATCCTATCTCTACATTCAGGACTGTATCGACGCGATCATGATCGCGATCGAACGCGCCACGGACCGCGTCAATATTTTCAATCTCGGCCAGGATGAATATTGCGAAGTCAACCAGTCGATCGGCTGGATTTGCCAGCGGCTGCAGCTCAAGCCGGAACTCGCCTATACCGGTGGGGAGCGCGGCTGGATCGGTGACAATCCCTTCATCTTCCTCGATTGCAGCCGAATCCGCGCGCTCGGCTGGACCCCGAAGCTGTCGATCCAGAAAGGCGTCATCAGCACCCTCGAATATCTGATCGCCAATCCCTGGGTGGTCGAGGCACGGCCATGAAGGTTTGCGTCTACGGTCTGTGGCATCTCGGCACTGTGACGGCGGCGTGCCTCGCATCGCGCGGGATTGCGACGGTTGGTCTCGCGGAGACGCCGGAGGCTGCGGCCGAACTCCAGGCCGGCAAGGCGCCACTGTTCGAACCCGGCCTTGATGCCTTGATGGAGAAGGGTTTGAAAAGCGGCGCCCTCAGATTCACCAACGAAGTCGCTGCCGCAGTCTCCTCGGCTGACCTCGTCTGGATCAGCTTCGATACGCCCGTCGATGATGATGACGTCGCCGACGTCGGCTATGTTCTCGACCGCGTTCGGCTGACGTTTCCGTATTTGATGGACGGCGCCGTCGTTCTGGTGTCGTCGCAAGTGCCGGTGGGCAGCACGGCGCTGCTGGAGCATGATTTCGCGGCGGTCGCAAAAGGGCGCAAGGTCTCCTTCGCCTATTCGCCGGAAAATCTCCGGCTTGGTGATGCCATCCGGGTTTTCACCGAGCCTGAGCGGATCGTCATCGGTGTTCGGAGCGACCACGCGCGCAGGGTGATCGAGCCCGTGCTCAAGCCATTCTGCCAGACGCTGCTGTGGACGCGCGTCGAATCCGCGGAAATGGTGAAGCACGCGCTGAATTCTTACCTCGCGACCTGTGTGACCTTCACCAACGAGATCGCCAGCATCTGCGAGAGTGTTGCCGCCGACATGAGCGAGGTCGAGGCGGCGCTGCGGCTCGATCCCCGCATCGGCAAGAGGGCCTATGTTCGGGCCGGCTCGGCTTTCGGCGGTGGGACGCTTGCGCGCGACGTGCAGTTTCTGAGGGCCATTGCCAGGGATCGCGACACCCGCGTTCCGGTGCTGACGGCCGTGCTGGAGAGCAACGACCATCACAAGGGATGGGTGGTTCGTCATTTGCGCCGGCAACTCGGTGTGCTCACGGGCAGGCAGATCGGCGTTCTCGGTCTGGCGTACAAGGCTGGCACCGACGCCATCAGACGATCCGTCGCCATCGAGGTCATTCAGGAACTCGTCGCCGCCGGCGCTGACGTGACGGTGTTCGATCCGAAGGTCTCGACGCTGCCCGAACCGTTGAATTCGGCGGTCACCGTTGCTGGCTGCATCGACGCGGTATTCACCGACAGCGAGGCGGTCGTGCTGGCGACGGAGTGGCCGGAGTTTCGTGAACTCAATTTCGCCAAGCTTATTCCCAGCATGAAGCGAGCAATGCTGATCGATCAGAATGCATTCACCGCGAAGCAATTGGCGGACATGCCCGGGCTTGAATACATCATCGCGGGCAAGGTGCGATGAAGCTTGAGGGCCGCTTTGCGCTGATCACCGGAGCCAGCCAGGGGCTGGGCGCCGAGATCGCGCGGCATTACGTGACCAACGGCGCCAGCGTGATGCTCTGCGCGCGCAGCGCGGACAAGCTTGCGGCCGAGCAGCAGAGCCTCGCGCCGTTGCTCGCGCCCGGTGCCCGCATTGTGACGATCACAAGTGACGTCGGTGAGCCGAAGGATGTCGACCGGATCTTGGAAAAGCTCCGTGCCGAATTCCCCCGTCTCGATATTCTCGTCAACAACGCCGGCGTCTATGGCCCGATGGGAAATATCGAGGACGTCGACTGGAACGAGTGGGTCGACGCCATCAGGATCAATCTTCTCGGTCGAAGGCTGGCGTCGTGCGGTTCACGGAATCGCTCGCGCTCGAATGCCGGGACGATCATATCGACGTCAATGCGATCGCGCCGGGTGCTCTTGTCACGCAGATGATGGACCAGCTTCTCGAGGCAGGGCCGGAGAAGGTTGGGCAGCAGTTTTTCTATCGGATGAAAAAGATCGCGCAGGAGGGCGGCACGCCGCTTGACGTCGGCGCTGCACTCTGCGTCTTTCTTGGGTCATCCGAGAGCGACGGCATCACCGGCAAGCTGATCGCCGCGCAATGGGATCGCTGGGAGGACTGGCCGAAGCATCTGGACGAGCTTAACGCCAGCGATGTCTATACGTTGCGGCGAATTACCGGTCGTGACCGAAACAAGGAATGGGGCGACCGGTGAGCAGTCAGGCGGGTGTGGCGATCATCGGCTGCGGCCTGATTGGCCAGAAGCGCGCGAAGGCGCTTGGCGGCGCACGTCTGGTCGTCTGTGCCGACATCGCGCAGGATCGGGCCGATCGGCTGGCAGCCACGGCGCCCGGCTGCAAGGCTGTGACGGACTGGAAGCTGGCGGTCAGCGATCCCGCCGTCTCCATCGCCATCATCTCGACATTGCATGATACCCTTGCGGAAATTGCCCAGGGCGCGGTGGCGGCGGGCAAGCATGTCCTGATCGAAAAGCCAGCGGCACGCCGTGCAGCCGAACTTGCGGGGCTCGCCGAAGCCGCTGCCGCCAATGGGAGCCTCGTGCGGGTCGGGTTCAATCACCGCTACCACCGAGCGCTGCAAAAGGCGTATGAACTGGTGACCTCCGGCGCGCTCGGTTCCGGCCAAATCGGGCGGCGGCGAATTGATCGACCAGGGGCCGCATCTGATCGATCTTGCCCGCTGGTTTCTCGGGGATTTTAACGAAGTCGATGGTTTCGCGACGACCTATTTCTGGGATATGCCGGTCGACGACAACGGCTTCCTGCTGCTGAAAACGGCTGAGAAGAAAGTCGCTTTTCTTCACGCCAGCTGCACCGAGTGGAAAAATACCTTCTCGTTTGAAATCTATGGGCGCGACGGCAAGCTCGACATCAACGGACTTGGTGGCAGTTACGGCACCGAGCGGCTGACCCATTACAAGATGCTTCCGGAGATGGGCCCGCCTGAAACAACGACATGGGAATATCCGATGGCGGACAATTCCTGGGATGCTGAATTCGCGGAATTTCTGGAAGATATCCGGCTGAAGCGACCGCCATCCGCCGGACTGCGCGACGCCATCGAGGCCCTGACCATCATCGAAAAAATCTACAGGATGTCCGGATATGATCACCACGCGTAGCCCGCTCCGCATCAGTCTCGGCGGCGGTGGCACCGATCTGCCCTCCTACTACCGCGAGCACGGCGGCTTCCTGATCGCGGGTGCCATCAACAAGTATGTCTACATCAACGTGATGCGGCCGTTCACGCAGGGTATCTATCTCAAATATTCGCATCTGGAGCACGTCGATCTCGTCGATGAGGTCCAGCATCCGATCATTCGCGAAGCGATCAAAATGCTCGGCTTCAAAACGCCACAGGTCGAAATCACCACGCTTGCGGACATTCCATCGGGCACTGGGCTTGGTTCATCAGGAAGCTTCACCACGGCCTTGCTGAAGGCGCTCTATGTGCACCGGATGCGCCAGATCGAACCAAAAGAACTCGCGGAGCTCGCTTGCGAAATCGAGATCGATCGTCTCGGCGAACCGATCGGCAAGCAGGATCAATACATCGCCGCCTGTGGCGGACTGACCTGCTTCACATTTAATCCTGATGATACCGTCGATGTCGCACCACTCGAGATTTCGATGGATACCAAATTCGACCTCGAAGATAATCTGCTGCTGTTCTTCACCGGGTTTTCGCGCAGCGCCGGCTCGATCCTGAAGGACCAGAACACCAAAACAAAGAGCAGCGATAGGGACATGATCGCCAACCTGCATTTTGTCAAAGAGCTCGGGCTGAAGAGCAAGGCGATCCTCGAGGCCGGCAAGACAGCGGAGTTCGGCGCGCTGATGCATGAACACTGGGAGCACAAAAAGCGCCGCTCCGGTGGCATGAGCAATCCGCAGATCGACCAGTGGTACGACCTTGGCATGAGGAACGGCGCTACGGGCGGCAAGCTTGTCGGGGCAGGTGGCGGTGGTTTTTTGCTGTTCTACGCCGATGACCGCAACAAGTTGCGCCATGCCATGGCGGCGGCGGGGCTTGAGGAAGTCCGCTTCGCTTTCGATTTCGAGGGTACGAAAGTGCTGTTCTCATGAAGTTGCCGGTGGCCATCCTTGCGGGAGGCCTGGCCACGCGACTCCACCCCGTTACTGAAACTATTCCTAAGGCGTTGGTGGATGTCGCGGGCACGCCGTTTGTTCTGCGGCAGCTCGATTATCTGCGGCGACAAGGCGTCGGCCGTGTCGTACTGTGCGTCGGCTTTCTCGGGGAGCAGATCGAGGCCGTCGTCGGTGACGGCTCGGCCAGCGGGCTGTCGGTATCCTATTCGCGGGACTGGCCCAATTTGATGGGAACCGGCGGAGCGCTGAAGCAGGCTCTGCCACTTCTGGACTCCCAGTTTTTGGTCCTGTATGGAGACTCCTATCTTCCTATCGATTTTGCCGCCGTTGAACGGGAATTTCTCGCCAGCGGCAAGCCTGCGCTGATGACGGTGCAGCGCAACGCGAACAGGTGGGACAAGAGCAATGTATTGTTTCGGGACAATGTTATTGTGGAATATAACAAACGGGCACCTACTCCGGATATGAGGCATATAGACTATGGCCTCGGGGCCATATCGGCTCAGCTTCTCGCAGACGAAGTCACGACGGGGCCGTTCGATCTGGCTGACATTTATCACCGGCTGTCACTGTCGGGACAACTTGCGGGTTATGAAGTTCACGAGCGATTTTACGAAATCGGCTCACACAAGGGGCTCGCCGAAGCGGCGAACTATTTCAAGGGCAGGATAAACTGATGGGCTACGCCGAACAGCATATGCGTGAATCGATCCAGATCATCGAAAAGATGGATGTGGCACCGATTGAGAAGATGGCGGATCTGCTTGCGCAGGTGAAGGCGGATGGCGGACGGATCTTCTTCCTCGGCGTTGGTGGCAGTGCCGGGAACTGTTCACATGCGGTGAACGATTTCAGGAAGATCGTTGGCATCGAGTCCTACGCGCCGACCGACAATGTGTCGGAACTGACTGCACGGACCAATGACGAAGGCTGGGCCACGATCTTCGTGGAGTGGCTGAAGATCAGCAAGCTGCTGGCCAGGGATGCGATCTTTATTTTCTCCGTCGGCGGCGGCAATCTCGAAAAAAACATCAGCCCTAATCTCGTGACGGCTCTGCAGCATGCAAAGACCGTCGGCGCAAAGATAATGGGAGTCGTTGGCCGCGACGGTGGATACACCGCGCAGGTCGCCGACGCCTGCGTGATCGTGCCGACCGTCAACCCGGAAAATGTCACGCCGCATTCCGAGGCGTTTCAGGCAGTGGTCTGGCATCTGCTGGTCTCGCATCCGAAGCTGAAGGCCAATCAGACGAAATGGGAATCCGCGGTCGGGACCGCGAGCCCGGCCAGATGAAATCGAGGGCGATCTTTCTCGATCGCGACGGCGTGCTGAATCACCCGGTGATCCAGGAGGGTAAGTCTTACCCTCCGGCGCGGGTCGAGGATGTCAAAGTCTATGCGGGGCTGCGCGAGCGGCTTCAGCGTTTGAAAGATCGCGGCTTCGTCCTGATCGTGGTCACGAACCAGCCCGATGTGGCGCGCGGTACGACGCCCAGGGAAACGGTCGAAGGCATCAATGGCCTGATTGCGCGCGAAATCCCCGCGATTGATCGCTTCATAGTTTGCTTCCATGGCAACAACGATGGCTGCAATTGCAGAAAACCACGGCCCGGGATGCTGCTGGCCGGCGCCGCCGAATTCGACGTCGATCTGACGCGCAGCTACATGATCGGCGATCGCCGCAGCGATGTAGAAGCCGGCATCGCCGCGGGGAGCCGGACCATCTTTATCGATCGTGCCTACCGAGAACCGCCGCCCACCCAATTCGACCACAGAGTTTCTTCGACACTTGAAGCTCTGACAATCATAGAGAACGAGAGTGAACATGAAAAAAGTTGAAGAGCTAAGCGTCAAGATTTTTGCCGATGGCGCCGACAAGGCGGGCATGCTGGAAATGTATGCCAAGCCGTTCGTCAAGGGTTTGACCACCAATCCGACCTTGATGCGCAAGGCGGGAATCACTGACTACAAGGCCTTCTCTCTCGATATTCTGAAAGCCATTCCGGACCGGCCGATCTCGCTCGAGGTGTTCTCCGATGAGTTCGCTGACATGGAGCGCCAGGCGCTGGAGATCGCGAGCTGGGGCAAGAATGTCTACGTCAAGATTCCCGTGACGAACACCAAGCGGGAAACCAGCTACAAACTGATCGAAAAGCTCGCTGCCAAGAAGGTCAAGCTGAACGTCACCGCGCTGATGACTTTGACCCAGGTGCGCGACGTCGTCGCGGCGCTCGATCCGAACGTGCCGAGCTATGTGTCGGTGTTCGCCGGCCGAGTCGCCGACACTGGCCAGGATCCGCTGCCGATGATGGCCGCGGCAGTCGAACTGCTGAAGGTGGCGCCGGCCTCCGAATTGATCTGGGCGAGCCCGCGCGAGCTGCTGAATATTTTCCATGCCGACTCAATCGGATGTCAGGTCATCACCGTGACCAATGACATCCTGAAGAAGCTCTCACTGGTCGGCAAGAACCTCGACGACTATTCGCTTGAGACCGTGAAGATGTTCGCGGACGACGCGATCGGCGCCGGCTTTAAGCTCTAAGCGAATTGAAGAAGACCTGAGCTCCGATTCTGCGTGAGCAGAATCGGGACTCTGTCGGGTTCAGGAGCGCTGGAACGCGTTGGCAACAGCTTTCAGCCAAACCGCGTAGGGCTGCGCCAGCCACCATTTCAGCGGCACGCGTCCATGGTGTTTGCGGACGATTGCCATGGCTTCCCGGTAGTGCAGCTGCCGTTGGGTGTTGGTTTTGGTGTCCACGTGGTCGCGATTGAGTGCGACGAATTCATCAATGAATTCCAGTGGTCCGAGATTCTTGTACAGCCGCCACCACAGATCGTAGTCGATCGTCATGCGGAGATTTTCGTCGATACCGCCAACGGCTTCCCACGCGCTGCGTCTCACCAGTGTTCCCGGTTGCGAGACGATACACCGCAGGGCGAGGCGGCGTTCGCTGAACGGCTCGACCCACACTGGCTGCCTCACTGCCGTAGCCTGCACGTAATTCCATACCTTGCCATAGGCCGCCGGCGCGTCCGGCTGGCGCTCCAGCGCATCGACCAGGCGTTTTAGTCCGCCGCCGAGTAGTGTGTCGTCGCTATTGAGCCAGCCGACATAGGGTGCGGTACCCCTGGCAATGCCTTCATTGATCGCCGCGGCCTGACCGCGATCGGCGTGACTGCGCCATCCGGAAAGCCGGCTTTCGAATGCCTTGATGACATCGACTGACCCGTCGGTCGATCCGGCATCGGCAACGAAGACTTCGACCGGCAAACCCTGATCGAAAATGGAGGTCAGCGCCTCCTGTAGGAAGCGACCTTGATTGCACGAAGGGACCGCGATCGTGACGATAGGCGGCGTCGCCATCGTCAGCGTCTCATGCTCGCCAGGAAATCGGCGTACGCCAGGGCAAGCCCGTCACGAAGGCCGACTTGCGGTCGCCAGCCGAGACTTTTCATGCGTCCGACGTCCATAAGCTTGCGGGGCGTGCCGTCCGGCTTGGTCGTGTCGAAGGCAATGCGCCCCTGATAGCCAACGACCTCGCCGATGGTTTTAGCGAGATCCCGAATCGAAAGGTCCTCGCCGGTGCCGATATTGATGTGCGACAGCATAGGCTGGGTATTGCGCGCGTAGCTGTCCGGATCAAGCTCCATGATGTGCAGACAGGCCTCCGCCATATCGTCCACGTAGAGGAATTCGCGCATCGGGGCGCCCGTTCCCCAGATCAACACTTCAGGGGCGGCTTTCTGCTTGGCCTCGTGAAACCGTCGGATCAGGCCGGGAATGACATGGCTATTTTCGGAGTGATAGTTGTCTCCCGGACCGTAGAGGTTGGTTGGCATCACGCTGCGGTAGTCGGTGCAGTATTGGCGGTTGTAGGATTCGCAGATCTTGACCCCGGCGATCTTTGCAATGGCGTAGGGTTCGTTGGTGGGCTCCAGCACGCCGGTCAGCAGCATGTTTTCCGCCATCGGCTGCGGCGCTAGTCGCGGGTAGATGCAGCTCGATCCGAGAAACAGCAGCTTCGTAACGCCGGCATGCCAAGCTTCGTGAACGACGTTGGCCTCGAC
>WNFI01464273.1_pt1 | contig 11981 bp, 16 predicted proteins | sample 5400471 | NCBI WGS metagenome assembly WNFI01 (sample SAMN13153348, study PRJNA577476) | soil metagenome | isolation source: 100 cm saprolite on Douglas fir-dominated hillslope | place: USA:California | collected 2013-09-17 | reverse complement strand
CTCACGCACCCACTCTTTGATGAATTGAGCCATATCTCTCCAAATGGTTCTCAGGACTGTGTCTCTCCAAAAAAGTGCGGCTGTAGTGCGGAGCCAATCTCAGAAATGCACAAATTGATAAAACCCAACTCACGCCAGAACAAACTGCTCAAGTAATCTGGTAAAAAGTCTTTGGATCACTAAATACAACTCACTGCCTTGCTCAAGGTATAATAGCATCAAATCGGGCGAAGTTTTCAAAAGTGCGTTTCATTTTGAGAGACCGCTTCCTCTGCATCAGAACCGCGATATTGAGGACCGGCGCAACCTGAAACCTCATGAGTAAGTATCACGCCGCTTCTCGCATGAGCCACTCACGGATCGGCCTACTGCACATGCTCATTCGCCCTCTTGGCAACCCCAGCAGATGCCCGTTATACTCTAAAATATCTACTGATTATTATTTATAACAACAGGAGCATATCCGCATGACACATCACCTACCCGCGCCCATATCTACATCTCTCGCCCAAGTCGGCCAAGTCGCCAACACTTACGCTAGCCAGAATGTCTTTACTGACTACCAGGGCCGTATTTCCGCCAACACACTACGCAGGCAGGCCGACGATCTTGCCCTCTTCTCATACTACCTTGCAGCTACCGGGGTAGTGATAGAGGCGAATGATCTGCTCCACGATCCCACCTCCTGGCATGGCATTACCTACGGCCTGGTTGATAGCTTCGTTCGCTGGATGCTGGCAGAGGGCTATGCGATAGGGTCAGTGAATGTCCGGCTTTCAACGATCAAGGTGTACTGCAAGTTGGTTGCGAAATCGGGCGTGCTTCCCCCAGCGGAATACGCTCTCATTCGCCTTGTCACCGGTTATCGACATGCTGAGGGACGGAACATAGACCAACGGCGAGGGACGGTCAGAAAGGGGGATAAGAAGGCCGTAGCGGTGTCTATAACCTCTGCCCAATCTACTCGACTCAAGAGCCAGCCAGACACGCCACAGGGCTACAGGGATGCCTTATTGATGTGCCTACTACTCGATCTCGGTTTCCGGTGTGGTGAGGTTGCAGCATTGACCCCGGATGTTTTGAACCTGGACGAAGGCACCCTGGTGCTGTACCGTGAGAAGGTGGATAAGACACAGACGCACAAGCTAACCGCAGACGCCCTGGAGGCAGCAAAGCGGTATCTGCTAGCGTGCCAACCATCTGGACGGCTACTCATGGGGAGTCGCAAGGGGGGCAAACTGCAAGGAGTAATGAGTACCAGGGCGATAACTGATCGAGTGAAAGTCCTGGGTGAACAGATAGGAATAGAGGGGCTGAGTGCTCACGATTGCCGACACTATTGGGCTACATCAGCAGTGAAGGGCGGAACAGACATCAGGAGCTTGCAAGACGCGGGCGGGTGGTCGAGTCCTGCAATGCCATTGCGATATGCGGAGGCGGGGCGAGTGGCGAATGAGGGTGTGAAATTGGGATAGAGAGTTAAAAAGGAGCAGACCTGTGATTAGCCTTGGTTAGGCTAGCCACAGGTCTTTATCATACAGATAGATGTGTTTTCTACTCTTCTGGGGGTTGATATCCACCACGTTGCCTTTGCCGATCAATATATTCCCTGATGTCGCTTGGATAAAACTTCCAAAGCTTTCCTACGCGAAATCCTGGTATTTCTCTACGCTCTGCCAGTTTTATCACAGTGCGCGACGTAACACCTAGCATCTTAGCAGCTTCATCAGCCCCTATGGGTTCTTCTGAAATCATGTTAAAAATAATGCCCTCCTCGGCTTCCAGTTAAGCGGATACTAGCATATCGTTTCCAAACTGTCAATAAAGTACTGAACTTTGCGAAACAACCAAATAGCTATTGATATTCTTGAAAGTGCCATGTATACTTAATATATCTGATAATTCTTGAAAGTGCGTTATAGGTACAAAAAGGGGGCGAAATCGCAGGACAAACAAAATGACCCACGTTCCAGCGCGGGCCATTTCTTAGAGGCTATCACACGCTCATTACACGTTCAACTAGCCTCCACAGGTAATTGTAACCTGTCGGGGGTCTTCGATCAAGGAGACTCGCTTTATGAGCACATACCCGGAACACTATGGCGACAACTTCATACCTATCATCCACGGCGCGTCCCTCGAACACACGCCTGATACCCCTTTCTGTTGGGATGCTAAATGCCCCTGCCACGAGGATCAAGACGCCATTCGCAAGGTCGATCAAGCGTACCAGGGCGGATTAATCACAGCAGCAGATGCAACCCGAATTATCCAGGGCCGCACAATTTAGCAGAAGGGGAAGACTATGAAATCGAAGATCGTCCCAATAGGACGCGGCTCTCTCGCCATCACGAGCGAAGATTTTCTGAACGGTTTCCAGGCTGGACACCTCTCCTATATGGTCAATCGTAGTGAGGTACTGTCTTCTGATGAGAGCCTGACCACCCTGTTCCTCGACAAGCTGGAATGTATGGACCACAGCAGCCGCTATAGTATGGGGTACGTTGTGGGTTGGCTGGCTACGCTGGCAAACAAGGGGCAGAAAGGCGGGCCAGCATGATGCACGACTTGGAGTTTCGGCAAGGGTCGCTTTGTCAGATTTATGACCATAATTGGCGATCCACTAGCCAGCAGGGAAAGTACGAGTGTCGCAACTGTAAGGCCATTGCCTACTGCCCTGGATGCCTACTTGCCATCCCGAAAGGTGCTGCTACGATGCGTTGCGAGAGACACAAGGAGGGGAAACTCAATGTATGACGGCACTCCAAACATACCCGCAAGGAAAAGCAGGCAATCTGTACCCTCTCGTGTGCCTCAAGCACCTCACTCGCTCCCAGATATTGAAGAGGATGACCGCTACTACCTGCCCACCCAGATGCCCCGCAGTGCTCGGCGCTATGTGAACACAGAAGGCCATGAAGTGATCGAACAGGGAGGGAGGCGTCTGGTGATCCACCGCCAACCCCCGGCGAAACGGCGTCATTGGCTGCTCTTTGTAGGAGTAGGGATGATGGCAACGCTTGTCTTGTTCGTGGCTGGAAACTGGGCCGTAAGTAGCTGGCAAGCACACCAGATCGACGCACAGTATGGGTACCCTCGGACTTACCAGATTGATGCTGTGGTCGGCCACAATGACAATCCTGCCCATCCATCGCATTTCATCTTCGAGAACCTACACGCCCGTGTGGTGATTATCGAGCTACCAGGGGGTGACATCTCCCATGCGCGTATCTACTCCGGTCCTACGCTGTTCGGCCCTGACGCTGATAAAACCCCGGTCACTGGCAACTTTGAGGATGTGAATGGAGACGGGAGGATCGACATGGTGGTGCATGTCCAGGGGCAAACCATTGTCTATCTGAACGATGGGGTCGAGTTCAAAGCACAGCAGTAAGCAAGTGAAAGGGCAGCAAGCCGCCCATTCAGCAGGAGGATACCATGAACCAGCCATACTACGATGAAGACGAGATGGAGACGGTACACATCTACGTGTATGAAGAACCGTCCAAGAAGCCATTTCGTGAGACGTTGGATCGCCTTGTTGAACGGTTGGTGCAAGTGGTAGCTATCGTTATGATGGGTGTGTTTTGCCTTGCCCCCTATACCCCTGTGTATGCGACAAAGATTATCCGTGTCCCGGCTCATTTCCTGCCCGTTCAGGTGTTTAGCGTTCAGAGTACTATTACCCCAACGGGCAAGATCGAGCACCCCGCCACACAAGCGCATGGGGTTCTAACTGTCTACAATGGGCTATCTGTGATCCAGCAACTACCAGCAGGCACGATAGCCCTTGCAAAAGATGGTGATGAAATTGCGACTGACCAGGGCGTGACCATTCCGGCTACAAATCCTCCCTTATTGGGCGTGGCTACCGTTCCGGCTCATGCGGTGGTTGCGGGCAGTCAGGGCAATATCCAACCCTATGCCATTAATCAAATGTACGGGTCTTCCATCACCATCAAGAACCTGGGTGCGTTCCAGGGCGGGCAAGACGCCTACACGGAGCAGGTTGTTACCCCTGATGATACTGTCAAAGCTCTTGAAAGTGCGAGAGAGCAGCTAACCGCGAAGAGCCCTATAGGATTGTTGGCTGGTCCCTGTACAGAGCAGACTGCTCAGGCTGGGAACACGCTTACGGTCACATGGTCCTGCCAGTACGTCACCTATACTGTCCCTCGCAATGTACGGGTACTCTCGGCGCGTGTCGAAGGGAAATATGTCATTTTACAGGTTAGTGCTATCGTACTGCCTGAGTAAGAAGGATACACATATGAATGGCGAACGAAAAGCCGTGTTATTTACCGTTGGGTTCAACGTATTCTGCCTGACTGTGGTTGCTGTGTTGGTCTTCGCGTCCCTCTGGCCCCAACGTCAGGTTGTGGCATGGGTGTTGCTGGTTGTCTTTGGCTCTCTCGCCCTGATCTTGATCGCAAGTAAGGTCGACGAGATGAGCATATGCCACCACTACGAGGAGAAGCCACTCGGCCAGGAGGGCAACCCAACACATCTAAAATCGGGAGAGCAGGTCTACGAGCGACAGAGCTTACAACCAAAGGAGAGCTACATCTATGAGCGATAATCAGAAACCAGCACCTTACAGATACGAGCGAAGGACCGGATACAGCGTCAACCCCGAAGGAGCCGCCCTGATCCGCCGACAAGTAGCGATCTATGCCCGCGTCGGTAGTCAGGGACAGCTACAAGATCAGGAAGCAGCTATCTATGCCCGCTCCGCCACCGGAGAGAATGCGGCCCTGGCTGGGCAGGTTGACCAGTGTAAAGCGTATGCGGCGGTACATGGATACGCGATTGACGACCAGCATATCTACCAGGAAGTTAACACAGCCTCCGTCAATCTGCTCCAACACGAGCAATTTACCCACCTGTTTGAAGCAGCAAAACGACACGAGTTTACTGTCCTGCTTGTAACCCACTTGGACCGTCTATCGCGCAATTCTTCGGTGGTCATGGGCGTGATACGGAAGTTAAAGGAACTTGGGATAGAGGTTGTTGAGGCGCATCAGTAATCCCGCCATGGGCGAGTGGTGTGGTGATTCTGCATTGCGCCCCCTTGATAAGCTCATCAATTTAAAGTATACTTGAGGTAAACAAACGAGCAAGTGAAGGAAGACACAACCATGAGTAAAGAAGAACAGTTGGCACGTGACACTATCGGCCACCAGAGCATTATTGTTGACATTTATTGCAGAGTTTCAACCGACGATCAGGAAGATAACACTTCCCTGGATTTACAGGAGCGCGAAGGGAGGGAATATTGCGCGGCTCATGGCTTAATCGTTGGGATGGTCCATAAAGAAGTCTACAGCGGAGACAAGTACCGTGAGCGCAAGAAGTTAGAATTGATGCGCAAGAGATATAGAGATAAAAAGATAAGAGGTGTGGTCTTCCGCACACTCGACCGTCTGTCGCGCCAGCAGTCCCATGTGGCTATCCTGCTGGAAGAAATGGAGCACTATAATGTCGCCGTCCACTGTGTTAAAGAGGTGATCGATGAGACGGTGCAAGGCAAATTTGCTCGTATGATCCTGGCTTTTGTCGCTGAGATGGAACGCGAGAAGATTTTGGATCGCACTATGAACGGGCGAGTAGAGCGCGCAAAAGAGGGCAAGATTTCTGTGCTGGTGGCTGGGAACAAACCACGCTATGGGTGGAAGTGGCACGACCCGGCTACGAAGGATTATCTGATACACGATGAAGAGGTGCTGCCACTCATAAAGCGTCTGGTGAGGGAGTTTGTGAACGGCGTACCAGTTATGCAGATGATTGCCAGTTTGGAGGCAGAGGGTGTCTCGCCACCTAAAGGCGGGAAGTGGTATGCCAACACTATCCTGCGCATTCTCAAAGACCCCAGGATAGCTGGCAAATCGGTGGATGTGTTCACAGATAAACGCAGGAAGTCAAAAACGCCACTGCCCCCGGTGCCTATGCCAGAAGGGACATATCCAGCTATCGTAGATGATGAAACCTATGAGAAAATCCTGATGCGCATGAAGTCAAACCGCATGTGGTCCAATCGGAAAGCAGCAGAGCCAGAAGCCTACTTACTGCGCGCAGGGTTTGCGCTGTGTAGCTTTTGCGGTTGGGCACTCACTGGCAAGATTGACCAGAAGCCCGGTGGTTATAAATACCATAAGTACCACTGCCCAAACCCTCACTGTGAGGCGCGTGGTAGGGGCATCTCGGCTCCTGAACTTGATGAAATCGTGTGGTCACGCGTAGCACCGATAGCAGACCATGCAGAACTCATGGAGCGATCTGTGGCCCTTGCCCTGTCAAAGCATACCTTTGCTGATGATCTGAAAGCTATTGATGAGTCTCTTGTAACCTGGAGAGCCAAAATTGCTAACTTCGAGGCTGACCTTGAAGATGTGGGGTTACGTGGCGAAGCCAGGGCTGCTATACGCAATCACCTCAACGCGGCATACGAAATGGCTGGAAAGCTTGAAAAAGACCGCGCTGATCTGGTAGGCTATACGGTAGACGTTGAACGACAGCGTACCGAGTTTGAGAAAATTCTTGATTGGTGCAAAATGGTCAAGTGGGAGCGCACTGAGCTTACATATCTCCAAAAACGTGATTTTCTTCTGATACTTGGTGCTAAGGTGGTTGTCACGCGTGAGCTAAAATACGGGCGGTCCTTTACTTGGGAAATCCGTGTGAGCTTACCGGAAGTTTACGATATAATCTATGGAGCGGCACCCCTGGCGCCTGCATCCATAAATGCGAAAGGATCATTGTAAAATGCACGTCAAGCTGGATGTTATGGCAGAGAAAGGCTTCGTAGTTCTGAAAGCTTACGCTGGCCCGGCTGTTCCGCTCTCAGAGTGGGAGAGCCTTGAATATATGGATTGGAAGAGTGGTGGCGATACCAATTTTGCCCCCATTGCTTCCGCGCAAGGTGAGATGGAATGCGCGGGCTTCTGGGATCACGGCAAGCCCGATAAGGATGGCATCTGGACCAAGAACGCCGAGGTCTGCCCCACGCTGGTCGCCTGGACCAAGCAGGTCGAGGCGAACTATGGCCGCGTTCGCATCATCAAGCTCAATCCCAATACCTACGAAGAGGCCGTCCATAACCTGCACCTCGACGACAACAACCGCCTGAACCCCGATGGCGAGGGCTGGGTTGTGCGCTGCTGGCTGCAACTGACCGACGACGCCGAGTCCTATATGATCTTGCGCGAAGACAAGAACGATCCCTCGACCGAGTCGCGCATCGCGATGCCGCGCAACCGCCAGATGATCATCGACTCGCAGCGCCTCTGGCACGCGAGCTGGCATCCGGGCCCCAATCCGCGTTACGCCCTGATCGTCTCGTTCGAGAGCGGCGAGGCGCTGGACAAGTGGATCAAGAGCCAGTTGCCCGCGTAATACATCAATACATCAACCAATAAGAATGGAACTGTGCGGGGAGCGCTGCACAGTTCCATTCTTATTGGTTGATGTTGCTTGCCAACCTTCAAGATTTGCTCAAGGCAGAGGTAAATATGGTTCAAGCTATATTCTCGATGGGTTGCTTGTGATACTATAGGCTGCAAGAGGTTTACCTACATAGGAGTGGCAACATGGCCCAAAAAATTCTGGTCATTGAGGACGAAGAAGGTATTATTCACCTACTCAATCTCTACCTAAGAGACGCGGGGTATACCGTCGTGGCCGCCAGGGATGGGGCCGATGGATTGGAGATGCACGCGCGCGAACGCCCCGATCTCGTGATCCTGGATATCATGTTGCCCGCGCTGGATGGCTTTGAGGTCTGCCGCCGCATCCGTTCGTGGTCCCAAACGCCCATCCTGATGCTGACCGCGCGTGGTGACGAGGACGATCGCATTCAGGGCCTGGAGTTGGGAGCTGACGACTACCTGGTCAAACCATTCAGTCCACGCGAACTGGTCAGCCGGGTGCGTGCGATTCTGCGCCGCATGAATGGTCAGGAGGGCGGCAGGGCGCAGCGCGGCCAGGAAAATCAGCCACCGCAAGAGCGATCGTCGTTCAGCTTTCCAGGGCTATCTGTGGATATCCTCTCGCGGCGGGTTGAGGTTATGGGGAGAGAGATCATGGTAACCCCGACCGAGTTTGATATCCTGGCGCTCATGGCCCAGGCTCCTGGCAGGGTGTTTACGCGTGAAATCCTGATGAACAAGATCTGGGGCTACGACTATTATGGTGATGGACATATTATTGATGTCCATATCAGCGCCCTGCGCAAAAAGATTGAGGCGAGCGGCGAGCATCGCTATATTAAGACCGTCTGGCGCGTGGGTTATAAATTCGAGATAGCGACACGCGCGTAATGCGCGCAACGTTGTATGCTGTGGTTCTCCCATGAAACAAGAGGAAAGATCTATGCGGGCACACTGGTGGCAGAGCATTCGCTGGCGCCTGGCCCTTGGCTCCATGCTAGTGGCACTGCTGGCCACGATTCTCCTGGCCGGAATTATTCTGATCATCATTACAGTCTCGTATGGAGGCGATCAGAGCCAGCAGTTGACAAATCTAGCCGGATTCACGGCCTCCAGAATTGGCAAGAACTTTGTACATACCGATGACCTCTTCGTGGCCGCAGAGGAAACAGTCCCTGGCCTTTCCACGCAAAGTAACACCGGGGGGGAATATATGCAACTGGTGTATACTACCGACCGCCCCCCAAAGCTGATTTATCCACGCGCAAATAATGGGAAGTTACTGCCGCCACAGTTGCTCGTGGTCGCGACCGACCCTTCTGTGAACGCTGGAGATTTTCGTATTATCCAGCAGGCCATCAACAAAGCTCGCTATGGAATTACCACATCCGGATCGATCGGCTCACACAGTCCCGGTGGGTCATCACGTCCGTTTATGGTGGAATCGATTTTCGTTGGTGGTTATACGACAAATACCGTGGTTGGCATTTTGCTGGTCATTCCGCGTTCGGCAGTCGATAATACGACGCCGCCCTTTCTGGCAACAGTGCGACTGGCAGTTTTCATCGTGGCACTGATTGTAGCTCTGTTGGCCGGATTGGTCGCGATTTTCTTCTCACGCACGATTACACGACCTCTGGCAAAGTTAACCAGCGCTGCACGTGGCATGGCTGGGGGCAATTATACCGCGCGGGTCAACACCAACGCGCGCGGCGAACTGGGCGAACTGGCAGGCTCGTTCAACGAGATGGCCACGCGTCTGGAGCAGGATGTGGATGAGTTGCGTCAACAAGAACTGCGACGACGCGAGCTGATTATGAACATCACGCATGACCTGGCCACCCCGCTCACGGCAATTGCTGGCCTGGGCGAGGCGCTGGCAGATGGCATCAGTCAGAATCACGACGATTTTCAGGAAACGGGACGCGTAATCGTGCGGGAGACATTGCGCCTGCGCCGGTTGGTCAAAGATCTGCATATGATGGCCAAAGCCGAGGCCGGAGCAATGCAACCTCAGCGCAAAGCTGTGCGCCTCGCGCCACTGGTGGATGAGGTCTTCGCAACGATAATCCCTGAGTTCGAGCGTGTGGATGTAGAGCCGTGCAACAACCTGTCCTTTAACCTGCCGACGGTGTGGGCCGACCCCGATATGCTCACCCGTGTCTTTGATAATCTGTGCAGCAACGCCCTGCGCTACACACCAGCGGGCGGCAATGTCTCGATTGACGCAATGCAACAGGGTACAGTCGAGGCCCACGGCGGCAGCGTCCTGGCTGAGAACGCTCCAGGGGCCGGAGCACGCATCAGTTTCACGCTGCCACTGGCCGCCGCGAACTGGGAGCAACTGGCCAGCGAAACCACTATGCCCCTGTCAATGCAGATACTAGATGGAAGGCACTCATGACTGCAGAATCCTCTTCTCACGCACACGATCCATTTATCGCTCATTTCCTCTCGTTAATATCGCATGAGCTACGTTCGCCTATTAACACCATCAACGGCTTTCTGGATCTGACATTAGAGGGGATCGCGGGCGAACTGAATGAGCAGCAGCGGGAATTTATTCAGCGCGCGCGGGCTGGTAGCGAACATCTCTACACACTGCTCGAAGATCTCGTGCTGATTGCGCGGGCAGATGCCGGGCAATTACGCCTGCATCGTTCCTCACACTCCCTGGAAGAGATGATAAACTCGGCAATGGAGGAGTTAGAGTTAACCACTCGCGAGGCCGAGGTAACCATCGAGGTGGAGCTGCCGACTGATCTGCCCGCGCTTGCGGTCGATGCCGTCCGCGTGCAACAGGTGCTACGTAACCTGCTCAGCAATGCGCTACACTTTACGCCTGTGGACGGCCACATCAACATCACTGCCACTATGCTTCCCGCGTCACAGGCGGGAGATCGGACAAAAGTCGAGGTACACGTTCAGGATAGCGGCTGCGGCATCGCGCGAGAGTATCACGAGCAGATCTTCGAGCGGTTTTTTCAGGCACCGCACCCGGAGGGAGGTCGAACCAGCGGCCAGGGTCTGGGGCTAGCAGTAGCGAAATTGCTCGTTGAACTGCACAGCGGTCAGATCAGGGTCGAGAGCGAGCCTGGAACTGGCAGTGCGTTTATTCTTGAACCGTTGCCCTTGACGGTTTAGGGGATTGCGTGCTATGCTCAATTTATTCCAGGGTGTGTCAGTCGGTTGGTTGGAGCGAGAGAGCGAGATAGAAGAAATCACGCGTGTGGAGAAGACTGGTACATTGGATCTTAGCGTCTTATCGTAGCCTGAGGTTCGCTCCAACCTTGTATGTTAGAGACAAAAAGGAAGGCAGGCAGACTATGGGTATGCTACGGATCATGTCCCGGCGCGGTGACGAGCGGATTGTGTGGGATTCTCAGCAAGTAGAAGCCGGTAATGCGGAAGCTGCCGCGGCAGTACGCGAGGCTGAACGCATCTTTCACGCGGAGCGCGCGCGCGGCGCGACCGCCTTCAGGGTCGTGTCTGGCAAACCTGTAGAGCAGATTGACCAGTTTGACCGCACTGCCGAGCAAATTGTCATGGTGCCTCGCGTCGTAGGCGGCTAAGGAGGGCAGGTCATGTTGCAAACGCTGAGCCTCTTTCTGGGTATCTGGCTGCTTTTCCTGCTGCTGGCTATCTATTACCTCTCGCAGACGCCCGATGGCCGTGTTGGGCGTTTTCGCGAATCGATGAGCGAGCATCTTTCGGCTGAGAGTCGAGCCAAGGTGTTGCTCAGAGAAATGCTTTCCGAAAACCAGTACCAGCAGTTGATCAAATTCGGCTACCTGGAGGTGCCCAGTCCGTCCATTGAGAATCGCTTGTATCGCATTCCTGGTTCGGGTGGCCTGGTGAAGGTCTATGAGAAAGGGAGCGCGGTCATGGAGCTATGCCTGCAACCCGCCGAGCCATTACCCGATGGGGATGTGGTCGTGATGCATAAACTGATGATTGAGGCAAATGAGCAAGAATACCTGCAGAAGGCCAATCATTTTGCCCCAGGCATCATTTCGCTACGCTGCCAGCACCTTTAGCCTGGTAAAAGACAAGTATTGCTAGTCAAGCACCCCATAGCTGAAGCGAGGGGCTTGTGAAGTGAACCGTCCAGGCAACGGAACGCCAACGAGAGCAATTGCGAGACTAGACTGCCCAAGCTCAGTGCGAGCATTCACCTCTGGGCGTTTGAAGGGAACTGAACGGTGTCGTGGGGTCTGAAGCCTGTCCCTCTGACGATAAGAACACCTCCCTAATTCTTATCCTCTCAGCCGTCAGCGTCGAAGGGAATTTGGGGAGCAATCCTCACTACTGGCGCAAGCCAGCCTTAACGGGCCAGTTGGGGCACTCTGGTCAAAAGTGCTCTCCCGTAAGGGAGAGCAAAACAGAAAGGAGCCGCGCAGTTTCCTCCCCATGGCTGAAGCCGGGGGTCTCCACTTGCGCGGCAAGGATGAAAAAGCACAAAAGTGGTACATCCGCTTTTGTGCTTTTTCAGCAAGAAGAAAGGATGCTCACGAGCTATGCCCGACGAACTTCTGGATGAAATCCTGGCCAACAACG
>WNFI01406038.1_pt1 | contig 11982 bp, 9 predicted proteins | sample 5400471 | NCBI WGS metagenome assembly WNFI01 (sample SAMN13153348, study PRJNA577476) | soil metagenome | isolation source: 100 cm saprolite on Douglas fir-dominated hillslope | place: USA:California | collected 2013-09-17 | reverse complement strand
GGATCCATGATGGTGCTCCGTCCCTCGCGCGGTTAGCTGAGACACTAAGTACTATCGCGTTCAGGGTCAAGCTATATCGCGTCTTGCGACGGCGGGTTGCTTCCTGTCGGCGTGCCGCCCGCGGTACGGTGGCAACCGTGCCAAGCCTCGACGATGTCGCTTTGCTGGCCGCGCAGCTGCCTGAGGTTACCGAGGCTGAACGGCACGGCAATCGCACCTGGTTTGTGGCGGGGAAGGCATTCGCCTGGGACCGGCCATTCAGCAAGGCCGATCTCAGGCGGTTCGGCGTCCAGACGCCGCCAGCCGGGCCGATCCTCGCCGTCCGGGTCGAGGACCTCGGCGAGAAGGAGGCGGTGCTCGCCGCGCATCCGCGGGCGTTCTTCACGATTCCGCACTTCGACGGGTACTCGGCCATTCTCATCCAGCTGAGCGAGGCAACGGCCGATGAGCTGCGGGACGCAATGACAGACGGCTGGCTGACTTGCGCGCCGCCGAAGCTCGCTGAGGCGTACCTGAAGACCTAGGACAAGCCAGGCCGCTACCAGGGCGGCGGAACGGCTGCCTCGATCAGGTGCGGCCCATGTTCGGCCAGTGCATGGCGCAGCTGCGCGGCGAATTCCGCCGTGGTCACGGCACGGCTGGCGGGCACGCCCATTCCCGTCGCGAGAGCGGTGAAGTCGATGCCGGGCCTCGATAGGTCAAGCAGGCTGCGCGCGGCATCGCCGCCGCGGGTCGCCCCCACCCGGTCGAGTTCCATGCCGAGGATCGCGTAGCTCCGGTTGCTGAAGATGACTGTCGTGATGTCAAGCTGCTCCCTGGCGTGGGTCCACAGCGCGGAGATGGTGTACATCGCGCTGCCGTCTGCTTCCAGGGCGAAGACGCTGCGCCCCGGGCAGGCGACGGCCGCTCCCGTCGCGAGCGGCAGGCACTGACCGATGGCGCCGCCAGTCAGCGTGAGCCAGTCGTGCGGCGGAGCCCCGGCCGTTGACGCTGGCAGCCACAGGCCCGACGTGTTCGCCTCGTCGCAGACGATCGCGCCCTCCGGCAGGAGCGCGCCGACGACCAAGGCGGCGGTCTCCGCGGTCAGTTCTGCGTCCGGGATCGCCTGGCTCACCGGCTGCTGCGCGGCCGGCTTGGCGTCCGGTGCCGCGAGATCGGCCAGAGCCGCCAGCGCTCCTGGCACGTCGTCTGTACCTTCGGCCAGCACATGCAGCTCGCAGCCGGCCGGGACAAGCGAGCTCGGCAGGCCGGGGTAGGCAAAGAAGGACACCGGCGCGCGGGCCCCGGCAAGGATGAGATGCCGGGTACCGGCGAGCTGCGTCGCGGCGAATTCCGCGAGGTAGGCAAGCCGGTCGACGGCGGGGATGCCCGCCCCTCGCTCATGCCTGGCCGGGAAGGTCTCGCAGAGCAGCCTGGCGCCGCTCGCGACGGCCAGGCGGCTCGCCGCCTCGAGGCCCGGACGCCGCAGGGCTGTGCCGCCGAGCAAGATCACGCATGGCTCGCCGCTGCGCAGCGCGACCGCGGCCGATCCGACCGTCTCGCCGGCGACCGGCGAAGGCAACCGCACGGCGGCCGGGGGTGCTGGCTGACCGCCCTCGGACCATGAGGCGTCAGCAGGCAGGATAAGAGTAGCGACCTGGCCAGGAGGCGTCTTCGCGGCGGCGATCGCCGCGGCGGCATCGGCGCCCACGTCTGCGGCGCGCGACGGGCGCCGGACCCAGCGGGAAACGGTTCCGGCAAGGGCTTCGATGTCCGATTCAAGCGGCGCGTCGAAGCGCTTGTGGTAGCTGGCATGATCGCCGACCACGGTCACCAGCGGGGTGCTCGCCCGCCGCGCGTTGTGCAGGTTGGCCAGCCCGTTCGCCAGGCCGGGTCCCAGGTGCAGCAGAGCGGCGGCTGGGCTTCCCGTCATCCGGCCGTAGCCGTCAGCGGCTCCGGTCGCGACGCCCTCGAACAGGCAGAGGATGCCGCGCACTTCGGGGACCGTGTCGAGCGCTGCCACGAAATGCATTTCCGACGTGCCCGGATTGGCGAAGCAGACGTTGACGCCTGAGCCAGCCAGTGTCCGCAGCAGCGCCTGCGCGCCGTTCATGCCCGAACCATAACCCTGCGAGCCGGTCAGAACTCACGATCACCGTATTCGTCGATGGCAATCAGGCCGAGCCGTGATGCCCGCCGCGCGGGCGCTGGCGTCGGGGTGGGCGTGGTTGTCGGGGTAGGCGTCGGTGTAGCGGTGAGCGTCGGCGTCGTGGTGGGCGTCGGCGTGCCGGAGTATGGCGACGCGGGCGGGTACACGAACTGCTCGGGCCGCAGGTGCAGGCTGAGGAAGGTCATCTGCCAGGTCGCGCCGGGGGCGTTGTCGCCGAACATCTGGCCGGGAGCGCTGAGGGAGCCGTCAACTTCGCGGTAGTCAGCCCTCGGATAGACCATCGCTCCGCTGCCGGTCGGTGCGACCGGATTGAACACCGAGACGTAGCCAGCCAGCCGCGGCGTATAACCGGCGAAGGCCGCGTAGAAGCCGCGGTTGGCGGTCCCGGTCTTGGCTGCGGCCGGGATCCCGATCCCGCGGTTGAACGCGGTGCCGCCGCCGGCGAGCACGCCCTGCAGGACATAGTTGGCGGCGTCGGCGACGCCCGCGGAGATGACGCGGTGACACCCGGGGCTCTCAACCGGAATCGGCTTGCCGTTGCTGCCCGTGATCGCCTTGATGGCCATCGGCTTGCAGTAGATGCCGCGGGCCGCGAGCGTGGCGTAAGCGGCGGCCATGTTCATCGGCGACACATACGCCGAGCCAAGCGTGAAGGACGGATAGTTATCCGCGGACAGGTTGTTGCGGGACGGCAAGTTCGGGTCGCGGCGCAGCAGCGAGGTGCCGTCGGCTCGCGTCAGCCCGAGGCTCGCCGCGGTCCTGACCACCGCGCAGAGCCCGACGCGCTGTTCGAGCGTTGCGAAGAACGCGTTGATCGAGGCCGTTGTCCCTTGGTAAATCGTGTACGTCTTGGCGCCCTGGGGTCCCTCGGCGTTGATGACATTAAATGGCGGCACGTAGCCGCCGCGGCAGTTGTAGTAGGGCCCGACCGTCGTCGGTGATGTCACCCTGAGGTGGTATCCGAACGGCAGGCCCTCCTTGAGCGCGGTCACGAGCGTGAAGACTTTCGACGACGAGCCCGTCTGCACGCCGGCGCTCGCGCCGTAGCGGGTGTTCACCGCGTAGTCGACGGTGGTCTGGCCAGGCCCGGTTCCGAATGTGCGGTTGATGGCTATGGCCTTGATGTAGCCGGTACCCGGCTGAATCAGTACCTCAGTGTCCGCATTTTGGCCCGGGTTGCGGATCGCGTCTCATGACCGAGAGCACGTAGTCGCAGAAGAACGCGGCCTTCCTGGCAGCGTCGCTCAGGCAGCCGGTCTGCAGCGGCACCGATGAGATATGCAGCCCGGCCGGCTGGTCGGTGGCCCACGCAGCCCTGGCGCTGCTGATATAGCCAAGATGCGCCATGTGCTGCAGCACGACATCGCGCCGCCTAAGGGCGGCCACCGGGTGCTGCCGCGGGTCGTACGCCGCAGGGTTCTGCACCAGGCCAGCGAGCATGGCAGCCTGGGGCAAGGTCAACGACCTGGCCGGGGTCGAGAAATAGAATTGAGCGGCGACCTGAACGCCGTAAGCGTCGTTGTCGAAATAGACCGCGTTCAGGTAGGCGGCGAGCAGCTGATGGCGGTTCATCTTGCGCATGAGATTGGCGGCGACCCGGAGCTCCCTGACCTTCCGCGCAACTGTTTCTGCGCTGCACTCCGTAACCTGCCCCGTGGTCTGCGCAGCCAGGATGCAGGCATTCTTGACGTATTGCTGCGCGATGTCCGAGCCGCCCTGGGTCCCGGCTCCGGACAGCGTCGTGGCCAGGGCCCTGATGGTGCCGTGCAGGTCAAGCGCGCCGTGGTGGTAGTAACGCTCGTCCTCGATCGCGATGATGGCATCGCGCATGACGGGCGCGATCTGGTTGTAGGACACCGGGACCCGGTAGATGTTCCTCGGGTAGTAGTAGGCGATCACGTGACCGCTCGAGTCAAGCAGCTCTGACCGGGCCGGAAGCTGCCCGAGCCCGGCGACCCGCAGGGAGTTGAAAGTACTCGCCGCATCGCGCGTCGCGATTCCGGCTGCTGCGACGAACGGCAGAATCGCTGCAGCGGTCAGCAGGCCCGCTCCTAGCGCGACGACAGCCAGCAGGGCAATGGTCTTGCTATGGCCATAATGACCCATGCTGCGCACGAAATCATGATAGGCTACGCGGCTGCTTGCAGATAAGGCGCGAACCTGCCAAATTACGCGAGCCGGGCGTCGGCGGCCCGGGCGCCCCGGGCACCCCCAGGTCAGCTCAGAGCCGCGGCCAGGATGGTTTGCGCCTCGCGCTGGATCTGCGCCAGATGCTCTGGCCCGCGGAAGGATTCGGCATAAAGCTTGTAGACGTCTTCGGTCCCCGACGGCCGGGCGGCGAACCAGCCTGAGGGGGTGACGACCTTGAGTCCGCCGATCTGTGCGCCATTGCCTGGCGCGGTGGTCAGCTTGGCGATGATCGGCTCGCCAGCGAGCTCATCGGCTGTCACCTGCCCCGGAGAGAGCCTGGCCAGCGCCGCCTTCTGCTCTCGCGTGGCCGCGGTGTCGATCCGCGCGTACGCGGACGCGCCGTAGCGGTCCGTCAGGTCTTGGTACAGCCGCGAGGGTGAGCTCCGCGTGACCGAGGTGATCTCCGAGGCCAGCAGCGCGAGGATGATCCCGTCCTTGTCGGTCGTCCATGGCGAGCCATCGCGCTGCAAGAACGAGGCGCCAGCGCTCTCCTCGCCGCCGAAGGCGACGGACCCGTCCAGCAGGCCGGGCACGAACCACTTGAAACCGACCGGCACTTCCAGTAGCCGGCGGTGCAGGCCCGCTGCGACCCGGTCGATCATCGACGAGCTGACCAGCGTCTTGCCAACCGCGGCCGCCCTTGGCCAGCCGTCCCGACGCCGGTACAGGTAGTCGATAGCGACGGCGAGATACTGATTGGGGTTGAGCAGCCCCCCGTCGGGAGTGACGATGCCGTGCCGGTCCGCATCTGTATCGTTGCCCGTGGCGATCGCGAACTCGTGCTGACGGGCGATCAGGCTGGCCATCGCCGACGGCGAGGAGCAGTCCATCCGGATCTTGCCATCGGTGTCCAGTGTCATGAAGCGGAACGTGGGGTCGACGTCCTGATTGACGACGGTCAGATCCAGACCGTAGCGGTCGGCGATCTCGCCCCAGTACGCCACGCTCGCGCCGCCGAGCGGGTCCGCGCCGATGTGCAGCCCTGCGGCCCTGATCGCGCCGAGGTCGACGACCTGTTCCAGGGCCGATACGTAGCTGTCGAGGAAGTCGAACCTTCCGGTAGTGTCCGCCGCCATGGCCCGCGCGTACGGTATCCGGCGCACGCCAGCCAGGCCTTCCTCCAGCAAGGCGTTCGCCCGGTCACCGATCTTGCTGGTGACGTCGGCGCCGGCCGGACCGCCGTGGGGCGGGTTGTACTTGAAGCCGCCGTCGGACGGCGGGTTGTGCGAGGGCGTGATCACGATGCCGTCCGCGCGGGCGCGGCCGGCTCCGGTGTTATGCACCAGGATGGCCCTGGACACCGCGGGCGTCGGGGTGTACCCGCCGCGGGCGTCGAGCAGCACGCGAACGTCGTTCGCCGCGAGCACCTCCAGGGCGCTGACCTGGGCGGGCTCGGACAGCGCATGCGTGTCGGCACCCAGGTACAGCGGGCCGTCGATGCCCTCGCTGGCCCGGTACTCGCAGATCGCCTGGGTGGCGGCGAGGATGTGATCCTCGTTGAATGTCGCGGTCAGCGAGGATCCACGGTGCCCCGAGGTACCGAACGACACCCGCTGGGCTGGCTCGCCCGGATCGGGGTGCAGCACGTAGTAGGCGGTGACCAGCTTCGGGATATCCACCAAGTCTTGGCGGGCAGCCGGCTGCCCAGCGCGCGGACTTGCCATGCCTCAATCCTGACACCCGGTCGTCGGAGTACATCGGCGCAGTGGTCACACGTCGCCTGGGCTGCGCGATCGAGAAGGACTATCCCGGCTTCGTGTCGTTCAACCTCGGGGCGGGGTCGTCGTCGCTGGCGCTCTATGAGCGCGAGGCGGCGGCAGCGGACGCTGGCGTGGCCGCCGAAGGCTCAGGATTCCGCGGTGTCTCGTTCCACTTCATCGTCGAATCGGGCCGCCCCGCCTGCCACCCGGCGTGCGGGGCCGGCTGTTAGCATCGGCTGGGTCCGATCCCGGAACGGCCGAGATCCGCTCGGCTGCAGCAAGTTGAAGGAGATGATCATGGCTTCCCAGCTGAACCCGTACCTCAACTTCAACGGCAACACCCGCCAGGCGATGGAGTTCTACGCCAGCGTCTTCGGCGGCACCCTGAACCTCAACACGTTCGCGGATTACGGTGCACAGGGCACGCCGGATGCCGACCGGATCATGCACGCGGCGCTGGAAACCGATGCCGGCTACACGATCATGGCGGCCGATGTCACCAGCGAGATGGAGTACCACGGAACCGTCACGATGCCGCTGGCCAAGCAGGCCTGGGGCGACGAGTTCGGCATGTGCGTCGACCAGTTCGGCGTTCCCTGGCTGGTCAACATCTCCCAGCCGTAGGCTTCGCGGCTGGCGTGGCCGCGTCATACGCTGATACCCAGAAGGAAGTCGCCGGTCCGCGCCAGGCAGCCGAGTTCGCCGACACGTAGGCCGGGTCAGCTGAGCTCGAGCGCCGTCGCCTGGCTGATCCGCCGCCGGGTACGGGCGTACGGACCTTGCTTCATTTCGCGCCGCCATTGCGGGAATTCGTCCCCATATTTCTGGTGCTCTTTGCCGGCAGTCGCGTAAACGACATATCCGCCTTTCAGGATCGTGAACGGGGCAGTTAGCAGGCCGAGCTTGTCAAACGTCGCGCTCGAGCCCGCCAGCGGGTCAAACCACGCTGGCGTTACGAAATTAGAAACTGATATGCCACTCACGGCATACGTGGGAGCCTCCACCGGGTCACAGACCTCAAAGGTATAGATCGACCCCTTGCCGTCGTTTGACCATAGATTGCAGTTAGGGTCGATATACATTTCGAGCACCTCATGCGAGAGCACGCTCGAAACGCTCCAGTCACCCGTCGTGACCTTGCCGCCGTTGTTGAGCTCGGGCTGAGCCGCAACGATGCCCCAGAGCTTCCCGCCTTGGTCCTCCGTGTGGTAGCCGAGCACCCCGGCCGGCTGGCTGGTGATCGCATCGGTAATCGTGATGATGTGCGCCGCCGGCGGAATGGCTGTGGCATCGGTATAGAAGATGACCGCGGCAGGCGCGCGATCCCAGAGCGGAGCCACGTCGAGCTGTATCTGGCTGGCGATCGCACGCGTCATCGATGCCGCGTCAGCATTCGTGACGAGGCTGGACTGGTTAACAATGGCAATCAGCATCTCGGTCAGCTCCCGGATCGTGGTTCGTCCAGCATGCTGGCTGCCATTGTTGCTTACGTTGCCGCCGCGCGCCAGGTTCCCGTCGGCCGCCGATTCGGGCGATTCGCTCCTGGCTAAATGGCGCGCCGCCACGCGTCGGCTAGCGCGGCGTAGCTTGCCTTGCGCCGGTCCCGGTCCAGGCTCGGGGTAACGACGACGATCTCGTCGGCCTGGGCCAGCTCCTTCATTTCGAGAAGGCGCTCGGCGACCGCCTTAGGCTCGCCCGTCGCCATCCGGCCGTCGTCGCGCCGGGCGGACCTGAACTCCTCGGATCTCGCCAGGTCGCTCACCTGCTCGGGGCGGAGCGGCTCGCGCTTGCCGCGGCGGATGTTGCTGATCGTCAGCGTCCACGCTGCCTCGAAGTCGACGACGGCCTGCTCGTCCTCGCTCGCGAAGGCGAGCACCGACATCGCCGAGTACGGCTTGGCGCCGTCGGCTCGGGGCGTGAAGGTGCGGCGGTATTCCCTGAGCGCCTCGAACGCGATGTCGGGGCTCATGTGGTGGGCGAACACTGCGCTCATCCCGTTGACTGCGGCGAACCGCGGTCCGTAGCCGCTCGATCCGAGCACGAAGAGCTCGGGCCGCTCGGCGACCAGGGGCGCGGCGACGAGCCGCTCGTAGGGGTGACCGGCCGGGAAGCTGTCGCTGAGGAAGGCGAGCAGTTCGGCAACCTGGCCGGGGAACTCGGCCGCGGCATCAGCGACCATGCCTCGGCGCAGGACGTGTGCGGTGAGCGGATCGGTACCCGGTGCCCTGCCGAGCGCCAGGTCGATCCGCCCCGGGTACATGGCCAGCAGCGTCCTGAACGTCTCGGCGACCTTGAACGGCGCATGATTGGGCAGCATGATCCCGCCGGCCCCGACCCTGATCCGGGCGGTGAGCGCGCCGACGTGCGCGGTCAGCAGCTCTGGCGCGCTGCAGGCGAGGCTGGTCATGTTGTGATGCTCGGAGACCCAGTAGCGCCGGTATCCCGCGGCCTCGACGGCCTGCGCGACGCTGACGGCGCCGGCGACGGACGCGCTCGCGCTTTCCCCGTACTCGATCCCGACGAAGTCGAGCACGGCCAGCGGCAATGACTCCTGAGCGTTCTCCACGCTGGTGCAACTGCCGCGCAGCCCTCCCGCATTCCGCCGATGGGCCTGGTTAGCGCTCGGGCGGCACCCAGATACCGCGCTCATGCATGAGCTCGATTTGCTTGGCGATGATCTCGCGCCGGTACTCGTCGTGCGTGTACGGTGCCTGGTCGAGGTAGATGTTCTTCGGGTAAATCGGCTGCTCGTAGATGAGCTGGTACTGCTCGGTGGTCAGGTCCTTGATCCAGTTGTCCCACTGGGCGCTGGCGCGGAACCGGCGCAGCGCCTCGACGTCGATGGTGCCGGCGACCCAGGACGATCCGCCGCTGTAGTCGTGCCGCCCGACGATCTGGCCGCGGTAGTCGATCACGGCCGAGCCGCCGCCGAACGTGTCGATCGGAACGTCGGACTCCGCATGCAGGAAGTAGGTGCCGACGTTGCAGGCGATCAGGTACATGTTGTTGTCGAGTGCCCGCGCCCGGTTCTGAACCTCGAACAGCCCGTTGCCGACGTGCGGGTGCGGATAAGGCCCCCGGTAGACCACCTCTGCGCCGTTCATGGCGAGGCCGCGCGCGTTCTCCGGATACGAGCCCTCGTTGGCCATCAGGAACCCGAGCTTGCCGATCTCCGTTTCCGCGACCGGGTAGAAGGCGTCCAGGGTGCGGCCGTAGAGCTCAATCCACCTGTCCCAGACATTGTGTGGTGTCACCGAATGCTCGACCGGCAGGAGCGGCACCACCTTGTGATGCCGGAGGATGACCTCACCTTCCGGGCTGAGCACGAAGCCGACGTTGAAGAACCGGCCGGGGAATTCCGGATGCCTGGCCTTCGCCTGGGCCATCAGGTACACGTTCCATTGCCGGGCCAGCGCGCCGAGGTAGTCCGTCTCCGGCCCGGGGATGTCGATCGCGCACTTCCTGGCGAAGTCCTCGTGGTCGAGGTCGAGTACCTCGTCGTTGAAGCCCTGCAGCGCGCCCTCTGGCACGGCGATCAGCCGGACAGGCAGGTCCAGGCTGGACAGCCATGAAGCGGCCTTAATCAGGTGCGACAGATGCTCGAGGTTGACACCGATCTCGTCGCGACTGCGAATCCCGCGCATGGTCGGCACGAGGCCGATGGCCTGATAGGGCTCGATCATGACATACCGCTCCGTTTCACTCCGATCCCGCCGATCGGCCCAATCGCTCTGGACCTTCCGCGCCGTCTGTCATGTTTCTACCTCCCGGGCACCCACCCTGTCCGTAATTCACAGTTGGAGCCCATGCACACGGTTGCACTGACGCTGCCCGCGCCGTAATACTGGGCCAACCGCGAGCCTGGCCCTCGGCCGCGCGCGTCCCGGCATCGGAAGGACAGGAAGCCAGATGAGCATCCTAGGCACCAGGGTGGTGCGGACCGAGGATCCGCGGCTGCTCACCGCGGGCGGCACGTACGTCGATGACCTGCGCGTACCTGAGCTGGCACAGGCAGCGCGCGTGACGTTCGTGCGCAGCCCGGTTGCCCACGCGGCCATCACCGGCATCGACGTGTCTGCGGCAAGGGACGCGCCAGCTTCGTCGGCGAGCCTGTCGCGGTCGTCATCACCGATGAGGCCTACCAGGGCGAGGACGCCGCTGAGCTTGTCAGCGTGGACTACGACCTGCTTCCCGCGGTCGTCGGCTTCGACGGCGCGCTGGCGGGCGAGTCGCTGCTGTTCCCTGCGGCGGGATCGAATGTCGCGTGTGCTACGGGCACGCCGGCCGACAGCGCTGCCTTCGACGGCTGCGACGTCGTCGTGGAGCGCGAGATAGTTAACCAGCGGCTCGCGCCGGTGCCGCTGGAGGGCCGCGCGACGGCGGCGCGCTGGGCCGACGGCAGGCTGACCGTCTGGGTGAGTACCCAGAACGCGCAGATCGCGCGGTTCATTCTGGCCGGCGCGCTGGGACTGGACCCAGCGAACATCCGCGTGATCGCCCCTGACGTCGGCGGCGGGTTCGGCGCCAAGATCGGGGTAGACCGGGACGGGCTCATCGTCGCCTGGGCCGCCAAGCACACCGGCCGCGCGCTGCGCTGGACGGAGACCCGCAGCGAGAACATGCTCGGCATGACGCACGGGCGGGCCCAGCGGCAGGTCGTCAAGATCGGCGGCACCAGGGACGGGCGGATCCTGGCGTACGGACTCAAGATCGTGCAGGACACGGGGGCGTACCCGCGGATGGGCGGCTTCCTGCCGTTCCTCACTAGCCTGATGGCTGCAGGCCCGTACGACATCGGTCACGTGGAGACCGCGTACCAGGTCGTGGTGACCAACACGACGCCCATCTCCGCCTACCGGGGGGCCGGCCGGCCGGAGGCGACGGCGGCGATCGAGCGGGCGGTGGACCTGTTCGCGGCCGAGATCGGCATGGATCCGGCGGAGGTCCGCAGGATCAACCTCGTCCCGGCCGACAGGTTCCCGTTCACCTCGGCCAGCGGTGCTACCTACGACACCGGGGCCTACGTGGAGGCGCTCGACAAGGTGCTGGCCGGCGCTGGCTATGGCGGGCTGCGGGCGGAGCAGGCGCGCCGCCGCGGGCGCGGCGATGTGCAGCAGATCGGCATCGGCGTCGCGAGTTACGTCGAGATCACTGCGGCCGACGCGGACGGCGGGGAAACCGCCAGGCTCGTCGTGCACGATGACGGCACGGCCACGGTTTACACCGGCAGCTCGGCGCACGGTCAGGGCCACCACACGGCGTGGGCGATGCTGGTCGAGGCAGAGCTGGGCATCGAGATGTCGAAGGTCACGGTGATCCACGGCGACACCGACCTGATACCGGCCGGAGTCGGCACCTACGCGTCCCGGTCGCTGCAGCTTGGCGGCGTCGCCGTGCAGAAGGCGGCGGTCGAGGTGAAGGAGCTGGCCCGCAAGGTCGCCGCAGACATGCTCGAGGCCAGCGAGGACGACCTCGAGCTCGACCTTGACCGCGGCGCCTGGCAGGTCCGCGGCGACCCGGCGAGCAGCAGGACCTGGGCTCAGGTCGCCGGCCATGCGGGCGAGGCGGGCCTGGCAGCGGACGTGAACTACACCGAGGGCAAGCCGACGTTCCCGTTCGGCACCCACCTGGCCGTGACCGAGGTGGACACCGAGACCGGCAAGGCCCGCCTGATCCGGCACGTCACCGTGGACGACGCCGGCACGGTGCTGAGCCCGGTGCTGGCGGAGGGACAGCGGCACGGCGGCATCGCCCAAGGCGTTGCACAGGCACTGCTCGAGGAGATGGTCTACGACGCCGACGGCAACCCGGTCACAGGGACGCTCGTCGACTACGCCATCGTTACCGCTGCCGAGCTGCCGAGCTTCGAGTTGCTGAGCAGCGAGACTCCGGCGACCATCAACCCGCTGGGCGCCAAGGGCATCGGCGAGGCGGGGACGATCA
>WNFI01544327.1_pt1 | contig 11983 bp, 22 predicted proteins | sample 5400471 | NCBI WGS metagenome assembly WNFI01 (sample SAMN13153348, study PRJNA577476) | soil metagenome | isolation source: 100 cm saprolite on Douglas fir-dominated hillslope | place: USA:California | collected 2013-09-17 | reverse complement strand
TACCTGCGAAAACATTTTGACACGTCGGGCAAATCAGCGGCACCATTCCATCATCGCGCAATTTGTAAGACTGCCCATGGCGCTGCCCATCGAAATTGCGGTGACTTCGATCCATTCGGGTCCGGCGATAGCGCTCTCGTCAACGGCTTTCCGGTGCGAACGGCTTCGGCTAGTCGATTGAGTGCGCTGGCACCGTAAAAGATTGCAAGACTTATATGAACTGACTGTCACTGCGTCCGCACGGGTGGCAGGCGAGGCAAGTTCGGGGATTGGATGCGCGATCAATACGCCCCGGGGACGTCAGTGATCTTCTAAAGTTTGCGTTTCTGCGCGCCTTGGCCGGCGCAATGGATCGCATGCCGATGGGCAGGAGCTTCTCGTGATCAAGCACCGCGCCGAGATCGCGCATGTCGAACCAGCCTTCAAGGAAGTGAAATTGAACCCCTTGGCCTAATTTGAATTCCGCAGTCGCCTGCTTTGAATCAACGGCTCACTGTCGAATGCGGACATAAAGTTCACTATTTCGTATTTGGGCGGAACAAATTTCCGGCTTGCGGTTTTTTGTTGAGTTCCACGCGAAGGAACTAGCAATGGACAGAGCGTTGCCGGGTTCAATCGGCAGAATGCCTTCGCTTGGCGCTTTATTTTGGTGAAAGGAAAGCCCATGAAAAAGGCAGCAGTTGTTTTGTCCGCCGCAGCCGTAATCGCCATGACTGCAGTCTCCATATCGACACCGGTTGAAGCGCGTGGAGGTCGGGGCTGGGGTCCGGGTATCGCAGGTGGATTAATTGCCGGTGCCCTTATCGGCGGTCTCGCTTCTAGCGCATATGGATACGGCCCGGGATATGGGTATTACGGACCCGGCTATGGCTACTACGGCGGAGACGCCCCCGTTTACTACGGCGGAGACGCCCCCGTTTACTACGGTGGATACGGACCTACTTACTACGGTGGATACGGACATCCCTATTACGGTGGATACGGATACAATCGTTTTAAGAACTGGGGTGGGTAACACGCCTTAAGTAACGCCGGATCGTGCGTCAAGAACGTCAAGGCTGGCCACTGGATCAAGCCGCCGATCATTGAGATCGGAACGCGGAGATAATCCAGGCGAACATCAGTCCGACACCACTGCGACCTTCGAGGAGGCCCGCGCCGATTTCGAGCACGCGTGGCAGGTGTTTTTATCGAACCGCACCGAGGCCGATTTTCGGTAGTGTCTCAGTTTAAATTTCTGCTCCCGACCCAGACTATCCTACAGCCGCATGGGCGAAGTATCCTTGCCTTGCAGGGACAGGTAGGAGCACGCGATGCCCAGTGACACAGAACTTCTTGAGCACCTTTACGACCGTTTCAATGCCCGCGACATGGAAGCGGTGCTGGCGACTATGCACCTAGACGTCATGTGGGCCAACGGCATGGAGGGCGGGCATGTTCACGGACACGACGGTGTCCGCAATTACTGGACGCGGCAATGGGCGATAATCGACCCGCATGTGGAGCCGGCCAACTTCTCAGCCGGGGCGGATGGAGCGACCAATGTCGAGGTGCACCAGACCGTGCGCGATCTCAAGGGTAGCCTGTTGTCGGACAAGATGGTCGGCCATATTTTCCGAATGGAGGACGGCCTGATCAGGCGCTTCGATATCCGATAGTATCGTATTGCGTAACTTCAAACTGAGACACTATCCGATTTTCAGGCGTGGCGCGATGAAAGAGATTGGACCGAAAGGAAATATGCGCTGTGGGATGCTGGCAGGCGGCTTGAGCCGCCCAGCTATGGACCGGGCAAGCCGTGCAGCCGCTTTTTGAAGTGTCCTTGCGGCGAGGTGTTCGACATGCACGGGCCCGAGGCAGTGCTGACGCATGGCCTCACATCACGGCGACCGAAACTATACGTCGACACGTTCAAGAGCGAGGCAACCGGCCATTGGGGCACGGCCCCGCGTTGGGCGTTGGGGAAATACGGGACGACGGGGGCCACCGGACAGGAGGGAACGGCGACCCGAACAATCAACCGGGATTTTTCGCGCTCGTTCCTGCGACATTTTAACAACGCCAGCGTTGCATCTTCCCAGCCCCACCTATGGGATGATTGCCTGCCGGCGTCGGGTGCGCTTTGATGGGGTATGGCATCCCGTTTCGTGGGGCTTTCAGCGCGTATATCTCGAAGGAGGCTCTGATGCGCATTCCGGCTTTGGCGATTTTGACGATTGCGACGGTTTTGACGGCGGCACCCGTTCGGGCCCAGACGTACGATCCGGCTTATCCGGTTTGCCTGCATGTTTACCAGCCGTGGGGGGCCCACTATTACGATTGCAGCTACACGTCGCTGCCTCAGTGCAACGCGTCGGCATCGGGCCGCGCCGCCATGTGCGTCATCAATCCATATTTTGCTGGCGTGGAAGAGCCCCGCGCGGGTTATCGGCGGCATCGCCGCGTCTACTAAAGCGTATGACAATCTAACGCCGTAGCGAGCGGATGTACTTGGTTGTGGTTGCGTGCCTCGGAGTTGCGGTTCCGGGGCCTCATTTTTTGTGCAGGAACGATTCCGAATTTCGTGCTTAAATTCCCGGTATTGTGTCTGTGGAGTATTGCCTATGCGTCGGAGCTGGACCCCGTCGATTGTGCCGAACGGCCACGACCAGACTTTTTATATCGTCATCAACAATTACGGGGAACTTGGCCCGGCATTCGCGGAAACCGATCTCGGCGAAGCCGATCTCGAAACCACCATCAACGATCTGATGACCGGCCAATACAGCGACCCCGGTTCGCATCGTGGCGTTTAACACCACCGAACATTGGTCCGAAGATGTCTCGGAAAGATGTCGCACGGGAGATTCAGCGCCGCGTTGATCTTGCCGGCGATGAGCTGCCGACATCGATCGAATCATTCATTGAGACGCACGCCGGCCCGTCGCGCCAGCTATCGTTACGACTCAACTTGTGCCCTGGGAATCGGGAGTTTTTTGATCCGATCATAATCGACGGCAAGACCCTGCGCACGTTGTGCGATGCCGCCCAATACATTACGAAACTGCCGAAAGCGGAACACGATGCCGACGAATGGCAAGCCGCGATGGAAGCGCTGTTGCTGGTCGCAAAACAAGGCGGACCGCCGATGCTCGCGCGCAACGGCAATGCTCCTCCGGGGGATCGATAACGGTGATCATAGCAGAGGGGCACTGGGGGCATAGCGGACATCAATCAAGAAACCGTCCTTCTTCGGGATGCCGCGCAGGTCCGGCCGAAATCTGTCACCGCGGGATAATCAGAGCACCACCCGTCAGTCCCTTTCCTCTCCCTGCTGGTTGCTCTGCTCTGATGCTGGCGATCCGCTGCGCGGTAGCGGCATCGATGCGCTTCATCGGCATATTGACACCGTACTTGTGCAATATCAGGGATGTTGTCTGTCCATCAGGTTCGGTGATGAAACTGATCTGGGCATCTTTGTAGGAGAATTCGGTATTGCTCCGCGCATAGATCGGCAATGCCGGCTGGCCGGTCAGTTGTGCATTCAGTTGCTGGCCGTTGCGGGTAATCGTCAACACGGCATAGTCGTTCAGCTGGTAGAATCCGACATGGCCATCGAGTATCTTGGTATCCACGGCGCCCTCCTGCGATGCGGACTTACCGGGGTCATCGTTATTCGGAGGGCTGATTTCGGCCGCGCCGACGGCAAATGCGATCCCCAGGCAGGCAAGCGCCACCGCCGTCGCGTGGGCGTATTTTGTCTTTTTCCGCAACATGTTCCGGATTCTCTGCTCCAGCAATGATCTCGGTTCGGACATCGCAGCCACCATAGCGATGGTTGCAGACTGCCTTTCACCAACGGCAATCAGGGTTTCGCCGTAACGTGAAACATCGTAGCCGCGTCGCAGGACTCTCGCGTCACAATCGATTTCGACGGCCAAGCGCAGACGCCGCAGTTGCCACCAGAGCGGCAGGTTCCAGGGCATGCAAACGAGAAGGCCAAGCGCGATCGTCACCAGCCGTGCGTCGTGCGCTTCGAGATGGCCCTGCTCATGCGCGATGACCAATTCCTGTACATCAGCAGGGCATTGCACCAGCCAGCGCGGTACGACGATGTGCGGAGCCAATAGCCCCACAATGGCGGGACCGGCGTCCTCGGAGATATGCACCGGGACGCCGGCCATGTCGCCGCGCTCCCAGCGACGTCGGCGCCAGTTGAGTTGTACGCTGCTGGCCAGAATTGCCATGAGCAGGATCGTCGATGCGGCGCTCCATCCCACCTGCAACAGTCGGTCGAGATCGGGGGACGCCGAGAATCGCCCGGCAGTCGCGGTCAGCCAGCCGGATGGCGATAGTCCGCTTGCGGTCATTTGTCGTAGCGCGACGACCCTCTGGGGTATCGCTGGGTCGACGACGCCGGTCAGCCGCGGGATCTGCACGGAAACCGAGGAAATGACCAGCGGAACCAGCAGCGAGGCAATCATGCTGGTGCCCCATAGCCAGCGCGTCGGCTTTTGCCGAACCCGCGCCGAGCGCTCCAGGGCGAGAGCAGCCAGGCTCAGAAGCAAGCTCACCACGATGACGTAAGACATCCAGGCCAGCATCAGTTCTCTCCCTTCTGCGACTTGTCTTCCAGAAGCGCGCGCATGTTGCGGATCTGCCTCGCGCTGAGCTTCCGATCGGAAACCAGATGGGTGAAGAGCAGCTCGGCCGATCCCTTGAAAAGTTTGCTTGTGAGGTGCCGTAAGGCACTTCGTTGCGCGGCCTGTTGCTTGACCGCGGCGAAATATCGATGACCACGCCCCTCTTGCTCGTGGCCAACGTATCGCTTGCCCTCAAGCGTACGCAGGATCGTCAGGACGGTGGTGTAAGCCAGATCATCCTTCAGGGCGGCCCGGACTTCCACGACCAGCGACGGCCCCCGCTCCCAAAGCACTTCCATCACGTCGATTTCGCGATCCGTGAATTGGATATCCATCCATCACCTCTAACTATAGATATAGTAGATAATTTCACGATCGGCGACGGTTGTCAACTATAAGCATAGTTGATGGCTGCGGGTTTCCTTCTGCCAACGGACAACAAAAAGGCGCGTCCCTTTTTCGCAATGATATCCGCCGCATGCGCGGCAAATCGGATCGAAGCTGTCAGCGCTTCGAGAACTGGAACGAGTTGGGATTTTGACGCGGCCACGCGCGAGTCGCTGGAGCGGGCCGCGATCTCGGCCACGGCAACGACAATTCGCCGATGCGGATTAATACGGCGGCGTGAGGGTCGGCGTCTGTAGTTCTGCGATGGGCTCGGCGTCAGCTCGGTTTACGACAATGTAATCGCGGCCGTAATTGGTTAACAGCAACTGCTCAGCTTCTTGCAGGGTCGAGGTATCATTCGCCAGCATGAAATCTCTGCGCTTGACGATATTAAACATTGCGGCACCCCCTAAATCGTACACGGCACTAACGAAATTCAACAGCAGTCGCGATATCAACACCGGCAAGGCATCGCGAAAATGCGGCGATTTGGTGTTTTTTATCATGAGCGCGATCGCTGCAGGGTCATCTTCACAGCTGTCTCTTAAATTTACGTTTTCCCCAATGCGTGTCTTTGCGCGACCCCGGCGCTTCGCCTGCCAGGCCGACGATCGGAGCAACTTCGATCGTGACACGGCGTGCGGCAAGTCGGGCGCGGGTCTCCTCGCCCGGCATCTCACCGCCATTGAGGAAGAAGGTGGTTGGCCCCACTCGGGAATAAGCACGGCCTGATGGGTCGAGAGCGGGATGATGCTCAACGCTCTCGGGCATTCCCCAAGCCGCAATTCCATTTTGCTGGTCGAACGTGCAAGTGCCCTGGACAATCCCGAACCTTTTGCTCCACGACAAGCCCATGAGGCTGGCCAACATGCGAACTCACGGGCGAAACAGGGTGTTCGTCTGTTGCAGTAATCCGGGCTTAGCGATGCCGAATTGGTCGGCGCATGAGTGCGCCCGAGCAGAAAGCTCCCTATCGAAAAGTTAATTTGACGAAACCCCGGCAGTGCCCCTCAATTTACCGATTGGGGAAGCCATGACACGATCGGGCCCGGCGAATCCGTGATGATGGCGCGCATTGGCATGCTGCGGGCGCTGAACCGAAACGTCGAGCGGCGGGATCGCAGTCGATCATCCAGCCGCCGCCATGGCCCTTGGCCGGGGTAACGATGCCCTGATCGCGAAGCCCGGCCATCACCCGGCGAGCGACGACGGGGTTCGTCCCCATCATCTTGCCGTGCTGAGGACGCCGGCTCCCGGAAACGCGCGTCGGGTTCTAATCGCCAACTTTGACACATTTCGCGAGGAAACTATCCGTCGAATCAATGGATCAATGGTGCACATGCCCCACGACTGGCAAGACAACTCCGTTCCTGATCCCGTCAAAGATCAACAACCGGCCGACGATTGCGTGGTGCCCGGGGTTCTTGAGCCAACTCAGCTGGACAATTGGCGCAAGCAACTGACTCTTATTCGTGGCGAAATACTTGAAATCGCTGAGCAAGGTTCCCAGCAAGGTCTGGTTGACCTGCAACAGGAAACCGGGCGGCTCGCCGAAGTGATTGAACTGCTGGAGGTCTTCCTGGGCCGGAAAGCCCCTCACTAAGTCAGATCATCGATGCGAGATCGGATTTGCAGCCGTGGCCACGGGTTACCCTGCCCCGCACCACCTAGCGATCGGCGATTGTCTGCGCTTCCCGACAGCAGCAAGTGCCAAGGGTCCGCGAGCGCCGTCAGCTGTCGTCAACGCCGTTTGTGAGTGTATCCGGCCAATCTCATGCCGATGGACAGAAACTCGACGATTGCAAGCGTCAGTGTGATGGCGATGATCACCATCATCACGCCGCGCAGCGTGACCATCGGCTCGGATTTGGCTTCGATGACGGGCGGCGGCGTGACCTGGGCGATATCCACCCAGCGCGAGACAATTGGAGGTGACTCAATATCTACCCAGCGATCGCCCCATGTTTTCTGCACCGGCTCTTCGTCGGGCAGCGTCTTCAACATCTCGTCAGGCAGCATCTTCGACATCGATTCACGCCACTTGGGCGGGCTAATTTTTCGCTGAACTTTATGGACCCGATGGTGTCGACGTGTCGATGTCGCGTCCCAGCAATGACCGGCGCCATGCCAATAGAGGTGAACCGAACCGAAATGCTGACGCGCTTCGGTCTTGGTCATGCAGGACCTTGAAGCTTCTGATGATGTAGCCAACACCGGCACAAATGCAACAAACACAACAAACACCGCGACACGCATCGGTCGCTCCGTCTCAAATCAGTTACGCTTTACTCAGCAAAATCGAATCACAAGGCGAGCATTTGCTCAGTTAAAGGCGAAATTTAGAAGCCGATGGGGTGTGGCGCTCTTTGGCAACGAGCCGTGAGCACTTAGAACCTCCCCGCCCTCCGCAACCGATTATGACAATTGGGTATTCCCTGGAGTGGGAGAATCGGTGTCTATATGCCCGCCTAGGCTGCAAACCAGTTCTAGGGAGGCGTGTAGGTGGATAGGTCCGGCCAGCGGGAGATCGTGACAGCGACTGCGGCGGCGCTCATTTTGGGCATCCTGGTCTCGTGGGGCACCATTTACGGACTGAACCGGTATCTTGGACCGGGCGCCGACCCCTACGAAACAACTGGCAGCATACGCATTCTGCCTCAGTCCGACTGAATTCCGCGGCCGAGCACCCCTCCTGACGGATCGGCGGCGACGTGGGCCGACGTTATCGCGACGGATCGCGCGGCGGCGTTCAGTTCGGCTGCCGGCATCTTCAATGCCGGTTCGTCCACCGCGGCGCACCAGGCGATTTGCATGACCTCCTCGCCGAAGCGGTGACGCTCCGGAACTCTGAATGTCACTAATCGCTAATTCCCTACAAGCAGCCTGAATTCCACCTTACGGAAGCTGGCGGCCGCATCATCTTGCGCGGGCCGTTCTCGGAACCAGCAACGATCAGACATCAACTCCAGACAGGACCGCAACTCGGCTTCGCTCTGCTTTATTTCATTTCGTATTTCACGGCGCTCGAAAATTGTAAGAGCCGGGTCGGCAAGCTGGCGCCATCCGACCCTCTGCAGCTCCTTCAGCGCGTCTATGTTGCGACTTAAAACGTCAGGCTCGTTCATGCGAATCGTCTCCGCCATGCTCAAAGACAGCGGCGTCAGGTTTCACGTCGACTCTTAATAAGTTCTTAATGGCGACTCCTGCAGCCGGGCGCAGGCGCGCCTCACCTCTCAGCCGCACTCAGGGATTTCCGAGCAAGCTGCTGCTGATCAGCGCGGCCGCGCCCCGATTCCAGGAATAATCCGCGCCGATGCGCAGATCGCTTTGCCGCGCGAGGATCATGGCGCCGGTGTGGGCGTCGCGGATCTGGAACTGTACCGCGTATTCCGTCCGGCTGATCCGCCTGACGACGCCGACAAAGGATTGATCGGCACCGAGCTTTAGCGCGATGGCGGCTTCGCAACCGTTGCATTGCCGCAGCGAGCGCGACTTCACGCCATCACCCTCTGCGCTCGCGACGTCGACAAGATCATAGCGCCCGGACTGGACGATAAGACGGCGTACCTCGCTCGTGGCTCGATCCAATTGGGCGACGTCGGCGGCCTTGTCGCCGGCTATCCCGGCGCCGCCGCTGAAGTCGTCGAGCTCGAAATCAAACACCGCGATCTTGATCGGCGACGGATCGGCGCTTGCCTGGAACGTCAACGGCACGCCGCCGCCCAACAAGCCGGCAACGCAAGCGGCAAGCAACGAACGGCGGCGCGAGAAAAATCCGCTTCTCATGGTCGCTCCATTCTTGTCATTCGACGAAAAGCGCATTTCAGCGGGAGACAGGCTGGCTTGAGATCCCGGCGATCTCGTTGGCGATGAAAATTTCGGCGCGGCGCCAAGCTTCGTCCGTATCGCCGCGAAAGGTGAACAGCTTCTCAAACATGACGCGCCCTGTCCTGGCGTCGATCGCCTCGACCTTCGCATTTTGCACCAGCGTGCTCATCTTGTGGCGCGCATGAAGTTGCCGAGCCGCGTTTCATGCTCCTTGCGCTGATCGCGCTCCTCGCCTGAGGTGTCGACATAGCCAAAGTCGATCACCGCGATCGCAGCGCCTTGCGCCTTCTTGCCGCCGTCCTGGGCCTTCCCGCCAGACGGCGTCAAGCACAGGCAGGCCGCCAGCATCGGAACAAGGAAATGACGCATGTCGCAAACCCCTGGTGCTCGTCAGATTGCGCGGATCGCTGGAGAGTCCGAAAGCGAACGCATCCCGGCAATGGCCGGGCAAATTGCCCGATCTTTCGGGCCGTACTTCCAGAAGGCCGGCTCTGCCCCTAGATTGCTCCCCGCTCGCGCCGTCGAACGCAACCCCTTTGCAAAGGTGTTCCGCCCATGCCAGCGCCCAAGCTTGATTTGAAATTTCGGCTGTTCCTGCGCGTCGTCGCTCTGGCGGGGCTTTGTTTCGCCGCCGCCGCGGCTTACGTCCTGTTCGAGACCGACCGCTCGGCGCGGGCGCGGGCGGATTGGATCGCCGACGTGGTTGCCAAGGACCTCGCACTGCAACAGGGCCAGAGCCGCTGGATCAGGGGGGCGCCAAACCAGTTCCCTGATTTGGAAAGGGTTGCGGCGGCGATCATGGCGCCCGGCCTGTGCATCGCCTATCGCGCGCAGAGTGGCGAAATTCTTCAACGCCTGTGCAGCGGCGCCGCGCCCGGCGATACCGGCGCGCCGCAGTTCTTCGCCGATCTGTACCAGCGCCTTTTCGATGCGGGCCGCGAGTCGGCGCGCCCCGTGAGCTTCGGCACGGAGGCGCACGGTGAGGCCGTGGCGTCGATCGATCGCCAAAGCCTGATCGGACAAAGCTGGCGGGAGACGAGTCGCCTCGCCGTCATCATGGCCGTCGCTCTGGCCGGACTTTGCGTGCTGGTTTACGCGGCGCTCGCCGACGCCTTGCGGCCGACCCGGACGATCCGCGCGGGTCTTGAGCGCCTTGCCGCCGGCGATCTCTCCGCGCGTCTGCCGTCCTTCGATCTCGCCGAGCTTTCGGCAGTTGGCAATGTGTTCAACCACCTGGCCGGCAGCCTTGAGACGACGCTTGCGGAACGCAAAGCATTGACGCAGCGGCTGATCGTGGTCCAGGACGAGGAACGGCAGCATCTCGCGCGCGAGCTGCATGACGAATTTGGCCAGTGCCTTGCGGCGATCAGCGCGGTCGCGGCCTCCGCCGGTCAAACTGCGCAGCAGGAGTGCCCGGCGCTCCTGTCCGAGTGCCAGAGCATCGCCCGGACGGCCGCCCATATGATGGATGCGCTGCGCGGCGCGCTGTTGAGGCTGCGGCCGCCGGATGTCGATGAACTCGGCCTTGCCGCAAGCCTTCAAGGCCTTGTTGCCGGATGGAACACCCGCGGCGGTGGTCGTACGCGTTTTTCAATCGAGCTGTCCGGCGAATTCGGGGCGCTGCCGCCGGACTTCGCGGCGAGCCTTTACAGGGTCGCCCAGGAAGCCATCACCAATGCAGCCAAACATGCGCAGGCGTCGCGGGTCACGCTTCGTCTTCGCATGCAAGAGGCCGCCGGTCCGGATCAGCGCGCGCATATAGAGATCGACGTCGATGACGACGGCAAGGCCGTGGCCGACCCCACCGTGAGATTTGGCATGGGGCTGCTGGGCATGCGCGAACGCATCGCAGCACTCGGCGGTGGATTGAGCATGGATACCTCGCGCCCGCGCGGCCTTGTCCTTCGCGCACGAATTCCCGTTCCGCCAGCAGCAACGCGCGCCTGCGAGACGAGGTATGCGGCGTGACGGAAAGCGCCGCCATCATGTTCGTCGACGATCACGCGATCGTACGGGAAGGATATCGCTCCCTGTTGCAGAAGCAGCCGCGGCTGAAGGTTGTGGCCGAGGCGGGCGACGGCGCCGAGGCCTACCGTCTGTTCAAGCAGACACGGCCCGACCTCGTCATCATGGATCTGGCCATGCCGGGATTCGGCGGCATTGAAGCGATAAGGCGCATTCGGCAATGGGATCCCGCCGCCCGCATCCTGGTCTTCACCATGCATCAGAACGCCGCGTATGCCGTGCAGGCGATCCGGGCCGGGGCCAAAGGCTATGTCACGAAAAGCAGTCCGCCCGAAGCGCTCGTGCGCGCCGCATTCGACGTGCTGCAAGGCAGGATCGCATTCAGCGCCGACATTGATCATGAGCTCGCGTTGAGCCGCGTCGCCAGCACGCCGGCGGCGACGGACGTGCTGACGCCGCGGGAGTTTGAGATTTTGCGCATGCTGCTTTCGGAAAGGTCGACCGAGGACATCGCCGAGATTCTTCACCTCAGCCCGAAGACGGTGGCGAATACACGCTACCTCATCAAAGCCAAGCTTGGCGTCACCTCCGACATCGAACTCGTCCTTGTGGCGCTTCGGCAGGGAATTTTGGGTGAGCGCCGTGGCATCGAGGAGGACGCGGGCGGCCCGTGACCTGAATTGTGGAGAAGTCGAGATCGAGGGTGCAAAGCGGTCATGATTATGCGCCTTGATCGCCACATTCCGGTGCGATCCCCCCGAGATGAATCATCCCTCCCCGGCACTCAAATGGGCATTGCTCTGCCTTGCCTGCGTTTCGCTGTCGTCTTGCGCCGGGCAAACCGCGGGCGAGCATTTGGCGGACCTGCCGCACTGGATAGGCGGCGAGCCTGCCGGTGTACCGCCGCGGCCCGGCTCGCCCCAATACGATGCCTGGATGGCCGCGCGCGCCCAGGAAGCGGCGCGGCCGAAGAACGCCGATCAACCCAAGACAGATCAACCCAAGACCAATCAATCCAAGACCGATCAATCCAAGACCGATCAACCTAAATAGTCTCGGCTCACACATCGCATCGTCCGGCTAGAGCATGATCCGGAAAAGTGGGTACCGGTTTTCCGAGAAGATCATGCTCAAACAAAAGGATAGAGCGGGATGACGATTCGAAGAAAAGTCATCCCGCT
>WNFI01092827.1_pt1 | contig 11983 bp, 5 predicted proteins | sample 5400471 | NCBI WGS metagenome assembly WNFI01 (sample SAMN13153348, study PRJNA577476) | soil metagenome | isolation source: 100 cm saprolite on Douglas fir-dominated hillslope | place: USA:California | collected 2013-09-17 | reverse complement strand
GGAGCCAGTCGTGGCCTCCGCGATCGAGCTGCAACGGAACTCTCCACTGACGTGGAAGGAAAAAATCTCCGACAAGCTTCCGTCCCTACTGGCGGTAGCCGTGGTGATCCTGGCGGCTGGCTGGATTAGCTATAAGCTACCTGGTGCACTGCTGGTCCTGGCCGTGCTGTTTATTGGGGCTGCGATTGTGTTCACGAAAAATGTCAACCGCGATCAGGCGATTACGATGGTGCTGGCTATCGCTGTTGGAGTCGCATCTATTGACTACGTGAGCTGGCGTTTTGTCGTGACGAACTGGCCTGGCTGGTGGCTCTCTGTGCCGCTCCTGTTCGCGGAGACTCTGGGGGCGCTCCATACGCTTGGTTTTCAATTTACTGTCTGGCCATGGTCGCCACCGGAGATTGAGCAGAGTGAAGATCCGACGCGGCACCCGATTTTCATCTTTATCCCCACTGTCAACGAGGGCGTCGCGATTCTCAGACCGACGCTGGAAGGAATCATTGCCGCCCGCGATAAATACCTGGCGCAGTATCCTCATGGGCGGGTGACGATCGTCGTTTGTAACGATGGTCGTGTGGCGAAGGCAGCGAACTGGGAAGAAACAGACATTCTGGCGAAGGAACTGGGTGTCTGTTGTGTGACGCGGACCAAACGTGGTGGAGCGAAGGCAGGCAATATTGAAAATGCGCGCCAGGAACTTCAAGCTACAGGTGATGCGCTGCTGGTCATCTTTGATGCCGACCAGGTCGCAAAACCAGATTTCCTGCTCAAGACCATTCCGCCTTTTTGCGATCCAAAGATGGGCTGGGTACAAACCGGGCAATATTATGCGAACCTGGACAATCCGGTATCCCGATGGGCAGATGACCAGCAATCCATGTTTTATAACTTGCTGTGTCCGGGAAAGGCGGCTCTCAATGCAGCGTTTATTTGTGGGACAAATGTGGTTATTCGTGCCGCTGCGCTGGACGAGATCGGTGGCTTGCCGCAAGATTCGGTAACTGAGGATTTTGCAGCCTCTATTGCCTTGCATCCATCCTGGCGAAGTTTCTATTTAACAGATGTTCTCGCCACGGGCCTGGGGCCGCTAGATGTGCCATCATACCTCAAGCAACAGGGCCGTTGGGCGATGGGCACGTTGGGTGTGTTTCGCACCCATTGGCGTGAAATCTTTCTCCCGAAGAAACATGGCTTGCGGATTGGGCAACGGGTCCAGTACTTCCTGGCCTGTACGCATTACCTGTGTGGTCTGCGTGATCTGATCTACCTGGTTAGCCCGATTCTCTTTATCTTTACGGGCATTCCGGCTGTGCGCAGCGCTTATTTGAGCGATTACCTCTGGCATTTTATCCCATACGGTCTGCTCAGCGCTACCGCGATGTGGTATTCTTCGCGTAACATTACTGGATTACGGGGTATCATCATCGGCTTTGGCAGTTTTCCCGCGTTGATCGGAAGCCTGCTCTCCGTCGTCTTACAACGCAAAGTTGGCTTTGCTGTGACCTCGAAACAGCGTGGTGGAAGGCGTTCGCTCAGTTACTTGTGGGTATACTGCTTCTTCTTGTTGCTCTGTGTTGCCAGTCTGTTCTGGGTGACCCAGGTCAAAGGTCAGCAACAAACGGCTCTCTTCATCAGCGTGCTGTGGGTGGTCTACTCAATGCTGATGCTGGGTAGTTTCCTCTGGCTGAACTACAAAGATATACGTTTTCAATTGGCCGTGCAGCGATCTGAGGCAACTGATGAGACCATTGCCGACCAGCCATATCCTTCGAAGTTATTGAAGCGCAAACATGGACTGAATCCGGTGTGGAACCTGGGGCTGGCCGCGTTGGTAGCCGGTCCCATCCTTGCGAGTGGCTCTGTGGGCTCTCTGACGTTTTTCTTGAGTAGTAATTCCACGCCGTTTGTGATCAGCCAGGAGAAGATAGCTGCACCATACTTTGGCGTATCGTTTCCGGTTCAACTGTTAACGATTCGACCGCCAGTGTTGGAGCGAGATCTCGGCACTCAGTTTTCAATCATTGGGCGCACGCAAGATATCCATGATCAGTTTGATAAATCCTGGGCAGACCAGCTAGCGGCACAGCATGCACGCCCCTGGATCACTCTCCAATTCGGGGCGTTCGGCCCTAATAATAAGCCGCCACTAGATGCCAATTTGCTCGCTGTTATTAATGGGCTCCATGACCAGAATCTTAGACGCTGGGCCGAGGATATTCGCAATTATGGCAAACCGGTCTATCTGACGGTCTTTCAGCATGCCGATCGTAACTGGTCATTATCATCGGGTGTTGCCAATGGTGGTATTCCGCAGGATGTACCGAGGGCCTGGGTGCACGTGCAGTCCGTTTTTCGTGCTGTTGGGGCAAACAACGTGGCCTGGGTCTGGGCTCCGGCTGATCCAATCCATGACCAGGCGTATGCACCGCCAGCATCAACCATCGATGCCGTCCTCCAAAGTTTTATTAATTATCCTGGGACAAAATGGGGCGATCCTGAGACGATATTGCATAATCTGGTGCAGCGCTATCCAACGAAGCCGATCTTTGTGGAGGCCAGCGCCGACGGACCGGCGGAGCAAAAGGCTGCGTGGCTGACAAAACTTGGGCAGGCAGTCAACGATGTTCCTCAAGTTTATGCCCTGCTTTATCACGAAGGTGGACCTGGATTGGTTCTTACCAGCGCGGAAATCGAGAGTTGGTCTCTTGCATCTGATCCCGATTCGCTAGCAGTCATGCGGCGTATCGTAGCCGGCCTGTACAAAAAAGCCATTGTACACTCTTAGGTACGGAATAAAAAAAGCGAAAAGCGAGGATGAGATCGTGATCGAGATAGGAGTATCAGTTTATGATAGGGGTATCTTCCATACAGAAATCTGCAATCAGGAGTATCACCAGAAAACAGGTGAAAGCCAGTGTGATCCCCTCATCCTGGCCACTCATCCTCATTCTGGCTATGCAAACCATCATCTCCGTTGCAACGTTACACAATACAGCCTTTCAAGATGAGGGTCTCTACCTCTATGCCGGACGGCAAATTTTCCATTACTGGATGGGCGGTCCTGTTCCTCTTGATCACTATGCATTTTATTTTTCGGGCTATCCCGGTGTTTATCCAGTGATTGGCGGTGTCCTGGATATGATCGGCGGGCTGGAACTTGCACGCAGCTTCAGTCTCTTCTGTATGATGGGCGTGAATACCATCATCTACTATAGCACTAAGAAGTTCTTTCAGCTCCCAGCTGCAATCTTCGCCTCGGCCACCTATGCCTCTTTGGGAACAGTCTTATTCGTCAGTCGTCTAGCTACATTTGATTCCTTGTGTCTCTTCCTGATAGTACTGGCAACAGCCTGTGCCTATCAAGTGAGTAGCAGTCGCCATCCCTGGTTGGCGCTCATGATCGGACCATTGCTCGTTCTCTCAATTTTGGCCAAATATGCCGCGATGCTCTTCACCCTTCCGGTGCTGGGTATCCTGGTCTTCTGTAGCATCACCTACCTGGGCTGGTGGCGTATGCTACTACGCCTCGCTATGGCCGTAGGCACACTCGCTATGAGCCTTTTTGTGGCCTACAAGATCATGGACAAAGCGGCCTTTCATGCCATTGCTGGCTCTACAACCAACCGTGTCGCTTTGATTCAGAAGTCTCCCCAAGAATTGTTCATGCACGTGCTGCAAATGGGTGGCATCGTCTATGCGGCAGCGTTATTGGGTGTAGTGCTTGTTTTCTATCGCTATCAACGCTTTCGCCTGATTGCTTTGCTCCTCTTTGCTTCATCATGGCTTGTGCCTGCCTATCACATCTACAAACAGGAAGGTGTCTCGATAGACAAACACCTGGCTTTCAGTCTCTTCTTCGCCATGCCCCTGGCCGGCTATGCACTCGCCTGGCTCTCAGGCTACATGCAGCGAACGTTCTCCAATTCCAATGGGCGCTATTGGCTGGCAGGATTATCTGTCGTGCTAGTCGTCTTTATCCTGGGCGTGCAGCAGTCCCAGACGATCTATGCGAGTTGGGCCGACACCTCGGCATTGAGTTATGCACTGCACACCCAAATGCGCGACGGCAGTGGACGTTTTCTCGTCGAAGATATTGAAGTTGCCCGGTACGACGCGAGGGATATCACTCAGCTCTGGCAATGGAATGGCGTCTACTACTTCTATTATGTTAATGCTGCTCACCAGCAGCTCCTCGGCGATCCAGCCGTGACACAGGCGATCCAGGATCGCTATTTCGCTCTCGTCGAACTCAGCTTTAACTACCAGCCAGCCGAGGCGCATTTCATCGCGCAGCAGTTGGCAGTGAGCAGGAATTATGATTTGATCGCCAGGATACCATTCCAGAATTCGTTTGGTACAGGCCATTTCTTTCTCTGGCGTAGTGCATTAGTAGCAGGGCATGGTAATTTTACGAGCATGTCGCAGGTCAAGATTTAACTCCATATCACACTTTGGTAGTCTAAATGTCAATTTTTATATCCTCGTCATAAATTGACGTTTATGCATCTCGTATCTTTCGGGCATGGAATGCATAACCAGCAGTGTATGTTTGCTCAGTATCCAGAACTTTGTCTAGCCAAGCGAGTACCCTGACCGGTACGACCCGCACAGCCAGCATCAGCCAGGCAAATATTGGAAGAAATACCAGGCAATAGATGAAGAGGCGTTTCACATTTTTCTGCGGTCTCAGTGGGATATCCCAGCGACGAAATGTATGCACGATGCTTGCGATCCATCCCCCTCGTGGCGTTACAAAAATCACATCGAACCCTGCTGCCTGGAGGAGCTGATGTAACGCATAGGGGGTGTAGCGGTAAAAATCATAGGGTGCTTCATGCATGGGATAGACAAAGGGCACGGTGGCAAAGAGTTGCCCCCCGTTTTTCAGCACGCGATTGAACTCCGCGAGTACCTCCTGAGGGTTAGGAACATGTTCCAATACCTCAGTACACAAAATAGCATCGAAACTCTTTGCATCCACAGGGATATCATTGGCCAGGCAGAAATAATCAATGTCGCTATAGGTATGCCCTGTCTGTCCAAAGTCGGTGCTTTTGTAAGTGACATGCGCAAAGAAATTTTTGTAAGGGCAATCACCCGCTCCAACATCAAGCAGACTTGTCCCACTCTGTAAGTGCTCGGATGCATAAAGTACCAGGCCGAGAATAGTGAGTCGCGTGAATGGAGCCTGCAACACAAACTGTTTGGTGCTTTCCGTGATCTTTAGGTTATGCACAATATGCAAATCGACATGCTGAATGGCGTCTAAACTTCCAGACACCTTCTGGCTTTCCTCTACTTGCATTCGATACCTGCCTGTCTAAACATGTAAATAGGAACGATTGGAATTGGAAGGTGGGTCAAGGTAGATCAGGTCAACGCTTTGTTGATCGTTTCCGGTCGCGATGACTGCTGTTTCAAACAGATCAACCCGCCTTCTTCAAAGGCGTGGAGCGTATTGCGCACGGTTTGCGTCGCACAGCCCAGGTTGCGGGCAATTTCGGAGGGACGTTGCCCTCGATGGGAAGCCAACAGAATCTAGCAATACCAGGCATCCACCATAGAGAACAGTAGAGCCAACATATATAGCACACACTCCATATATCGTCTGATGTTGTGCTAGGAAACTGCTCCCTGCATAGAAAGCAATACCAACTAGCAGTGCTATAGCGAATATATGTATTTCAAAAGGAATGGGATAAATGCGCTGATTCACAACGTACATGATCAGCGCAAGAAACACGTAAGCAATGAGCGTCGATAGAGCAGCTCCCATTGATCCGTAAAGAGGAATCAAGACAAGGTTGCATCCAACATTGATCAGAGCCGCGAGCGTCATAGCAAGAGAGACGAACCATGTTTTTCGCCGCACGCCTACTCCAATAGTAAAGATGTAATACACTCCGTAAAATATCATCGATATAGAGATGACAGGAATAATTGGTGCTACCGCATGATATGAGGGAGGGAAAAGTAGGTCAAGTACGGCAACGGCGATGAGCGCAAGAGCAAAAGCAGCCAGGAGCAAGACCATGCTAAACCAACGGAATACCAGCTGAAAGACCTGTGGCGCATCTTTCCTTTTGGCAATAGCAAACATGGCTGTGGGCCAGGCCAATATAAATGGCGATAAGATCACGATGTTCAAGATCCCGCCCAGGCTATAGGCCACGCCATAGCTTGCAGTCTGAGTTAGCGATCCAAGATGACTAAGCAAGTAGCGGTCTGAAAGCTGCAGCACCCAGAATGACACGCCGTTAATGACCAGGGGAGTTCCAAAGGACAACAGATTCTGAGCAATATTCAGGCGGGAAGCTAAGCCTGCGCGGAGAAGAATGAGAGGTAATGTGCAGATCACAACAACTGCATAGCCTGCCCCTGTTGCAAGAAGTGCACCATTTATCCCCATATGCGCGGCTCCTACCAGGATAACATTCCCCCCAAGGGTAACGAGTAGATTAAGAATTGACAACATCGAAAAGAACATTGCTCGCTTTTCAGCACGTAACCAGGCGAATCCTGGCAAGGAGAGATTTTGCATGAGAACAACCAGGGCAGCAATCTTTATAGGGGTACCAAAAGAGAAGTTGGCAAGTAAAAGGCTTGCTAACCACGGAGCTGTCATTGCAACGAGAAGCGTTATAGGTAGAGAGGTAAGAGATAACAGCACGACGGTTGTTGAGAGCACTCCTAGCCGATCTCGTCGCGATTCATAATCGTAATTGTAGGCACGAAATACAGAAGAGATCAGTCCCAGCTGGGTTATCCCAGTCACCAAGGCAATGGCAGTATTTAGAACAACAAGCGCACCAAAATCAGAGCGTGAAAGTGAGTGCGTCAAAAACGGTGCGAGGACAAGAGAGACAAGCGGCGATGCCAATAAGGCTATAGCATATATGCCTGAACTTTTGAAAAGATCACGAATAAGTGAAGCATAGTCTTGCGCTCCCGAGATCTGTGTTCCTGCTTTTATTACTTTCTGCATAACGAGCGTAGGCAGATCAGCAATGTCGCTGGTTTGTCGCAAATGAGCAACATCAATCTCAGCTGTAAATTCATCTCCCATTTTCATAGTCATTGGAACCTTACTTCCTTGTCACGTCAGCAGGACGCGTGCCTAAAAGTCAGTACCCGTTGATAGCCCCTTAAGCTTCCCCGATCAGATTGTAGCAACCAACAAAACTCCCAACTCCTGTGGCTGCAAGATTAACAGCTACCATATCTTCGAGAAAGGTGAAATCCGTTTTTCAGCGCTCTCACGTTGAAATACATCAAGTATCATATCTATCTTCCAAATCTGCGTAAAATAGGCTTATGAGGTGCTGTACGTTCTGTGCCATATCAAATCGCTCAAGTACAGTCTTCCGACCGGCACGAGCCAGGTGACCACGCAGTAAAGGGTCATCAAGCAAGCGTGCCAAGGCGGCAGCTAATGCAGTGCTGTCCTGGGGTGGAACCAACAGGCCGTTGACCTCTTCCGAGATCAACTCTGGAACACCAGAAACCTGTGTAGAGACAACTGGTACTCCCATGTAGAGCGCCTCAACTAGCGCGATTGGGAGGCCATCCCGGTCACCTTGCTTGTCAATGATACAAGGGAGCGTTACAATAGTAGCCTGTTGATACATTTCGATTACTTGCTTGTGTGTTGCTGCTCCTAACAGCTCCACTCTTTCAGTCAAAGCCAGTTCGTGTACTTTCTGCTCCAATACTTGGCGCTGTGGTCCATCTCCTACAATGCGACAGATAAAGTCATAGCCCTGATCTTCGAGAATGCGACAAGCAGATACAAGATAAAGCAACCCTTTTTTCTCCACCAGGCGACCTACCGCTAAAATAAGCGGAACCGTCTCTGGTGCAGGAGCGACGTTCGCATTGGGTGGAAAGACATCTAAGTTCAAACCAAGATAGATGCAGTGGATGCGCTCGCCAATGCCCTGATCAACCAGCTTTTTAAGGTATTGCTGGTTATAGGCACTGCAGGTGACGACAAAGCGGGCCATACTCATTTTGTTAGCAAGGGCGGACCTACGAGAGAGATAAATATCGTAAGCATGGGCAGTAAAGCCAGTGCGCAAAAAACGCACGGGCGTCTTGAGAAAGCATCGAACGGCTATTGCCAGCATTTTTAACCTGGGCTGATGTGAGATATAGGTGACAGGCGTCTGTCCATTCCATACTCCTTTGGCCGTCTTGCTAGCAGATGGCTCAAACAGCGAAAAGAGGCGCAACGGGAGTCCCTGGTGCTCCAATATCAGGATCTCTTGCTGAATGAATGTCTCAGAGAGAACAGGAAAGCTGTTGAGCAGGTAAGCGATCTTTGGTTGATTTGAGCGTTGACAACGATCCACCAAACTTGTCCACCAGTACGCGAATCCAAGAACCGAGGTGACAGTGGTTGTGCCAATTAATGAACTGGTATTGAGTAATATGACCCTATTAGTTTTGACCCATTGAAACAGTAATGCTCTCACCGTTCTTAAAATTCCTCCCGGAACTAGTTTTAACCCTCTTACGACGAGAGAAGAAGAGTGCCAGGAATGTGCTCACGGGAAGGGTCCTTTCTTGTGGTTTCTCTATCAACGGTACTTCACCAGTGCCTTGGCAAGCTCAGGAGAGATCCGGCCTCTTTGTACCAGCATATACATTGTTCCTGCAATCATCAACCCGATATGTAGTATATCCAGGAAGGGGAAGATGATGCCTCGCCAGTCACGCGCCTTGATCACACTCAGCATGCTGAACGGAAGCAGGGCCAGCGCCAGCCCTATACCGAATTCAGGCAGGGCTGCGATCCTGTGCATACTGACCAGGACGATAGCAGCGGCAATGAGAGCAATGAGACAGGTAACGGTACCGCAAGCTTTCAGCAGGAAAGGTTTGGTAAATCCACTTGTGGGATGCGCCTGGTGAAAGGCCATCAAAGCGATGCCTGCTGAAAAGTGCTTCACCAGTCGGAACTTTCGCTGATGCAGGCGGTACACGTACAATGTATCGGTACAGAGAATCGTTGCTCCCCCGCATGCCATTTCCCGGGCAAGATGGTAATCTTCTATTCCGTAGGGGCAGGTGAGCGGCCACTGATCCTGAATACGCTCAAACACGTTTCGAGAAAAGAGCAGATTGGCCGTAATTGGAGGGCTCTTAGCCGTGCCCAAGTTAGCCTTTGAGAGCACAGACTTTACTCCATAGCGGGGCCATTCCGAGAAAAGTGAGCCATCCTGGTATACCCCGCGAAGCGTATGGTCGTTTAAGTGGCGACGACTGATCCCCCCAACCCCATCGACCTGCTGCGTATCGATGATGCGGATAGCCGTCGATAGCCAGTCGGCCGGAACCTCGACCTGGCTGTCAGTCAACGCGATGATCTCTGCGCCAGTCTGTAGTGCGAAGGAACTCCCGTAGTAGCGTTTCACGTTCGCATCACGTCCAACCCAGGTTACCGGTCGCCGCAGCTGGATGCAGTGAATGCCGGGATGATTGACAAGATCTCCCAGTCCTTCCCAGCTCGCATCCTGATCAGGGGTATTGCCAACCAGGATAATGGTGAAGGCCCCCTGGTAATCCTGGGCAAGCAGAGACTGGACGCACTGGCGAATGGTGCGTTGTGAATCGCGCAGCGGAACGACAACCCCCACAGGCGGAAGAAATGTGCTCTGTTGCGCTCTTGAGCCTATCAGGGAGTCTTGCTGCTGTGGGGCAGCGAAGACAAACTGGTCATTAGCGACGTAGTTGATGATTATCAAGACCATAACTCCAATCACAGTTGCAGGTAAGTAGTGTACACCGGTAAAGATGAGTAGTGCAAAGAGCAGCTGGTTGAGTAGGACTGTGCCAATCTTTGTCGTGTGACACTTGATCCATTGTAGAAGAAAAGCACCCTTGCGGTCGCACCAGTTCACCCAGCGGTTCAGCCAAAAGTTAGCCTCAATACTGGCAATAGTCAGGATGAAATAGGCAATGTGCTCTTCAACGTGGCAATAATGCACCAGCCCATAGAGAAGCGCTATACCACCAAGCATCGCTCCCAGGCCAGCCGACCTAAAGCCGGATATGCGCTGCCGCACTAGCTGGAAAAAGCGTTCCGGTATCTTCCTCTTCCGTAGGCGAGATACTGGTAGGGAAAGGGTATCACACGCTGCCCAACTATCTCTTGTGGGGGAAATTGGTGTACGATATGAAAGATGGTGGAGCAATTGTGTCGAAGGTATACCTACATCATCACTATCCAACGTTTCTAGAACGGTTGTGACAGGGAGTGTCTTGGATAGCAAGTAGCGTCGATCAAGGATATCGTGAGGGGCAGCACGTGTGGAAGCACATTGCTCATCGTATCCCATAACAGTAGCCGCATCATTCACCGGTACGGGAAGACCTCTAACCATACCAATCGTTGGATCTTTGAAAGGGGCGCGCAAATACTGTAGAGCCAGGGTCTCGGGAAGAAAATCAGCGCCAATTACAACCACGACCGGGCTGGTAGCCTGTTTGAGAAACAGGTTGATGGTAGAGGCTTTGCCTTCGCGCTTCTCCTGGATACACAATCGTACTCGCGGCTCTTGGAGCGCAATTTCAGCTACAGTCGGGACTGTGCGGTCTGTGCACCCACTGGCAACGACGATGACCTCCGCTATGCGCACAGATGAGGATTGTTGTTCGAGAACAGCGCGGATGGTGCGGCCGATATTGGCTTCTTCATTATGGGCCATAATGCCTACACTGCAACTGATATATTCGTCACCTTGCTCTGCTTGCCAACCCTCCTGCATCGATCGACTCCCATCTAAGATCTTCATTGGCAAAAAGGGCCTCCCCTGCCCTTGACCAGTAAATATTACTAAGTAGAGTATTATTCGTTGCCTCTATACAAGCAATCATCCAATGGGTCAAAAAGATATACTTTAGGATAGTCTTTCCCACGAGATGCGCAATGAGATCATTTAACTGAGCAGATAAGAGGGGAAACTTGCAAGCATTGCGGGATTCCCCAAAATGTCAAGGATACGATAGTACTCTGGCCCGATACGTTCGCAACTTGTTTCCTCCTACGCACTTCTCTACACTACTAATGGTGAAATTTTTGTAAGCAACCAGAAGTTGAGATAGAATTTCGCCGTTTGCTTAAGAAACACAGGGTGTTTTTTGCTGCGAGAAAGGGGTCGGCGGCCGCCGACCCATAGCTGGGTCACCAGCGATGATAAGGACTTCATCCCAAAAGCACTGAGGTAGGGAGTGTGTTAACTCAATATGCAGGAAGACTGGTGGCGGCTCTATCGGCGCGATACGCTGGCTGGTCAAACATTCAATGCGAAAAGCGAGGATGAAATCGTGATCGAGACTTCTTCACCTCAGCAGTCGATTAAGACGAAAACAATAACGCGCAAGCCCCAGTTGGCCGACCTAACGATGTCGCGCTGGTTATTGCCTCTGATTCTAGCCTTTCAAGCCCTGATCTCCTGGCTGCTGTTACAGAATACCGCCTTTCAGGATGAGGCGCTTTATGTCTATGCAGGGGGGCAGGTCTGGCGACACTGGTTGAGTGGGCTGCCATTGCTGGATCCCTATAATTACTATTTTTCGGGCTATCTTTATGTCTACCCGATTATCGGTGGCGCGCTCGACAAGGTGGGGGGACTTGAGCTGGTGCGGTCCTTTAGCCTGGTCTGTATGTTGATTGTGACGGCCTGTGGCTATTATGTGACGAAGCAGCTTTTTAATCAGAAGAGCGCCGTCTTTGCCGCTATCTTCCTGGTGTGTCAAGGGCCGGTACTGTTTTTAAGTCGCCTGGCGACCTATGATGCCCTCTGTCTTTGCCTGCTAGCAGTGGGAATGGCCCTGGCCGTGAAAGCTAGCCTGGCACAGCGACCCTGGTGGGCGCTGGGTATTGGCCCATTGCTGGTGCTGGCGTTTTTCACGAAATATGCGGGGTTGCTGTTTATCCCATCGATTCTTGCCACCCTCGCGTTGTGTACCTTGCTCAGGC
>WNFI01248689.1_pt1 | contig 11985 bp, 10 predicted proteins | sample 5400471 | NCBI WGS metagenome assembly WNFI01 (sample SAMN13153348, study PRJNA577476) | soil metagenome | isolation source: 100 cm saprolite on Douglas fir-dominated hillslope | place: USA:California | collected 2013-09-17 | reverse complement strand
GTGATCTCGTGCCTGCCCGCCGTCATGGGTGACCCCCGGACAGCAGCCACAGGAGCCGTGCTGCGTCCCGCCACGCTGCGCAGCTTCGCCGGGCAGGCCGGCTTCGGGAGCGTGGAAGTCCTGCCGCTCGAGACGCAGACCTGGCGCCTGTACCGGCTGAGCCCATGAGCCGCCGGGCGAAGATCGTCGGCACGCTCGGGCCAGCCTCGTCAAGCAGGGAACGGGTCGCAGCACTCGTAGCTGCCGGCCTGGACGTCGCCCGGCTCAATATGAGCCATGGCACGCATGCTGACCACCTGAAGGCTTACCAGGCCGCTCGCGCGGCCGGCGACGAGGCGGGCCGGAGCGTCGGGGTGCTCGTCGATCTGCAGGGTCCGAAGATCCGGCTCGGCACCTTCGCGTCGGGACCCGTGGTCTTGGCAGCGGGCGACGAGTTCACCATCACCGGGGAGGATGTCCCCGGTGACTCGGCCGAGGTGGCTACCACCTACCCGGGGCTTGCGGCTGATGTCCGGGCCGGCGACCAGATTCTGGTCGACGACGGCCGGTTCGTGCTCGAGGTGACTGGAGTGCATGGCGCGCGCGTGCGGACGCGTGTCCTCGTCGGAGGCGAGCTGTCCGACCACAAGGGCCTGAACATACCCGGTGCCCGGCTCGGGGTGCCCGCGCTCAGCACCAAGGACGAGCAAGACCTGCGGTGGGCGTTTGGCCTGCGCGCCGACCTGATCGCCCTGTCCTTCGTGCGAGGGCCAGAGGATGCCGCCCCGGTCCGCAGGATCATGGACGAGCTAGGCGCCCGGCTGCCACTCATCGCGAAGATCGAGAAACCGCAGGCGGTTGAGGCGCTGCCGGAGGTGCTCGAGGCGTTCGACGGCCTCATGGTGGCCCGCGGCGACCTCGGAGTGGAGCTGCCGCTCGAGCAGGTGCCTATGGTCCAGAAGCGGGCGATTAGCCTGGCTCAGGACCAGGCCAAGCCCGTCATCGTGGCGACGCAGATGCTTGAGTCGATGATCTCCGCGCCCAGGCCGACCAGAGCCGAGGTGTCTGACGTAGCCAACGCCGTGCTGGACGGTGCTGACGCGCTCATGCTGTCGGCAGAGACCAGCATCGGTGCGTACGCGGCTGATGCCGTCGCGACGATGGCGAAAATCATCGTCGCGGCCGAGCGCGAGTGCCTGCACGCCACTTCCTCGCTACCCGGCGTGCCCACGACCACCGGCGGCGCGATCGCCCGCGCAGCCGCCGAGGTCGGCGCGGTCGTCAACGCCACGGCGCTGGTCGCGTTCACCATGTCGGGCGAGACCGCCAGGCGGCTGGCCAGATACCGGTCGCCGATTCCGCTGCTCGCCTTCACCCCGCTGCAAGCCACGCGCAGCCAGCTAGCACTTACCTGGGGCGTGGAGACGTTCATCGTCCCTCCGGTGCGCCATACCGATGACATGGTCAGGCAAGTACAGCGGGCGCTCCTCGATATCGGGCGATGCGCAAGGGGCGACAAGATCGTCATTGTCGCGGGCAGCCCGCCAGGCACGCCCGGCAGGACCAACGCGCTTCGCGTGCACCGCATCGGTGACGTGATCGGCTCAGACTAGACAGGGCAAAGCTCCGGGTAGTAGTCGGCGTGGTGGAGCGCCAGGAAGGCCCGGCAAGGCCGCAGCGTTAATGTTGGATGTAGGTGTTCGCGTGCTCTCGCGGCGTCAAGGGCGGCTGCGGGGCCGGTAGCGGGCGGAGGTGAGGCTGCAGTGGCGCTGCCCTATGATTCCGCGGCGAAGTTCGCGGAGTATGCCCATCCGGAGATGGTCGTGACGACCGAGTGGGTGAGCCGTCATCTTGATGACCCTGACCTGGTGGTCGCCGAGTCCGATGAGGATGTGCTGCTGTATGAGACCGGCCACGTCCCCGGCGCGGTCAAGCTGGACTGGCACACCGAGCTCAACGACCCGGTGACCCGCGACTATGTCGACGGAGCCGGCTTCGCAAAGCTGATGTCGCAGAAGGGGATCAGCCGGGACACTACGCTCGTCCTCTACGGCGACAAGAACAACTGGTGGGCGGCGTATGCGTTGTGGGTGTGCTCGCTATTCGGGCACCCTGACCTGCGCCTGATGGACGGCGGGCGGGCCAAGTGGATCGCCGAGGGCCGCCCGGTGAGCACCGATGTGCCTCAACGGCCGCAGGGCATTTACCCGGTCGTCGACCGTGATGACCGCCAGATCCGCGCATTCCGGGATCAGGTACTGGCCCACGTTGGCAAGCCGCTGATCGATGTGCGCTCTCCTGGTGAGTACACCGGTGAGCTGCTGCACATGCCCGATTACCCTCAGGAAGGCGCTATGCGCGGCGGACATATCCCCGGTGCCAGGAACGTCCCATGGTCACGGGCGGCCGCCGAGGATGCCACCTTCCGCACCCGCGGCGAACTTGAGGCGATCTACGCCGGCGAGGCCGAGCTGCGCCCCGATGACGATGTCGTGGTCTACTGCAGGATCGGTGAGCGCTCCAGCCATACCTGGTTCGTGCTGCACCACCTGCTCGGTTACCCGCATGTGCGCAACTACGATGGCTCCTGGACCGAGTGGGGGAACAGTGTCCGGGTTCCCATCGCTCGCGGGGAGAAGCCGTGACAGCGACCACACTCCATCCCCGCCTGCAGGACATCGCCGACGAATTCAACGCCATCCCGGGCACCGAACGGCTGCAGCTGCTGCTGGAGTTCTCCCGGGAGCTGCCGCCCTTGCCGGCCAGCTACGCCGAGCACCCTGGCCTGCTTGAGCCTGTGCCCGAATGCCAGACACCGCTGTTCCTGGCCGTTGAGGTGGACCTGGACGCGACCGTTCACCTGTTCTTCGACGCGCCGCAGGAAGCGCCGACAACCCGGGGCTTCGCCGGTATCTTGCATGCCGCGCTGGACGGGCTGAGCGCGGACGAGGTCTTGGCCACGCCGGGAGAGTTCTCCAGCCAGCTCGGATTGCATGACCTGGTGAGCCCGCTGCGGCTGCGCGGCATGGCAGCGATGCTCGCCCGGATCAAGGGCCAGATCCGCCAGCATCACCGCTGACACCTTGGCGCTGGCAGCATCGCCGCGTTGGGCCTGCACCGTGAGATGGCAGCCGGCGGGTGAGCCCGCCTGCAGGCAAGCTCACCCGCCGGACATCAGCGGGCTGCGGCTACATCTCGTCGGAGAGCGGCAGCACGAGGCAATTGGACATCTCGTTGGTGACGCCAAGCCCCCGCAACTAGAACGCGTTCTACCCGAGGCTAATCTACCCCGGATGAGCGCTGGAGGCCAGAACGGCCAGGTGCATCCGCGTAACGGACGCGTCACAGTTCGGCGAACTGGGCCTCGCCGCCGGAGTAGGAGTAGATCTCTGCGCCATCGATGAACACGCGGACGGCCCGGCTGAGCACGTCGAGCGGATCGCCCGACCAGATCACCAGGTCGGCGTCCTTGCCCGGCTCGATGGAGCCCAGCCTGTCGTCGACACCGGCAATCCTGGCCGGGTTGATGGTCAGCGCCTGCAGCGCGGTCTCCCGGTCCAGGCCGTCCTTGACGGCGAGCGCCGCCTGGTGGGCCAGGAAGTTGACCGGCACGACCGGATGGTCGGTGGTGATGGCGATCGTGACGCCCGCCTTGGCCAGGCGGCCGGGGTTGGCCAGCGACCGGTTGCGCAGCTCGACCTTCGACCTGCTGGTCAGCAATGGCCCGATGATCACCGGGATGCCCCTGGCGGCGATGATGTCAGCGAGCAGGTGCGCCTCGGTGCCGTGATCGATCACCAGGTCGTAGCCGAATTCGTCGGCGATCCTGATCGCAGTCGCGATGTCGTCAGCGCGGTGGCAGTGCTGGCGCCACGGGATCTGCCTGCGCAGCACCAGGCCGAGCGCCTCGAGCTTCAGATCGCGGTCAACCGGCTTGCGCTCGGCCTGTGGCTTGTGCTGCTCGGCGTCGATGCGCTCCAGGTAATTCGCCGCCGCGACCAGCGCTCCGCGGATTACCGCCGCTGTGCCGAGACGAGTGCTCGGGGTCTTCTTCTGGTCGCCGTAGACCCGCTTCGGGTTCTCGCCGAGCGCCGACTTCATTCCCGATGGCTGTCGCAGCGCCATCTCGTCGACGGTCCGGCCCCAGCATTTCAGCGCGACCGTCTGGCCGCCGATCGGGTTGCCGGAGCCCGGGTTGACGTTGACTGCCAGCACTCCGCCGCTGATAGCGTCGCGGAAGCCCAGGTCCGCAGGGTTGATCGCGTCGATGGCACGCACGTCCGCGGTGACCGGCTCGGTCATCTCGTTGGTGTCCTCGCCAGCCCAGCCCTCGGCCTCTTCGCTCACGCCGACATGCCCGTGCGCCTCGATGAAGCCGGGCAGGACCCACGATCCGGCGGCGTCGACGACCTGAGCACCATCGGGAACTGACACCGCGTCGCCCGCGCCGACGGCGACGATCCTGCCGTTCTCGATCAGGACCGTCCCGCCGGGAATCTCGGCGCCCACGATCGGCACGACCCTGCCGCCGACAATCGCCACCGCACCGTCAGCCATCTGACCTCCTCGCCGTACCAGGTGGTTTACCAGCCGAACCCGCCGCCTCTCACCCTAACGAGCGCCCTCGTGGTGGCCGCCGCGCAGTTCACCATCTCCGGCCGCTGATGATCACGCGGGTTGAGCACAAAGAGGTACCAAGCCCGCGTGATCATCGCGCCTGGTACGGCCGGGCAGAGCGGTGCTTTAGCGGGGGTGCCTGCCGAGGACGAGGACGCCGGAGGTGGCGAACATGCCGCCGTTGCCCAGCACGACGCTGATCTCGGGGCCGTCCACTTGGGCGGCGGCTTCGCCCCGGACCTGGCGGACTGACTCCTGGATGGCGAACATCCCGTACATGCCGGTGTGGGTGTACGACAGCCCGCCGCCGTTGGTGTTCAGCGGGAGCGAGCCGCCTGGCTCGGTGTTGCCGTCGGCGATGAACGCGCCTGCCTCGCCTTTCGGCACGAAGCCGAGTGCCTCGAGGCCGTAGATCGGCAGATGTGCGAACGCGTCATAGATCATCAGGTGCGCCACATCGCCCGTGGTGATCCCTGCCTCGGCGAAGGCCGCCTGGCCGGCCAGGCGGAACGCCTGTGACTCGGTGAAGTCCGCCATCTGCGAGATCACTGGCGTCTCCGCGGATTCCCCGGTGCCAAGCACATGCACGGGCGGCTGGGGGAATTCGCCGGCCCGGTGGGCGGATGTCAGGATCAGCGCGCCGCCGCCATCGGTCACCAGGCAGCACTCGAGCAGGTGGAAGGGGTAAGCCACCATCCGCGACGCGAGCACGTCATCGACGGTGATCGGGTCGCGGTACATGGCACGCGGGTTCTTTGCCGCCCATCGCCGCTGCGCGACCGCCACGTAGGCAAGCTGCTCGTGGGTCAGCCCGTAGTCCTTCATGTAGCGCAGGGCCGGGATCGTGAATGCGGACGGCGCGCCGAACACGCCGTACGGCGCCTCGAACTGGCCCTGGATCGAGGCCGGCGCGGGATCGAAGCGCGCGGCGCCGATCCTGGACCGGCCCGACTCGCCGTGCGTGATAAGCACGGTGCTGGCGTACCCGGCCATGATCGCCGCCGCGGCATGCCGGACGTGCAGCAGGAACGACGTGCCGCCGACGCCTGTGCCGTCCATCCAGCGCGGCACGATGGCGAGCGAGTGGGCGATCTGGACCGGTCCCGGCGAGCTGACCGTCGCGATCCCGTCGATGTCCTTCAGCGTCAGGCCCGCGTCAGCGACCGCATTGAGCGCGGCGTCGGCATGCAGCTGCAGCGCAGAGCGATCAGGAAGCTTGCCGACCCGGTCGGTTTCGGCGGCTCCGGCGATGATGACGCCGGTCACGGGGCTCCTTCCGTCGCCGTGGTGGCTGGAGTGAAGAGCGGCAAGCTGATGTCGCCGCGCCTGGTGAAGGTGACCCGCAGCGGCATGTCCAGCACCAGGTCCTCGGGCGTATTCGGCACGCCGGTCAGGTTGGTCATCATGCGCGGGCCCTCGGCGAGCTGGACGACGGCGATCGCATAAGGTGCCTCGTCCTCGAAGCCTGGCGCCGGACGGTGGTTGATCACGTAGGAGTACAGCGTCGCGTCGCCGCTCGCGGTGAACCACTCCACCCGCGCCGAGCCGCAGGCCGGGCAGACCGGACGCGGGTAGAAATACGGCTGGTCGCAGTCGAGGCACCGCTGGATCCGCAGCTCCCCGGCCGCGCAGCCGTCCCAGAACGGCTGGGTCTCCGGCGTCGGTACCGGCACCGCCTTCTGGCCCATCACCCGCTCCGGCCGAGCAGCGGCCCGAAGGAGCGCTCGACCTGGCTGGCGAGGCTGTCCAGGTCCCACGGGCCGGTTCCGATCAGCCGGACCACGGGCTCGGGATTGCTGTAGAGCGCTATTTCGTAGCCCGATGAGTGCACGATCCGCCCGGTGATCCAGTTGGACTGCTCGCTCGCCAGGTAGGCGACTACGGGCGCGACATTATCCGGTGACCACTCATCGGCGTTTACCCGGGAAGACCTGCGCCGCTCCGTTGGCACCGAGTCGGTCATCCGCGTGGCCGCGCCGGGCGAGATCGCGTTGACCGTCACGCCGTACTGCCGCAGCGCGTTCGCGCTCGAGTAGGTCAGGCCCACGATGCCCATCTTCGCCGCCGCGTAGTTCGGCTGTCCTGGTGCCCCGTGCAGGCCGGAAACCGAGGTGAAGTTGATGATCCGGTTCTGGGCCGACGGGTCGCGCAGCGATCGCCAGTGCGCCGCTGCGAACTTGGTGGTGTTGAAAGTGCCCTTGAGGTGCACCCTGATGACGTCGTCCCACTCCTGCTCGGTCATGTTGAACACCATCCGGTCGCGCAGGATGCCTGCCACGTTGACCAGCACGTCCAGCCGCCCGAATTGCTCGATCGCGGAGCCGATCAGGGCCTCCGCGGCCGCGTGATCGGACACGTCGGCCCCGTTCGCGACCGCCTTGCCGCCGGCCGCGCCGATATCCGCCACGACCTCGCCCGCTGGGCCAGTGTCGCTGCCCGAGCCGTCGAGCGCGGCGCCGAGGTCGTTGACGACCACTGCGGCGCCCTCGCTGGCCAGCAGCATGGCGACCGACCTGCCGATGCCGCGCCCCGCGCCTGTTACGATCGCGACCCGCCCGTCAAGCCGTCCCATCGCTGCTCACCGGCCCTTTCCTGGATGGATCCTCGTCAGGATTACTAGAATTCTCTTCTGGAATTACCTTCAGGTGGGCAACTTGGCACTGTCAAGGCGGCCGTGTCAAGGCGCACCAGATGGGTCGTGAGCATGTCGAGCGAGCTGACGAGCAGGCCGGCCGGCGGAGCATGGCAGTGGGGGCGGACCAAGCAGACGCAGCGTGCCCTGCTGGATGCCGCCCGCGAGGTCTTTACCGAGCAGGGATTCTCGAGCGCCAGCATCGCCGACGTGGTCGAGCGGGCCGGCTCGAGCGTGGGCAGCCTGTACCACCACTTCGGCGGCAAGAGCGAGCTGTTCCTGGCCCTCTGGCAGGATCACCAGGCCGCGCACGAGAAAGCGGCGAGCGAGGCCGTCGCGCTCGCGCGGCGGTCCGGCGAGACCGATCCGATGGAGCTGTTCTGCGTCGGAGCCAGGGCCTTCCTCGAGGGCAGCTGGCTGCGCCGGGACCTGGCGATGCTGTTCGTCTCCGGCGACGGTCCGCCGGGGTTCGAACTCATGAAGCGGGGCCGGGAGCACGAATGGGTCAGTCAGAACGACGCGCTGCTCAGGCTCGCCGACACTTCGCTCGACCGGCTCTACGCGTCGATCCTTACCTCGCTGATCGGCGCGGGCGCGCGAGAGGTCGCCGCCTCAAGGAACCGCCGCCAGGCAAACGCGGTCATCGACGCCGTGATCGAGTACGCGCGCCGGGTGATGACCAGCGGCCCGTGGAAGCCCGCGGCCTGAGGATTCCCGGCGGCCTGAGGATTCCCGGCGGCAGGCTGGACTAGTCCCGAGCCAGCTGACCTGCCAGTCTTGACAATGCCACGCGCGTTTTGTTGTCATCGAACCTAGAATTTGATTCTAAGATTTCAATCCCCCGCCGGGAGGCTCGTCATGGATCTTGACCTCGGCCCGGAGATCGTGGAGTTCCGGGCTCAGCTCCGCGGATGGATCGCCGCCAACGCTCCCGAGGGCCTCGCCGGGCTGACCGACTGGACCATCGCGTCGAACACGGGCGGGTACCAGGGCGCCGAGCTCGCGCGGGCCGCAGCGCACCCGGCCTACGCCGAGTGGGAGCGCGGGCTTGCCGGGGCGAAGCTGATCTGCCCCCAGTGGCCCGAGGAGTTCGGCGGCCAGGGCATGGATGGCGTCAGGCTCGCGGTGCTGAACGAGGAGTTCCACCTGGCTGGCCTGCCGCGGGTCAGGCGCGGCATGGGCGAGACCCTGGTCGGCCCGTCGATCATCGTGCACGGCAATGACGAGCAGCGGGCCTATTTCCTCCCCCGGATCATCTCCGGCGAGGACGTTTACTGCCAGGGATTCTCCGAGCCCGACTATGGCTCGGACCTCGCTGGCGTGCAGACCCGCGCCGAGGTGCAGGGCGACGAGGTCGTCATCACCGGCACCAAGGTGTGGACCTCGGGCGCTGCGCGGGCGACCATGATGTTCGCGCTCTGCCGCAGTGACCCCGATGCGCCCAAGCACGCTGGGCTGTCGTACGTGCTGTTCCCGTTCAAGGACCCCGGCGTGCAGTACCGGCCGATCAGGCAGATGTCCGGCGCGGCCGAGTTCTGCGAGGACTTCATCGACGGCGTGCGGGTACCGCTGTTCAATGTGATCGGCGGCCTCAACAACGGCTGGAAGGTGGCCATGACCACGCTCGGGCACGAGCGCGGCGGCTCGGCCACCGTGCAGCACCTGGGCTTCGAGCGGGAGTTCTGGGACCTGGTCGAGACCGCCCGGAAGTACGGCAAGGACACCGATCCGCTGGTCCGCCAGCAGCTCGCCTGGGCCTACACCGGCGTGCAGGTGATGCGCTTCAGCGGGTTGCGCACCCTCGCGCGGGTCGCCGAGGGCAAGCAGCCCGGCCCCGAGGCGTCGGTCGCCAAGCTGGCCTGGAGCGAGTACCACAAACGGCTCGGCGAGATCGCCGTCGGGATCGTCGGCACGGACGCGCTGGTCCGCCCCGACGGCCCCGGCTACCCGACGACAGGCTGGCAGAACGTATTCCTGTCCAGCCGGGCCGGGACCATCTACTCGGGCACCAGCGAGATCCAGCGCAACATCGTCGGCGAGCGGGCGCTCGGGCTGCCGAAGGAGCCGCGGGCCGTAGCCAATGACCGCCGGTGACCAGGGCTGGGCGGCACCACCGCTGGCACCGCCCACGCCCAGACCGCCGCACCGGCGTGGCAGCCACGGCCCAGAACGCGATGACGCGCAGCGCCGCGGCCGGGCCCTCGCGCCCGGCTCGCTCGCCACGCCCGGATCGCTCGCCACGCCGGGCTCGCTCGTCACGCCCGGCCGCCTCGCCGAGTTCTTCGCGCCGCGCAGCATCGCGGTCGTCGGTGCCTCGCCCACGTCGGCCTGGGCCCGTTTCGTCTTCGCGAGCGCCGCGGCAACTGGTTTCGCCGGCGAGCTGACCCCGGTCCATCCGCGGCACTCGGCGGTGTTCGGCAGGCGGGCCGTCGCCAGCCTGCGCGACCTGGCCGAACCACCTGACCTGGCGTTCATCATGGCGCCTGCCGAAGCGGTCGAGGACGTGCTTGACGACGCCGGCGCAGCCGGCGTGCGCGGCGCGATCGTGCTCGCTTCGGGGTACCGCGAGACCGGCGACGACGGCCGGGCGCTGGAGGAGAGCCTCGTCGCCCGCGCGGCCGCGCACGGGATCACCCTGCTCGGGCCCAACTGCCTCGGCTTCCTCAACACACACGCCAAGGCCGGGCCGTTCGCGCTCACCGTCCCCTTGCCGCTGCAGGCCGGGCCGGTCGGGATCGCGATGCAGAGCGGCGGGCTGGCCAGCGTGATGCTGAGCTTTGCCCGGGCGCGCGCGATCGGCGTGAGCACGCTCGCCAGCCTGGGCAACGAGGCGATGGTCACCGCGCCCGACGTGATCCAGTACTTGATCGAGGACGACAGCACCAGGGTCATCTGCCTGTTCCTCGAGCAGATCGGCGACCCGGCCGCCTTTGCCGCCGCGGCGGAGCGTGCTGACCGCGCGGGCAAGCCGATCGTCGCGCTCAAGGCTGGCTCGAGCCCGGCAGGCCGCCAGGCCGCCCTCGCCCACACCGGGTCGATCGCCGGCGATGACGCGGTGGTCGACGCCGCGCTCCGCCAGCTCAATGTAATCCGGGTGACCAGCATCGAAGAGCTGTTGACCACGGGCGCCCTCCTCGGCTCCGGGCGCAGGCCCGAAGGCCGCCGGATGGGCGTGCTCACGGCCTCTGGCGGGGCTTGCGACATCATCGCCGATCGAGCGGCTGCCCAGGGCATCGAGATTCCGCCCTTCACGCCGCCCACCACTGCGGCGATCGCGCCCCACGTTCCGCCGTTCGCCCAGGTGCGCAACCCGCTCGACGTTACCGGCTACTTCCTGGCCAATCAGCGCACGTCGGCGCTCACCGCGATCGACCACGCGCTGGACGCCGCCGTCACCGATCCCGGACTGGACTTCGTGTTCTTCTCCGGGCTCACGCTGCCAGATGTCAAGCCGGCCGACGAGACGCTTGCCGGCATCCTTGAGGAGCGGGTGGCCTGGATCGGCCAGCGGATGGCGTCGTCCCCCATCCCGGTCATCCCCGTCGGCCATACCTGCGTCGACGTGCCCGAGTACGGCAGGGACCTGCTCGGCAGGAACGGCATCCATCTGCTCGGCGGGTTGGAACTCGGCGTCCAGGCGATCGGCAACGCCCTCCGCTGGTCCCAGGGCCGGGGCCGGATCTGGCCAGGCCCTGCGGCGCGGTCAGCGACGACAACGGTGGACCGTTCCTGTCGTCATAGCGACATCAACGGTCCATCGTTGTCGCCCGACGGTACTTGGCGGGAGGGCGATGCCAGGGAGCTGCTCGGGTCGTTCGGTGTCCCCATGGTGCCCAGCGAGCTGGTCGCCTCGGCCGATGAAGCCGCCGCGGCGGCCAAACGGCTCGGTTACCCGGTCGCGCTGCGGATCAGTTCGCCCGAGATCACTCACAAGTCCGACATCGGCGGCGTGGCGCTCGGCCTGCGCAACATCACGCAGCTCAGATCAGGGTTCAAACAGGTGCGCACGGCCGGTCAGGCCGCCGAGGCGGCCGGCATCGACGGCGTGATGGTCAGTCCGATGCGCACCGGCGGCGTGGAGCTGCTGGCCGGGATCAGCGTCGATCCGGTGTTCGGGCCGGTGCTGGCGGTCGGCCTCGGCGGTATCTGGGTCGAAGTACTCGGCGATGTCAGCCTGCGCGTGCTACCGGTCGGGCCGGACGAGGTAATCAGGATGCTCGGCGAGCTGCGCGGCGCGCCGCTGTTGCACGGCGCCCGCGGCCGCAGGCCCGCCGACCTCGACGCCCTGGCCAGGATCATCGTGCGGATCGCCGACGCTGCCCTCTCGCTGGGCGACTGCCTGCACTCGGTTGAAGTCAACCCGCTGTGGGTCGACGGGGACCAGATTGACGCACTCGACGTCCTGGTCGTCACCGGCCAGCCAGAACAGAACGGAACTGAGACATGAAGCTCGCCCACAGCACGGAGCAGCAGGAGCTGCGGGATTCGGTCCGGCGCTTCCTCGCGGACCGGGTGCCGCTGCAACGGGTCCGCGAGCTGATGGACTCGGCCGACGGAACCGACGAGAAGATCTGGAACTACGCAGCCAGCCAGCTCGGCCTGCAGGCCATCGCCATTCCCGAGGAGTACGGCGGCGCCGGGTTCACCTTCGCCGAACAAGCGATCGTGCTCGAGGAACTAGGCGCCGCGCTGTACCCGGGGCCCTACCTGGCCAGCGCCGTCCTTGCCGCCACGGCGCTGCTCGCGAGCTCGGACGA
>WNFI01054467.1_pt1 | contig 11985 bp, 11 predicted proteins | sample 5400471 | NCBI WGS metagenome assembly WNFI01 (sample SAMN13153348, study PRJNA577476) | soil metagenome | isolation source: 100 cm saprolite on Douglas fir-dominated hillslope | place: USA:California | collected 2013-09-17 | reverse complement strand
CTCGACATGCTGGCGCAACGATCATAATGGGTTTAGCCATCAAGGACCCGGACTGATCGATACCGTTCTGTCGAAGAAAGGCTCGGTGGCACGCATCTATTTGCCACCGGATGCCAATAGTCTGCTCTGGGTCGCCGATCATTGTTTCCGGAGTCGCAACGACGTCAACCTGATTGTTATCGATAAGCAGCCCCAACTGCAATGGCTCAGCATGCCCGAAGCGATTGCTCATTGTACGCGCGGCTTATCCACCTGGCCTTGGGCGAGCAATGACGAGAAAATGGAGCCAGACGTAGTACTGGCCTGTGCAGGTGACATCGCAACCCTGGAAACGGTGGCCGCAGCCTGGTGGCTGCGCCAGCATCTGCCCGAACTGAAGGTGCGCGTGGTCAACGTCGTGGACCTCATGACGCTCTACCCACCAGATGTCCATCCTCACGGAGTGGATGAAGCCACCTTCATTGAGCACTTCACGGAAGAGAAACCGGTCGTGTTTGCCTTCCACGGCTATCCGAGAGCGATTCACCAGCTCATCCATGGGCGCCCGCATGCGCCTCGCTTCCACGTGCGCGGTTTTAATGAAGAGGGGACGACCACCACGCCCTTCGACATGGTTGTGCTCAATGAGATGAGCCGCTATCATCTCTGCATTGAGGCGATGCAACAGGCCACACGCGTGCGAGGGCTGACACCACCTTTGATCGCTGAGTGCAACAATCTGCTTGCGAAACATAAAACGTATATCCGAGAGAATCTCGAAGACATGCCAGAAGTTCGCGACTGGGTGTGGACGGACTAGGAGAGGCAAGGGGCTTGGAGGGCGTTTCAAACGTCCTCCAGGCAGGCTTTGCCAAAAGAAAGGTAAGACTGGCTGTGATGCAAGAACAGGCTGAGGCCTTCAGTCCCCATATTACTCGGCTCCATGAGCGCGCATTTGCACACCCAATGCGCATTGTACTGACAGATGGAGCTGACATGAGAATTCTGGCTGCGACTCGCACACTCGTGCAGGAATCTGCTATTCGGCCTATTCTGGTTGGGCAGGCGGCTTCCATCCTTCCCCACTTGGAACACATGGGTGTAACCGGTCAGGTTGACGTCTATGACCCAGGCGAGGACCCGCGCCAGCATGAGTTAGTCCACCTTTTGCGCTCTCAACTAGAGAAGCGTGGCAAAACCATTCCCGATCAGTCCGTGTTGTATGCGATGGCAAGCGAACCAATATATAGTGGTATGCTCCTGGTACAGGCGGGTCTTGCTGATGGTCTGGTGGGTGGAGCGACGAGCCCGACCGCGACGGTGCTTCGTGCGAGCATTCAGATCGTGGGTGTTGATCCACACCGACCCGTGGTTTCTGGCGCCTTCGCTCTGCTGCTGGCAGAACGGCTTCCTGCAGGTCAGGATGCCATCGTTCTGGGTGATGTTGCCGTGGTTCCCAATCCCAGCGCCGAACAACTGGCTTCCATCACTATCAATACCGCCCAGGTGGCACAGGCAGTGCTTGGGCAAGAACCGATCGTCGCATTACTTTCGTTCTCCACCTATGGCAGTGCCCAGGATGCATCAGTAGCAAAGGTACGCGAAGCGCTCCAGCTCGTGCGCGATCGAGCGCCAGCATTGCGTGTAGAGGGTGAGTTACAGGCCGATGCCGCGCTGATCCCTGAGGTTTCAGTGCACAAAGCGCCTGGCAATACTGTTCAGGGACGGGCAAACGTTCTCATTTTTCCGAATCTCGATGCTGGTAATATCGCTTATAAAATGGTGGAGCGTGTAGGTCGAGCTACTGCCTTGGGAGTCATCCTCTCCGGGCTGGCAAAACCGATCAATGATCTCTCACGCGGTTGTAGCCCCAGTGATATTGTGAATATGGTAGCAGTGACAGCCCTTCAAGCCGCCCAGAAATAGACGATGACTACACTATGGGGCCTGATACATACGTCTATCAGTATTTCCTTCCAGCATTGACAGGTGGGCAACCATCACCGTTTCTGGCTAGCTCTTCTCGGCTGCCATTTCTTGAGGGATTGAAAGACTCTCCTCTGAAAATAGGGGGTGGGGCAATTCATTTTCATGGGTGCTGGTGCGCTTGTGGCGCATGAATTACTGCTGGCGAATGACATAATGCACTGTAACGAAATACCCAGGGTCTCGTGAACGGGTACAGCACCTCCGTAGGGCCCGATTTATCGCGGCCAGCGCCGATTTATCGGCCAGCGGGCAACCCACCACCTACCCCGATGAATATGTTAAAACTCATTATCAGCCAGTGAGAAACCCACCACATGCCTGGATGCATGTGTTAAAACTCATAATGACATATTAGGAATACAAGAGGGCAAGAACGTGGAGCAACCCGCACCAAGCTATGCTCCCCATGAAGCGGTTCCCCAGGCCCGGCTCAACCCGGCTCGCACAGGTATATTCAGTCCGCGATGAGTTTTGGACCAAAGTGGTGTTCTATGTATGGAACAGGATCGCCTCGCAGCCTCCTGCTGCGGGCAGAAAGCGAACTGTCCAGTTGGAAACTCACAGGACGAGAGGAGAAAGGTATGTCAATCCCAGACGACTTCCAGCAGACGCTCCAGCAAGAGCGAACAGCAAACAAGCACTTTCTGGCGGGGGACGCCGCGCCAGTGAAAGCGATGTGGTCACATGCCGGCGATGTCACCATTTGTGGGGGCTTTGGGGCCTATGAGAAAGGCTGGGAGCAGGTCAGCCCGCGTCTGGACTGGGCCGCAGCCCGCTATCTTGAAGGAGACACGACCATCGAGATGCTCGCCATGGGCGCGAGTGGGGACCTGGCCTACGCGGTTTGGCTCGATCGAGGTCAGGTGCGTATGGCCGGACGAGACGAGTTCAGCCCGACGGCCTTACGCATCACGCAAATCTATCGTCGCGAAGAGGGAATGTGGAAGGTCATCCACCGGCACGGCGATCCCATTATGGACAAGACGGAGGTCGAAGTTCTCCTCCAACAGGAGGGCTCGCGGGACAAGCGGCTTTAGCAGATCGCGTCTGCCAGAGAAACCGAGCGCCGCAGTTGGTGCAGTTGCTCAGCTTTGAAAGGAAGGAACACGCATGGCAAAACTTCTCGGACCCGATTTTATCAGCTTGCAGGTGCGCGATCTCTCCGCCTCGCGCACGTTCTACACAGAGCTGTTGGGCTTGACAATCGATGAGCGCTTCAATACTCCCGATTTTGTCCTCTTTGATACCAACTCGATCCCCTTTGCGCTCAGGGAAGCCAAAGTGAACCTGGATGAAGCACCGCAGCCGGGATGGGGCGTGACGCTCTGGATCGACTGCGATCAGGTCAATGAATTGCATACCAAATTGGAAGCGAAAGGCGCTACAATCATCCAGCCACCTTATGATGGTCCGTTCGGGCGCACCTTTGTCTTTGCTGATCCCGATGGCTACCGCATTACGGCCAATGAGAACCCCTGGGACCGCTTTCCTTTGGGTGGCAGGAAAGAGCGCTAGGAGCCGACGCTTCCGCTCTCGACTCTTCAACCCTTGACTCATATTACCACCTGGAATCAAGGTCTCAAGAGGGCTGGCTGCATCTGCGCGAGAGAAGCCGTGGAGCGTGTGGCCTCACAACCGTGAAAATCCTTCGTTTGAAGTAAGCCCAACATCGTCGCCAAATGTCTGCTCTCTGCATGAGCTACGAGAATGACGGGGAGGAATGGCCGTTCTTTACGAAGGAGGGAAAGTGTCAGGCAGCGCAAAAGGCGGGAGACTGGACAGCTCCAGGAACGTGACCATGTTTGCAATCTGCTCGCCCACCATCCCCAGGACCAATAAGCCAAAAAGCCGATACACGCCCGCCTCGGCCTCCCATCGGTACAACCCAAAGGCCGGGCTGGCATTGGCACGGGTTGGAAACAGTCGCCATTTTCCAGGGAAGGTGAAAACGGTGGTCCGAAGGAACGTGGCGATCGCTGCGCGTCCCTGGAACCAGCCCGGAATCGGCGGCATCGTAAACCACGCATCCTCTCGGAGAAGCGCCACCAGTCCAGGGATGTCCGCTTGCTCCCAGAGCGCCACATAGCGGTCCAGCAGGGTTTGTATCTGGGAGGATGCGAGCGCGAAAGGGGCTTCAGGGAACATAGGGAGTTGCTGCAAAGCGTGTCTGGCACGCTGCAGGGCGCTATTAACTGCTGGAACGGAGAGATTCAACCACTCGGCAACTTCACTTGTCGGCCACTCCAACACCTCGCGTAAAAGGAGAACGGCCCGCTGCAGCGGTGTTAAGTGCTGGAGCGCCACCAGAAAGGCCAGGGTGGTGCGTTCGCGCTGGAGCGCGCGGTCTTCCGGATCGCTGTGCTGATCGGCAAGCAGATCATCAGGAAAAGGTTCCAGCCAGATCGGCTCACGGAGCCCTGGCGGCAAGGGGCGTGTGGGGTCGGTAGCCGCATGCGTGCTCAGCGGTAAGGACCGTCTGGGACTTCTGGTGAGTGCATTCAAGCACAGATTCGTAGCAATGCGGTACAACCAGGCACGATACGATCCGGGGCTCGTGAAGGTCGCGCATTTCTCCCATGCCCGGATCAGTGTCTCTTGCACGAGGTCTTCGGCATCATGGACCGAGCCGAGCATCCGATAGCAATGAACGAGGAGTTCACGCTGGTAGGGTTTCACCAGGATGTCGAAAGCCGTTCGATCACCCTGCTGAGCGGAGAGGACCAATGCCGTTTGGGTGAGCGTTTCCATTGAAAACCTGTTCCTCTTCGAGCTCGCACCAATTCGCACACCGAACCCCCATCCGAGCTTTGCCATCAGCTATCGTATGTTCTCAAAAAGTTAGCGATAGTGTATCATAATTGATGAAATGAGGCAATTGTCAGCAACCTTGGCTCTCCATCCTTTAGTGTGAATCTGGTAAAAATTCATGTGTGAGGGTGCGCAGTCCGTCTAACTCTAACGGCACCACAATCCCCTGGTCTTGGTCTACTTCCTTCCCTATGCTACGCTGGGTGGGCATCGCTTGTCCTCCTCAAAGAGATTAGTCCAAGAGCAGCTTCTCGGATGGAAGCGACAGGCCTAATTGACCCATACCTCCTATTCAGTGAGGCGAAAGTATATGGTTGAGATATACTACAGCGGAGAAAAAATGTATTGAGGGGATGCTATGAGAACTCAACGAACGGGGGGACGGCAGAGGAAAGCTCTTGCCTGGATTTGTTTGTTGCTCATGTGGTTTGTGTTAGCCCCCCCGGACGACACAAGTCAGTTAGCTCAGCAGTCATCTTTACAGAACAACGAGGTCCCTGGTACATCGATTTCCATACAACGGGTCAGGCAATTGGGTACTCCTATCAAGTCAAGAGCGACCGTTGCAGGAATATCTTGCAATCACACCGGCGTGACGAAACATCCTGACGGTACCTACCATTTTTCCTGGCTACACGTTGATAGGAACGGGAATGTTAGTGATGAAAATAAATGTATTGTTCATTTACTCGGACTCAATCAAGGGTGGTTTGCTTCAGGAGATGCCGGATACCCTTCACCGCAAGAATGGACGCAGTGGAAACAAGCCTTGCCATATAATATGGTCCGCTTAAATTACAACTCTGTCTACTGGAATACCGATGTGTTTGTCCCAAAAAGTAACATGCACTTTCGGGCACTAGTACAGGATTACATCAAAAACGCCGAAGCACATGGGTTATATATAGAGCTTGATACCGGACCGCAACATCCGGAACCTCCTTGCGGCGGGAGCGTAACCTTTTGTAGCTCGCAAAATCAGGCAGCAAAAGATTATGCAGCCAATCCAAATCCCCAGACAGCGCAAGAGATGCCTTCGTATACACCACCTGGCGATCAATCTATCGCTGATCTAACGAAACTCTATGGCAATGATCCCGCAGTGATCTTTGATGTGTGGAATGAGCCGGGAGACGGGAATTTCAATCAAATGCTCCCTGATGCGCAATTTTTTCCTGCCATGCAAAACAGAATCAATATTGTCAATACCAATGCACCAAAATCACTGGTTGTTGTTTACGCACATGATCTACCGCAGATTACAGGTGGTCAATTTCCGCCGTATCACGGGAAAAATATTCTCATCGATCATCATACCTATAGCACAAGTTTTACCGCATCGCAGATGGTACCGAATATTCAATTCTATAAACAGCATGGGTGGGGAACTATTGTGAATGAATACGGAGGCAGTACTGCTTCTGCACCGGCGTTACAGCAATTGAGCAGTCTTGCCAAACATTATGATGTTGGACTCGTGTACTTTTATGCAGGTAATCTGGTGAATAACAACACAGTGCAATTAAACAGTAACGGGCAATTAGTCCAAAATGCCTATACAAGTATTTTTGGCTCAACTCAGTAGTGCCCCCCTGGAATTGGACACCTGGCGAAGTGAAAGCTAGTGCTGCGTTCGTTCAATCCGTGAAGAACAAAAACCTAAAGGAGACTGATCTATGAGAATACTGGTCGTTGATACTGATAGTGATTTGGTTGAAATGCTGACGATCCAGCTAAAGACACTTGGATATGAAGTCTACTGCGAATATACTGGGGAGCAAGCAAAGATCGAGTGGGAGAAACAACAGCCTGACCTTATCATTTTGGATACCAATCTAAGGGATATAGATGCTCTCTCCATATGCCGGGATATGCAGGGTAAGCATGATGCGTTGGTGTTAGTTACGACTGATAGCCAGGATCAAGAGCAAATCCAGATGTATTTGGAATTAGGTGTTGATGATTACCTACTTAAGCCTTACTCTCCCGAAGAACTGCTGGCACATATGAATACCTTGGCTCAAAAAGAACGTCCTACTCTTGCACAGCATCCTTCTTCCATCATCACAGTTGGCCCCATCCGTTTTGATGCACTGAGTAGAGAAGTCCGCGTTGATGGCAAAACGTCTTTCCTTACCCCACTTGAAAGCGCGTTTCTGCGATTTCTGGCTGCCCACGCAAATACGGTCTGTTCTGTCAGCCAGATAAGTTCCCACATCTGGGGGTCCGGCAACGATGATGGCTCTACTGGCTTGATCAAAGTAGTTATCCGGCTTTCGATGGGAATACTCCTGTAGCAGTGGCGATGGCGCATCTTCAGGATGCACCAATCCCGCCTGCCCAATTCAACCCCACAATTCTCCCGGCCCTGGAAGCGATTATCCTGCGCTGCCTGGAAAAGAAGCCAGAAATGCGCTTCCAGGATGGCGATGAGTTGGCGCACGCCTTGGAAATGATGGGCGACTCTATTTCTTAGCCCTTTGGAGATCAGGAGGTAAGTATGAATGACTTCATGTACGGTTAACCTGCTCGTTTGGGGTGGCCTCTAACCAAACTACCATCCCACCTGGATATAAGAGCGGTGGGTTCCGTGGTATGATTGAGAAGTGGAGAGAGAGGAGAAGGACTGATGGACACTGATGACCTGTCCTTTCCTGATCATGTTCATGACCTTCTATCTCTGCAGCGTTCGCCCCGCCGTTTCAGAGAAATGAAAGAGGTGCATACCGCATGCGGACGACGATAGACTTTCATTACCCCCTGGCATTCACCACCCTTGCATGTCCCGATTGGTCGTGGGAGCAGGCTGTCCAGAGGGCCGTTGAGTACGGCTATCAGGGACTGGAACTGCGGGGTGTCGAGGGGGAGATGGACCTGACGAAGGCAGCTCCGTTTACAGTAAGCCGACTACCGGCCACGAAACGCGAGCTGAAGGAGCGCGGTTTAGCCATTCCATGCCTGGATACATCGTGTCGCTTTGACCAGGCTGCTGAGATCGACAACAGCATTGACGAGGGGAAGCGCCATATCGACCTGGCTGGCGAGTTGGAGGCGCCCTTCATCCGGGTGTTTGGAGATCGCATCCCGGACAGCCAGTCGCGCGAGAAGATCATCGAACAGGTAGTCGAAGGTCTGCTGGCACTTGCCCAACATGCGGAAGGAACGGGCGTTTCGGTACTGCTCGAATCTCACAATGACTTCGCGCGCTTGCAGAACCTGCTCGATGTGATGCGGGCAGTTCACCATCCTCACGTGGGTGTGCTCTGGGACGTGCATCATCCGTACAGATTCTTCTCGGAGCCCCTGGCGGACACGTACGAAAAGCTCAAGGACCGCATCAAGCATGTTCACTTGAAGGACTCGGTATCTGTAGATGGCGGAGTCCGTTACTGCCTTCTGGGACAGGGGATTGTGCCGGTCAGTGAGGTCCTACACCTACTGGCGAGCGGCGGCTACGACGGGTGGATTGCGTTTGAGTGGGAGAAGCGCTGGCATCCCGAGATCGAGGAGCCCGAGGTCGCCTTGCCTGACTTTATCCGTGTCTTACGAGCGACTGAAGCGGAGCTTGCTAGTCGGCAGGAAAGGATCTGAGTGGTACCATGGTGGATCTGCAGGCACTCTTCAATGTGCGCGGCCTGACCGCTGTGATTACCGGCGGCAGCGGTCAGCTTGGGCGCACCATGGCTCAAGCCCTGGCACAGGCTGGCGTTCAGGTCGCCGTCGTCAGCCTCCATGCCGAGACGGCGGGAACGGTGGCTGAGGCAATCCAGGCCAGCGGGGGCCAGGCCCTTGGGTTCGCCTGCGATGTGCTGAATCGCGCCGCCCTTGAGCGAACCTTGGAGCGGGTCACGAGCACCTTCGGTCCGGTAGATATGTTGATCAATGCTGCGGGAGGCAACCATCCGCAGGCCACTACTACAGCCGAGCAGACCTTCTTTGACCTGGATCTGCAGGCTGTGAGTAGCGTCTTCGGGCTGAATTTTGTCGGCACGTTCCAGTGTTGTCAGGTGTTTGGACGCGACATGGCCGCGCGCGGCCAGGGCTGTATCGTCAATGTAGCCTCCATGAACGCCTTGCGCTCTCTGACCCGCGTACCAGCCTACAGCGCAGCCAAGGCTGCGGTAGCCAATTTCACCCAGTGGTTGGCGGTGCACATGGCCCAGGAGTACAGTCCACGCATCCGGGTCAATGCCCTGGCCCCCGGCTTCTTCCCGACGGAACAGAATCGCTACTTGCTCATTGATGCAGACGGAAAGCTGACTCCACGCGGGCAGGCGATCATGAGCCATACACCAGCGGGTCGATTGGGCGCGCCGGAGGATTTAGTGGGCACGCTGCTCTGGCTGGTAAGTCCTGCCTCGGCCTTTGTTACCGGCATCGTGGTACCTGTCGATGGCGGCTTCTCGTCCTTTAGTGGTGTATAGACGTTTAAGCATGAGAGGAGCGCATCATGGCCATTGGAAAAGGCTCAACGCAGGAAATCTTAACAGCAGAGGATGTACGACAGCTTCTCGCGGAGGCATGCGAGGCACTGCCCGTGGACGGAAAGCGCGTCCTGGTCATCATTCCAGAAGGAACACGCACTGCGCCAATTCCGCTCTTCTTCCGCCTGCTCTACGAGCAACTTGGGAAGCGTGTAGCACAGCTAGATTACTTGATCGCCCTGGGGACACATCCCCCCATGTCGGAGGAGGCAATTGATCAGTTAGTAGGCGTCTCGGCAGTCGAACGGGCAGAGCACTATCCCAAGGTGCGCATATTCAACCATCAGTGGTCGCAACCGGAAATGCTCCAGACCATTGGCCTGATCTCGCGCCAGGAAGCAGATCGCCTGACGGATGGACTGCTCGCTGATAATGTGCCTGTCACGCTCAACCGCCTGATCTTTGCATATGACCAGTTGATCATTTGTGGACCGGTTTTCCCTCACGAAGTCGTGGGCTTCTCAGGTGGGGCCAAGTATCTCTTCCCTGGTATAGCGGGACCGGATATCATCAACTTCACCCACTGGCTCGGTGCGCTGGTCACGAGTATGCAAACCATCGGCTTCAAGGACACACCCGTACGACGCATCATCGACCGTGCAGCAGAATTTGTAAAAACTCCTTTGCTCTGCATAGCGTTGGTGCTCAAAGGCCAGGAGCTCTATGGTCTCTCTATTGGCAGTTACCTTGACGCCTGGAGCCAGGCAGCCGATCTCTCTGCAGACCTCAATATCATCATGGTGCAAAAGCCCTTTGAACGCGTGCTCTCCATGCCAGCGACAATTTACGATGACCTGTGGACAGCGGCCAAAGCCATGTACAAAACAGAGCCAGCGATTGCCGATGGCGGTGAGGTCATTATCTACGCGCCGCATCTCACGGAGATATCCTACACGCATGGGAAGCTGATCGACCAGGTCGGTTATCATGTGCGGGATTATTTTCTCAAACAATGGGAACGCTTCAAAGATGTTCCTGGTAGTATTCTCGCGCACAGCACGCACGTCAAAGGGACGGGAACCTATGAGAAAGCCAGCGGCATTGAAACTCCGCGCATCCAGGTCACCCTGGCAACTAGCATACCCGAAGAACGCTGCCGACTCGTGAACCTGGGCTATGCAGACTACCGGGACATTGATCCCCGGGAATGGGAAGGCCGCGAACAGCAGGGTCTGTTGCTTGTCCCCCATGCAGGCGAGGTACTCTATCGCGCTCCTGACCTGGTTCTCGCAGGATCCTCTAAGATAGAGAGATAGTTTCCCAGGATGAAAGAAAGGAATTCCTGATGACAACAGAAGGATTATCCCCTGCACTGCAACAGTTGATCAAGGATGATGCGGTCAGGCACTTGCGCCAGCACAAGGGACTCATGGCAACGTTAGGTAGCGAGGATGGGGCGCTCAAGCTTGATTGGGTCGAGGGTGTGCAGCGCCTGCTCGCAGACAATTCCATGCTGGAGCAAGTGGAAGCAGAGGCGCGAAAAATCTGGGAACGTGGTATACGGCATATCATCTGGGCTGGCATGGGCGGCTCGATCATGGCTGTTCGTGTCCTGATCGATCTCGGCTTTTGCAGCAGTCGCGACAACGGACACGTGACCATCTACCCGTTGGACAGCACCGACCCGGCAGCTCTCAACGGAATCGTGCGGGAGATAGCGAAGGCCAAAAATCTGGCGTTGCCGCCTGGGGAAGAATCATCTTATCCAGCCTTCTTGCGAGCACTTCTCGATGACGTGATGATGGTCGGCGTATCGATGGACATGACATCCGAAGAGCCAATCACGCACCTCGAATGGTTCACTGATCTGTTGAAACAGGCAGGGTTACGCCCCGCAGAGCACCTGCTTGTGATGACCCTTCCCGGCTCCTATCTTGACCGCTTTGCAGAGGCGCAGCAGGCACCCAGTCTTCCCTTGCAATTGGACGGGGGGACGGGTACTGGTGGGCGGATGAGTGCGCCCACAACACGCGTGTTTCTGTTGCCTGCCGCTCTCTACCTCACGCGCCTCTCGGGAGAACCCGGGCAATTGCGGGTCATGCTGCGCCGGGCCTGGGACGAGTACAACCTCGACCTCGCCACCGAGCGGCCTGAATTGATGGAGGAGAGCTTAGGCAAAGGCGGCAAAGGTGTCGTTGTCTTTGACGATCAATTCCTGAATCCTGTAGGTCCCCGATTTATCGTGGGACCGGACTATCGTTCGAGCGGCACACTACAGGCACAGGTAATCATTGACCGTACTCAACCGGAGCAGAAGAGCTTCAATCTCTATCAGCCCTACCTCGCCTGGAAAGAACCTCTCGATCGGTTAGTGGCTGTGGCTGCAAGTTTCCTGGGCTGGCAGTTGAGCATGGCCCTTTATGGATATTTGCACCGGATCACCTTTGCTGGTCAGCCTGCGGTCGAAAACTATAAGGCGCGTGCCCGCGTACTACGGACTCAAGATGATCCACTACAGGTCACAAAGCCTTGGGCTGCAGCTACGACTGACACAGATCTGTCCAGCGGGATTGCTTACAACTTACTTGCACCACAAGGAGTGGAGACACAAGGTTCTCCCGCCTCCATAGTTACCGGAACGCTTCAACGAACCGCGAGAGCATCCACAAGATACCTTTCACTTGGTTATCTTGATCTTACGATCAATGGTGAACTTCCATCACATTTCGTATCTGCTCTTGGTACACAGCTACGTACCATCGGAAATGAGCTGCTAGGCATACCG
>WNFI01699451.1_pt1 | contig 11987 bp, 10 predicted proteins | sample 5400471 | NCBI WGS metagenome assembly WNFI01 (sample SAMN13153348, study PRJNA577476) | soil metagenome | isolation source: 100 cm saprolite on Douglas fir-dominated hillslope | place: USA:California | collected 2013-09-17 | reverse complement strand
CGATGCGCAAGGCCGCCGAGGCGACCGCGGCCGCGGTATTGCGCCCGAAAGGCTCAAGCACGAATTCCGTCGCGAGCTTGCTCGCGTTCACCTCGCGGAATTCGTCCGCAGTCTTGAACGACAGCTCGCGATTCGTGATGGTGAAGACGCGCTCCACTCCGGGCAGGGTCGCACCGCGCAGGAACGCCTTCTGCAGAAGGCTCTGGCCATCCGCCATGCGGATGAAGGGCTTGGGATGCAGCTCGCGCGACACGGGCCACAGTCGCGACCCCGCGCCGCCGCACAGAATGGTGGGTATCAACCGCATGAATTCCTCTCGTGGCGAAGCAGAATGATACAATGATTCATACGTTTATCCTCACCGCATCATGACTCGGGCGACTCTCTCGCCGATCGACAGCCGGCCGCCCTCAGCGTGCGCGCACCCACCTCCCGCAACGACTTGATCGGGCTGCTGCTGCTGTTGGCGGGTCTGCTCATCATCTACCTTCCGGGCCTCGCCAACACACCCGTCGCCGACGACGGCTACCTCACCGACGGCGAGCTCTTCTCCGATTATCGTTCGCCGCTGGAGCTGCGCGCGCGCATGCTTTCCTACGGCAGCTTCGTCGGCCTGCAATCGCTCGTGGGCGAGGGATGGTGGAAGCAGCGCCTCGCCAACCTCGCGATCCACCTGGGCGTGGTGCTCGCCTTGTGGGCGCTTTATCGCGAAGTGTTGCGCCATGTCGCGGCGCCGCAGGAGCTCGGCCACGCGCCCGGTGCGCCGCCCGCGACCTACGCCGAATCGCCGGCACTGGTGCTCGCCATCGGGTTCTTCGCGCTCAATCCGGCGGCGGTCTACGCAGTCGCCTACCTGATCCAGCGCTCGATCCTCCTCGCCACGTTGTTCGTCGTTCTCGGGCTGTGGGCATTCGCGCTGGCGCTCGCGCGAAGGCGCCCGGCGCTGCACCTCGTCGCTGTAGCCTGCTACGCGCTCGCGGTGATGTCGAAGGAGCACGCCATTCTCGCGCCGCTCGCGGCCGTGCCTCTATACGTGCTGGTCGCGCGGCCGAGCGCGCGCCGGCTCGCCTTGCTCGCTGGCGGCGGAGTGCTCCTCGTCGGCCTCGCCGCGTGGGTCCTGTGGGCGCGCTACGGCGAGATCCTCGGCAAACCGTTCGACGAATACTCGCGCGTCTACCTCGCGCAGCTCGCCCAGCTCGATCCCGAAACTCCGCGCCGCGCCTTCGCACTGAGCATCCTCAACCAGTCGTACCTGTTCTTCGAGTACGGTCTGCGCTGGTTCATTCCCTATGCGGGCTGGATGTCGATTCCTGCTACTGCGCTATCGCGATTGGCGCGCGCTGGCGGGCTTCTCGATCCTCGTGCCGGCGCTGCTCTTCGCCACCGAGTTCGCCACCGTCTGGGTGCAGGATCCCTTCGTGCTCTACCGCAGCTATCTCTGGGCGATCGGCGTTCCGGGCCTGATCGTCTGCCTGGTTCATGGCCCACCGCCCCGAGCGCTGCTGGTGGCGGGCCTGGTCGTCGGTACGCTCTTCGCCTGGCAAGCGCTCGACCGCGTGCTCTCGATGGCGACGCCGGAACGCGCCTATGGCGATGCCATCCGCAAGCTCCCGGACGACCCGCGCTCGGTCGGCCGCTGGTTTCCCTACCTCAATCGCGGCAACGCCTATTTCGACCGCGACATGATGGCGCTCGCCATGAAGGACTTCGAGGCGTCCGCGGCGCTCGGCGACATGGGGATGGGAATGTTCAACCTGGGGTCCCTGCTATCGATGAAGGGCCGGCACCAGCAAGCGCTCGCCGCCTTCGACCGCGCCGAGAAACAGGGCTATGACTCGTATAGCCTGCCGTTTCAGCGCGGGCTCGCGCTGATGGAGCTGGGCAAGGTGGACGAGGCCTATCGCCAATTCGAGAGGGCGCGCAACGCGAACCCGCCGTCGCCGGCGCGCGAGGCGCTGCTGCTCAACCGCGGTCGGGCAGCCGTGCGCCTCGGCAAGCCCGACGACGCCGCCCGGGATCTCGGGCAGCTGCTCGCCGCGGATCCGCGCAACGGCGAGGGAAGGTATCTTCTGGGAATGGCTTACATCATGAAAGGCGAGCACGCGCGCGCGCTCGCGGTGCTCGACCCGCTCGCGCTCGATGAAAAGAGCATGCGCGCCTACTACGGGCGGGCGCTCGCCTATCACGGGCTCAAGCGCAAGGCCGACGCGACGGCCGACATCGAAAACGCAATCCGACTCGCCCCGGGCAACCAGAACCTGCGCGAATGGCAGGCGAAGATTCGCGCCATGCCCCAGGCCGGCCAGCGCTAGACCGAGCGATGCGCGTCCTGCACATCGGCAAGTACTATCCACCCGTCGCGGGCGGCATGGAGCGCTTCCTCGGCGACCTGGTGCAGGCGCAGCGCGCGGCGGGCGACGAGGTGGCGGTCCTGGTGCACGCGGTGCCCGGGGCGCCGCCGCGCGACGATCCGCCGTGGCTGATGCGCTGCCCGGTCTGGATGCAGCTCGCCTTCGCGCCCGTGAGCCCGCGCTTTCCATTCTGGCTCTCGCGGGCGCTGCGCCTGCACGCGCCGGAGGTGCTGCACATCCACATGCCCAACGTGAGCGCGCTCTGGGCGCTGCTCCTGCCCGCGGCGCGCAGGATTCCGTGGGTCGTGCACTGGCACGCCGACGTCGAGCCCTCGAAGTTCAAGCTGTCGCTGCGCTTGGGCTATCCGCATTACCGCATCTTCGAGCGCGCGCTCCTCGAACGCTCGGAGTGCATCATCGTCACCTCGGCGCAATACCTGAAGGCGAGCCGGCCGCTGCAGCCGTGGCGACACAAGTGCCACGTGGTCCCGCTGGGAGTCGACCCGGAACGCCTGCCCGACGTCGCGCCGGAAGAGACCGAGGGCCTGTGGCGCGGCGCTCGCCTGCGCGTGCTCGCGGTCGGGCGGCTCACGTACTACAAGGGCTTCGAGACGCTCATCGAGGCGCTGGCGGACGATTCGACCAAGGAGCTCGTCATCGTCGGCAAGGGCGAGGAACGCGACGGCCTGGAGCGCAGGCTCGCAAAAGCGGGCCACCCCGGGTGGATCAGGCTCGCGGGGGAAGTCGACGACGCGACGCTTCGGGGCCTCATGGCATCGTGCGACGTACTGTGCCTGCCCTCGCGCGAACGCACCGAGGCCTTCGGCCTGGTCCTCCTGGAAGCGATGCGCTACCGCAAGGCGATCGTGGCGAGCGAGCTCGCGGGCAGCGGCGTGACCTGGGTCGCGCGCCAGGGGCAGAACGCGGTGCTCGTCCCGCCCGAAGATCCGGCGGCGTGGAATGCCGCGCTCACTTCCCTCGCCGAGCATCCCGCCCGGCGCGAGCTCATGGGAAAGCTGGGGCACGAGCGCTACCAACGCGAGTTCGACATAAGCGTCGTCGCGAGGCGGGTCGGTGCGCTCTATGCGGTGACTCTGGGCGCGCAGCCCGACGAGGCGTCGACGCTCGCGCGCATCGGCGCCGCGACCGCGATTCCCAGCGAGGATCCCGAAGGCGCGAAGCTGCCTCCCGAACGCCTGCTGGTCGTGATCCCGGCGTTGAACGAGGCCGAATGCATCGGCGCGGTGATCGCGCAGGCGCGCGCGCACCCGGGCGTCGACGTGGTCGTGATCGACGACGGCAGCAGCGACGACACCGCCGCGATCGCGCTCGTGAACGGCGCCATCGTTCTGCGCGCTCCCCTCTGGCAGGGGGCGTGGGGCGCGATCCAGACCGGGATCCGCTACGCCGTGAGGCACGGCTACGCCGCCACGATCACCATGGACGCCGACGGCCAGCACGAGCCGGCGTACCTGCCCGAGCTCATCCGGCGAGCGCAGGAGGCCGACGTCGTCATCGCCGCATGCCCGAGCCGCGGCAGCCGGATGCGGCACATCGCGTGGTCCTACTTCCGCCTGCTCACCGGATTCACGTATGACGACCTGACCTCCGGATTCCGCTACTACAACGCGCGCGCGTGCCGGCTCCTGGCGGCGGAAGAGGCGACTTTGCTAGACTATCAGGACATCGGCGTCCTCATGCTGCTGCGGCACGCCCAACTCAAGATTGCCGAGGTTCCCGTCGTCATGAATCCGCGTCGCAGCGGCGCCTCGCGGGTCTTTTCCTCCTGGTGGACGGTCGGCCGGTACATGGCGGAGACATCGTTGCTGTGCCTCGCGCGCTGGAACCAGGGACGTAAGTCGACGCGATCATGAAGACCTACCCCCTCACCGTCCTGCTCATGGGCCTCGGGCTCGCGGTCGGCATCCTCTACCTGGTGCGCCGCGATCACCTGTACATCCGCCAGGGCGTCTTCTGGATCGCGATCGCGGCCTTCTCGCTGCTGTTCGGCGCGTTGCTCGAAGCCGAGCATCCGGGACGCATGGACGACCCGATTCCCTAGACCGCGGCGCCGCGGCCCTAGCGCAGCGGCCGACAGTAGGTCTCGCGCGCCAGCGCGAGCAGGACGAGCGAAGCAACGCCCCACGCGAACGTCGGCGCGAAGGCCCACTGGAAGGCGGTGAAGTCGTAGACGCGTAGGCCGTCCGCCATGCGCCCGTTCCAATGGCGATCGAGGAGGATGCCCATCAGCGGCTGCATCAGCATGCCGCCCAGCATCACGCCCATGTTGGCGATTCCCGAGACAGTGCCGGCGAGATGGCCCGGGACCGACTCCTTCGCGAAGGCGAACGTGAGGATGAACGAGCCGCCGACCGCAGGAACGGCGATGAGGAGCGCGATCAGCGCGCCCCGGGGCAGGCTGGGCACGAACACGACCGCCGACCAAAAGGCGAGCGTGGCGACGAGGCCTGCCGCCATCAGGGGCTTGCGCCGTCCCATGCGCTCGGAGAGTGGTCCGTAGGCGAGGCTGCCGAGCGACCACGCGATCAGCATCGCGGAAGCGAGGCCCGCCGCCTCGCGCGTCGTGAAGCCGTGCTGCGAGACGAGGAACGGCACGCCCCAGAGTCCGGCGAAGGACAGCACGATCGCGGAGTACGCGCCGGGAATCGCGAGGACCAGCCATGTATTGCGGTACGCGAAGACCTCGCGAAGGTGCGTCGCCACGGAAGCCGCATCGCGCTCGCGCTCCTCGTGCGGCTGGTAGCTCGCGTAGCCGCTCTCGGTGGGATCGTCGCGCACCACGATCCAGATCGCCACGGCGACGACCGCGGTCGCCACAGCGCTCGCCGCCATCACCGTGCGCCATCCGAACGCCTCGACCGCGATGCCCAGCGGCGCCCCGCCCAGCGTCGCGCCGACCACGCCGACGAAGAGCGCCGCGCCGCTCGCGAGCACGAACTGGCGGGCCGGCATCCAGTGGCTCGCGAGCTTGAGCATCGCGACGAAGGCGACGCCCCCGGCGGCGCCGATCGCGAGACGTCCCGCGTTCGCGAGGACGACGTCCGGGGCGAGCGCGAAGAGCAGCGTGCCCGCGGCGGTCAAGAGCGCGCCGGCGGCGAGCACCCGGCGCGGCCCCCAGCGATCGGCGAGCAGCCCCGTCGGGATCTGCACCGCGACATAGCTATAGAAGTAGAAGGCGGAGAGGTTGCCGAGCGCCGCGGCGGAAAGATCGAAGTCGAGCGAGAGCTCGCCGTAGAGCACCGCGGGGGCGACGCGCTGGTAGAAAGCGATCAGGTAGAGCGCGGCGGCGAGCGCCCAGATCGACCACGCGAGCGATGGCGGCGGAAATCTACCCTCACCCCTGCCCTCTCCCGTCAATACTGTTCCCAGGGGAGGGCGTCGACGCGCCAGCCGTTGCGCGCATTGCGGTGGTGGCTTTCGTCGAGCTCGCCTTCGAAGCCGTGCAGCACGTTGGCGACGTGCCGGAAGCCCGAGCGCTCGAGCGCCTCACCCGCCTCGACGGAGCGGTTGCCGCTGCGGCAGATGAGGACGATGGGGCGCTTCTCGAAGTTGGCCCCCGCGAGTTTCTTCACCTGGCCGACGAAATGGGGATTCAGCTCCCACTCCGCGCCGTCGTACCAGGGCACCATCATCGCGCCCGTTGGGTGGCCGACGAACATGTACTCCATCTCGCTGCGGCAGTCGATGAACACCGCGTCGGGATGCTCCTTGAGGTACTTGTGCGCTGCCTTGGGCTCGAGATGGTCCACGCCGCCCAGTATAAGTAAGCGGGGTAGAATTTGCCTGATGAATGCACCCGACTCCGTCTTCCCCTTCGACGCCGCGATCGACGCCGCCGCCACCCGCCTCGAGCCGAAGGTCATCGCCTGGCGGCGCGACTTCCACCAGAACCCCGAGCTCGGCAACCGGGAGCTGCGCACCGCCAAGATCGTCGCCGAGCACCTGCGCGCGCTCGGCTTCGAGGTCGTGCGGGAGAAGGTGGCGCACACCGGGGTGGTCGGCGTGCTCAAGGGCGGCAAGCCCGGTCCGGCGGTGGCGCTGCGCGCCGACATGGACGCGCTTCCGGTCGGCGAAGAGGTCGACGTCCCGTTCAAGAGCACCGTGCGCACGCAATGGAACGGACTCGACTGCGGCGTGATGCACGCCTGCGGGCACGACGCGCACACCGCCATCCTCATGGGCGTGGCGGAGCTCCTCGCCGGAATGCGCGAGCGCATCGCCGGCAGTGTGACGCTTCTCTTCCAGCCGGCCGAGGAGACTCCCCCGATCGGCGAGGACGGCGGCGCGAAGATGATGGTCGAGCAGGGATGTCTGCGCGATCCCGACGTCGGCGCGATCTTCGGCCTGCACGTCACCTCGATCTACGAGACCGGGAAGATCGGCTACCGGTCCGGGCCGCTTATGGCCTCCGCGGACGACTTCCGCGTGTTCGTGCGCGGCACGCAGACGCACGCGGCCATGCCGTGGCGCGGCGTCGATCCGATCGTGGTGGCCTCGCAGGTCGTGATGGGCCTGCAGACGATCGTGTCGCGCCAGATGAACATCACGCACGAGCCTTCCGTGGTGACCGTGGGCGTGTTCCACGGCGGCGTGCGGCACAACATCATTCCCGACGAGGTCAAGCTCGAGGGCACGATCCGCGCCTTCGACGAGCAGCAGCGCGACGAGATCCATCGCCACGTGAAGCGCGTCTCGGAGATGATCGCGGAAGCGGGTGGCGCCAAGGCGCGCGTGCACATCCATCGCTGGTACGACGTCACCGTGAACCATCCCGAGCTCACCGCGTGGTCGATCCCGACGTTGAACCGCATGGCGGGCGACGACCAGGTCGGCGTGGTCGACAAGGTCTGCGGCGCGGAGGACTTCTCCTTCTACCAGCAGCAGGTGCCGGGGTTCTTCTACTTCGTGGGTTGCACGCCTTCGGACAAGGACGCGGCCACGGCCGCGCCCAACCACAGCCCGCGCTTCTACGTCGACGAAAAGTGCCTCAAGCTCGGCGTGAAGACGCTCTCGGCGCTGGCCCTCGACTGGCTGGCGGCGAACGCCGGGAAGTAACCTGGAGTCCCCCGGCCTCGGGCTGTACGTCGCCGCCTCGCTGGCGCTCATCTTCACGCCGGGGCAGGACATGATCTACGTGATCACGCGCTCGCTCGCGCAGGGGCGCTTCGCCGGCGTCTGCTCGGCGGTCGGCGTCATCATCGGCATCCTCGTGCACACGGCGCTCGCCGCGCTCGGCGTCGGCGCCATCCTGCACGCGAGCGAGGCGCTCTTCTTCGCGCTGAAGCTCGCCGGCGCGATCTACCTCGTCTATCTCGGCGTGCGCCTGATCCTTTCGCGCGCGCTCGCCGGCGCGATCGAGGGCCGCGGACCGCCGCTCTCGCCGTGGGCGCTGGTGCGCCAGGGCGTGCTCTCGAACGTGACCAATCCCAAGATCGTGCTCTTCTTCTTCGCCTTCCTGCCGCAGTTCGTCGACCCGGCGAGCGCGCACCCGACGCGCGACCTCATCTTCCTCGGCGTCCTCTACGCGGCACTCGGGCTTCCCGTGAAGGTCGGCGTCGGGCTCGCCGCGGGAAGCCTCTCGGAGCGCGTGCTGCGCCGGCCGGGCGCCATCGCATGGATGAACCGGGCGAGCGGCGCGGTATTGGTCGGGCTGGGTCTTCGCCTCGCGGCCTCGGGCCGCGAGTGAAAGGTTCGGCGGAACCTTTCGACTTATGCGACATCTGAGCGCTTGCGCTAAGCTATAGCACCATGACACGACTCGTCCGCACCATCGCCGCCACCCTCGCCACCGTCGCGCTTGCTTTTGCGCAGCTGGCGGTCTCGGCGTATGCGTGTCCCTCGCGGCACCATGACGAGGCGGCGCAGTCACACGATGCGGCTTCCGACCACTGCGCGAAGGTCGCCACCACGAACCTATGCGAGCGCCATTGCGATTACGGCGACTCCTCCCTGCAGTCGGTTCCGCCGGCCACGATCGTTCCCGACCTGGCCCCGCACCCGTGGAAGATCGAGCCGGTCGCTTCGCCGGTCGTGCCCATGGCCGCGCGTCAATGGCTGATGCCTACGCGCCTCGAGCCGCCCCCCCTCCAGCGATTCTGCGTCCTGCGCATCTGAACTCCTGAGCACGGCCATCGGTCCGGCGTATCGCCCGGGCCGCGTCCAACCGTTCTCGGAGGTTCCATGCATCGCATCATTTCGGCCCGGCACGGGCCGCTGCGGACTCGACATCCGGCCGCACTGGTCCTCGCGGCGCTCGCGCTCGCCGCACCCGTATGCAGCGCAGCGCAGGCGCTTTCGCTCGCGGAGACCGTGCGCGTCGCGGAAAGAGAGGCGCCTCAGCTTCTGGCGCAAAGAGCTTCCCTGCAAGCCGCCGAACAGATGGTGGCGCCCGCCGGCGAGCTGCCGGATCCGAAGCTCGCCTTCGGCGTCGACAATCTTCCCATCAATGGCGAGGACCGGTTCAGCCTCACGCGCGATTTCATGACCATGCGCAAGGTCGGCGTCATGCAAGACATTCCCGGCGTCGGGAAGCGAAGGCTTCGAACCGAGCGGGCCGAGGCCGAGGCGCGCAAGGAGGCGGCGATGCTCGAAGTCGCCGAAGTGAACCTGCGCCGCGACGTGGCGCTCGCGTGGTTCGACGTCTATTTCGCCGAGCGCCAACTGGAGCAGCTCGAAGCCCTCACCCGGGAGTCGGAGCTGCAGATCACCGCGGCGCAGGCTGCGCTTGCCGGCGGGAAGGCCCCGGCGACTGAGCCGTTCGCCGCGCGCCTCGCGGATGCGCAACTTTCCGACCGATTGATCGTCGCCCGGCAGGTTCTCGCGAAGGGCCGCAGCAGTCTCGCGCGCTGGATCGGGCCGCTCGCCGATAGCCCGCTCGCCGCGCCGCCTGACTTCGAGCGCCTCAATGTGCATCACGGCGACCTTCTCCATTCCGTCGACCAGCACCCGCACCTCGCCATGTATGGACCGATGCAGGCGATGGCCGAAGCGGAGGTCAGGCTCGCCCAGGCGGCGAAGCACCCGGACTGGAGCGTCGAGCTGATGTACTCGCAGCGCGGCTCGACGTACTCCAACATGGTGTCGGTTGGCGTGACGATCGACCTGCCGATCTTCGAGCAAAGGCGTCAGGATCCCGCGATCGCCGCCAAGCTCGCGCTCGCCGAGCAGACGCGCGCCCAGGCCGAAGATGCGAGGCGCGCACACGTCGCCGAGATCCGCGCCTCGATCGCCGATTGGGAGGCCGCGAAGGAGCGCGCGAAGCGCTACGAGGCGACGCTGGTGCCCCTCGCGCGCGAGCGCACGCAGGCGGCGCTCGCGGCCTATCGCGGCGGCAAGGCCGACCTGATGCCCCTCATCGACGCACGCAAAGGCGAGGTCGAAACGCGCATCGGAGGCCTGCAGGCACAAAACGACCTGGCCCGTGCGTGGGCGCAACTCAATTTTCTGTACCCGGACCAGAAGGGAAGGCCATGAAGAAGGGATTTGCGATCACGGGGGTCGCGATCGTCGCGATCGCGGCCGGAGTCGGCGGCGGTTACTGGTTTGCGATGCATCGCATGAACGCCGAGATGAGCGCTCAGGCCGCGGCGGAACCGCCGCCGGGCAGGAAACCGTTGTACTGGCACGACCCGATGGTTCCGCAGCAGAAATTCGACAAGCCGGGCAAGTCGCCTTTCATGGACATGCAGCTGGTGCCGGTCTATGGCGACGAGGGGGCAGAGGACTCCTCCGTGAGGATCAGCTCGCGGGTGGTCCAGAACCTCGGCATCCGCACCGCGGAAGCTACCAAGGGAAACCTGTCCAAGCGGATCGAAGCGGTCGGAGCCGTCGCCTTCGACGAGAGGGCGGTGGCCGTTGTGCAAGCGCGCGTGAGCGGCTACGTCGAGCGCCTCCTCGTACGCGCACCACTCGATCCCGTTGCGCAGGGGCAGCCGCTCGTCGAGATTCTCGCGCCCGATTGGGTGGCGGCGCAGGAAGAATACCTCGCCCTAAGGCGTAGCCCGCAAGCCGACGCCGAGATCCGGCGCGCCGCGCGGCAGCGGTTGGTGCTGCTCGGAATGGCGGAGTCGACCATCGCGGCGATCGAAGCCGATGGCAGGACTCGCCCGCGAATCACGCTCGCCGCGCCGATCGGCGGAGTCGTCGCCGAGCTCGGCGCCCGCGAGGGCATGACCGTGATGCCGGGTGCGATGCTCTTCCGCATCAACGCCCTCAACACTGTGTGGGTGAATGCAGAGGTACCCGAAAGCCAGGCTGCCGCCATCATGCCGGGCAATGCCGTCGAGGCGACCGTTGCAGCCTATCCCGGCGAGAAATTCAGGGGCCGGATCGCCGCGCTGTTGCCCGAAGTAAGTCAGGCGACGCGGACGATCAAGGCGCGGATCGAACTGAGCAATCCCAACGCGCGCTTGAAGCCGGGCATGTTCGCGACCATCAATTTCGCGCCGCAGGAGAAGCGCGAAATCCTCATGGTCCCCTCGGAAGCCGTGATCCGCACGGGTCAGCGCGCCGTGGTCGTCGTCGCCGACACCGAGCAGGATGGAAAGCAGGCGTTCAAGCCCATCGACGTGGAGATCGGCGACGAGGCTGGCGGCATGACGGAGATCCGCAAGGGTCTGGAGCCCGGCATGAAAGTCGTCGTTTCGGGCCAATTCCTCATCGACTCCGAAGCGAGCCTCAAGACGACCGCCACGCGAATGGCGGAGGCGCCAGCGACGGAAGGGGCCACGCACCATGGCGAAGGCCGGGTGGAGAAGGTCGACAGGAAGCCCGTCGCCCTGTCCCACGGGCCGATCGCCTCGATGCAGTGGGGAGCCATGACGATGGGTTTCAAGCTGCCGAAGGAGGGCGCCCCGGGTACGGTGCGCGAAGGCACGATGGTCGAATTCGATTTCAGGGCGACCCCCGACGGCGAGTTCGAGATCACCGCTATCGCGCCGCGCAAGGCGCAAACCGAGGGAACGCGCAAGTGATCGCCGCGCTCATCCGCTGGTCCATGGTCAATCGCTTCCTGGTGCTGCTCGCGACCGTGATGGTCTCGGCGTGGGGCACTTGGGCTTTGCTGCGCACTCCGGTGGACGCCATTCCGGACCTTTCGGACGTGCAGGTAATCATTCGCACGACCTTTCCGGGCCAGGCGCCGCAGATCGTCGAGAACCAGGTGACCTATCCGCTCGCCACCACGATGCTGTCGGTGCCCGGGGCGAAGACGGTGCGCGGCTTCTCGATGTTCGGCGATTCGTTCGTCTACATCCTGTTCGAGGACGGCACAGACCCTTACTGGGCGCGCTCGCGCGTGCTCGAATACCTGAACCAGGTCCAGTCGCGCTTGCCGGCGCAGGCCAGGGCCTCGCTCGGGCCCGATGCGACCGGAGTCGGCTGGGTCTACGAGTACGCGCTCATTGATCGCAGCGGGAAGCTCGACCTGTCCCAACTGCGCGCGCTGCAGGACTGGTTCCTCAAATACGAGCTGAAGGCCGTCGCCAACGTCTCCGAGGTCGCGAGCGTCGGTGGCATGGTGCGCCAGTATCAGGTCGTGCTGGATCCGGGGAAGCTCCGCGCCTACAACATCTCCCACGGCAAGGTGATCGACGCCATCCAGAAGGCGAACCAGGA
>WNFI01687139.1_pt2 | contig 11987 bp, 12 predicted proteins | sample 5400471 | NCBI WGS metagenome assembly WNFI01 (sample SAMN13153348, study PRJNA577476) | soil metagenome | isolation source: 100 cm saprolite on Douglas fir-dominated hillslope | place: USA:California | collected 2013-09-17 | reverse complement strand
GTGAGGTAGATATGGCGCCGGGGGTGAGCGCCGTGCTCACAGCCGGGCACACCCCCGGCCATCAGAGCTTCGTGGTCACCATCGATGAGTCCGCTGGCGGCGGCGGGTTCGTGTTCGCCTTCGACGCGGCCGACCTGACCGAGAACATCGAGCGCGAGGTGGCGGTGGGGGGCCGCATCGGGGCCGCGCCGGAGGTGAGCGTCGCTCAGATCCGCAAGCTCAAGCGGATCGCCGCGGCCCGCGGCTACCAGCTCGTCCCCGGTCACGACCCCGTCGTCTGGCCGGCCCTCACCGCAGAGCTCAGCGGAGCCGAACAGCCCAGACCCGCCCGTTGAGGCCACGGGCTCCGCCAGGGCCGAGCGCCGGGGCTGGGACCGGACGCGCCCGTGGCCGCCGCCGCGTTCAGCTCCTCCCGCCACGCTCGCTCGTACCGCTACCTGGCCCACAATACAGAAGTTGCAGTAATAAAATTGCATCTTGTCGCGTGCAGAATGCCAACGTAGCGTAACAGGCGTCCCGCTTTCAGCGTCCGGAGGTATCGGTGAGCACTGGCCGAGGGCGAACTCTGTTACACCCGCGCTGGCGGCCTTCCGGCCGGCCCAGGCCAAGGGTCGGCCGACACGGCGAGCCAGACCCGGCGCCGCCGGGCCACCTGAACGGCCGGGCTTCCCGGCACCCTGATCCGCTGGCCGCGGGCGGCGAACCCGTGGTGTCCTCTGATCCGGGCCAGGCCTCGCAGGCCGGTGATGGCGTGCTGGCGCAGGCGGAGCGCTTCATCTGGATGTTCCACGCGGAGAATCCCGACGCTCCCGGGACGCCCGGCAAGCGCCTGTCCGAGGTGCGCCGTGAGGTGGCCCACGCCGGGACCTACCGGCACACGGCGGCTGAGCTGGCGTTCGCGACCCGCGTGGCGTGGCGTAACAGCTCCCGATGCATCGGCCGGCTCTACTGGCGGAGCCTGCGGGTCCGCGACCGTCGGCACGTGTCGGCCGCCGCAGACGTTGCCGCCGAGTCCATCGCGCATCTGCGGGAGGCGACCAACAGCGGCCGCATCCGGCCAGTCATCACGGTGTTCGCCCCGGACGCGCCCGGCCGGCCCGGCCCCAAGATCGTATCCCCCCAGCTTGTCCGGTACGCGGGCTATCAGGCCGACGGGTCGGTCACCGGAGATCCGCTGAACGTGGAGCTGACGGAGCTGGCCGGCCGGCTCGGATGGCCGGGCAGGCAGCCTCAGGGCCGGTTCGACGTCCTGCCCTTGATCGTGCAGGAGCCGGGTGCCCCGGCGACGCTGCATGAGCTGCCCGCCGACGCGGTGCTCGAGGTGCCGTTACGTCACCCTGAGCTGCCCTGGTTCGGCGATCTGGGGCTGCGCTGGTACGCGGTGCCGGTGATCAGCAACATGCACCTGGAGGCCGGCGGGGTGCGCTACCCGGCCGCGCCGTTCAACGGCTGGTACATGTGCACCGAGATCGGCTCGCGGGACCTCGGCGACACCCAGCGTTATGACCAGCTCCCGGTGATCGCCGCGCGGATGAGGCTCAGCACGGCCACCAACCGCACGCTGTGGAAGGACCGGGCGCTGACCGAGCTGAACCTCGCTGTGCTCCACTCGTTCGCCGCGGCGGGCGTTACGATCATCGATCACCACACAGAATCCGCGAGGTTCCTCAAGCACCTGGAGCTCGAGGAGAGCCAGGGGCGCTGCTGCCCGGCCGACTGGACGTGGATCGTCCCGCCGGCCGCATCCTCGGCCACCCCGGTGTTCCACCGCTACTACCAGGACTTCGACCAGACCCCGAACTTTTACCGGCACGCTGATGGCGCGGCGGCGGAGATGGGGCCGTGAGGGCGCGGCCGCGGGGATGGGCCGTGCTGGCGGGGCGGCGGCGGGGGCGGGCCGAGCTGGCAGGGCGGCGGGGATGGGGCCGTCAGGGCGCGGCGGCGGGGATCGGCGCTGATGGCGGCTGGCCGCTCGCCGGCTCAGGTCCCGCTTCCGACGCGCGGGCGGGCGGCCAGCAGGGCGTCGTCGTAGTGGATGCGCTCGCGGGAAAGGCCGGCCCTGCCGAGCACGCGGATGGTCTCGCGCACCATGTCCGCCGGCCCGGCGACATAGGCTTCGCAGTCGCGGTGCGGCATGTAGCGGGCGGCGACCCGGCCTACGTTGCCTTGCATGCCCTCAAAGGCCGGATCGTCGGAGGTGACCGGCGTCAGCTGCAGCCAGGGGTAGGCGTCGGTCAGCCGCCACAGGTGCTTGAGGTCGTACAGCTCCCCGCGCGTGCGCGCTCCGCAGAACAGGAAAACCTGACGACGGCGGCCGGGCCGCGATTCCCTGATCACCTGCTCGATGATCGCCTTGATCGGCGACAGGCCCGTGCCGCCCGCTATGCATAACAAGTCGCGGTCGCCGGCGTCACGCAGGGTCATGGTGCCGAGCGGCGGGCCGATGACCAGCTCGTCGCCGGGCGCGGTATGGCGCACCAGCGCGTTGCTCACCCATCCGCCGGGGATCGCCTTGACGTGCAGGCTGAGCAGGCCATCATCGTGGGGACCGCAGGCGATGGAGTAGGGCCGCCACACGTGGGGCCAGCGGGAGGTCTGCACGGTGACGTGCTGGCCCGCGGCGAACGGGAGCACCTCGTACGGGGCCACGGTCAGCACCGCTATGCCGTGGCCCCGGTCCTCGTGCTGGACCACCTCGGCGGTCCAGGACGCAGGCCCCGCGGCGGCGTCCTGTTCCGCGGACCTGATCATGAGCGAGGAGGCGGCCGTGTAGGCCTGCAGCCACGCCTGCTCGGCCTCGTCGGTGAAGGCGGAGCCCGCGAACGCCCGCAGCGTGGCGATCAGCGCCTCGCCCACGGCGTCGTACATAGCCGGCTCGACGCCGTACTTGCGGTGATCCTTGCCGAGCTGGGTCAGGTAGCTGGCCATCTCCTCGGGCGTGCTGAGGCTCTCGACGATCCGGGCCAGCGCGCGGAACAGCCGGTCCCGCTGCTCGTCCATGGCGGGCGGGAACAGGTCGCGGAGGGCGGGCTGGCGCAGGAACAGCCAGGCGTAGAAGTAAGCGGCGGCCTCGTCGCCGGCCTGCCCGACCCTCGCGAACGTCTCGCGGATCGCGACGATCGCCGGGTCGGGCTCGTTCGCAGGATCGGGCGCGGGAGCCTGGGCGGGCTGGTCGGGCTGAGACGGCACTGTGGCCTGCGGCTCGGCCGCTGCGGCGTCATCCGCGGACGGCTCGGCGTCCGGCAGAGCTTGCAAGCCGTTGCGCACCCGGGCCAGGACCGCCAGGTCGGCGCGCCAGCTCCGGGCGCGCCACCAGCCGAAGGCCCGGCGCTCCCAGCCCTGGCCATCCCGTTCGAGCGACGGGGCGGACGCGCCGTCCGGCGACTCGGGCGGGCCAGGCCTCGCTGACGCGCGTTTGTCCTCGGGAGCGGCTCCAGTCGGACGGTCGGCCGGGTCGCCCGGCCGAGGAGCCGGCCGCGATGCCCTCCGGATCTCGCCCGGGGCGCGATGATCACGCGGCGAGCCGGCCGTTGCAGGGGGCCGCGAGCGTAGCGCCATGGCCTACACCGGGCCCGTCACCGTGGCGTGGCGCACGGTGGCTGGCGAGCAGGCACGAGCTGACTGAGACGTCGCCGCACGGTGGAGTTCCCCCCTCGAAGTTCTGCCGCTGGAATACGCTCCTCGCACTTTGCAGATTGCACGATGAGCTTTAGCTAACGATACATACCAGTCCTCCGGCCGTGGCGCTTTCTTGGTGAACCGTTCGTGTCTGCGTGCGGACGCAGGGTCGCGGCGCGCAACTGGGCGAAGCGCGTGCCTGCGGTGCCTTAGCCGACGAGGGTCTTGACGGCGCTGGTCAGGTCGGCCAGCGCGGTCTTGGCGTCGGCGAAGTACATGCGCGTCTTGGGGTCGCCGTACAGCTCGTTGTCGATGCCCGCGTAGCCGTGGCCCATGGACCGCTTGATCACGATGATGCTCTTGGCGTGGTCAACGTCCAGGATCGGCATGCCGGAGATCGCCGTGCCGGGGCGGCGGGCCGCCGGGTTCGTGACGTCGTTCGCCCCGATGACCAGGGCCACGTCGGTGCGGGCGAAGTCCGGGTTGATCTCGTCCATCTCCTTGAGCTGCGGGTACGGCACGTTGGCCTCGGCCAGCAGCACGTTCATGTGGCCCGGCATCCGGCCGGCCACCGGGTGGATCGCGTACGTGACATCCACGCCCCGCGATTCCAGCAGGTCGGCCAGCTCGGCCACCTGGTGCTGGGCCTGCGCGGCCGCGAGGCCGTAGCCGGGCACGATGATCACCTTGGAGGCGTAGGCAAGCTGGATCGCCGCATCGTCGGCGGCTATGGCCTGCACGCCCGCGCCCGCGCCGGGCAGCGCGGCCACCGCGCTGTCGCCGGTACCGAACCCGCCCACGATGATGTTGCCGATGGAGCGGTTCATCGCGTCGGCCATCAGCTTGGTCAGGATCCCGCCGGAGGCCCCGACCAGCGCCCCGGCGATGATCAGCGCCCAGTTGCCGATGACGAAGCCCGCCATGGCCACCGCGGTGCCGGTGAACGCGTTCAGCAGCGAGATCACCACCGGCATGTCGGCCCCGCCGATCGGCATGACCATCGACACGCCGAACGCAAGCGCCACCACGATCACGATCCACAGCGCGGGCAGGCCAGGAGTGGAGATCACGTACCCGGCGGCGCCCAGCCCGAGGGCCGCGAGCAGCAGGTTGACGGCGCGAGAGCCGCGGAAGGTGACCGGCGCCGACGTGATCACGCCCTGCAGCTTGCCGGCCGCGATGATCGACCCCGAGAACGTCACCGATCCGATGATCACGTCCAGCAGTGTGGTGATCGTCGTGGATTCCGCCACGCCGCTCACGGCTGCGGCTACGTGAATGTAGTCGTGGATCGCGACCAGCGCCGCGGCACCGCCGCCCACCGCGTTGAACATGCTCACCAGCTGCGGCATCGCGGTCATCTGCACCGTGCGCGCCGAGTACAGCCCGACGCCGCCGCCGATCAGCGCGCCGACGAGCATCACGATCCAGCCGGTGGCGCTGATCACTCCCGCGTGAGCGACCAGCGCCAGGGTCGTGGCGACGGCGATCGCCATGCCCGCCGTGGAGAACTGGTTGCCGCGGCGCGCGGTCGCCGGGGTGTTCATCAGGTGCAGGCCGAGCACGAAGCACGACGCGGCCAGCACATAGATCAGCTGAGTGCCAAAGCTCCACCCGCTCATCGAGCCTGGCCGTCCTGCGCCACGGCGGCCGGGGCCGCCGGCGCCGCCGGGACGGCCGGCCGCTTCCGGAACATCTTGAGCATCCGGCCGGTGACCACGTAGCCGCCCACCACGTTGGCGGAGGCGAAGACCGCGGCGACAAACGCGATCAGGTAGCCGACCCAGCTGTTCGTGCTGGCCGCGATCAGCATGGCGCCGACGAGGACGATGCCGTGAATCGAGTTGGCGGCTGACATCAGCGGGGTGTGCAGGGTCGCGGGAACCTTGCTGATCACCTCGAAGCCCACCCAGAGGCTGAGCACGAAGATGGTCAGGTCAGTGAGAAGCGCCGTCGACACGGGCCGTCCCTCCAGCGGACTCCGCCAGGGCGGGGTGAACCACCCGGCCCTCATGGGTGATCACGACACCCTGCTGCAGGTCGTCCGAGAGATCGACCGCAAGCGCGGGCGGGCCGGGCTCGGAGCCTTTCACCAGGTAGAGCAGTAGGGCACTGACGTTGCGCGCGTACATCGATGACGCGGCGGCAGGCATCGTCGACGGCAGGTTCCCGGCGCCGATGACGGTCACGCCGTTCTCGGTGACCACCGTCTCGGCGGGCCGCGAGCCGTCGACGTTACCGCCGAGGGCGCTCGCGGCCATGTCCACCACCACCGAGCCAGGGGCCATCGACTTGAGCGCGTCCGCGGTGACGAGCACCGGGGGCCTCCGCCCGGGAACCTGCGCGGTGGTGATCACCACGTCCTGCCGGCCAATGTGGCCGGTCAGCTCGTCCTGCTGCGCCTGCCGCTCTTCCTCGGTCAGCGCCCGCGCGTAGCCGCCCTCGCCGCTCGCCGGTCCGACCGAGGTCAGCTCGATGAAGGTCGCGCCGAGGGACTCCACCTCGGCCTTGGTCTCCGGCCGCACGTCGTAGGCGCTGACCACCGCGCCGAGCCGGCGGGCCGTGCCGATGGCCTGCAGGCCCGCGACGCCGGCCCCGAGCACCAGCACCCTGGCCGGCCGCGCGGTGCCGGCCGCCGTGATCAGTAGCGGGAAAAACCGGCCGAACGCACCCGCCGCCACCACCGCCGCCTTGTAGCCGGCGATGTTCGCCTGCGAAGTGAGGGCGTCCATCGCCTGAGCTCTCGGCAGAGTCCGCGGGATCAGGTCGAGGCTGATGGCCGTGACGCCGGCCTCGGCCAGACGGCGAGCGAACTCGGGGTCTGGAAGCGGCGCTAGCATCCCGAGCACGGCCTGGCCCGGACGGAGCCCGGCGATCACCTGCTCATCTGGCCGGCCAACCGTCACGATCACGTCCGCCGCCACCGCGAGCTCGTCGCGGGCAACGATCGTGGCGCCCGCGTCGGTGAACGCGTCATCGCTCAGCCAGGCGCCGTCGCCAGCCGCGGTCTCGACGAGGACTTCGAGCCCGGCGGCGCGCAGCTTGGCGACAGCCTCGGGTACCAGCGCGACCCGGGGCTCACCCGGCGCAGTCTCTTTGACGACGGCGACCTTCATGCACGCGACCTCGTGACTCGGGGGCCTGGGCATACGAGCAAGCGGCGAGCCCGCGCAAGGGCGGCTCGGCTGAGATCCACAGTATGGACTGTACCGGTAGGCCGTCATGCAGCCTGCGGCCGCTCGCCGTTAGGACCGGCGGAGCATGGCGATACCGTCGGACCATGACGGTCAGCATCAGGGGGAGGGAGTTCGCCTCCTGCACCGGCCGCGCCGTCTCGATCCGGCACGGCGATCCGGGCACTGATCTCGGTAACGTCCTGCGCGAGGCCGGCCGGGCCGGCGCGACGATCCTGATCGCGAGCCCCGGCTGCTGGTCATCGCGAGAACCTGCGATCGCGGTGGCCGCCGGTCACGGATTCGAGGTCGTCATATCCGCGCGGGTCGGCGATGCTATCCGTAATAACCTGATAAACGCGGCTATATTGCCCGTAAGCCTGGCCCCGGAGACTATCGCAAAGATACAGGATACGGTCGAGTCGGACCCGGGGATCGCGCTGACGGTTGATGCCGGCCGGGGAGAGGTGCGGGCCCGGGGGAAACTCCTCGCGCGATTCGATATTCATCGCCAGGCGGGTGCACGGCCGCCGGAACCGGCGGGCCAGACCGATATCGAGTCCGATAGCGGGGACCGCGGCGGCGAGACGATGGCGGGGCGGCTGCTGATGGCGCAGCGCCTGCTTGGGTCGGCCAGCTTGTCCGCCGAAGCCAGAATGCGATTGCAGCGCAGGCTCGTGGCAATATGCGACGCCATGAAAGCGCCGGGCGCCGACGCGCTGCGCTGCGCCCGGCGACTCGACCTGCTCCTCACCGAGTTCGCCCGTACCGGTCAGCCCGGCCTGGCCCGGGCGCCCGGCAGCCGGGCGCCGGCCCCGGGCGGCGCATCGCAGGCGCGCGGCACCGGGCAGCGTGGCGGCAGTACCCGGGCCCGGCGCGGACCGTGAATTCCCTATTCCCGTAGCATTGAGAGCAGTTCTGGCGTCGACACGCCGTGATTTCACGCGGATGTGATTGTGCCACGACGCTGGATCGCCTAATTTCAGGCACATCAGAGGTCGCGAGAGTCGGCTGCCCTGTCCGCGCGACCTCCCGTTGGGGGAACCGCAGGAGTGAAGAATGAACAAGCGTGACCTGATCGACGCGATTTCAAACCGGATGGGCGATAAGAAGACCGCGACCGAAGCACTGAACGCGGTACTCGACACCATCCAGGCGACCGTCGCGAAGGGCGACAAGGTCGCCATAACGGGATTCGGCGTATTCGAGAAGCAGGTCCGGCCCGCCCGCACGGCGCGCAACCCGGCCACCGGCGCGGCCATCAAGGTGGCCAAGTCGTCGGTGCCCAGGTTCCGCGCGGGCGCGGACTTCAAGGCCATCGTCAACGGCCAGAAGAAGGCCCCGGCAGCCAAGAAGTAGCCGCTTCGGCGTCGTCTCGGCCGCTGCCGAGCCCGGTCGCCTCAGACCCCACGCCCGAACCAGGTGGTGGGCACCCTGCGAGGCCAGTAACCCTCGCCTGGTGCCCACCACACTGATCATGCAGGGCGCACCGGTCAGCGCAGGCCCGGGCGCTTGTTCAGCGCGGTCTGCAGCAGCCGGTCGATGAGCTGCGGCAGTGCAAGGCCGCTCGCGGTCCACATCCTCTGAAAGTAGGACGTGGGCGCCAGCCCGGGGATCGTGTTGATCTCGTTGATCAGGATCTGCCCGTCATCGGTGTAGAAGAAGTCCACCCGGGCCAGGCCCTCGCAGGACACCGCGTCGAAGGCCAGCGCGGCCATCCGGCGAATCTCCTCCTGGTGCTCCGGGGGGATCGGCGCCGGGATCGCCATCCCGCTGGCCGCATCCAGGTACTTGGCCTCGAAGTCGAAGAACTCCGCGCCTTCGTCGATCATCAGCTCGCCAGGCAGGCTGGTGTCGGGCGGAGCGCCGTCCAGCCCCTCGAGCACCGAGCACTCGATCTCCCGCCCTTCGATCGCGGCCTCGACCAACACCTTCGGGTCGTACTGCCGCGCGTTCTCGATGGCGGCCTCCAGTTGCGTCATGTCGCAGGCCTTGGACGTCCCGATGCTCGAGCCGCCGCGGGCGGGCTTGACGAACAGCGGCCAGCCCAGCTCGGTGACCGCGTCGAGCACCCGCTTGCGTTCCGGGTCCGCGGTCCCGGAGACGCTGTCGACGGCATCTGGCGGCCAGTCCCGCTCGCGCACCACCACGTGCGGCCCGACCGGCAGCCCCCGGGCCTGGAAGATGATCTTCATGTATTCCTTGTCCATGCTGACCGCGCTGGCCAGCACGCCGGAGCCGACATAGGGGACGCCGGCCATCTCCAGCAGGCCCTGGATGGTGCCATCCTCCCCGTACGGGCCGTGCAGTACCGGCAGCACCACGTCGGCCTCGCCGAGCACGTGCGGTATCTGCCCGGGGGCGCTCGCGGTCACCGGCATCCGGTCGGCCCACGGCACCACCTGGGTACCCGGCTCGGCCACGGCCTCCACGGACGGCAGCCGGCCGGCGGTGATCGTGAGCCTGGCCGGCTCGTCGGCGGCCAGCACCCAGCGGCCGTCGCGGGTGATGCCGACGGGGATGACCTCGTACTTGTCGCGCTCGATCGCCGCGAGCATGTTGCCGCCCCCCAAGCAGGACACCGCGTGCTCGGGGCCCCTGCCGCCGAAGATGACGGCCACGCGGATCTTACGCTGCTCGTCCACGCTGCTCCTTTCCGTTCCCCCCCGTGCGGATAACCGCGTGCCGGCGCCGCGCCCCCTCGGCCACCGGCGTTCAGACTCCGTAGCGTTCTGGCTTTGCAGACCGGCTGGCGAGCAGGACCACCGCCTGGCCGACCTCCAGGCCATCGTGCACCACCGCGACCATGACCTCGGTGATCGGCATCTCCACGCCGTGGCGCCGGGCCAGTTCCAGCACCGACTGCGACGACTTCACGCCCTCGACAGTCTGCCGTGTGATCGCGGTCACATCGGCGAACGCCATGCCCCGGCCCAGGTTTTCGCCGAAGGTGCGGTTGCGGGACAGCGGCGAGCTGCAGGTGGCCACCAGGTCGCCCAGCCCGGCGAGCCCGGCGAATGTGTGCTGGTCGGCGCCGAGCGCGGCGCCGAGGCGAGCGATCTCGGCCAGGCCGCGGGTGATCAGCATCGCCGTGGTGTTGTCGCCGAGCCCCATGCCGACCGCGATCCCGACCGCCAGCGCGATCACGTTCTTCACCGCGCCGCCCAGCTCGCAGCCGATCACGTCCGGATTGGTGTAAGGCCGGAAGTAGGCGGCGTGACAGGCTCGCTGCAGCTGCTCCGCAGCGTCCGCGTCGGTGCACGCGACCACGGTCGCGGCATGCTGGCGCTGCGCGATCTCGCGGGCCAGGTTCGGGCCGGACACCACGGCGATCCGGTCCTGCGCCGCCCCGGCCACCTGGCTGATCACCTCGCTCATCCGGTGACAGCTGCCGAGCTCGACCCCCTTGATGAGGCTGACCAGGAGCGCACCGGGCGGCAGCAGCGGAGTCCAGACGGCCAGGTTCTCTCGCAGCGACTGTGCGGGCACGGCCAGCGCCACCAGGTTCGCGCCATCCAGCGCCTCGGCCGCGTCCGCGGTCGCGCGCAGCGCGTCGGGGAGCGTGATCCCCGGCAGGTACGCGGAGTTCTCGCGGCTGTCGTTGATCGCTTTGGCCAGCTCATCCCGGCGCGCCCAGAGCACCGCGGGCGTTCCGGCGTCGCAGAGCACCTGAGCGAACGTGGTGCCCCACGATCCGGCGCCCATCACCGCCGCTCTCACGGCGGAGTGGCCCCGGTGTCCGAGTCGACCGGGACCGAGGACGCCGCGTCCGGTTCGGCCGGGGCGGCCATGTCCGGGGTGGCCATGCCGGGAGCGAGAGGCTTCGAGTCGAGGGCGGCCGAGTCGGCTGGGCCAGAGCCGGCGGGTTCCGTTATGGATAGGTCGTCGCTTTCGCGTGCCTCCTGCCTCGCCTTGCGCCGCTCAGCCGCCCAGTGGTAGGGCTCGGCGGGCGGCGTCTCGCCGCGGATGCCGGCCAGCTGGGCCGTGATGTCCTTCATGATCGCCTCGGTAGCCTCGCGGAGGACCGTCGGGTTCAGCGGCTGGCCCGCGAACGCGGACAGGTCGACCGGGGGGCCCGCGACCACCTGCACGGTGGTGCGCGGGAACAGGTGCGGGCGGGAGCTGCGGTAGGGGAGGATCCGCTGCGCCCCCCACTGCGCGACGGGGATCACCGGCGCGCCGGTGGCCAGGGCGAGCCTGGCCACGCCGGTCTTGGCCACCATCGGCCACAGGTCCGGATCGCGGGTCACGGTCGCCTCCGGGTAGAAGATCACGCAGGCCCCGTTGCGCAGGCCCCGCTCCGCGTCCCTGAGCACCAGGGCCGCGTCGGACTGGCCGCGGTAGACCGGCAGCTGGCCGGTACCGCGCACGACGCGCCCGAGCCCCTTCATCTCGAACAGGGTTGACTTCGCGAGGAACACGGGGTAGCGGCCCGACTTGTAGCTGAACAGGCACATGGCCAGCACGTCCGCGTACGACACGTGGTTGATGGCCAGGATCAGGCCGCTATCGCCGGGGACGTTCCTGATGTTCTCCTGGCCGCGCCATTCGTGCCCCATCAGCCCGTTGATCACCGGCGGCAGGACGATCGTCGTCAGTCGCCGCCAGGCCGGCGAGTAGCTGCCGTCCGCGCGCTTCCCCATTCCCCCTTCACGATCCCTCTTCACTGCAGCCTCCCGCTGGTGGCGCTCATGACGCTCGTCATTCCGCCAGTCTGGTGGTTCGCGCGACGCGGTGTCGAGGCAGGATCAGAGCATGCCGCCCGATTCCTCGCTCCGCTGGTCGCTGGTGATCCCCGTCAAGGTACTTTCTCTGGCGAAGTCCCGCCTTACCGGGCTGGCCGGGCCGCGCCGGGCCGAGCTCGCCCTGGCCATGGCGGCGGACACGGTGGCGGCCGCGTCGGCCTGCGCCGTGGTCGACTCGGTGGTCGTGGTGACCGACGATGCCGCCGCCGCGGCCCTGCTGTCCGGGCTCGGGGCGCTGGTGGTACCCGACGAGCCGGGTGACGGGCTCAACCCGGCGCTGACGTTCGGCGCGGCGCGGGCGGACGAGTTCTGGCCGGGCCGGGGCAGGGCCGGGCTGGCGGCCGACCTGCCGGCGCTGGCCCCCGCCGAGCTCGGCCGGGCGCTCACCGAGGCGGCCGGGGTTCCCCAGGCGTTCGTGGCCGACGCCGCTGGCACGGGCACGACGCTGTAC
>WNFI01248578.1_pt1 | contig 11987 bp, 15 predicted proteins | sample 5400471 | NCBI WGS metagenome assembly WNFI01 (sample SAMN13153348, study PRJNA577476) | soil metagenome | isolation source: 100 cm saprolite on Douglas fir-dominated hillslope | place: USA:California | collected 2013-09-17 | reverse complement strand
AGGATGTACCCCTTGTTGGGTTTCTAGCCACTGCACAAACTCAGTCATATAATAAGGAACTTTATGAGGTCGTGGAAACTCAACACTTGCTCCTCTAATAAAAACTTCGCTTTCTCTGTAACGGCCTGCCCACTCATCATTAATGCCAGCTAGAATAATTCTATGAATCGCTTTAACATCTTCTTCGGTTATGAATTGATGATTTTTTTTCTCTTTAGCAAGAAGTCTGATAAATTCAACAGCTTTGGCATGATTAATTGCTTCCAATTGATCTTGAAGTGGTTTACCTGTCAATGCCACAGAAATCCCTTTATCAATGACTTCAGCTGTTTCTAAACGAGTCAAGGTATTTCCTTCAATGGCATTGGAAGAATAAGTCAACTCAACTTTTAGCCACTCTTCAAGATTTTTAAAAACATCAACAGTTAAAGGATTGTGTTTGTCCAATTCTTCTTTTTTCTTTATTAAGATTTTAAGTCTATCGCCCATAAAGTGTTACGTAATAGTCAAAGTGTAATGTAACACTTATTAAGTGTCAATAGCCAATTTAAAAATAGCTCAAAGTTCCTAATTCACCGAGAACTAGGAACTCTCAAATCCGGAATAAAAATTGGTTCAGTTTCAGATAGAAAATAGGTGCGTATTTCTTGTAATCCCCGCAACATGAGGATGAAAGGAATTAGAACCTAATAATCAGGAACTAACTCACTAACAAATAATTAACTGAATCTTCACTTCTATACAGTCTGTAATTGCATTTGTTAACACATTCGACTAAATTAAATAGCTTTTCTTCATAAGTTTTTTTGGGGTCATGCTTTCTTGCCATCTCCCAACATGCGTCTTTAATATAGTGATAATATCTTTGTCCATACAAATTAACTAAGACCCAAACAATATCGTTTCCAACTACCCAATATCTTTCTGCTCCTTTTGCTCCCATAGACCAAAGGTCAGAAAATGAAAATAAATCGATTGATTTCTCGTCTACTTCTCCTTCATTAAGAAAGTGAGTGTGTAAAAAATCGTTAATTCCGATATTTGGCTTTACTTGAAATCCAATTCCAGTTTCTCCTGTAAAAATTGTCTTTGCTTAATAAAAGTTAATCCCATCATTGACTTCAACAACACCATGTTCCACATTTGGGAAAGCTAACTTTTGCCTTCTTAAAGTAGCTATGTCTGATAAAATTTGACCAGAAGTAATTCTAAATGATGTTTGTGTGTAATTTTGGTCTAATGTGAAAACCAGTTCTGGTTTGGATATCTTAATAAAATCATTAGGAAAAGTTAATTTGTAATCTGTTACTTTTGCTGGCTTTTCATCTATTCCGACCATAAATTCATCTGTCGTTTGAACGATTTCCATAGCCGTATTATAAACCACCATAAGTACGAACCCACAAATTATCTCAAATCAGGAATATAAACTGGAGTTGTTTCATTCAAAAAACAGGTTCTAATTTCGTGTAGTCCGCGCAACAAAGTAGGAACAGGAGCATATTTTTCTTCTAATAGTCCAATGTGTGTGATTGATAAGTCACAAAAATACAGAAAGTAATTATTTATTACATTCGTTTTTTGCTAGATTTTCAAATCCAGAATAGATATCCTGTTGATTTGCATCATTCCTTACTTGAGTTATATAACTTTTAACCTCTACATTATTATAAGCTTCACTTATAAAAACACAGAAATTTTCATCCAACAAGCTTGAGTCAACTATCTTTCTTGCTCTTAAACCGTCCATTGTTTCGAATATTCCAATATAATCATCTAAATCCTGATCTGTAAGTTTGCCATGATTTTCGATCAAAATTGGTACATTATCTTCTATAGCTTTGCGTACACTATAAAGTCTGTCATTAAAAAAGAAATCTCTGTTTAGAGATAAGATTAAATTTCCTTGATCAGCTCGTTTTGTTTCTTCGAGAGACTTTGACGCTTGAATTATGGTTTTCAAACCAAAATATAAACCACCAAAAGTAACAATCATGGTTACAAGTGAAGTGATAGCTGTTAAAAATACAAGATTATGTGCAGATAGTAACTTTTTTCCATTAAGCATTTTATTTGCGAAATCCCTCTTTAATTTCATTGCCTTATTTCATAATTACAACTTGACCAGTCCAGTCAGTTAAACAAAACCCTAAAACTTTTTTTGCAATATCTTCAGGAGTGTTTGCAAAGTTCATCTTTTTGAAATGTATATTCCTTGCCAACTACCAGAGTTTCAGTTGGCTCAAATCTTAAAATACTGTTTATGTTTAACTTAAATCCCATTATTTCTATTTATTGCCATTCCAGCAGCAACCTGATCTATCGGCATAATTTCAATATTATCAATATTCACTCTTAACGGTTGATTTATTACCCACAAGATCGTATTTGCGATATCTTCTGGATTTAATGCTCTCATGCCTTCATATGCTTTCTTTGCTTTTTCAAGATCTCCTTTAAATCTTGTTACTGAAAAATTTGTTTCTGACATTCCTGGCTCTATATTTGTAACTTTAATATCCGTTCCAAACAAATCGGTTCTAAGATTTCTTGAAAATTGTTTAACAAATGCTTTTGTAGCTCCATATACATTTCCACCTTTATACGAAACAGTTGCAGCTACTGAACCGATATTAATAATTAAACCATGATTTCTTTGTTTCATGTTTTCTAAAGCAAATCTTGTAAAATAAAGTACGCCTTTTATATTCGTATCAACCATTGTGTCCCAATCTTCTAGATCTGCTTCAGTTGCTGGATCAAGACCTAGTGATAATCCAGCGTTATTAACAAGGACATCTATGTCTTTATATTCTAAAGGTAAATCTTCAAAAAACTTTTTGACCTGAGTTTTATCAGTCACATCAACACAAGAAATATACACTTCAGTTTTTAGTTCTTTCTTAAGTTTCTCTAATATTTCTTTTCTTCGAGCAACTAATATTAATCTATAACCTTCTCTTCTAAGTAATTCCGCAGTTGCTTTTCCAAAACCTGAGGTGGCACCTGTAATTAATATAACTTTATTTTTCATATTATTTCTTTGGAAGTTTATCAAAATCTAAATACTCCATATAAAGCATGACTTTTAAGACTTTGCTTCTAGGCCATAAATTATAAGTTGACTTAGGTGGAATAGGAACTAGATCAGCTTTCTCAACTAAAAACTTTTTACCGTTTACCAAAAACTCACCTTTTCCATCTAGGATATAATAAATTCTTGCTCGCTCTCCAATAGTTCTTTCTCCATGTTCACCAGTAAATTCTGCGTAAGCTACAGTTGTACCACTATCAATGTTGGGGAGTTGGTAATAAATTCCTTTTACACCTTTTCTTCCATGCTTTATTGCTTCTTTTTTAGAAATTTTCATATTATTTAAGTGTAAAACCTGCATCAACATAAATAACTTGTCCTGTCATTGCATCATTTTTAGCGAGAAATATAAATGTGTCTGCAATCTCATCTTCCGTAACCCATCTTTTCAGATATGTTTGGTTAATAAAAACATCTAATTGTTCTTGAGTCATCTTGTCATAGTTTCTTGTTTTTACGAATCCAGGAGCAACTGCATTAACCTGAATTTCAGGAGACACCATTTTAGTTAAAGTTTTTGTGAAACTATTTATTCCAGCCTTTGAAGCCGCATATACAACTGACCTTCCACCGTGTTCAGCTCCACGAATTGAACTTGTATTCAATATCTTTCCAAAGCCTTGCTTCTTCATATACTTAATTGCATATTGAGAACAAATCATCGGAGCAATTAAGTCAGTGTTTACTAATTCAAGAATATCTTCATAAGAAGCTTCGAGATATGGAACTTTATCATTTGGAATTGCTGCATTATTGATTAAGATATGAACTGTACCAAACTTCTTTTCAACTTCATCAAACAACCTTTTAACATCTTTTGGATTTGAAACATCAGCTTGAACAAGTAATCCTTCAGAGTGTTTTTCGACTTCTTTTAATGTCTCTTCTCCACCTTTTTTGTTTACATTGTAATTAACAACAACTTTTGAACCTTCTTTCGCAAAACTAATCGCAGTAGTCTTGCCAATCCCACTTGAAGAGCCTGTAATTAAAACAACTTTATCTTTTAATTCCATCTAGGAGTATTATAACTCAAGCTGAATTCAAGAGAAAGCGTAAAGTAGTAAAATTACCTCAAATCAGGAATAAACATAGGAGTAGTTTCAGATAGAAAATAGGTTCGTATTTCTTCTAATTCCCGTAACATATATAGGATATAAAAAAATAATTACGGAGTATCCACAAACTTCGTTAAATCATCCAAAATCTTTTCTCTCTGGGAGAAAATTATAAAGTGACCTCCCTCAAATGGAATGGTTATAACATTGATTTTACTTTTGGCTAAATAATTTAAACTTTGCAAGCTGGAATATGAATCTATTCTTTTGTCTTCTTTACCATAAATATACAAAATTTCTTTATTTGATAAAGTTTTAATTAAATCAGGTTGCTTATATTTTTCATGGTCTACAAACGTAGATATAGCAACTATTTTTGTAAAATCAAATTTTGATTTATCTATATAATCTGGAATTGGTAGTCCTCCGTTTGATATTCCAATGTAAACATATCTTGTTGGTTTAATGTTAAATTTGTTTTCAAAATCACTAATACTACTGTCTAACAATTTAATACCTTCTTCGTCCCATACTCCCATTTTATAAGTTGGAGCAACTATTACACTTCCAGTATCTTCAGCAACTTTTGATAACAAATAAATGTAAGACTTGAAATTTCCTCCAAGTCCATGAACGAAAAGTATTAAATTACCATTGTATTTTTTCGGAAGATAAACAAAATACTGTTGTTGAGACAAATTCAAATGCATGATTTTTTCATAGGTAATTCCTAAAGAAGTAGGTAATTCTGCCCAGCTAGTATTAGCTTCTAATTCGTTATAAATTGGTTTTATTAATTTTATTGCCTCATCATTTTCATCTTTACTAACAATATCTGTCCTTAAGTTTAAAACTTTCGCTCCTAAAACAACTTGTAAGGATTCTGGAAAGATTGATGCGGCTCTTTCTATTAGTCTTGGATTTGAATTACTTAACAAACAATAATGTGGGCCAGGAGTATTACTGCAATTATATTTGACATTTAAAAGCTTATAAATAAAAACGGTACCAGAAAAGAATAGAATCAGAAGAATAGCTAAAGCAATTTTTGAAAGACGACTCATAAGTGATTATGTAACGAAAAATTAAACCTCACTAATAACATCAAACCCCTTATAGCTTCCAGTTATTGCCAAACCAATAACTTGTCCAGAACATATCCCTTTTCTTTTTATTTGCCTAGCTGTTTCATTTAAGGTTGAACCCGAGCCCACAGCGTCATCAATAATAAGAATATTTTTGTAGGAACCAGTATCGTCTACCACAATTGTTCGTTTGGCATTTTCTATACGATCTTCAAGTCTACTCAAAGTTTTTTGTGGAACTGCAATTTCTGTTTTTACTTTAGCAACTCCAAGAGTTTTTATGGAAAGTTTCAATCCATTCTCCAATTCTTTCATGAATTGAACTTCACGCTTAACTGTTGGCGGAATAAATAAAACACCGTCAATCTCATACTTACGAACTACTTTTTGAATTTTATTTTTAATTTCGCCTACTATATTTCGTATCAAAGTCTTGTTTTGACTTTGTTTGGCATATAGAAGCATTTGACCAAGCTTTGTTTTACCAAAACGCTCAATACTATAAAAATCTAAATAAAATAACTTGTCCAAAAAAACCTTTTCAAAAGTATGCTTCATCTTTTCTATCCCACTAATTAGATCTCCTCTTCGAAACTTGTCATATCTTTTAAGAGTTGTAATATATTCCCCAGCTGTTTTTACTGGATCCTGTTTCGTCTTTTCGCACCATAAAGTAAAACCTTCCCAACCATATTTAGCTTCTCCAGTTGGCGAAATAAAAAGATACCTATCTTCTATGACATCAAAAGTTTTCTTGTCAGGAAGTGACAAGCTCTGCTCATTCACCTTCTGGAAATTATGAAGCGCCAATAAGTAATACACCTTTGTAGGACGCCCATCTTTGCTAAGAAAACCCTTATCCAAAAGGTTCTTAAGTTGTTTACGAACAGCTCTGGAACCAATAGTACCAAGATAATCCTCTAACTCTTTTCCACTCGCCTGGCCATTTCGCTTAATGTAATCTAATATTTTTTGAGATGTAGTCTTTTCCATATATTTAGTATATCACATAGTTCCTAATTCACTAGGAACTAGGAACTATCTTAAATTAGGTATAAATACAGGAGTTGCTTCGGTTAAGAAATAGGTTCTAATTTCTTGTAATCCCCGCAATATAAGTCTACTTTAGATATGGTTTTTCCATCTCTTCAATATAATATTTCACTTTTTCATCATTTAAATTAATTTTTCTTTTAATAATATCTAGTTTCCTTGCAATTTGGCTTTCTTGTTTATAAAATGTATTTTGAGTTTGCGGAGTTAACGGTCTAACACCTTGAAAAGCTTCACCCCTTAACAATCTGAAGAATTCGTACATTATGACTAATTTAGGATAGGTCGAAGCAATATCTGCCTTGCTTTCTGCTCTATCCATTTCAAACATAATTATATTGAAAATATTAGTTACCAATTGAACATATTCTTTAGCCACCATTTTTATATATTAAACAACTTCATCCACTTTTGTAAGTTATCATCAGGAAAAGCCACTTTCTCCACAAATTCTTTAGGAACTAAATTCCTAAGAGTTGTAGCATCAGGAAGAACAACAACTATCTCCCCCTTCTTAGCAAGCCCAAGTTTATTTCTCGCTTCTTCTTCTATAAATAAAGGGTTTTGAACAATAGAAAGTTTTTGATTTAACTCTTCATTTTGTTTTTTTAATTCACTAACATAATTTTGTTCATCTATTATTTTCTGGTTCGCGCTAGTCAATCTTGATATACTTTTCAACAAAGAATAAATGGCAACGAAAGCTATAATTACAATTAAATATTGAATAAACGATTTGATTTTGACCTTCATTGTGATATTATATAGGATATAATGATAAATGAGCCTATAATAAATATTATTCCTAGATTCATAGACGATCTAAAAGCGAAACACCGATCCCCTGCAACCATTCTAGCTTACAGAGCAGATCTTGACCAGTTAGTTTTGTTCCTTTCAGATAAAAACAAAACACTTCCAGACCAAATTAAAAAAGAGGATATAGAATCTTTCCGCGACTGGCTTTTGATGCAAAAATACACTTCAAAATCAGCCTCTCGAAAGTTAAATGCAATAAAAACTTTCTTTAGATGGTTAATGTTACAAAAAATTCTAATTGTCGATCCATCAAAAGATGTAACACATCCAAAACTAGGAGTATCAAATCCTAAATTCTTGTCACAATTAGAATACCGTGCCTTAAGAGACATAGTAAGAGCAGATAAAAGAATCGCAACAATCGTTGAATTAATACTCCAAACAGGCCTTCGTATTTCAGAAGTAGCTAATTTAAAAATAGAGCACGTTCAAGATGATATTTTAATCATTGAAGCTTACGCAACTCAACCAACTCGTAAAATTCCTTTGAATAAAATCGCAAAGTCAACGCTTTCAGAGTTCATGAAAGATAACATCAAAGATGCCCTTTTTGTATTTGTAAGTAAAAATGGAAAACCGTTAGCAATAAGAAACATTAGAGCATCAGTTGACCGTTATATACAACGAGCTGAAATTGGAAAATTTTCAGTAAACGATCTGCGCACAACTTTCATTATTGAAAATCTTAAACGAGGAGTTGATCTAGTTACTATCTCTCAGGTAGCAGGTCACAAAAGGCTTTCTACAACTGAGAGATATTTAGAACTAGCCGGCATTAAAGAAACCGGGAAAAAACAAGATTTAGAAGAGCTTTAAGCTGAAAGCTCAAGCTTCGCCTATACTTTTGCTAAAAATTGTCTTGCAAATTTTCCAAGAACTGGAACTTCCCATTCTTCACCTTGCCAAGCCTTATAAATAAGTAACAACCAAACAATAAAACCAATAATAAGCCAAAGTCCATTGAAAATTGCGACTAAAGGCAAAAGTATTATCGTGATTCCGAAAATTCCACTTATCCATTGAACTAATATAAACGTTACCGATAAAACAATTGATTGCATTGCATGAAACCTGACAAATTTATCTTTTGATAAAACCAAAAAGATTACTCCTGTAATTGGTCCTAAAACATAGGACAAAGCTGCCTCTGTTGTTTTTCCTAATCCTGTCGCGCTTGTTTCTGCTGCCATTTAATAATCACCACCCATCTACCATAAGATTGTCAGACCAATAAGTTTTTGTCAATAACTAAGAATATGTTTATAATACGGTCATGAAACAAACTAAAAAACAAATCTTTTTGGAAAACATTGAAAGTTTTAGTGGAAAACCTATCAAAGAATTTGCTACATTCTTAGGTTGTAGAGTGCAAACAGTCAAAGATTACATGAGCAATTTTGGTGTGGGTTGCCTCACGATAAGTGAAGGGTTAATACAAATAGATGAAGCATGGTCAGAAATAAATAAGCTTAGTCACAAAGATGGTAATTTGATTCACAATCTTCGTATTGCAAAATCACAAGCTGGAGCTCTTCTGAGAAGGAGAGATGAACCTGACTATATAGACAATGAAGGTATGTCAAATAACAAGATCGACTTAGGTAGTAAAACAGGTGGTATTCATCTTATGAATACTCTTGATATATTCCGTAATATGGCAGAAGAAAGTGACAAAGAAGTAATAAACGACATTAACAGAAACGGATATGTTGGATGCGAACGAATAGGTTAATCTATTTCTGAAGTTTATATAATTTTTCCACTTCCTTTAAAGTTGTTGCGTTTTTAATAGCTTTATCATCACGAAATTTTACAAGACGAGGAAAACGAAGTGCCAAACCTGCCGTATGATTAGGACTTTTTGTAATATCGTCCGCTGCAATTTCTACAACCAAAGAAGGCGTTACCCAATAATCAGGCTCCAAAATCTTACTCACCAAATATTCTTTTGGTTTATCTTTAACCTTCAATTTAGATAAACGTGCTTTTAGCTCCCTAAACTGATCATCAGTCAAACCAGTTCCGACTTTGGTTATAGTTTTAATATTATCTCCATCAGGAATACCAACTAAAAATTGCCCCAACCCAAAACTAGTTCTCTTCCCCTTTCCAACACTATAACCCATAACAACACAGTCCACGGTATCGCTCAACTTTCCCTCAGATTCCTCCGTTTGCTTCATTTTCACCCAGTTCCATCCAGTTCTCCCTGGAACATATTTGCTAGTAGTTTTCTTAACAATAATTCCTTCAAGACCATCGTTTAATTCCTTCGTATAAGCAGACTTTATTATTTCAGGGTCAGTAGTTTCTATAAATTCAACAGTCTTCAAAAGTGGATTAGTTTTAATAATTTTTTTTAATACATTTTTGCGTTCAATATATGTTTTATCTATCAAATTTTCTCCATCAACATATAAAATATCAAAAACACAAAATTTCACGGGAATTTTAGAAGCAATGTCAGCTATATCATGTTTACGCCTTCTCGTCATCGTAGCTTGAAAATCAAGCTCAGCCAAAGTTTTCTCATTTATTCCAATTGCTTCAGAGTCCAAAATAATTTCTTTAGCGTTTATGTATTCACCTATTTTTGTAAGTTCCGGAAACATCAAAGAAACATCATGGAGATTTCTCGTAAATGCCTTAAACATTTTGCCGTGAGAAAAATGAATCTGAATACGAAGTCCATCAAATTTCGGCTCAATAGCTACATCGCCCATTTTTTTAATCATGTCATCCGAACTTTTAAGTCTCTGAGCAAGCATAGGGATCACAGGAACACCCAAAACTGGTTTTGGGTTCGTGATCGGCAAAGTTTTTGCCAAAATTCCAATATCAGGTAATACTTCAAATGCTTTTTTTAATTTGGGAGAAAGACTTTTATCTCCAGTTTCTTTCATAGAAATAGCATCAATTATTGTTTTATCCGAAAAACCAAGACGAAGTTTCCCCACGGGAATTCTTGTAATAAATTTTGCTGATAAGGGATCAATGGACGCTAATATTTCAGCAATTTTATTTACTCTTCTTTTCTGGCTGCCTTCACCAGACTCTTTAGCTAAATCAACTAATTTTTCGTAAACTTCCGTAACTGACCAATTGTTTTTTTTATTTTTTGATAATTGAAAAGAAACAAGCCCTAAATCCCCAAATTGCCTATATAAAATTTTTACTTTTTCGTTTTCAACACTGAAAGCGAGAGAAATTGCCCTAATCATCATAGTTTCAGCCATATTAAATACAATTCCACGAAAGCTCGGTGCCAAAATCCCAAGAGATAAATAAATCACTTTATCAATTTCATCCACGTTTGATTTCTTAAAAAGATCAGCGAGGATTTTAGTAATCTCATTTCTTGAAGCAGTCCCCTCCAATTTCTCAAGATAAATAGCAAACTCAGAAAATTGCATATATTAAGTATGATGATACTTCAAATATGAAGAGAAGAAAAGAAAAGCAAAAACAACAACTCCAATAAAAGCAACTCCAAAAAGAATGCTAATTAGTCCACTCCACTCTTCATTAATAATTTTATGTAATCCTTCACCGATAAGAGTAAGTCCAAATAAGCTTGGCAAGATTAATATCATGTACAAAAACTGTGGATCAGTTGGTAGCATGTGTTGTTACATAACGGGCAGATTTAGTTGCCCCTTCCTTTCTAATTATACCCTTCTTAATCAATTCAGTAAGATCCCTTAAAACAGTGTCTTCCGAAACCATTGTTAATACTTGCTTTAACTCTTTCATACCAGCTGCTCCCTGGTCAGAAATATACTCCACAAGCCTGAGTTGTCGTTCAGATAAAGCAATCTGATTGCCAATTTTCATCCTAAGCTTAACGTCAACCGAAAGCTTACGAACGCGTTCTTTTATTTTCACAAGTTCCGTCGCAACTACCAAAGTAAAATATTCAAGCCAGGCAGTTAAATCACGAAGAGCAATATTTGAATTTTGGATATCAACAATTCCAAACGCTTCATAATAGGCCCCTAAATCATTATCAAAATGCTCTTCAAGAGCAAAAAATCTTCTTATATCATATCCTTCTTTCATCAAAATAAGAGTTGTAAAAGCGCGAACAGTTCGCCCATTTCCTTCAACATAAGGGTGAATCGAAACCAAAACATAATGAACAATCCCGGCCCTAATAATCGGATGAATTTCAAGCGCTTCCTTAGAATTTAACCACTCAAAAAAATCCTCCAATAAGTAAGGAACTTCGACAAAACTCGGTGGAGAAAATATAACCTTTCCAGTTCCCTCTTCTTTTATTACTACTTGAGTGGTCCGTAAGTGCCCAACTTTAGTTTCATCAATTATTTTTTCAACAGTACCTTTATGAATTAAATTCAATTCTTCCACTTCGTAATTTTCTCTTTTCTTTAGTTCTTCTAACAAATTAACAACGTTTCTATAATTAATAACTTCCTGGATATCTCTTGGTCTTCCATATACTTCTTCCCCTTCCAAAACTTTTTTAGTTTGAGCAATAGTTAAATCATTTCCCTCAATATGAGTGCCGTGATAAACAGTCCGCACCATAGCTTCAGATTGAAATTGTTTTTCAAAAGACGGAACAAGAGGAGCATTATCAATAACCTCGCGAGAAGCCTCAGCTTCTGATATATTTTTAAGAATTTTATTGCTAATTACAAACTTAGGAGAATACATTCTAATTCATTTTACCGCACTTATTGCGGAAAACAAGAGCTATTGAGATTTAAATTAAAGAGATTATAATATAGGCTGTGGCAAGAAAAGAAGATAACCTAGATAAAATATGGAGTAATTGGGTTGGACTGTGCGAAATATTACCCTTAGGTGAAGCAAACGAAACTATTACAAAACTAGTCCAAATAAATGGAGCTAATA
>WNFI01533003.1_pt1 | contig 11988 bp, 9 predicted proteins | sample 5400471 | NCBI WGS metagenome assembly WNFI01 (sample SAMN13153348, study PRJNA577476) | soil metagenome | isolation source: 100 cm saprolite on Douglas fir-dominated hillslope | place: USA:California | collected 2013-09-17 | reverse complement strand
CCACTGCGTCGGGCGTCACTCGCGCCTCCGTGCAGCTTCCGCGGCAAGGAGTAGACGTCCGGCTCACGGGCGGTCTCCTCTCGGAGAAATCCGAATCTGGCGCGGAAAGCAAGTGGATCGCTTACGGACGCGGAAACGAAGCACTCACTTTCGCTTGGCGCAGAAAGACCGAAGACCACCGCGCCACACAGCCCTTGCGCATGCGCGGCTCGCTGACGCAGCTCTTGGGGCTCGGCGAAGACTCCACTTCCATCAACGCGGAAGTGAATCTCGAAGTAACACAAGGCGCGGCCCGCATCGCCAAGATTCAAATTCCCGATAAAGTAACAATCAATCAGGTTCTCGGCGCGATGGTGGCCGATTGGGAAGTGAAGGCCAACGAACTATCGGTGAGCTTTCTGGAGCCGGTGGACCAAAACGCGCGCTTCGTCGTGACCGGAGAAACGCGCAGCCCTCGCGAAGGACAAATTGATATTCCTCTGCTGCGTCTTCTCAACATAGAGCGCGAGACCGGCGGAGTCGCCGTGGAAGTGCTCGGAGCGGGAGAGATTAAGGACCTGAAATCCGAAGGTCTCGATAGCGCGGACGCCACCGACCTCGGAGAAATGGTTTCGAGTCGTCAGTCCCCATCGCTCGCGGCGTTCCGCTTTCGCGCTGGCGATGCGAAATTGTTGCGCTCGCTGAGTTTGAACGTAGCCCGCTACACGCCTCAAGCCGTGCTGATGGCCAACGTTTCCGAAGCGCGCTACCAGGTGCTGATCAGCAACGAAGGGAAAACACTGGTCCAAGCGCGCTATGCCGTTCGGAACAACCAGCGCAATTTCCTCAAAATCGCACTTCCAACAGGCGCCATTCTTTGGAGCGCATCGCTGGCCGGCAAGCCAGTGCGGCCCGGGCAGTCTCCCGACGGGAGCCTGCTCTTGCCGCTCGACAAAGCGCGCGCTGGCGAAGAAGCACCCGAATTTGCAGTCGAAGTTGTCTACTTGAACCGCGGCACTCCCTGGAACGACAAAGGCCAATTCAGGCTGGCCCTACCTACACTCGACGTCCCGGTCTCTCGCACGGGCCTCCTCGTCTACCATCCGCCACTCTTCAAAGTCACACCCGAACCTGGAGCTTTCCGAATGGAACCCTACGTGAATCCAATCTCTTCAGTGCTAAATCCCTCATTAGGATACGGCGCGGGCGCAGGAACGGGAGCGGGCGCGGGCGCGGGCGCAGGAGTGGGAGCCGCCATTGTGACTGCTACACCTTCGGCATCGCCGTTATCCGATACCGATAACAAGGACGAAACCAAATTAAAGCGCTCGCAGGTTGCGACGGAAGCTCTTCTCGACAAGTTCAGGGCCGATAAAAAGGCAGGTGGCAAGTGAAAAAAATTCTAGCAATTCTGTTGACGTGGATGATGGTTCTTCCCGGTTTTGCAGCGGCGGCGGATGATGTCGCTCTTCCTCCCGTTCCGGCGTCGGGCAGTGTTACCCTTCCACTGGACGAATACAACCGGCTGCTCGAACTCGCTAGCAAGCCAGCCAAGAAGCCAGATTCCCCACCCGTTCCGTACACTGTGAAGCGCGCCGACCTGAAGTTCCGCGTCACCAGTGAGTCCGTGCAAGGCACGGTGCAATTGCAGGGAGAAATTCTGCACAAGGGTGCAACCAAAATTCCTCTGACCACCGGCATGGCTATTCTCGACGCACACCAGGAAGGGAAGGGTCTGCCGCTCGAATTGGAAAATGGAATCCACACAGCCGTCATCACTGGGCCATCGGACTTTGCCGTCACGCTTGATGCTGGTCTTCCTCTGAGCATCGAAGCGGGCCGCGCCTCCTTCAGTCTTCCTGTTCCGTCGGCAGGCAGCGTACGGTTTGCGCTGGTTGTTCCCGGCGACCACACCAATGTGCGGATCAGCCCGGGCATCATTACCTCCCGGTCGTCACAGGAAGGACAAACCTCCATCGAAGCGACACTTGTGCCGGGGCAGCCCGCCAACGTCTGGTGGACAACGCGAGAAACTGCGGCGCCCGTTGTGCCCAAGGAAGCTCGTTTTCTCTCGGACCTGAAGACCCTCGTTTCCGTCAGCGAAGCGGACATCAGAATCGCCGCTCTCGTTGATATCACCGTCGTCCAAGGCGAACCTCCGCAATTTCAAATGGAAGTTCCCACGGGTTTTGAAATCACGGGCGCCAGCGGCGCAACGGTGGAATCCAGCGAATTTGAATCCGGCGTGTTGACGCTGAAAGTCACCAGCCCGGCGCAACACAGCCACCAGTTCCTGATCTCCATGGAAAGATCGATTACTGACACGAAAGCCGACGCGCCCTTTCTCAGCTTCAAGGATGCTCAGCGCGAGACCGGCGAAGTTCTTGTCGAGGGTGCAGGAACAATCGAGCTGACGGCCGCAGAATCTGGCGGACTGAAGCGCATGGATTTCAAGGAAATGAATCCGTACTTGCGTTCGCTCGCGCGTTTTCCGATGCAAGCTGCATTTCGCTATCACAAGCAGCCCAACGAAAAGCCTGCGCTGGCGCTCGAATGGACGCGATTCCCGGATAGCGGCGTGCTCGCAGCCGTCGCCGAACGCGCCGTCGTTACCACACTCGTGACCACGGAAGGCCGTTCGCTAACCGAAATAAAACTGACTATCAAAAACCAGGCGCAGCCGTTCTTGAAAGTGGCATTGCCCCACGGTGCGAGCATTCTCTCCGCCGAAGTTGCGGGAGAAAAAGTGAAGCCTGTCGAAGGTCCCGATGGCAATCGCGTCCCGCTGTTGCGCGCGGGCTTCCGCCCCACGGATTCGTACACCGTTTCGTTTGTATTCATGCACTCGGGCACGCCGTTTGCGAAAAAAGGCGGCTCCGATCTTGCGCTTCCGAAAATGGATGTGCCCATCAATCTGCTGCAATGGGAAGTTTTTCTGCCCGAGCAATACAAAGTAAAAGACTTTGGCGGCGATGCCATCGCTGCAAATTTGTTGCCGCCTTCCTCGCTTGACGGATCCGAAGCAGAAGGACCCATTATCGGAATGGCAAACGAATATTCTGTCCGCAAGATCGAATTCGGGTCGCTACTTCCTGGACAGTTGGGCGGGGTCATCGTGGATCCATACGGGGCGGTGGTTCCCAATGTGAGAGTCACGATCACACACGTCGGCACCGGAACAACTCGAAACGTTGTGACCGATTCTTCAGGCCGCTGGATCGTTTCTAACTTGCCTTCAGGCCCCGTCAAGATCAGCGCAAGCGCTCCAGGTTTCAAGTCGATCGTCAATCAAATCGAGTATGACGGCAGCAGGCCTGCACCCTTCAATTCCACTCTTAACGTTGGCTCCGTTTCGGAAACGATTACGGTGATGGCCGAGTCAGGGCGAAACCTCACGAATTTTGAAACCGCCCAGCGTGGCGCGAAAAAGGCCGCGGAGAAGCAACAGACGGCGGCTTCCGCCAACGTACTTAATTTGCAGCAGCGCATTTCCGGCGTGCTGCCTGTTCGCGTCGATGTGCCCAGGGCAGGGAATTCGTACAACTTTGTCAGGCCCCTGGTGCTCGACGAAGAAACAAGAGTGACGTTTAATTACAAATCCAGGTAAATCCGGCTAGCAGGCTGCGGGAAAACTGAAAATATCATTCTGAGGGCCAACTCAGTCGGGCCCGAAAACCGTTTTCTCTTTGCGCGAGTTTGGCGCAAAGGATCTCAACCTCGACCATTTCGCAGTGCGCGATCCAACGCCTGCTTTTCTTCGCGCGCGAGCGCGCGAGCGGAGCCCTTTGGCAGATCGCCCAGAGATAGCGGTCCGATCGCAACGCGCACGAGCCGGAGCACTTCTAAACTCAAGGCTTCGAGCATGCGCCGTATGTGGCGATTCTTGCCTTCGTCCAAAACAATTTCGAGCCAGGAATTGCGTTCTCCGCCGCGAAGGATGCGCACATTCTTTAAGCGAAGGAATTCGCCGTCGCTCGCGCGAATCCCTTCGCGTAATTTTTGTAGCAACGATCCGTCAGCGATCGCGCCAATTTGCACGTGATACGTTTTATCGAGATGCGTTTCCGGCGCCGTGACGCACGCCGCCCATTCCGAATCATTCGTGAGCAACAGCAGACCTTCGCTCGCCTTGTCCAGGCGCCCGACCGGAGCGAGCCACGGCAGATTCTGCGGTACAAGTGAATAAATTGTTTCGCGGCCTTTTTCGTCGGCTGCCGTCGTCACAATACCGCGCGGTTTGTACAGCGCTAGATAGATCTTCGATATTTTCGCAAGAAGCTGACCGTCGATTTCAATGCGGTCTTTTCCGAGGTGTACGGGCGTTTCCATGTCGCGGCGCACCGTTCCATTCCACTTCACGCGCCCCGCCGCAACCAAATCCGCTGCGCGCGAGCGCGAGCAATACCCGAGTTTCGAGATTGCCCTTGCCAGCCCGACTTTTCTGTGTGAGCGGCCTTGTCCTTTTTTATTTGCGATTCGCCTTTTCACGGCGGCGTCATTTTGCCGGAGCGGTCGGCGCGGGCGTCGACGATGGACTCGATGTTCGTGCGGCCGTTCCAGTCTCCGCGGTTTTTGCCGGCGCAGTTGTTGCGCCTGGAGCTGATTTTGGCGTTTCGTGTTTCACCGCTCCATAGCGCGCGGCCAGCCATTCGCGGGCTTCTTGTGGGTGGTAGTTGAAGGGGCCTATGCCGCCGCGATAGGCGATGCGACCGCTCTCATCAATGATGTAAATGCGTTCGGGCCATGCGGAATACGCGTTGTCGGCGGCATTGCTAATGTCGTCGATCCCGAAGGGCAATGTGAACTTGAATCTCTTGATGAAATCATTGGCGATGATCAAGCGCTGCTCCAGCGTTTTCGGCTGGGCATAACAGACGTCATCCTTATCCTTTAGGTTGGATCTCATCTGCCATTCATCGGTGGGATGCGCTTCGCGTACATAGACGGTCAGAAAATCCGCGTGGTCCTTGTAATCCTCATAGATCTGAACGACGTCGCCAACCTGGCGGCGGAAGGGCGGTCAAGTAAAGCTCCCGAAAACCAACACAAGTGGCCGCTCGCCCGTTCGTTCGCGGATGTGGAAGCGGCTAACGCCGTCGAGCGCTACAATGCGCGCGTCCGGCGCATCGCTTCCCACCTTCAGCGTGCCGCGATGCATGTGCGGCAGGGCGTAGCGCACCATACCGTAAGCGTCTTTTGGGCTGCCCGCCATATAGGAGAGCCCTGCAAAAGCAGCAATGAGCAACACGCCAAAAACCCCGGCCGTCCATCTGCAGAAGCGATTCATGCCATTTTGCTCCGCCTCCTGAATTTACACATGCACGGGCTAGAAATGCCAGCGCGAAACCGACGCCGTGGCGAAACCGGACCCCTCGCGCCGGGACAAGTTAACATCGAGTTCAGGACGTAGGAATAGTGGATTTGTATTAAGGACACCGAGAGGATCGTCGTCGGCATAGGTCTGCGGAATGAAGCCATAGTTGGCTGGATAAAACACCGCCGAATGGATGATGCGATCCACTTTCAATAGGCCGCTGGCTTTGTCCGACTCGTATTTCACGCTGGAGCCCAGGGGAATCTTGATCACGGCTTGAAAATCGCACGGAAGACTGTTTCCCGGGGAAACGTGGTGCCAAGCATGAAGCATCGTCAGGGATCCTTGGTGGTGGAATGGCGCGTAAAATTATGTCCTGACACGGGCGCGAGCGCCAGAAGAGGCGCGGCACCCCCTACCCCCGGCCATTTTGTATGAATATCAAAGGAAAAGACTTGCGAAATTTACGTTTTGTAAGTAGAAGCCATCTCATAAATGCTCCCACGCCGTGGAAACGATGGGACTTACAACCTGAAACCGTGGAAACTCAGCCGAATCATCACTTTCCGCCGATTCCCATTGTTCAGGTTTTGTGGCATTCCTGCCACGAAACCATTTATGAGATAAGTTCTAGTTGATTCTAAATAATGCAATTTTGGTTGATCGAACAAAAGCACAAGGGGAAAACCGGCCCAGAAAAGAAAAAAGCGGGAGCAAGCTCCCGCACTCCAAACGTAGTAAGCTACAGGGTCAAGTATACATAAACTTATAGGAAAGTCAAGGGTAAAGTTTGGCGGTGTCAAGTGTTCTACAATTGCCTGGCGCCACAGGACGTTGATGTACAAAGCCGCCAGAACCGATTGTTAGGTGGCCACAGGGTAGGGGCCTAGGATGAGCGTATCTGTGTTTATTGGCACAAGCGTGGATGGGTTCATAGCCCGGTTGAACGGCGCCCTCGACTTCCTGCCAGAGGGCGGCGGCGAGCCGCACGGCTACAAAGAGTTCATCGCTAGCGTAGACGCGATTGTGATTGGCCGGAAGACCTTCGAGACTGTTCTGGGTTTTGACCCCTGGCCCTACGGGGACAAACGTGTTGTGATCCTGAGCAGCCGCGCTGTGGATTTGTCCGTGGTCCGCGGGGGCGTTGTAGAACAGATGGGCGGACCTCCAGCGGAGATCGTCTCGCAACTCGCTGCTCGTGGCATTCACCATCTGTATATCGACGGTGGCATCACTATCCAGGGGTTCTTGCGCGCAGGGGTCATTCAACGTCTCATTATCACTCGTGTGCCAGTGCTCATTGGAGAGGGAATTCCTCTCTTCGGCACGCTGCCACACGACGTTCGGCTCCGCCACGTAGCGACGCGGCAATATCCAAGTGGCTTGGTTCAGAGCGAGTACCAGGTTGCTAGCTGACAGCAGTCCGGAAGAATCAAGCCAGTGCCTATGAAACCAGACCTAAAGGATGCGCCACGTAATTCAGAATTCTACCCACCCACGAGGCAAAGAATTGCCCACCCTTTGCACAAAGCAGAATCGCAAAGGGCAGGTCACCCAGAGCGGTCTGGGCTTAGTAGGGATGTGCCACCTCTTGACCCACGGGATGGCGCGGAGGTGGCGTTCCTCGGATTCAGCTGAGGGTGCGGGTGAGAAGGCCGGCGAGAGTGCCGAGGGCGGCGACCGTCGTGTAGGCCGCGGCGGCTACTTTCCAGGAAATGGTCTTGCCGACGACGGAAAGGGAAAAAACGCTGATGATGCCGAGAGTGCAAAGAATCGTGACGACGTAAGGGAGCGGGACACCTTTAGTCATGGCAATATAGGCGATGGCGACGTCGAAGGCCATGGGAACGGGAAGAAATGCTCCGACGAGGGCGACCAGGATAATGCCGCCGATGGTGACTGGCGCGATGAGCGCTTGGGGAGGAAGAAGTTCGATGATGAGCGCGCCAAGAATGGCGGCGAGAATCATCAATGGAAAGGCCACGCGAAAGACGTACCAGAAACTCCTGGCAAAAGAGCGCGCCGTGGAAACCAGCGCTTGCGACCAGGACTCCGAGGCCAGGATGTCGATGGGGCAAGCAGCGACGGGGGCGGAAGGGCCCTGGCGAGAAGCTACTGCCGGGGCAAAGACGAAAATGAGGAAGAGAACGGTGGCGAGCTTAAGCAGCGCGATCGGCGCGGGGAAAAGCGCGAAAGTCATGGCGACGACAACGACGTTCAGCGCGGGCGAAGCAAACATGGCGGCGAGCACGGATTCGGTGCTCATGCCGGAAGCGTAGAATCCGCGCGCGATAGGGGCGATGCAGTTGGTGCAGACAGCCAAGGGGACGCCTGCGACAGCTCCGAAAAGGGTATTGAGATAGCGGGAGTTAGTTTGGCGGCGACGGAGCGTGCCAAGAAAAACAAGCGCGGCGGGACCGAAAAGGAAGGAAAAGGTCATGCCGATGCGGTTGGCATCGAGCCAGTTAACGGTGGTGCGATAAACGCGGGTGGAGAGCGCCATGCCGCGGTCCACGGCGTAGATGGTTCCAAAGGTGAGAGCGCCCGCGGCCTTGACTTGCGTACCGGAGTGGTAGCGCTTGAGCAAAGCAGGGTAGCGCGAATCCATCCAGAAGATGCCGGCGATGGCCACCATGAGAATGACGGCAAGAGTGCGGCTGCGCCAAGCGTTGGTGGTGACCAATGACGGTTGCAGGTCGAGAGCAGAAGCTTGAACGGACATGAGGAGCCCCTTGTCGCCGAAATGCAAGGCGAATTGCGGAAATGCGGTGGACTGTACAAGGACATCGTTGTCGAGGGAATAGTGCAAAAGTATTAGAGGCAGATTCGTAGCCGCAGCGGCGGGAAGGTGCCGCTTTAGGTGCGGCTGGCGCCCGGAATCTTCGACGTCGTGCCCTTACGGTGCAGCTAAGGATTATTCATAGCGCAGGGCGACCATGGGGTCGACGCGCATGGCGCGACGAGCTGGAACGGCGCAGGCAGCCAGGGCGACGATGGCCAGCAAGGCCATGACGGTTGCTAACACAAGGGGGTCGAGCGGCCGGACACCGTAGATTTCGCTGGCCACAGCTTTTTGCAAAGATGCAGCGCCGACAATTCCAAAGACGAGGCCGATAGCCACGAGTTGGAATCCTTCCCGCAAGACCAGTTTGAGAACGCCGGCCCGGGTGCTGCCAAGGGCGACGCGAATACCGATTTCGCGAGTGCGCCGCGCGACCAAGTACGCCAGCACGCCGTAAATGCCGAGCGACGCCAGGAACAAAGCGACTCCGCCGAAGGCGTTGGCGAGAAGCATGGAAGTCCGGCGAGAAGACAAGGAAAGGTCGATGCGCTCGGACATGGGATGCACGTCGAAAACAGCCAGGTCAGTGTCCAGGCGGGCGATTTCTGAGCGAAGAGCGCGGACGACGGAACCCGGATCGGCAGAAGTTTTGAGAGCAAAGGTAAAACTGCCGGCGGGTTGCTGGGAATTGGGGAGATAATAAGCGCCGACGGGCGCGCCGGAACCGTCAAGGCTTTCGTAGCGCAACGTGCGCGCGACGCCGATGACGGTCAGCCAAACGGTATGCTCGTTAATCGTCAGGAAATCTTTAGCCTCGCTGGGGAAATACATGCGGCGGCCGACAGGGTCGCGGTTCGGCCAGAAATGCTGCGCCAGGCGTTCGTCAACAATGATGACGCGAGGGGCGGTCTCGTTGTCGCGATCATCGAAGCTACGGCCCCGGACCACGGAAATGTTCAGGGCTTCGAAATATCCAGGCGTCACAGAGATATTGAGCGGAGAGACCAGGGATTCACCGGATTTCATTTGATAGCCCTCGGCGAGAATAACGCTGTCATTGTGATTGCTGCCTAGGGGAATCGCCTCGGTTGCGCCGGCGAGGGAAACTCCGGGGATGGCGCGGACAGCCGGGAGCGCGCGATTCATGAAGCCGCGCAAAAGCTCGGGCTTGGGATATTTGGAACGCGGCAAGCCAACGGAAGCAGTGACCACGCCGTTGGGATTAAACCCCGGATCGACCTGCAACAGCAGGCGAAAACTGGCGAGAAGGAGTCCCGCGCCAACAAGCAGAGCGAATGCAAATCCAATTTGGGCTGCGACGAGAAGCTGCCGGACGCTGCGGGATTTTTTTCCGGTAGTGCCCGTGCGGCTGTCCTCATGCAGTGCGTCGCTGATGCCGATTTTCGAAATGCCGGCAAGAGGAAACAGACCGACAAAGAGTCCAGCGGCCATGGATAGCGCGAGAGAAACGAGAACCACGGTGCTATCCATATGAACTTCGCCGGCGCGAGGGAAATGCTCGAGGCCGATGGCGTTCAGAGTGCGCAATAGGCCGGCGCCGAGAACGACGCCGCCGATGCCCCCGAGCAACGCTAGTCCCAAGTTTTCCAGAATCAACTGGCGCATGAGTTGTATGCGGCCCGCCCCTAGGGCGATGCGCGTAGCTAATTCCTTGCGACGGAGGGCGAGCCGAGCCAGCGCGAGGTTGGCTATGTTCAGTCCACCGATGAGAAGGACGAGGAATGCGCCGCCCCACAGCAAGTAGAGAGTTCCTTTCACGCCGCCGGTCAGCATGTCCTGGAGGGGTCTAACTTTGGTGTGGAATCCGGCGTTGATCAGGAGCTCCTTGAACTCCGGGAAGCGCTCGAGATTCTCATTGTTCAAAGCGTTGACCTGGGCCTGAGCTTGTTGGAGGGTGGCGCCGGGCTTCAGGCGCCCAATGTGATACCAGTTGTTGCTGTGATGAACGGTTTTCTCTTCGGCGGTGAAAGCGAGCGGCATCCACAGGCGGACCTCAGGTTCAATGAAGTTAAAATTGGCAGGCATCACTCCAACAATTGTGAAAGGCCGGCCGCTGATGCGGAGTTCCCGGCCCAGAGCCGCTTTGTCTCCGGCATACAACTGCTGCCAAAGCCCATGGCTGAGGATCACCTTCTGATCGCTGCCGATTTCGCCTTCTTGATCCGTGAAAGGGCGGCCGAGCCCGGGAGAGACACGCAGCAACCTGAACCATGAAGGCGTGACTAACATCCCGCGAATCTGCTGCGGCGAGCCGTTCAGCTCAACAGTTTGATTGCGCGGGTGGAAGATGGCCTGGCTCTCGAAAACCGTCATTTCGCGAAGACGGTCGTAGTAGTCGCCAGAACTGCTGTTCACGATGGCGAAGAGGGCGGCGTTGGCGGCGATGCAAACGGAAAAGGTGAGAAGCACGGTTGCGGCAAAGCCTTTGTCGCGCCATAAGGAACGAACGCCGTATTTTAAGTCCAGGAGAAATGCATCCATAATTTGAGGTTCCTCCGTAGCCGAGAATGTTGCCAGATTTTGAGAGGCCGGGGCCTAGGATTCAGTACGCATAGACGAAGGACAAGGTTCCCTTATCTTACGCGGGATTTCGCGTCCGGATGACGAGGCGTCCAGTCTTTTGGCGGGAAGGCTACGTGCCAGAACATCGGATTGGGCAGCGTGAAGTCGACTCCCATTTGAAGATGATCGCTTTGACTCCTGTCAATGTGCGCGACCACACACTCGAGTGCCGCTTTGGTCTGAACGTTTAACAGGGTCAGCCGCTGCCCTCTGTACACCTTTGTCGACACGAGAATCAACGCACCGTGAGCACTGATGGCCCGCGTGTGAGTCTCTTCTTCAAAGGGCAATCCAACACCGGTCTTCCCGGACACCCGGACCGGGATGGTCATAAGGACTCGCTGGCTCCTTCGGCGGTTTGCCGCGAGCCAGGAAGTCTCGCGGGATTCCGCCAGCCACGTTTCAAGAGTGCGAAGCCGCTCCGGCTCGATGGTGGTAAATACCAGCCCCATTCCCTTGGCCGCTCGCGAGTAGACGACTCTTGCCTGGGCTTCAAATCGTTGCGCACCCTTCATAATGCGAACATCCGTGATCGTCCCCAAGGGGAGGGCGTTGCTTGTGTCCACATAGCAGCCTTGCTGGCTCAAGTCGCGAACGCGCGTCTCCATTCGCGCGCCGGATTCTGCCGGAACGACCTCAGCGGCGGCGAAGAACTCGTAACGAGGATGAGTCCGGCGGTCAGCCCCGATAGGTGCGGAGGAAGAAACGGAAGGATTTTCGGCATTACTGGGAAGGCTGGGAGAGCTCGCAACGTTTTCCGAATCAATGGGACTCTCGGGACAGCTCGCAATCATTTCTGTTTCAATGGGGATCTCGGAAGGACTCGCGGGCGTTTCCATCTTATCGGCAATCTTGGGACGGTCGGCAGGTTTCGAGCTTCGCTTGCGACTGCGGCGCTTCATAGACTTACGATTCTAGCGCAAAGAGAGCACAGCGGGCGCGCGTTCAGGCGCGGGCTTTGTCGATCATTTCTTCCCAGATGCCTTTGGACTTGAGGATGAGTTCGACGAGTTCGCGGGCGGCGCCTTTGCCTCCATCGGCTTTGGTGGTGTAGTGGGCGGCGCGGCGGACTTCGGGGGTGGCGTTGTGGACAGCGACGGCTAGTCCCACGCGGCTCATGATAGTAAGGTCGGGCAGGTCATCACCGAGAAAGGCGACTTCGGATTCCTTGGCACCGGTCTTGCGCAGGACATCTTCGTAAGCGGCGACTTTGTGGCCTTGCTTCTCATAAACGAATTCGATGTCGAGTTCTTTGCACCGGCGCCGGAGGGCCGCACTGCTCCGTCCAGTGATCACGCCGGTGCGCAAACCGGCAGTGACGGCGAGCGTG
>WNFI01248135.1_pt1 | contig 11991 bp, 11 predicted proteins | sample 5400471 | NCBI WGS metagenome assembly WNFI01 (sample SAMN13153348, study PRJNA577476) | soil metagenome | isolation source: 100 cm saprolite on Douglas fir-dominated hillslope | place: USA:California | collected 2013-09-17 | reverse complement strand
TCGGTTTCGGTCTCCTCAAAGTGGCGGCCGATAAATCGCTTGATGGAGTAGATGGTGTTCTCGGAATTCACGACAGACTGTCGCTTCGCGGTCTGCCCAACGAGGCGTTCACCATTTTTGTTGAACGCTACAACCGACGGGCAAAGACGACCGCCCTCCGAAGTGGAGATGACGGTCGGTGAGCCGCCTTCCATGACGGCCACGACGCTGTTCGTAGTACCCAGGTCAATTCCAATAATTTTTGCCATGATCGTTACTCCTCATTGCTTCATTTAGAGATGTTGATATGGTAGCAGGGGCATGCAAGAAAATCATTAACAAATTGTAGAAAAAGCATCATAGCCCCCTGCCGCCCGGCCAGTATCCCGAGAGCGAGGCTCTTTTCACGGTAGGCTTACTTTTACCCAGTCGACCGCGGCTGTAAAAGGGACGCTTTGAAACGACGAGGCCGAAATTCCGACCGTGCCGGACTTCAACCCGATCTGGGAGACGAGGGTTTGTTTCATTTGCACGTCATTGATGAAGGGAGTCAGGATATCGGCCTGACACAGCAGCCCGACCTGATTGCTGCCTGCCTTGATCTTGCCTGAACTGTCCTTGAAAAGGGGGGTATAGCGCGCAATTCCCTCGCTCAGCCACTGGCCGAACAATATCGAATACGATTGATCTGAATAAATATTGAGCTCGTACCATCCCGCCGTTTGACTATATCGACAAACGAGACCCACCGCACCATCGTTCCCGGCGCGGACCTCAATCTGGGTGTCCACACGCACATCGGTATAGTCCTGCCTGGCATACAGCGCATAGGCCCATTGATTGGCCGCCGGCAGATCAAAAACCAGGTAGCCTCCCTGGACGCTTGGCCCGACGAATGTCTGACCATTATCGATCTGCAGGAACGCCCAGTACGGCAGGCTTCCGTTAAAATCTTCAGTGAAGGTCTGCGGTGGGGGTAAGAGAGTTTCTGTAGCTGCAGGCAGTGTGGGCGAAAGTTCCAACGTCGCGGTGGGAGAGGCGGCCTCTTGCAGCGTTGCCGGGATGGTAGGAGAAGGAAGGATCCCGGTGCTTTGGCAACCTGTACCAGCCATCCCGAAAAGGAGCAGAACTGTCCAGGTGAGGCGGATCATCAAGCAATGATAACAAAACGTACGGCCAGCTGGCCGTACGTTTGTGTGGAGATGGCGGGAATCGAACCCGCGTCCGAAAGAATCGACCCACGGAAATCTACGAGCGTAGCCTGCTGAAGTTTGTCGCCGCAGGGATCTCAGCGGGCAGGTAACCCGGCGGCTATCGGCTATGTCTTTCGCACATCTAGCCGAGTGATGTGCGGCACTCCACCTTTGTCTCGCCCAGTCCGTCACCCGGTGGAGGACGGTGCCGGTGGACGCAGCCTCAACGAGGAGGCTGGCTGTTATGGTTTCGCTTATGCAGCGAGGGGCATAGCAGCGTATGAAGTGCTGTTGGCACTTGAGTTTTTGCGCTGAGTTTACGAGGTCGGCGCCGCTCGGCTCGCATTCCGGGACCAGCCTCTCCCGTCGAAGCCTGTCATCCCCAAAGTACGGGAGATTACCCCGATTGCGCATTCAATTATATCATAGGAAGGGTCGTGAAAAAACGCACTCATCGGGTCAAACTTGCCTGAACAATGGCTTTATGCTAGACTTCTATGAGATGTGAGAGCACGTGACTGACAAGATTCTCATCATTGATGACGACGTGGACACCCTGCGGTTGGTGGGGTTAATGCTCCAACAGCAAGGGTACCAGATAAGCGCGGCTACAAATGGTGAACAGGGGCTGGCCAAGGCCTTTGATGAAAAACCGGACATCATTCTGCTGGACGTGATGATGCCGGACATGGACGGCTACGAGGTAGCCAAACGGCTCCGGAAGAACCCAACCAGTCAAACCACGCCCATACTGATGTTCACCGCCAAGTCCCAGCTGGATGACAAGGTGACTGGCTTTGAGTCCGGGGCGGATGATTATCTGACGAAGCCCACCCATCCGGCTGAATTACAGGCCCACATCCGCGCCTTGTTATCACGCTCTGGCTCCAAAAAAGTGGAAGCGCCCGATCGGGCGGCGATGGAGAACCAGGGAGATGTGATCGGCGTACTCTCTGCCCGAGGGGGACTGGGCGTCTCCACTTTTTCTTCCAACCTGGCAGGCGCGCTTCTCACGCGCACCCACACTTCGGTGATCCTGGCGGAAATGACGCCCGGACAGGGCACACTCGGAATGGACCTGGGAGTACCGCAGCAAACCGCCCTGAACCAGCTCCTGAAGGGCAAACCGGTTGAAATCACGCGGGAAAAAGTTGAATCATTGTTGATCCCGCACAGCTCAGGGTTGAAACTGCTTTTGGCCTCGGAAATCCCAACCGATGTGCGGTTGACCACCGCGCTCGAGCAGTATAAGGTCCTGATGTCTCGTTTCCCGACCATGGCAAGCTTCACGGTTCTGGATCTCGGAGTTGGCTTGCCGCCGTTCGTCCAGAATATCCTGCCGCAGTGCAAGAATTGGATTGTCGTTCTGGAAGGCGTTCCGAACACGATTGCGCATACAAAATTGCTGATCCAGGAAATCGCGGGCCTTGGCATTGATCCGACTCGCGTTATCGCGGTTCTGAATAACCGCATTCGCTCTGATGCTCAGATGCCTTGGACCGAAGTGCAGCAGAGCCTGGGGCACTCCATCGGCGCGACGCTGACCCCGGCCCCTGAGATGATGCTCGCAGCCACGCGGGCGAACACCGTGGGCATTTTTACACAACCGACCAACCTTACCTCGCAGCAAATGTTGAAATTTGCGGACCAGATCATTGAGCGTGATAAAGCAAAATGATTGCCGCTTCCGCAACCTTGAAGGCGGGAATTGAGTTTGCTGCCGAACGATTTCGCAAATCCAAACATACTCTGGTCCTGACCGGTGCAGGCTTTTCGACGCCGTCCGGGATACCGGATTTCCGAACTGAAGGATCTGGTCTCTGGTCGCGTTTCGAGCCCTTGGAGACCGCCTCCTTGGAGACATTTCGGACCAAGCCGGAGAAATTCTATGCCTGGTTGCGCCCCCTGGCCCTCCAGATCTTCGACGCTCAACCGAACCCGGCTCATCTTGCCCTGGTGAGGATCGAGAAAGCCGGGAAGATCGGCAGGGTCGTCACTCAAAATATTGATATGCTCCACCAACGCGCAGGCTCCATGAATGTGATCGAATTGCACGGCACACTCTCGACTTTGACCTGCACACAATGCTTTCAAAAAGTGGGGGCCGAACCCTATATACAGCCTTTCATTGAAAAAGGGGAAATCCCGCGCTGTCCGAATTGCAACGGAGTCCTCAAACCGGATGTCATCCTGTTCGGTGAGCAAATGCCGCAAAGCGCATGGCATCAAGCGCAGCGTGAGAGCCGTCGCTGCGACGTGATGGTGGTCGCAGGATCGTCGCTTGAGGTCTTACCGGTTGCGGGGCTGCCTCTGGAGGCAGTCGATCGCGGGGCTCATCTGATCATCATTAATCGCTCCCCTACGTATCTGGATGGGCGCGCCGACGCGGTCTTGGAGGGAGAGGTCGAAGACATCTTTCCGGCGATCGCTGAACAGGTACTCAATGGCTGAGATCAAAACGGAAAGGCTGGACGGGTATCGGAGGTTGATCGAGATCGCCCGCGACCTGGCATCTACCCTTGACCTGGACACCCTGCTCCAGCGCATCGTCCGAGCGGCTGCCGAGGTGATCGGCTCTGAAGCTGCCTCGATCCTGCTCTACGATAACCTGACCCGCCAGTTGAATTTTCAAGTCGCTACCAATCTCGATGAACCGACCATGCGCGGACTGGTGATCCCCCTCGAGGGGAGCATTGCGGGCTGGATCGTGATCAACCGCAAATCCGTGCGTATCACCAATGCCCAGGACGATCCGCGCTTCTTTGGAACTGTGGATGAGATGACCGGCCGCCCGACCCAGTCGCTGCTGGGTGTCCCGCTGATCACGAAGAACAAGGTGGTCGGCGTGCTGGAGGCGCTGAACAAGGAAAAGGGCAAGTTCACGGAGGGCGATGAATCGATGCTTTCAGTGCTGGGAGCACAGGCTGCGGTTGCGATCGAGAATGCGCGTCTGTTCCAGCAGTCCGACCTGATCTCCGAGTTCGTACACGAGATCCGCACCCCATTGGCCTCCCTGAGCACCGCCACGTATCTTCTGCTGCGCCCTGAGATCTCCCGCGAACAGGGCGATCAGATCATTCATAACATCCACAGCGAAACCTTAAGGCTGAACTCTCTGGCATCCTCCTTCCTCGACCTGGCCCGGCTCGAATCCGGCCGCGTCCAATTCCATAAAACCCGTTTCAACATCACGGACCTGTTGTATGAATGCAAGGATATTCTGAATTCAAAGGCGGAAGAAGAAAAGGTCCAGATCCGGATCGAGGCCAGGGAGGGCCTGCCCCTCCTGGAGGCCGATCGTGACAAGATCAAGCAGGTTGTGCTGAACTTGTTGAGCAATTCGATCAAATACAATCGTCCAATGGGTTCTGTGATCATCGATCCATCCGTGACTGAATCGGAAGTTTGTATTACCGTTCAGGACACGGGTCTCGGGATTCCCGAGGAAGCCATTCCGCATCTCTTTGAAAAGTTTTATCGAGTGCGTGAAACGGAAGGAAAGGCAATCGGTACTGGCCTCGGACTGTCGATCTGTAAGCAGATCGTTCAAGGCCATGGCGGCCGGATGGAGGTGAAGAGCAAGATGGGGGTGGGGACCTCATTTTGTTTTTATTTGCCCCGCTCTGGCAAGACCGAGCCCCGGCTATAGCCCGCGCGTCGCCTCAGATGGGCGCCGATGATGAGATGCCATCGATCTGTCCCCCGTTTCTCTCCACCCTATCCAGTCAATCGGTTGTGTGAGGTGAAACTCTCTTGACCCGGATCGTTTCGCTCCAGTCCGGCAGCCCCGTACCATTTGAATCTGCTTCCAGCCCCATCGATCCGATGATAGGCAGGGGAACTGAGAACCCCACAATTCGCTTCAGGACGAGCATGCGTCTCAGCCTGGCTTTGGCTGCGCCCGATCGTCATAGGGTCCCATGTAGACAGGCTTCAACTGGAGCGCCAACTTTTCGAGATGGATCAGGCGGGAGTAGAGGCCCTCAAATCGTTCGTCCCTCACGTGAGCCCATTTGGATACCGAGTGACGCTCGCCTCCGGCGTTAACGAGGCTGATACGGGGCCGAGCCTCATCGGGCAGGCCGGCTCGCTCGGGCGGTCGGATCGTGAGGAATTCCTTTTCCACAAATGCAGCCAGGAGGAATGTCCATTCTGCGGCGTCCAAATCAAATTGATACCTTCGTTCCAACATCCCAGACCCAACCAGCTTGACGACCACACGCCCGGGGCCGGCCACATAAATATTGCGTCCGCCCCATAAGCCCTGAATTGCCGACAGCTCGATGCTGGCCGTCGCCCAATGAGGTTTGGGACCCAGGAAAGCAGAGGTCTGGTCGTCTCGCTCCATACCGGCTCAAGTCACAGATGAGCTTAAGCTACCCTGTGCAATGTCCAAAACGAACTCTATTTCTTGGATGATTTTTTCTTGCCAGCATCCTGGGCTACCGCCTGGCGAATGATCTCCTTCAACGCCCCATCATCGATCTTGTCCGCCTCGTGGATGTCGATCGCCCGCGTGATTTTAGCCTCCAGGCCTGAATTGAACAATCGATGTGGATCTTTCAGGGAAGCTCCTTTGAAAAAGTTCAGTTTAACGTAATCCTTAAAAGCAGCAAAAGCAACCACATTTCCATTATGGGACCAGACGGCGGTCCCCCACTTCCATTCTTCCACGATCTGGGGATCGAGTTCATGCAGCACCTTGCGCAGCTCGGAAAGCCTCTTCCCCCGCCAGTCCGGCAGCTCTGCGATAAAGGCGTTGATCCGTTGGGAGGGTGTTCGATTATCCGGTGAGGTCGCTCTTTCCATGGTTCCTCCGAGAAATGGTTTGGGCCCTCGGCCCTTTGAGCCAAATTATAGATCACTTTTGGTCATCAACGCACGAGCGACTCCGGCCTGGTTGATGCTTTCGATGTCAGGCTCTGCGAGTTTGTCCCGCACTAACACTTCAACAAGCGCGGGGTTATAATTTTGGAGATGCCAGCGATTTACCGTGCTGGATGGTCTCCAAACCCCTTCAATTTTTTTTAGTTTGATTCCCAGGAGGATATGAACGATGGACTATAAACTCTGGATTGATGGAAAGTGGCAGGACACCAAGGGCGGCAAGATGATGTCGATCGAAAACCCTGCAACCGGAAAGAAAATCACCGAAGTCATCGACGCCAGTCGTGCCGATGTGGACGCCGCAGTTGGGGCAGCCAAGAAGGCTTTCTATGATGGCCGCTGGTCGAAGATCACTCCTGCTGAGCGCTCCAAAGCCATCTGGAGATTAGCAGATCTCTTGGAGGCACATGCTGAGGAACTGGCAAAGGTGGAATCTGAAAATACCGGAAAACCATATCAATTCGTCAGCCTGGGAGGCGATATCCCCTTTGCGGTGGATAATCTGCGCTTCTTTGCGGGAGCCGCTCGCGACACGACCGGCGCGCATGCCGGGGAGTATATGTCCGGATACACATCCATCTATCGACGGGAACCTGTGGGAGTGGTTGGACAGATCGCCCCCTGGAATTCCCCGCTGATGATGGCCGCCTGGAAAATTGGACCGGCTCTGGCCGCGGGTTGCACGGTCGTTCTCAAGCCTGCTCCCGGCACCCCATTGACCACCCTCATGCTCGCGGAATTGATCCGTGAAGCCGGGATTCCAGACGGGGTTGTGAACATCATCAGCGGTGGAAATGAGACCGGCCAATTCCTGGTCGAACACCCCGATGTGCGGATGGTGAGCCTAACCGGATCTACTGGAACGGGCAAGAAAATTATGAAGACGGCCGCAGATACGTTGAAGCGCGTCCACCTTGAATTGGGTGGCAAAGCCCCATTCATCATCTTCGACGATGCAGATCCAGAACTGGTTGCGGCGAAGGCGTCCCTGGCTGCCACGATGAACACGGGGCAGGATTGTACGGCAGCCACGCGTATCTATATCGACAAAGGCCGGGTCAAGGTTTTTCAGGATGCAATCGTGGAGGCGATCCAGAAGGTGAAGGTCGGGGCGCCTTTCGAGGATGGAGTCCAGATGGGGCCGCTCATTTCGGGGGTTCAGCGCGAACGAGTCGCGGGATTTGTAGATCGGGCAAAAGCCCAGGGAGCAAAAGTCTTAACCGGCGGCGGCATTCCGAAAGAGTTCCCCAACGGCTACTACTACGAACCCACGGTATTATCGAATGTGCGGCAGGACTGGGAAATTGTGCAGAACGAGGTCTTCGGTCCGGTGATCACGATCCAAGAGTTCAATAATGAAGCAGAAGCTCTCGGCATGGGGAACGACGTGCTGTACGGGCTGGCGGCCTCGGTATTTACGAATGATATCGGCCGAGCGATGCGACTGTCCTCACAATTGGAATTTGGCACGGTCTGGATCAACGACCACCTGCCCCTGACCTCGGAAACACCGCACGGTGGTTTCAAGCAATCGGGTTTCGGTAAGGATCTTTCTGCCGAGGCAATCGGTGATTACCAGATCACCAAACATGTGATGATCGCTCAAAAATCTTAAGCCACTTGAGGGCGGCCCAGATCCCTCTAGCGTGCCCCTCTGCGTCCGAACTGGCGCTCGAGCATCTCAATTGGAAGGTGGATCATCGTCGGCCTGCCATGCGGACAGGTGCGCGGCGAACTGCAATTCTCAAGATCCGTGAGCAGCGCGCGCTGTTCGTCGGAGGAGAGTGTCTTTCCACCCTTAACGGCCATTCGTTTGCAAACCCGGGCCGCCAGTTTTTTCTCGATCTCGCTTTGGAGGGGGGTTTCATCTTCTTCAAAATCCTCCACCACCGAACGCAGGGCTGCCGTCGGGTCACTGCCTGCAAATAAGGCAGGCATGGAACGCACCTGAAACGTATTAGGCCCAAACTCTTCGATCTCGAATCCAAAATGAGCAAGCAGGGGGAGCTGGGATCCCAGCAATTTCGCAGAATCACCCGGGAAGCCGACCGCCACCGGGGTCAGCAGCCTCTGCGATGGAATTTTTTGTAATTCCGCCTGGGCCACTAATTTCTCAAACAAAACTCGCTCATGGGCAGCGTGCTGGTCGATGAGATACAGACCATCCTGCCCCTCCGCCACAATGTACGTTGCACCGATCTGCCCGATCAGGCGCAGGATCGGGAATTGTCCCATCTCGGATGCTGCGGCCTCCACCGAGGCCTGCTGAGGGACCCGATTCTCGTCGGCCCGCACACCGGCTAACGCCGGGTCGTGAGCAATCGACCAATCCATGCCAGTCTGCCTGGAGGAGTCAGTAGGCCCGCCCCAGGATGCTGGAGGGGGCTGCGGAATGGGAGAGTATGCCAGAAGAGCACGGCGCACCGCGCCTTGCACGAAGCTGAAAACCTGATCCTGATTTCTGAATCGCACTTCCGCTTTCGCCGGGTGTACGTTCACATCCACATCGCGGGAGGCGATCTGCACTAAAAGCGTGCCCAGGGGATATCGTCCGACCATCAGGAGGCCGTGATAGGCGAGGATGAGCGCGGTCGTGAGTGGAGTGTCCTGGGTCCAGCGTCCGTTGATAAAAAAGGTAATATCCTTGCGGTTCGAGCGAGTCAGGGAACCCGGGCTGATGAAGCCGGATAACTGCAGGTGGTCTTCCTCAACATTGATCTCCAGTAATTGTTTGGCAATCTCCACTCCGTACAAGGCGGCCAGGATCGCCCGCCGATCGCCATCCCCGGCAGTTTGCAAAGTGATGGTATTGCCCTCCATGAATTTGAATCGCACATTCGGATATGCAATTGCATAACGGGTGAGCAGCGCATCGATCGCACGGCGCTCGGTAACGTCGGATTTCAGGAATTTCAGCCGAGCCGGTACGTTATGGAACAAGTCCTCCACACGTACCACAGTCCCCTGGGGTGCACCGATCGATTCGACCCGGCCTTCCTTCCCGGCTTCTATCTGTAACCGCCCCCCTGCTCGGGCGTTCTCCACTTTGGATGTCAGAGTCATGCGGGACACGGAACCGATCGACGACAGGGCCTCGCCGCGGAAGCCAAGTGTGGAGATCTGGAACAGGTCATCGGCACGCACGAGTTTGGAGGTTGCATGGCGGGAGACAGCCAGCGACAATTCATCCGAGGGGATACCGGCACCATCATCGGCCACCTCGATCAGTTGGCGGCCAGCCTCGTTGATCACGACCGAAATACTTTTTGCGCCGGCATCGAGTGCATTCTCCATCAGTTCTTTTACGACCGAGGCCGGGCGTTCGATGACCTCACCTGCAGCGATCTGGGAGGCAACATCCGCGGTAAGCAAACGAATCGGCATATTGGGATTATAGCCGAGACATGCCCCGTTTACGAATAGGCGCCGCTCCACTACAATTGGCGTGTGCGATTTTCTACGATCTTTTTCGATCTTGACGATACTCTCTACCCTCCTTCCAGCGGTCTTTGGCGGACGCTCAAGGAACGCATGAATCAGTACATGATCGACCGTATGCAGATTCCTGCCAGGGATGTTCCCGCCTTACGCCAAAAATATTTCCAGGAGTATGGCACCACGCTGCGCGGGCTGCAGGCAAATCATTCCGTGGACACACAGGATTTTCTTGCCTACGTACATGATGTTGCGCTTTCCGATTTCATCCATCCCGATCCCGTACAGCAAGCAGTGCTCGCTGCACTGCCGTTCGCAAAGCTCATATTTACCAATGCCGATGTTCATCATGCCCGACGCGTCCTGCAGGTTCTGCAGCTCGAGCAATATTTTGTGGATATCATCGACGTAAACCGGGTGGAACCTTTCTGCAAGCCCAATCCTCAGGCCTTCGCGATTGCCATGGATCGTGCGGGCGAGAAGGATCCATCCAGGTGTGTGATGATCGATGACCTGCGCCATACGACGCGGGCCTCAAAGGATCTGGGCCTGTTTTCCATTCTGTATGGCAGCGGATCCGCTCACCCGGATGCCGATGCGGTTTTCGAAAATTGGCGGGAACTCCCTGCCATTTTGGAGCCAGAGCGGCCCTGAGCAGGTCCCGAAGGGGTCTGAAATTCACTTTCCATCGGATGCCTTCCGGATCCCTCGAGACTCAGACGAGACTTTGACGCACCTTTCACACATCACCTGCGGTGAATTCATCGTCCTTTAATCCCGGAATGGTAACCTCGCCCAAGTTTCGGCATCTTCCTGGAGGCAATTGTGAATAAAGTACTCAAAGCGACACTTTTGGCACTGATCGCAATCGTATTATTGGTGGTCGGTTTTTCCGGCGGATTCTTCGCGGGTCATGCCTTGCCGTTCGGTAATATCCTAGCCGGCGGCGCAGCTCCCCAGGGCAGTCTGCCGGCTGCCTCCCCAGGGATGGAAACCTCCACTCCTCAGGACCTGCAAAACTTGTTCAAACCTTTCTGGGAGGCGTGGCAGATCATTCATGCTCAATATGTGGATCAGCCGGTGGATGATACCAAGCTCATGCAGGGTGCCATCCGTGGCATGATGGATTCGCTTGGGGATGCCCACAGCACGTACATGGATCCACAAACCTATAAGGATGCCAACGCACAGCTGGCCGGCTCTTACGAGGGTATCGGCGCGTATGTGGACACGACCGGGAAATATCTGACTGTGACGAGTCCGATTCCCGGCTCTCCCGCCGAAAAAGTGGGGTTGCAAGCCGGTGACCAGATCATCGGTGTGGACCATCAGGATGTGACCGGCGTCAACCCCGAACTGGTGCGTTTGAAAGTGATCGGTCCAGCGGGCACGACCGTTCATCTGACAATTCTGCGAAAGGGCGTCTCCAGCCCGATCGAGGTCGATGTGATGCGTGCAAAGATCACCGTTGCAAGTGCATCGGGAAAGCTGCTGCCTGATGGTCTTGCCTATGTGCAGATTACGACCTTCGGCGACAACACCACGAGTGAGCTGAAAAGTACCCTCACCACCCTCATGGCTCAAAAACCGAGGGGATTGATCCTGGATCTGCGTGATAACGGGGGCGGATATCTGAGTACCGCAGTGGAGGTCGTTTCCCAATTCCAGGATTCAGGGGTCGTGCTGTATGAACAATATGGCAACGGCACCAAGAAGCCCTATACTGTCCAGCCGGACGGGCTGGCGACCAAGATTCCGATCGTGGTATTGATCAATGAAGGTACCGCATCTGCTTCGGAAATCACAGCAGGGGCCTTGCAGGATACCAATCGGGCCAAGCTCGTCGGGGTGATTTCATACGGCAAAGGTACCGTCCAGAACTGGGTTCCGCTCTCCAATGATCAGGGCGCAGTACGCGTCACGATCGCGCGCTGGTTAACCCCCAATATGCACCAGATCGACAAAAAAGGTCTGACCCCCGATGTGTATGTCGCGAGAACCGCATCCGACCGCAAAGCCGGAGTGGATCCTCAATTGACCATGGCGGAGCAAGTTTTGACTGATATGATCATGGGTCTCCCTCTTCCGACCTCGGTTCCTACGCCGACACCGATCCCGACACTCACTCCATAATCACAAGGAGGCTTCCCATGTTCTTTTTCGACCCGACCTATTTATGTTTCATGGCACCCGGGCTGCTGCTCGTGATGCTCAGCTCCTGGTACGTGAGATCCACTTATGGCAAATGGGGACAAATTCGGGTCCGCAGCGGTCTGACCGGCGCCCAGGCGGCTCAGCGTCTGATCGTCAGCGGGCAACTCTCCGGGGTGCAAGTCGATACCATCGGCGGAGATCTGACCGACAACTATGACCCGCGCGATAAGGTTCTGCACCTTTCGCAGAATGTTGCCAATGTTCCGTCCGTCGCCTCGGTGGCGGTCGCGGCGCATGAACTGGGTCATGCCATGCAGGATTCTGAAAATTATTTTCCACTGCG
>WNFI01181637.1_pt2 | contig 11991 bp, 10 predicted proteins | sample 5400471 | NCBI WGS metagenome assembly WNFI01 (sample SAMN13153348, study PRJNA577476) | soil metagenome | isolation source: 100 cm saprolite on Douglas fir-dominated hillslope | place: USA:California | collected 2013-09-17 | reverse complement strand
GAAGGCTTCGTCGTTCAGCCACTTCTCGGTGCCGGGCGTGCGGATGAAGGTTGGCGCGACCGCATTGACGGTGATGTTGTGCGCGGCCCACTCGAGAGCGAAGCATTTGGTGAGGTGCGCGATGGCGGCCTTGGTCATGCAATAGACCGATTCCGTGGGCAGAGCGATTAGACCCGCCTGCGAGCCCATATTGACGATCCGGCCGTAGCGCCGCCCGATCATGACGCGCGCAGCCGCTTGGCTCGCAAAAAAAGTTCCCTTGAGGTTTATGGAGACTGTGAAGTCGAAGTCTTTTTCGCTCACGTCGACGGCGGCATTGGGCGGTCCGATACCGACGTTGTTGACTAGAACGTCGAGGCGCCCCTTCCAGGCCGACGCTTGCTCGACCGCACGGCGAATCTGATCGAGGTTCGCCATGTCCATTTGCAGAATCAGCGCCCGGCGCCCGAGTGTCTCGATTTGAGACGGCAGGTCGCCGGCGCTTGCCTTGTCGTGAAGCCCGAGGGCCACGTCTGCCCCCGCGTGGGCGAGGGCCAGGGCGCAGGCGCGGCCGATTCCGCGTGCCGCGCCGGTAACAAGCGCGACCTGACCCTCTAGGCCGAAGTTGGGCAACCGATCGGTCATCTGTGGCGTAGACCCGAAGGTAGTCGATGATCATCTCCTGAGGAAATAGCGTTGTTGAGTTCGGGTTTCCCGGAAGTCCGCCGCCCACGGCGACGTTCAGAATAATGAAGTAAGCTTCCTGCGTAAGAAATGAGCGCCTCGAGGGTCGGAACGCGCCCATCAAAGCGTTGGGCTGCACCCCCGGTCTGCACCGATCCCGGGGTTCAAGCGACGTGATCGAGCGCACACGCGTCTTGATCGAGCGGTCAAGCGACGTCATCGAGCGCACACGCGTCTTGATCGAGTGCACAACGGACGTGATCGAGCGATGAAGCGCGAAGATCGGCTCCTCGAACGCGCGGATCGACGCCTCACCGCACGTTGTGGGGCGTATTCACTCGTTTGAGGCGTCGATCACGAGCGTTGAGGAGCGGGATCGCTTGTTTGAGGCGTCGATCACGAGCGTTGAGGAGCGGGATCGCTTGTTTGAGGCGTCGATCAAGAAGCTCGACAAGCGGGATTACTCCTTCACGAAACAGCGCGCGCCCCGCAATAGGCCCTCCGCAGCGGGATACCCGACGCAAAGCCCAGTCGTTTGCGCGCTGAGTCCGCGGCGAAGGACACGGTCGCTGGCGCCAGGCCAAGTTTCATCGCGATAACCTTCTGCGCGAAGCCCTCCGCCATCAGCTCGAGGATTTCTCGCTCACGATCGCGCAGGACCTGCCAATCGATAGGCGCGCTGCAAGGGCGCCGGATCGCGACGTGTCCGGTGCCCCCGGTGTCGGCCGCTGCAAGAGTCTGGCAATGCCCCGAAGCCATGGCGCACCAGATGCGCCGCATCTCGGACGGGTCGATCGCGGGGCCTTCGTCGAGCAGCAGCGAGTCCAACGGCAAGCCGGGGGGCGCCTGAATCCGCAGGCGCGGCGGCGACCAAGGGACCAGCTCAGGCACCGTCGCGAGCTCCGCGCGCGCGCCGATGCGCAGCTTCGACAGCACGCTCGCCATCTGCAGCGCCACCGTGCGTGTGGAGGTCCGGCGGACCGAAGCTATCGAGGCGTTGGAGTGGCCGGTGCTGGCCCACCGCGCGACCGCAAGCTCCGCGCGCGTGAGCTCTGTTAATCGGCCCAGGGCGAAGCTCACAAGGACCACCCCCTCGTCGCTCTCCGATGCGCACATGCGCAGGTCGGCGGGCCAGGCGCGTGGGGTTGGGGGACTGACCCAGGCCAGAGCCGGCACTGGGGTGCGCGCCCATTCGGAATAGAGATTGGGCATCACTTGCATTGAAGTCGCCTCCGAGCAGGGTGCGTCGCAAGGTACGGGCCAACACTCCCGTGGTTCGACGGTCCCCTAAAACCCCGTTAGAACCTCTTGTGAACGCGGGGCATCGAGGCGTGCGGTTCGCACGCGCGCACCGCCCCCACCGCGTCGGTGACGACGAGTCGTCGTCTCGCGCGACGAACCGTTGGCGTGCTGAACTCACGACGACGAACCTTCGTCATTCGAGCGACGGATCGTCGTCGCTCCGGCCCGATTGGGCAGTGCGCCAACTCTCGATTGAAAGCGTTTTTCCGGCTGGCCGTGACTTTCCGTGCGTTGGCCCGTGCCTTGCTCAAGCCCCTGTCGTGGCCAGCGAAGGCCCAGGAGGACTGAGATCATGAAGGCGACATGGGCAGCGGCGGCGGTGGTGGTGGTGGGGATGGTGGCAGGGACGGGCTGCGCAAGGGCGCCCGGCACCGCGGTGCGAGGGCCGGTGGATCTCTCAACGGCAGCAGGCGAGCCTTCCGCAATTCGAGTTGGAGAGTCGCACGTCGTCAATGGCCACCCGAACTTGCGCGCTATGAGACGCGCAGAAGCCCAAGGGCGCGATGTCGAGCGCGTCGTCTTGAGCGACGGCGGCTACCTGCTCTGCTGGACGGCCGGCACCCCCGAGCAGGGCCGCAGCGCTCTAGCCCAGTCGTTCAATGCCGACGGCTCTTCGCGCGGCGCTCCGGTGGTCATCTCGCGACCCGAAGTCGACGTCATGGGCACCCCGCACGCAACGCACACAACGCTCAAGAACGGCGAGCAAATCGTTGCCACCTTCGCCGCCGCATACGAGAGCTCAATCGCTCTGGTCGAAGTACCGCTCGAAGTCTCTGCCTCTGGACCGAAGAGCAGCGATATTATCGCCGCCAATAGGTAAGCTCGACCCCCCACCAGAGTTTGCGGGCTAGAGTAGAGCGAGAAGGGCGAGAAGAGCGAAATGACTATGACGAATCGCTTGATGAGGGAAATGACATTGGTAGATTGCACGCTTGGGAGTACCCGGTTGTATGTCGCCTTCCGAGGTACCCGAGGGTAAGAACTCGGGCAACGTAGATGGATCGGAGCAGGCCGCGAAGGCCTCGCGAGCGCCTTCCATCGTGCCCGAGGGCGTGAAGGAGCGCGTCGGCACCGTTCTTCGCGGCAAATATCATCTTGATGCCGTTCTGGGCGTTGGCGGGATGGCCGTCGTCTACAAGGCGACGCACCGCAATCGCGCCGAGTACGCGATCAAGATGTTGCGCCCGGAGTATTCGTCCAATGACGATGTCCGCTCTCGCTTTCTGAGAGAAGGGTACGCGGCCAACTCGGTCAAGCATCCGGGGGCCGTTTCGGTCGTTGACGACGACGTGTCCGAAGACGGAGCGGCTTTTCTCGTTCTGGAGCTTCTCCAGGGCGCTGCTTGCGACGAGATGTGCGCTCGCTCGGGACGGTTGCACATCGAAGCCGCGTGCGGCATCGCGTTACAGCTTCTCGACGTGCTTGAGGCCGCGCACGGCCACGGAATCATCCACCGCGACATCAAGCCTTCCAATTTGTTCGTCCTTCGCGACGGCACCGTAAAGGTTCTCGACTTCGGCATCGCGCGCGTGCGCGAGACGATGTCAACCGCAGCCCCGACAACCGAGACGGGCGCATTTCTGGGAACGCCCGCCTACATGGCCCCGGAGCAAGTGGTTGGCGGAGGAAAGGACATGGGGGCAGCGGCCGACATTTGGGCGGCCGGGGCCACAGTCTTCACGCTCCTCGGAGGGGTGACCGTCCACGAAGGCGACAATGCTCGTCAGCTTCTTATCAAAGTGGCGACGTCGCCCGCGCGTTCTCTCGCTTCTGTCGCGCCGCAAGTGCCCCGTCCGATTGTCGAGGTCGTCGATCGCGCGCTGGCGTTCGACCGCGCCGATCGTTGGGCGTCGGCGGCTGCCATGCGAGATGCCCTTGAAACAGCGTGGCGCGGGTGTTTCGGCAGTCCGCCCAGTCGGGCGGTTCTTGCAGGCTTAGCCGGCGGAAACATAGCGTCCTCGGTGCGTCCGGATGACAATGCGAAACAAGCTTCCGCGGCGGCAACCGCCGCTTCGCGTCCCGCGAAATTGGCCTTGGGCGAGCGCGTGTCGAACACGGCCGGCCTCTCCGCGGTGTCGGTGACGTTGGCATCATCGCCTCCGCTCGAAGCCGCGGCTCTCGAGGCGAGCGCTCGCGCCGAAACCGCTCCTCCGGCAAGAGAGGCGAAGGTACGCGAACGCGGTTCTCTCAGGTGGCCCTTGTGGCTGTCGTGGGGCGTGGCCGCGCTCCTTGCGGCGGGCTGGTTCGCGCAAAGCTCCCCACGGCCGAAGCCGGCAGCGTCGATCGAGGCGACTCGCTTGCCGACGCCCTCGGAAGAGGTCTCGCCGTATGTGGAGATGGAGCCGATGGCGAAATCCGAAGCGCCCGGAAGGCCACGAATCGGCGGGGTTCCACGCTCGTGCGCAGACGCGCAGGCGGCAGGTTTGCGTGTCGACTCTCCCGTGAAAATCGACCCCGATGGCCCTGGCCCCCTGCGTGCCTTCGAAGTCTTCTGCGCCGGCATGGCGATTCGTGCGGCGGGAGATGCGCCGCGTGAATACCTCACGCTCGCGCACAGCGAAGCCAGCGGCGAGCCCGAGGCCAATGAGACCAAATACGTCTATGGCGCCGGGGAGTGCGACTGCCCCGACCTGGTGCGCCGCTTCGCCCGCGTGCGCATCGACCCCGTGAGCATGACGATCGATCCCACGGACGGTACGTTTGCGACCTACAATCGGCCGCTCTCATGCGAAGGGCAGCACAAGATCCATTGCGGTGAGCAGATTGCGCTCGCCTGGGGCGCCCCGGGGAGCTGCCGTGGCCCCGGCGACACGAGTGGACGCGCTTCGATCGACCTCCGGGGTACCTCGTTCGCTGTGGCGCCGAGCGTTCGCTTCATCGTGACCGTGCGCACACTGGTAGCTGCCCTTTGCCTTGCCGCTTGTTCGGGGTGCGACGAGCCGGAGGCTCTGCCCTCCGCGGCCACCGACAGCGTAACCCTTCCTGTCCGTGACCAGCCGCTGCAGCCTCTGCCTGCTGCACCGAAGGTCGACCCGCGGCGCGCGGCCTTGGGCGCGAAGCTCTTCAGCGATCCGAAGCTCTCTTCGGACGGCACGGTGTCGTGTGCGACGTGCCACCCACTGGATCGCGCCGGGGCCGACGGCCTTTCGCACTCTCGCGGAGCCAAGGGCAAGGAGACTGCCCTCAACACGCCGACGGTCTACAACGTGTCCTTCAACTTTCGGTTCAACTGGAATGGCGCTTTTGCGAGTCTCGAAGACGAGTTCGACGCGCCCGTCGTGAAGACCATGGACACGGCCTGGGAAAAGATCGACGACAAGCTGCGCAGCGATCCCGCCGCGAGCGCGGCTTTTGCGGGGGCTTATCCGGACGGCGTGACCACGGCGAACGTCAAGGACGCGCTCGCACGCTACATCGACACACTGATTACGCCCAACTCGCGGTTTGATCAGTATTTGCGCGGTGACCCTGACGCGCTCAGCGCGGAGGAACGGCAGGGCTTCGAACTGTTCAAGCAACTCGGGTGCTCGAGTTGCCACCAGGGGGCCAACGTGGGTGGCAATCTGTTTCAGCGCTTCGGGGTCATGCGCGACTACTTCCGAGAGCGCTCCGAACGCGGCGGTCCAGCGCCCAGCACGGCCGAGATGGGTCGGTTCAACACGACCAATAACCCCAACGACCGCCACGTCTTTCGCGTGCCCAGCCTTCGCAATGTAGCCCTGACCGCGCCGTACTTTCATGACGGATCGGCACAAACGCTCGAGCAGGCGGTCATGACGATGGGGCGAGTGCAGCTCGGACGCAGTCTGACGCTTCCGCAGGTTTCGTGCATCGTTGCGTTCCTCAAGAGCCTGACCGGCCAGGCGAGCGGAGGCTCGTAATGCGAGTTGCTTGGCTCGCAATCCTGGCCTTGGTCTCGATACGAGTGTGCTCGAGGCGCGCGCGGGCATCCAACTGAACTTCGACTCGATCAACCGCGCGGTTCTGTCGCTTCGGGCTGCGCCGCGCGCAGCGTCCCTCGTTCGCAGTCGCGGCGCGACGTACGCGCGGGCCGCCGAGAGCGTTGATCACCTGGCCGAAGACATGCGCAAGGAGGAAGTGTCGCTCGAGACGCTAAAGACGGACATCGCTCTCTTGCGCCTGTCGTCCCGGTACTTTCCTACGGCGGCCGAGGCGCTCGCTCATCGCGACGAGGCGACCACGGACCGATTGCGATCGCTTCGGGCGGAGATGATTCGGGCCACTCAGGAGTTGACGAAGGAAGACGCGTGGCGCATCGCTGCCAGGCTCGCCACAATCGCGGCATCGCGCGCTGAGCTGGAGACCCGAACGGAAAAGGTGACCGCCCTCCGTGGCTCGGTCGAACGCTACGAAGAATCGCCCACAGGGGAGGGCGCCCTGCGCCTCGAGGCCGACATCAACGCACTGGCCGCGGCACGCCAGGGTTTCGACGAAGGGGCGCGGGGCGACCTCGATTCGCTCCTCGGGCACGCGCGGTCGATCCTCGACCGGCGCGAGCGCGTAGATAAGCTTGTCCGAGGCGTCGTACGCTCCCCCGTTCGACAGGAAGCGCAAGCGGCCCGCAGCGCCTACGAGAACGCCTCGAGGCACGAGCTCAGCGTCGAGCTTGCCTTGCGAATCCTCACGGGGGCCCTGGGCGCCGCGGCTGTGGCGCTTCTCGGCGCCGCGGTCTGGCTTCACCTCCGCCAGAGTCTCGGCGTTACCGGCCGCGAACCCGGGGCGAACTAATCCCGCCGCGGCGATCGTACGCCCAACGCCTCGAGGCGGCTCGACAGGGTCGTTCGGGCGATCCCAAGGTCGCGCGCCGCGTGTGCCACGACTCCGCCGGCTTTCTTGAGGGCGTCGCGCAGCACACCTTGCTCTCGCTCGTCGAGCTTGGCCCTTTCGCCCTGAAGCCGCTGCCACGCAGCTCCCAATTCGTCTTGGGGCTCGACGGGAGCCGCCTCAAGAGGGCGGTTGTCGAGATCGCGAGTCTCGAAGTGCTCGGGGGTCAGTACCGTGCTTTCGGGATCGCGCGATACGGCGCGGTCTCGGGCGCGCTCGACGGCCCGTTCGAGCTGGCGCACGTTGCCGAACCACTCGAGCGACGGCGAGACCATCAGCCGCCTGAGAGGCACCGAAAGCGCCCACGCCCGGGCGGGGTCGACGCGCCTAAGGGTACTCTCGGCCATCGCGATGATGTCTTCGCGCCGGTCGCGCAGCGGGGGAAGGTCGATTGTTACCGCCGCAAGGCGATAGTAAAGGTCCTGGCGCAGACGTCCTTCGCGAACTGCGGCGCGAAGGTCGCCGTTGGTCGCGGCGATGATTCGTACCTGCGCCCGTTTGGGCTCGGCGCGGTCGTAGCCCAAAGGCCGATAGGTTCCGAACTGCGTGAAGTCCAGCAGCAGCTGCTGCGCGTTGGGCCGGAGGTTCAGGAGCTCGTCCAGGATAAGCGTTCCCCCGTGCGCGAACTCCACGAGCCCGACTCGTTTGGAAGCGGCTCCCGAATAGGCTCCCCTCTCGTGACCGAAGAGTTCGGAGGTGACGGTGTTCAGGTCGTCGCTCGATCCCAGCACGGCGCGCACGATCGGTCGCTTTTCGCTCGCTTCGGCGATGGCTTGCGCAAGGAGCGTCTTGCCGGTCCCCGATTCCCCCAGGATGAGAATGGGTGCCGCGCTGTGGATGGCGGACTCGATCTCGCGGCGGGTGGCTTGCATGCTCGGAGGGGCGAGAAGGTCTGCGAGTGGGGTCGTCGGGCGGACATCGACGCAGTGCGCGCGTGCCTCGCGAAGCAAGCCTCGGTCCTCCTGAGCCCGGCCGCTCTGCTCGAGGACCGCTCCGATCAACGTCGTTGCGGCCATGAAGAACTCAACGTGCCGGTCTTCGACGAACTTTCTTCGATCGCGAAAATCCAGATAGAGCACGCCGCGGAAGCGACTGGGCCCGGGACCAATGTGCAGAGGCGCCGCGAGCGCGGCGACGATACCGAGCACGGCGACGCTTGCCGACGGGTCGGCGTCGCGCAGCGGGTCGTAGACGACGCAGCTCCCGTCCTTGAGCGCCTGCGCGATGATCGTCTTGCTAATCTCGGCTCGTTCTTCGGGCGATAGTGACCGCTTATGCCCACGCGCATTGACCACATGGGTGCTGCCGTCGGCGGCCACGAGCAAGACCAGGCCGCGGTCGGCTCCGACCACGTCCACCACAATGTCGAGTGAGTCGTCGATGACTGCGTCGCTCTCGAGGACCCCGAACAAGCGCTCGACGAGCTGCCGCATGGCACGCCACATCGTCTCGTGATCGACGGTTTGACGTGTCGCTAGCGCGGCGCTGCTCGACATCAGCGCGTAGCGTACCCTCGCCCGGGGACGCCAGCCCCAAAATCGAATGTGAACGGGCTACGGGCCGCTTAGCCGCCGCCGCCGCCCTTTCGCAACTCCGTGAGCACGAGCTTGGCCACGGCTTTGAGCGTGTCGAACACGCCGACCCCTGTTCGCGCCACCGCGTCGAAGTCCGGAACGCTGCTCTTGTTGAGCATCTGGCGAAGCTCGTCGCTCGCCGCGACGTTCGGTAGGTCGCGCTTGTTGTATTGGATGACGAACGGAAGCTTTTCGAGCGCGTATCCCTGTTCGGCCAGGTTGGTCTTCAAGTTCTCCAGCGACTCTTCGTTCGCCTCCATTCGCTCGATCTGCGAGTCGGCGACGAAGATGACTCCGTCCACCCCCTTGAGAACTTGTGCTCGGGGTTGGTTCGTTCGTAGATGTACTGCAGGTTCGTCGTCTTCCCGCACAGGCCCGGCCCGTAGTACACGAGCTTGCAGTTGATCTCGCGGGCCATGTAGTTGATGAAGCTCATCAGCAGCCTGCCCTCGCGCAGAGCACCCACAACACCGGGGGACCGTCAGTCGTCACGAGCGGCCCTCAGTCGTTGAAGAGGTTGTCGATGTCTTCGTCCGTGATCTCGGCGAACGGCGAATCCGCCCCGGGTTCGTGCACCTTCTTCAGGAGCGACTCAAAGACGTGGTTAAGCTCCTCGCTCGCTTTCTTCACGCGCAGGCGGACAAGACCGAGGGAGGACTTGGCGTCGAAAATCACGACGAGAATGACTCGGTTGCCAACCAACTGGATGTGGATGTTGGCCTTTTCGCCTTCATGAAACTGCGTCGCAAATTCCTGCTCCTTGAGCAGCTTTGCCATCCCGCCGGTTGCGGCGATGTTTCCCGCCGTTAGCGAGGCGAGGCTTGTTGTGTCGACGTTGTCGATATCGCCGGATGCCGCGATGAGCTGACCATTCTTGTCGACGATGAAGACGACCTTGGCGTTCGCATCGCGAACCAGGCGGTCGACGACCATCTGGATCTGATTGAACTCCTCCTCGTACATCACCATCTGCGGGTTGACCATTCAGGGCCTCGGCGTGTGGCAGGGATGCACAGCCGTTGTACCTGCGCAGCGGATTTCCGTAAAGGAGCATCCTTCTGCCTGGGTCCTGAGCCGACTCCCAGGTTTGTCGCCTGGGTCCTGAACCCAGGCGAGGCCCGGTCACTCGATTCGTATCTGAAAGCCGGCACCGGCTCCGAAATCGCGGCTTTCGATGTTTACGCCTGGGAATGGGGCCAAGCCAGAGTCGAGGGGTCGCCTGAATCCACACGTCGACCGGTATCGCGAGGTCGGTGACGACGGCGGGACGGGAAAAGACAATCGGCACGTAAAGGCCCACATCGAGCCGCACGCGGTCGCCGAGGTGAAAGGCGAGGGGAAGGCCAAAGAGGACTCCGGCGGAGGTTCCCTGCTCGAAAGGCAGCACGATGCGCCCTTCGAGCCCGAGCTCGACGATCGGTTCGCGCACGATGGCACCGAGCACGCGCACCTCTGGATTCGCGAAGGGATCGGCGCCCGTGGCGAATGTTTGCCGGTCGAAGAGGCGGCCATAGGAGTCGCCCTGCGTGGAGCGCGCGGCTGCGTCTCCGAACCGAAGGCCCGTCCGCACGCCGAGCTCGACGCGGCTCGTGAGTCCTACGGCCATTTCCGCGTTCATGCCCACGCCGGAGAGATCCGGAAAAGGGGGCGGAGCGGGCTGTACGTGGCTGACACCCAACCCGAAGTCGAACGCCCAGTCGCTTGCCGGCAGCGTCAAATGGCGATCGACCCACGGGGGCGCTGCGGCCGCTCGAGAAGCCGCCAGGATCGCCAACGGAGCGACGAGAGCCGGCGGTATCCATCGCATGCGCAGCATCATTCGGGCGGGTCGCCTTTCGTGGGCTTGAACCCCACGGTCACCTCGAGTCCGTCATCCGGATTAATCCCCCGAGAGGCCGGGATCGCGTCGAATTCCGGGTCGGCGCGCAGCGCGTCGAGAATCACGCGAGCCAGGCGCGGCCTGATGCTTTCGTGCCACCGGCGCAGCCAGGCGTACCCATCGTCGTCGCCTTCGTAGGCAGGGTCGAACTCCGCGGAGAGTTCGATGCGTACGACGAACCGCCCTTCCTCCCGGTGCGCCGCCATGAGCTATCCATCCTATAAGGGAGGGACCGCGTGGCAGCAATCGGAGTCATCCGTGCGGGCGCCCGAAGCGCCCAAGAGATGTCGGCCCACTCTCGGGCCGCGCTCGACCGCCCTCTGCCGATGATCGCCGAGCTGTGGGTGGCGGTCGCGTGCGACGAGGCAAGCGTGCTGGGCGCGTTCGAGCGCGGTCCCATGTCACGGCCTCGCGCGGACTCGCTCGCAACCCGAAGGGGATCGGGGGGTCCCACCGTGATGGTGGGGAGTGGCACGATCCACGTCGTTCTTTCGCTATCGCAGCCTGGGGCCCTCGTCCTTTGCGACCACGCTCGCATCGTGAACCGCTACGTGCGGCCGGTGCTACGCGCGCTCACTCGAAATGGAATGCTCGCTCATTTCTTTGGCCGCGACTGGGTCAGCGTCGCAAAACAGCCGGTCGCCTGGGTTGGCTTCGGGCACGACGCGACGACTCGCCGCGCCGTGTTCGAAGCCTTCGTCGGCGTGCGCTCGCCGATAGCGACTGCGCCTCGCCCCTCCTTTCTCGGCAAGCAGCCCGGGACGCTCGAGTCGATTGCAGGGCGTAACTTGGAAGCAACGCGAATCGCCAATGGGATCATCGACGCCTACCTCGAGGCGTACGACGTAAACGCCGTCGATGTGGCGCCTGCGGACGAGCCGCACAGCGAGCCGGACTGGCGCTTGGATCCTCCGTGGGCTGCAACCGTCGAAGAGGCCATCGGCTTGATAGGTGCCGGCCCGGACAGGTTCGGCGTCCTGCGCGTGGGGGGAGACATCTTGGTCTCGCGTGATGCACTTGCTCGCCTCGAGGCGCGGATCGTCGATGCGCCCGACGAACAGTTGGACCGCATTGTCGACGAAACACTCGCCGCCCCGGGAGTCGCACTCGACGGCGTTCGCTCCCTAAAGAGCATACGCGACGTTATCCAACGTGCCCGCGAGCAGCGCTAGGCCCCAGTAACTCATCGGCTGCTGGTCGCCGTGCGTTCCCAGATGCGGGCTTCTTTGAAGATGCGCACGAGCTCACCGTCGAGGTGACCGTCGCGCACGCTGTAGTCGAGGATGTCGATTGCGCGTTCGATTGGCACCGCCTTCTTGTACGGGCGGTCGCTGGCCGTCAGCGCATCGTAGATATCGGCAATGCTCATGATCTTCGATTGAACGGGAATCTCTTCGGCGTGCAAACGATTCGGATAGCCGGTCCCGTTCAACCGTTCGTGGTGAGCACCTGCAATGAGCGGGACGCGCCGCAGCGATTTCCCCCAAGGGATCTGCGAGAGAAACCGGAACGTGTGCGAGACGTGGGAACGGATCTCGTCGAACTCTTCGGCCGTGAGAGAGCCTCGGTTCACCTTGAGACTGGTGACCTCGCCGTTTTCCAAGAGCATGCGAAGCTCGCCGCTTCGATCGAAAAACGTCTCTTTGGCGATGGCCTCGATGCGCGCGAAATCGCCGCTCGACATGACGGAAGGCTCGTTCGCGGCCCGGACGGCTTCCCACGCCGTAT
>WNFI01184244.1_pt3 | contig 11993 bp, 12 predicted proteins | sample 5400471 | NCBI WGS metagenome assembly WNFI01 (sample SAMN13153348, study PRJNA577476) | soil metagenome | isolation source: 100 cm saprolite on Douglas fir-dominated hillslope | place: USA:California | collected 2013-09-17 | reverse complement strand
CGCCGATCTGGACGCGGGCGTGCCCGCGCGCGGGCTCAACGGCGAGGCCTACCGGGGACATGTGTTCTGGGACGAGCTGTATGTATATCCATTCCTCAGCCTGCGAATGCCGGAGGTGACGCGCTCATTGCTGATGTACCGCTACCGGCGCTTGGCGGAGGCGCGAGCGGCAGCCACGGAAGCCGGCTTTCGGGGCGCGATGTTCCCGTGGCAGAGCGGCAGCGAGGGCACCGAGGAGACCCAGCGCGTGCACCTCAACCCCCTGTCAGGGCGCTGGGAGCCCGACCTCAGCCGCAACCAGCGCCATATCAACGCGGCGATCTTCTACAACCTCTGGCACTACTTCCAGGCCACCGAGGACCTCGGGTTCCTGCGCGACTACGGCGCGGAGATGATGCTCGAGATCGCGCGCTTCTGGGGCTCTATCGCTCACTTCGACACCGCGCGCGGACGCTATGAGATCCACGGGGTGATGGGGCCGGACGAGTTCCACGAGAAATACCCCGACGTGCAGCAGGGCGGGCTTCGCAACAATGCCTACACGAACGTGATGGTGGCCTGGCTGTGCGGACTGGCCTCCGAGGTGCTCTCGCTGCTGCCGGCCAGCCGAGCGGATGCGCTGCGCTCGAGGCTCGAGATCACCGAGCAGGAGCTGGCTCTGTGGCGGGACATGAGCACGCGCATGTTCGTCCCCTTCCATGACGGCGGGATCATCACCCAGTTCGAGGGCTACGAGGAGCTCGAGGAGCTCGACTGGGCCGGGTACCGCGAGCGCTACGGCAACATCCAGCGCCTCGACCGGATCCTGCGCGCCGAGGGCGATGACCCCAATCGCTACAAGATCTCCAAGCAGGCGGATGTCGTGATGCTGTTCTACCTGTTCTCAGAGAGGGCCCTGCGAGGACTGTTCGAGCGCCTGGGGTACGAGTACCGACCTGACACCGCCGCCCGCAACATCGCCTACTACGACCAGCGCACCTCGCACGGCTCCACGCTCAGCTTCGTCACCCACGCGGGGGCTCTCGCGCGGCTGGATCCCGAGAGCTCCTGGGAGCGCTTCATGGTGGCGCTGAGAAGCGATATCGATGACATCCAGGGCGGCACGACGCGGGAGGGCATCCACATGGGCGTGATGGCCGGGACGATCGACCTGATGCAGGGGGCCTATCCGGGCAGCGAGATCCGCGACGGCGTACTTCACTTCGAGCCCGTGCTTCCCGCGGCGATCGAGCGCGCGGCATTCTGGATGCAGTTTCGGCGCACGCCGCTGCGAGTGGTGCTCGACCACGATCGACTGGCGGTCACGGTGCAAAGCGAGGGCGTGGGGGGAGCCGTGCGCGTCGAGGTGGGAGACGAGACCCGGGAGGTGCATCCCGGGGTCACCGAGAGCTTCGAGCTCTCCCCGGCGGTAGCCGCCGCCGGGTCCGAGGGCCGAGGTTGAGAAAGGGGAAGAGCGTGGCGCACTATCACGGAGCGATCTTCGATGTGGACGGCGTGCTTGTCGATTCGCCGCACGAGAAGGCATGGCGTGAATCCCTGCGCGAGCTGATGGAATCGGATTGGAGTGACATCCGGGATCGCACCAGCTGGTCACCGGAGGCGTTCACGCCGCGGGTCTATCAGGAGCAGATGTCGGGCAAGCCCCGCCTCAGCGGGGCACGAGCGGCGTTCGAGTACTTCCACATCCCGGACGATGAGGACGAGCACCGGTTGCTCGAGTACGCCCAGCGAAAGCAGGCGATGGTGGTGGAGCTGATCGAAGCCGGGGACTTCACGGCGTATCCGGACGCGCTGCGGTTCATCATCGCCGTCAAGGACGCTGGGATGCGAGTGGCAGCGGCCTCGTCGTCGAAGAACGCGGGATTGTTCCTTCGCCAGATCCGGCTGGACAGGTTCGCCGAGCAGCAGGGGATCTCCTCGGCGACGATCCGCCCCGGCCTGACGCTGCTCGAATACTTCGACGCCGACGTCTCCGGTCGAGACTTCGCGCACGGAAAGCCCGACCCCGAACTGTTCCTCGCCGCAGCGGAGGAACTCAAAGTCGCGCCGGAGGAGGCGATCGTGATGGAGGATGCCGCCGCCGGCGTGCAGGCCGCGAAGGCCGGCGCGATGGGTGCGATCGGCATCGCTCGCAAGGACGACGCCGAGCTGCTCGCCGCGGCACGCGCGGACATCGTCGTCAAGAGCCTCGACGAGGTGGATCTGGGGGCGCTGGCGGGGGGGCGACTCGCCGTTGCCGCCGCCACCGGCGGCGTTTAGCCGGCCGCCGGGCGAAGCGGATCGCCCCGACGGAGCCATAAGCACGCGCTGTCGGTGGAGCCGATCTCAGTTATTGGCTGACGGCGCGCCGCGACCGAGGCTCGTCTTGTCAGCACTCAGCGAAGAAAGGAACGCGCCATGGCCGATGAGGCCGCTTCCCCCACCAACGTCATCGTCGTCAGCTTCGAGGTCGACGCGAACGCCTACGAGGCAATGACCAAGCTCAAGGAGCTGGACGGCCAGAACCAGCTCGATCTGACCGCCGCGGCGGTCATCGTCCGGCATGAGGACGGCCAGCTCGAGATCAAGGACGAGATCGATGACAACGGGGTCACCGGAACCGCGACGGGCGGGATCCTCGGTCTACTGATTGGTGTGCTGTTCGGGCCGTTTGGCGTGCTGATCGGTGGCGCCACCGGGCTGCTGGTCGGATCGTTGTTCGACATCGATGACGATGACGACACCGAATCCGTGCTTGCCGACATCTCGCGTCAGGCACGGCCGGACCGCACCACGTTGCTGGCCGAGGTCGGCGAGCCGAGCCCGGATGTGGTCGACACCGCCATGTCGGAGCTCGGCGGGGACGTGCTGAGGCGCACGGCCGTCGATGTCGAAGCCGAGATCGCGGCCGCCGATGAGGCGCAGAAGGCCGCGAAGCGACAGGCGCGGAAGGTGCTGCGCGAACAGCGCATGGCCAAGCAGAAGGCCGACATTCACGCCAAGATCGAAGAGCTCAAGGCGAAACTGGGTCGGCACCGGAGCACGACTTCGGCGGGCGCCTGAGCCGGCCTCGACATCGTCGTGCTCGGCACCGACGGATGAGGACCGTGCGATGAACACCATGAACAAGTACACGACTGGCCTGGCACGGATTGGCCTGACGCCAAAGGTGCCTGAGCCCATCAGCCCGGCGCAGATGAAGCACGCCGAGGAACGCGCGACGAACGAGCAGAACAAGATCGCGGACAACATCACCCGGTTCTCCGGGTCGATGACGTTCGTCTACATCCACATCATCTGGTTTGCAAGCTGGATCGGCTTCGGCGTCGAGAAATATCCGTTCGGCCTGCTCACGATGATCGTCTCACTCGAGGCGATCTTCCTGTCGACGTTCGTGATGATCAGCCAGAACCGAGCCGACGCCAAGCGGCAGGTGATCTCCAACGAGCAATGGACGACGGTGCAGGAGGAGGATCAGCAGAACCGTCAACTGCTGGACATCTCCAACCAGATCCTGAAGCTCACGAGGGACGTCCATGCCTACGCGCACGCGTCGGGCCGGCCGAGCGGCATCGCCGCTCCTGCGGGGGCGAACGCGGGGCCGGGGGCGAACGCGGGGCCGGGGGCGTCAGCGGCTGATGCCGGAGGCCCGTCGAGCGCGCCTCGCAAGCCGTCGGGAGGGGATGAGGCCGACCACTAGCGACAGCGTCGTTCGCGGGATACACAGCGCCGCTTATCCGAGGGGGCGCATCGCAGGGCCGAGGAGGGCGGCGACCCTCTCCGGTGATGCGCCTGCGCTGAAGCTGAGGATCCAGTCGGCCAGTTCGGGGTCCGAAGCCTCGAGACGCCAACCGTTGATCTCCAGGAATACGAGCATCGCGATCAGCGCTGTGCGCTTGTTGCCGTCGATGAAGCACCGGCTCTCCGCGATGCCGTGCGCGAGGACGGCGGCTTGGAGCGCGAGGTCAGCGTCCTCGTAGTGGGCATAAGTCTCGGGACGGGCGATCGCGCCCTCAAGGCCGGGACCGTTGCGCAGCTGGTCGGCCGCCTCGGTCGCCGTCGCGCCGATGATCAGCGCATAGAGCTCGAGGACGTCGGCCAGCGTCAGATAGACCGGCTCGAGCTCGCCGGGCTGATCCTCGGCCATCGCGTCCTACCGCTTCGGAGCGTCCGGATCGTGGTTGGCGAGGATCTCGAGTGCCTCGCCGTGCTCGCCCACCAGGCGCTCGCCAACCTCACGGATGCGCTCCCGGACCTTCTCGGTAGACATGACCCGCAGCTCACCGTCCGGCAGCTGTTCCACGAGCACCGAAGCCCCGGGCACATAGCCCTGCGCCTCGAGCTCCCGAGGGAGCGAGATCACGTTGCTGTTGCCGACGCGGCGGACCTTGACGATCTTCATAATGCTCAGTATACACCGGTATAGCCGAGAGCGCCCGCCCGTCGAACCTCGAGCGCCTCGCTTTACGCCGCCACCGCTAGTACACGAACGCTCCCAACGCCACCGCAATGTCCGCGGCCGGCAAAGGCCCGAAGCGGAGCGTCCATCCGCCGTCGAGCTCCTGACGGAATGTATGGGGGACGCGGTCCTGCTCGAGCTGATCGCGGTGCCGCAGCGCACGTTCGTAGCCGGTGCCTCCCTGAAAGGTCGCGTCGAGGCCATACCGACCGTCGTCAATCGGCCAGATCGTCAGCCGGTCCGGGACCGGCCCGGCCTTAGTAGGTAGCAGCGACACACGTCCGCCGTCGCAACGCGCCGATCAGAGCTTGACCGAGACAGAGACATCCAGGTGCGCTCAGCAATGCTTGTCCGCCAATCGTTCCAGCAACCAACAAGCTTCAATCGGGGCGCCCGGATTCGAACCGGGGACCTCACCGACCCGAACGGTGCGCGCTACCAGGCTGCGCCACGCCCCGATGCATCGGGCAGTATCACACACCGGAGCAGGCGCCACGGCGGCCGACCCTTCTCGGCGCAGGCGCGCGCGGGCCTTGTTCTCCTTCTTCTCCTCCTCCGTCCTTCTCGTCCTTCTCGTCCTTCTTCTTCTCCTCCTCCTCCCGTCCTTCCCTCGTCCTCCTTCTCCTCCTTCCCCTCCTCCTCCCCCTCCCTCGCGGCCCGGGCGCTCCGCACACACCTCGCTCCGCAGCGCTCGGAGGCCCGTTATCGTCGCGCCATCGCCGCCCGCGTCTCCGAGATCCTCGCCGAGGCCGACTCCCTGCTCGAGCCGGAGCGATTCGATGACTACTGCGTCAATGGTCTCCAGGTCCCCGGCGCGCAGGAGGCGAGCCTGATCGCGACGGCTGTCTCTGCGAATGCGGAGACCTTCGAACGGGCGGCAGCGGCGCAAGCGCAGCTGCTGGTCGTCCACCATGGCCTCTTCTGGGGCCCCGGCGTGCGCACGATCGACACGACGATGAAGCGTCGCCTGCAGATCCTCTTCGCGGCGGACATCGCGCTGGCGGCCTACCACCTTCCCCTCGACGCCCACCCCGAGCTCGGCAACAACGCATTGCTCGCGAAGGCACTCGGCGCCGAGCAGCTCGAGCCCTTCGGCGATCACCACGGAGCCACGATCGGTGTGCTCGCCACGTTCGCGGCCGATGGCCTGCCGAGCGGAGAGCTGATCAGCCAGATCGCCGAGGTCACAGACCGAGCCCCCCTCGTCCTGGACGGCGGCGAGCCGCTCGTGAAGCGGCTTGCGATCGTCTCCGGCGCAGGCTCGGACTACATCGCGGAGGCCGCGGCGGCGGGTGCCCAGGCGTTGCTCACCGGCGAGCCCTCCGAGCGGGTCACCGCCTCCGCGCGGGAGCTGGGCGTGCACGTGATCGCCGCCGGCCATTACGCCACGGAGACCTTCGGCATCAGAGCCCTCGGCGAGCATCTTGCCGCACGCTTCGCGGTCGAGCACATCTTCCTGGATGTGCCGAACCCGGTCTGAGGCGCCCCGATCACGTTGGCGAAGCAGCCAGTCGCCACTCGCCACCCTCTAACATCAAGACACCATTTTCCGGAGAGTGAGAGGGGAGTAGCGATGGAGGCCGCAACCACGAGCACGGGGGCGAAGACGATTGCCGGCCTCATCCCCCGTTCGGTCGCCGAGTTCGGCGATCGGGCGGCGATTCGCTACAAGCGCGACGGCGACTGGCACGACGTGAGCTACGCGGCCCTCGGCGAGATCGTCCAGGAGATCGGCCTCGGCCTGATCGACGTCGGCATTGAGCGCGGTGAGCGTGTCTGCATCCTCGGCAACACAAGGCCTGAGTGGACCTACGCCGACATGGCGGCGACCTCGGTGGGCGCGGTCGTCGTGCCGATCTACCAGACGAACTCCCCCGAGGAGTGCCTCTGGGTGCTCTCCGACTCGGGAGCTGTGGCGATTGTCGTGGAGGACGAGTCGCAACTGGCGAAGATCGTCGAGATCAAGGACAGGGTCCCGAACCTGCGCACCGTGATCATCATGGACCCCGCCCCCGGTGGCGCCTCGGGCAACGGCTCCGGCCCCTCCGAGGCCCCCCTCGGCGCGATCGCGCTCGATGAGGTCCGCAGCCGCGGCGCCGGCAGGCCCGCCGATGAGCTCGAAGCGCGCCGCGCGGCGGTCAAGCCCGAGGACCCCTTCACCTTCATCTACACCTCCGGCACGACCGGGCCGCCGAAGGGATGCGTGCTGACGCATGGCAACTACAGCGCGATCGTCGAGATGGTCGGGGAGGCCGGGGAGATCCAGGGGGACGAGGTGATCTACCTCTACCTCCCCCTCGCCCACTCCTTCGCCCTGCTGATCCAGCTCGCGGTCTTCGACCTCGGCGGCACGCTCGCCTACTTCGGGGGCGACACGAAGGAGATCATCCCCGAGCTCCAGGAGGTCAAACCGACCTATCTGCCATCCGTGCCGAGGGTCTTCGAGAAGATCTACACGCTCGCCCACGGGGCGGTCCAGGCGATGGAGCCGGAGCAGCGCAAGGAGGCAGAGGACGCGATCGCGCTCGGCGTGAAGGTACGGGACATGATCAATCGCGGCGAAGACGTGCCGGAGCCGATGCAGAAGGCCTTCGATGAAGCGGATGAGCGTTTCTTCGCCAACGTCCGTGCGATCTTCGGCGGGCGCGTTCGTCATGCGACCAGCGGCGCCGCCCCGATCGCCAAGGAGATCCTCGAATTCTTCTGGGCCTGCGGCGTGCCGGTGCTGGAGGGCTATGGCATGACCGAGACGGCCACCGCCGCCACGACCTCGACGGTCGCCGAGCACCGCTTCGGCACGGTCGGCAAGGCCCTTCCGGGCGTCGAGATCAGGATCGCCGAGGACGGCGAGATCCTGATCAAGGGCCCGAACATCTTCGAGGGCTACCACAACCAGGCCTCGACGAGCTTCGGAGCGATCGAGCACGGGTGGCTCCACACGGGCGACCTCGGCTCGCTCGACGAGGACGGCTACCTCTCGATCACCGGCCGTAAGAAGGACATCATCATCACCGCGGGCGGCAAGAACCTGACGCCCGCGAACATCGAGAACGACCTCAAGCAGAGCCGCTGGATCTCCCAGGCGGTGATGCACGGCGACGCCCGGCCCTTCCCCGTCGTGCTGATTACGCTCGACGAGGAAGAGATCCCCGTCTTCGCCCGCGAACATGGCCTGCCCGAGGACGTCGCGACGCTCTCCACCGAGCCCGCCGTGCTCGAGCTGATCCAGGGCGAGATCGACCGCGCCAACTCGAAATACGCGCAGGTCGAGCAGGTCAAGAAGTTCGTGATCCTCGACCATGACCTCTCGCAGGCCACCGGCGAGCTGACGCCTACCTTGAAGGTCAAGCGCAATGTGGTCAACGAGAAGTACAAAGAGCTGTTCGACTCCCTCTACGCCGGCTAGCGATGCGCACGGACCCTTCTGAGAACGGCGGCCTGTTCGTCGGCCGGAGGCCGGGCACGGCGCCGATCCACTACCGCGACACGCCCGAGCGCAAGGGCGAGAAACGCCAGCGTGTCGACGGCTCGGTGGCAGGCACGCTGTTCGCGGGGATGGTGTTCGTGTCGATCCTCTGCTGGGGCCCGATCCCCGTGGCGTGCCTGTGGATCGGCTCACAGGTCAACTACCTGACCGGCAGCGTCAGCCTCGGCATCCTCGTCGCCTTCGCTTCGTTGTTCGCGCTGCTGTTCGGGGCGTTGTCGCTGCTGAAGCGCATGGACAATGCCTGGATCCTCGTCCGCCGTGCCGCAGGCTATGACCAGCGCACGGGCGTGATGGGCAAGATCTTCGGCGCCACGGCGGTTCTCTGCGGGGCCGTGTTCGCGTTCTGGTTCCTCGTCATCCACGGCCCGGGCTCGAGCACCTTCTCGGGTAGGCCCGGCGCCTGAGCGGGCGCCCCCGGTGCCCGTGAGGAGCCGGTCCGGCGCGGCTCCGCGCTGCTAGAACGAGCCATATGGGCCTCCTGGACTACTACAAGCAGTTCGAAGCGATGTCCGAGGAGGAGGTCAACGAGACGCTCCGCGAGGAAGCAGCCGAGCGACGCCGTAAAGCGCTCACCCGCGTCGACGTGCTCGACCTGTCGCAGACCACCTGGCCCGAGCTGCCCCATCCCCGGATCGTCAACGCGATCACCTTCGTGGCCCGCAGGGGCCTGCACCAGTACCCCCACCTGCGGGGCACGGAGCTGCGGAACCTCCTCGCCGAGCGCCACGGCGTGGAGCCCGAGCGGCTCGTGCTGGGCAATGGCGCCGCGGAGCTGCTCTCGGCGGCCACCCGGGCGCTGATCTCCCCCGGCCAGCAGCTGCTTACGCGGTGGCCCTCCTACCCTCTGTATCCGCTGATGGCGCGACGGGCCCATGGCCAGGCCGTGCGGATCGAAGGCGGCGTCGACACGCTCCTGGAGGCCGCGCAGAGCGCCGATGTGCGGGCAATCGTCCTCGCAAGCCCCGATGACCCGAGCGGCGAGCTGTTCGCGACGGGTGAGCTCGAGAGGCTGCTGACGGGGCTCCCCGAGGGCGTGGCGGTGCTGCTCGACGAGGCCCTCGTGGACTTCGCCGACGCGCAGCCCGGCGACAGCTCAATCGCGCTGCTCGAGGAGCACCCGCGACTGCTTGTCTTCCGCAGCTTCTCGAAGGCCTGGGGCCTTGCGGGGCTGCGGATCGGCTACGTGATCGGCGGTCCCGGCTCTGGCGAGCTGCTGGCCGAGCTCGAGCCCGACCTCGGCGTCTCCGAGCTCTCCCAGGCGGGCGCCTTCGAGGCGCTCCGCAGCTGCTCTGCGATCGTCGCGAAGCGCGTCGCGGCGATCCACAAAGAGCGACCCCGGGTGACCGCGGCGCTGCGCGAGATGGGCTTCGAGGTCTCAGACAGCCAGGCCAACTTCGTGTGGGCCGCCCATCCGGCGGTGAGCGGCTCCGAGCTCGCCGCCCGCCTCGCCCAAGCCCGAGCCGGCTTGGCGGAGCAGCGCGCCGGTGGTGCCCTCGAGGATCTTCCGCCAGGCGCTGACCTCCCCGGGCTCTTCGTCGAAGTGCGCCACCACCTGGCGGACGCGCTTGGCGGAGATGTCGAGGCCGTGGCGCTCGGCGACAGCCTCGTAGCGCTCATATTCGCCCGCGAGCTGCCGGGTCACCGACTCGAAGCCGTGCCGGGCGATCTCGACGCGGGAGTTGAAGCTCATGATCGATGTCTGGAACATCAGCTCGTCGGTCGCCTCGGGCTCGATCAGGACGATGTCGACGCCCGGATAGCGGGCCTCCCAACCCTTGGCGAGTTCGTGCAGGCGCTGGTGGGCGACGAGCTTGAAGACCTGGTAGCCGATCTGGGCGAAGCCCATGTCCGAGACGCGCCGCGGGCGCTTTCCGCGCAGCGTCGAGACGGTGCTCGCGAAATCGTTGACGTAGGGCACGATCGGGTTGATCACGATCACGAGCTTCGCGCCGGCCTCGATGGCGAGGTCGAGATTGGTCGTCGAGACGATGCCGCCGTCGATCAGCTCCCGATCCCCGACTTCGACCGGCGAGTAGACCATCGGCAGCGCCCCCGAGGCCCTCACGGCCGTCGAGATCGGTACGTCGTCCATGCCCTCGAGGCCGAAGACGATCCTCTCGCAGGTGTCGAGGTCCGTGGCCGTCAGGTACAGCTCGCAGTCGAGCTTCCGGAAGTCGTTGCTGCGTCCCGGTTCGGCGAGGACCTCGTCCAGGTACTTCTCGATGCCCGCGCCCGTATAGAGGCCGGAGGGGAGCACGTCGGCTAGCCCCAGCGCCAGGTCCATCGCGGAGACGCCCCCGCGGCTGGTGGCGATCTGCTTCAGAGCCGAGAGCGCTTTCAGCGGCACCGTTGCGCCCTTGCGCGCGAACTCCAGGAGGTTCGGGCGGAGCAGGTCGCTGATGTCGATGTCCTTGAAGGCCGGCGTGCCCTTGCGGGTCACCACCCTCATCATCTCCTCGGGCGTCACACCGTTTGCACAGAGGGCCGCGATGAATGAGCCGGCCGAGGTGCCGACGTAGACGTCGAAGTTGTTGACGGTGCTGTTGACGGCGAGCAGGTCGAGGGCGCGCAGGGCGCCGATCTCGTAGACGCCTCCCGTGAAGCCCCCGCCTCCGAGCACGAGGGCGGTCTTGTCGCGGCGGGGCTGCCGGCGGCGGTCGATCGAGGCGGGGCGTCCGATGCCGCGGGCCGCCACACGACGCCCCCCGGGCTTGCCCTGGCCCGCAGCCGCCTTCAGCTTCGGTTCCAGCTTGACAACCTTGCCCATCACCAACATTCTAAGGGCGAGTGCCCCTGAATCGCGTTGCGACGACCTGGGTTCTGCTCCTCGGGATAGTGATGTGGGTGTTGAGCGCGCCCGCCGTCTCCTCGGGCTCGGCGAGCGGCCTTGCGGGCCTGCAGGCCGATCTCAAGGGCCAGCTCGCCCGGGCGGGACCCCACGACGGCGCCTACGTCTACGACGTGACCGCCAAACAGGCCTTGTTCTCCGAACGGGCCACGATCGCTCGGCCGCCGGCCTCGGTCGAGAAGCTCTATACGGCCACGACGGTGCTCGCGAAGATGGGCCCTACTGCTCGGCTGACGACAAGCGTCTACGGCGTGGGACAGCTGGCGCCCGGAGGGCTCTGGGAAGGCGATCTGTACCTGCGGGGCGGCGGCGATCCGACCTTCGGCAGCGGCGCGTTCATCGCCTCTCACTACGGGGGGCTCGGCGCAAGTGTCCTCTCGCTGGTCGCTCAGATCGTCAAAACGCAGGGGATCCATCACATCACGGGGTCGGTTCAGGGCGATGAGAGCTTCTTCGATGTCAGGCGCGGGGAGCCCTCCAGCTCCTACGGACCGGACCCGTTCCTCGAAGGGACGCTCAGCGGCCTGGCCTACAACCGCGGCGCCAGCGGCGGCAAACGGGGCGGCCACGCTCCGGCCTCCTACGCGGCAAGAGCGCTGTGGAGGGCGCTGAAGGGCGACGGGGTCAGCATCCGCGGCTCGAGCGGCGCGGCCCCCACGCCGCCCGGCGCGGTGCTGCTCGCGCAGGTCTCCTCGCCGACAGTGGCGCAGCTGCTCGGCCTGACGCTGCCGCCGTCGGACAACTTCTTCGCCGAGACGCTCCTCAAGGACCTGGGGGCGCTGTTCGGCGGCACCGGCACGACGCCGGCCGGCGCCGGGGTTGTGCAGAGCACGATCTCCTCGCTGTTCGGCTTTCGCCCCCGTGTGGTCGACGGCTCGGGGCTGTCACGAGCCGACCGCACTTCCCCCTACCAGGTCGTCGCTCTCCTCGCCGCCCTCGCCGGCACTCCCAGCGGACAGGTGCTGCGCCAGTCACTCGCCGTCGCCGGCCACACGGGCACGCTCGAAAAACGCATGCGTCGTACCGGCGCCTCAGGGCGCTGTCAGGGCAAGACGGGCACGCTGATCGGGGCCTCGAACCTCGTCGGCTATTGCCAGGCCGCGGGCGGCCATCTGCTCGCCTTCGCGATCTTCAACGATGGCATCGCCACCGAAGCGGCCCATGTATTCCAGGACCACATGACGATCACGATTGCCGACTCGAGCATCTCGAGCGCGGAA
>WNFI01694319.1_pt1 | contig 11996 bp, 12 predicted proteins | sample 5400471 | NCBI WGS metagenome assembly WNFI01 (sample SAMN13153348, study PRJNA577476) | soil metagenome | isolation source: 100 cm saprolite on Douglas fir-dominated hillslope | place: USA:California | collected 2013-09-17 | reverse complement strand
AAGTTCCACTCGGCTCAATGCGTCGGCCCGCAATGATACCGTGACTAATCCCTGCTCGGCCGCTTGGCGCAGCAACCGTACGATGGTGGGCCGAGAAAAACCCAATTGTTGGGCGATTTGTTCCTGGGTCAGATTCCGATGATGGTAGAGCCAAGTCGCTTTGATCAATATGTCGGATTCATCCAGAAACATGGGTCGGGTGGGGTGACCGACTTTCTTGGCTCGGCTCTTCTTGCTCTTGGGGGGCGCCTTTTTCTCCATTTTGGATAAGTGCAATGCAGATTACTTAAAGCCAGCAGTACATTTATGCGTACGGCTTGACATTTGCGAGTGAGAAGTGGTGGTCGTCGCACTCGCGCTATTTTCGTACAGTACACTAGATCGAGAAATAGTAGTTTTATTTCGGCTATCTTTACAAAAGTTCATCAGACTAAACAAAAGTTCTTGCGCGATCAGGCGAACGGTCTAATCTCTGAAAGGGTTCCCTGGTGCTGGTTTCGGTGATAATAGAACCTAAAACCGGGGGTTGCGGTTTTTGGGGAATGATTCCCCAGAGCTAATTACTTCTCTATCATTATGAAACATCGTTCCCCCAAGATTCCGTTGATCGCCCGATCAACGGCGGTGGTTGCCCTGACGCTGCTCTTTCTAGGTAGTAGCGCCCGAGGCCAAAGCAACTTTGATTGGAAACAAGCGTCCGGCACCAAATTGGTCGTGATGCTCAATAAGCATCCTTACGCTGATGCTATCATTAAGCGACTGCAGGAATTCAAGGACCTAACCGGTATCGATGTCGAAACCTCAGAAACACCCGAGGAGAACTATTTCGACAAACTCACCGCGGCGCTGGCCTCGAAAAACGGCACGCCGGACGTGTTCATGACCGGCACCTATCAGCTGTGGGACTACGCGACCGCCGGCTACATGGAGTCACTCGATTCCTACTTGAAAGATCCGAGCCAAACCAATCCGGAATATGACTATACCGATATCTTTGAGGGGGTCCGGAACGGAGGAAAATGGGACCTCATCCCAGGCCACCCGACCGGCACAGGAAGTCAATGGGCACTGCCGCTTGGTTTCGAAACCAATATTATCGCGTACAACAAAAAGTACTTCGACGAGAAGGGGCTCAAGCCGCCGAAAACGTTTGATGAGCTTTACACGCTCGCCAAACAACTGAAGGGCTGGGCGGGATCCGGTTCATATGGGGTTGCGGTCCGGGGCACGCGAAACTGGGCAACGATTCATCCCGGCTATATGACTACTTTCACTAACGCGGGTGCGAAAGATTTCGAAATCAAAGATGGGAAGCTGGTCTCGGACTTAGCCGACCCCAAGTCGATTGATATCACCAAACGGTGGGCGCAGTTGGTCAAAGATGCCGGTCCGCCCGCGTGGTCGAATTACACCTGGTATCAATGCGGAGCCGATTTCGGCGCCGGCAAGGCTGCGATCCTCTTCGATGCGGATATCCTCGGCTATTTCCAAAATGTGCCGGGTGGCTCAGCCCAGGCCGGCAATATTGCTTATTCGCCGCCTCCGGTAATGAAAGAAGGGGATCCGGTTGGTGCCAACGAATGGATCTGGCAGGTCGCGATCAATAAGTCGTCGAAGAGCAAGAAAGCAGCGTGGCTTTTCGTGCAATACTTTACCGGCAAAGAGCATGGTACCTGGGCCGCGATCAACGCCAGCGTGGTGGATCCGCCCCGCAAATCGGTGTGGGATAACAAGGATTTCCAAGCGGTGATGGCAAAGATGCCGGGCTACCTTGATACATTTAATACCATCATTGCGAACACCAGTGTAAAGTTCACGCCACAGCCATACTTCTCCGAGTCCACGACAGAATGGGCCGCCACATTGCAGAAGATTGTGCTCTCGGGTGCCGATCCAAAATCGGCCATGACAGACCTGGCCAAACGAATTACGGCGAAGACATCTAAGTTGAAGCTGGATCAACCGCAGAAGACGGCATCCACCCAGTAGTCTTTGTTTTTTTTGGGCGCTGGATCTTGTTATTGGGATTCAGCGCTCTTTCACCTTAGAGGTGTACTAATGGAGTAATGAATTTTCTCGGATGAGCACCACCGTTGCCTCCACCCCAAGTCGTGCGACCGGACAGCCACCCCCAGATACCGGCCACTCAACTGAAGCCGCCGCTTACGCGCGGAGGCGCAGGTTTCGCCCTTACTTAGTGCTGGCGCCGACATTGGTTCTGACCGTCGGTATTTTGATTCCGTTTTTTGCGGCGATCTATCTTTCGTTCACCGACTACAGTCTCAACCGTAGCGATTCCTCGCTGATCGGTTTCGATAATTATGTGACCATGTTCCAGAATGCCGATTTCTGGCATTCTCTCTGGATCACCGTCCAGTATGCCTTCTTCTGCACAACGGTCGAAATGCTGCTGGGAGTTGGGGTGGCGCTTTTGCTGAACGACGAGAATTTTCTTTCCAGATTTTTGCGTATCGTACTCATTTTTCCGCTGATGATTGCGCCGGTGATCGGCACGCTCATTTGGAAATTGATGACCAATCCTTCGGTTGGAATTCTTCGACAACCAATGGAGATGTTGGGTTTGGGCGATTTCAAGTGGGGCGCTTCACCCGATACTGCCATGTTTTCGCTCGTGGTGGTAGACGCCTGGGTTTATACCCCTTTCGTCATTATTCTCATTTTAGCCGGCCTCAGGTCGCTACCTCGATCGCCCTATGAGGCGGCACTTATCGACGGCGGTTCACCTTGGTTCGTTTTCAAGAACCTTACTCTTCCGATGTTAACACCGGTGTTACTGATCACCTTGGTGTTTCGGCTCATGTTATCACTTCAGGAGTTCAGCATTATTTTCGCACTGACGGAAGGCGGACCGGGGGATTCCACGATGAGTCTTTCGCTTCAGGCCTACAATCGAGCATTTCCATTCTATGGTTTAGCGGAGGCGATTCCGATGATGTTGTTCCTCTGGGCGTTGGTTTATCTGGTTAGTTTCATCCTGATCGGATTCTGGAGAAAGGCTCAACAACGCGCGGCAGGATTTGCTTAAGAAATGAGATCCGCACTTTTATGATCCAGCGCACGCTTTCACCGCTAGCTGTGATCGGTAAGACGATCCAGACGATCTTGCTTTTGGCTTACGCGCTTTTCGCGCTTTTCCCATTAGTCTGGATGGTGATCATGTCGATCAAGCCGGACAGCCAGATGTTAACTACGACGTTCATCTTCACACCGACGCTGGAGAACTATGCCACGGTACTGCACTCTGATTACACGCGGTTCTTCTTCAACAATCTGATAGTCAGTGTGGCAGCGGTCCTGGTCTCTCTGGTGGTCGGTGTTCCGGCCGCCTATGCTCTCGCTCGGTTCCAATTCAAACTGAAAGAGGATATCGCCTTCACGATCCTCTCTTTCCGCTTCGCGCCAGAGATCCTGGTGATCTTGCCACTCTATCTGATCTACCAACGGCTCGGCCTATACGATACCTATCTCGGTTTGATTTGGGTCTATCAACTGATCACGCTTCCTCTCCTGATCTGGATCTTGCGTGGATTTTTCGAAGACATCTCACCCGACATCGAAGCCGCCGCCCAGCTTGACGGCTACAGTTGGTGGCGCGTGTTTCTTCAGGTTTTGTTACCATTGGTCAAACCGGGATTGGTCGCGGCCGGGTTACTTTGTTTCATCTTTGCCTGGAACGCATTCACCTTTCCCTTGTTGCTGGCGAACAATGTTCAGACTTCGACGGTTATCGCGCTACGTTACCTGGCTTCAGACACGGTCCATTATGGTCAAGTGGCCGCGGCCGCGGCCATATCTGCTCTTCCCGAGGTAATCCTTGCGCTACTGATACAGAAACATCTCGTACGTGGACTTTCGTTCGGGGCAGTCAAAGGCTGAAGAGCTTACTATGGCGAGTATTCAGCTAACTGGATTGACGAAATTCTACGGCAAACGCCGGGGAGTTGAAAACGTTTCGCTCGACATTCCCGATCAAGAGTTCTTGACCGTCTTCGGTCCGGCTGGGGCAGGCAAAACAACAACCCTGAATCTGATCGCAGGAATTGTAACTCCCAATCACGGATCGGTTCGAATTGGAACTAGAGTAGTGGATTCGCTCGAACCCGCAGATCGAAACGTAGCGATGGTCTTTGAGAGCTACGCATTGTATCCGCAGCTTACGGTTTACCAAAACATGGTATTCCCCTTGAAAAGCCCAAAGCATCGTCTTCCGGCGCAGGAGGCCGAACGACGCGTTCGCCATTTTGCGGGTATGCTGAAGATCGATCACTTGCTTAATCGACCGATCCAGGCATTGAGCAACGGGCAAAGGCAAAGGACCGCCTTGGGTCGCGCTCTAGTGCGCCAGCCGGACGTGTTTCTGATGGATGAACCGCTGAGTCACCTGGATGCCAAATTGAGGCATTCGATGCGGGCGGAGCTCAAAGAGATGCGTGATCAGCTCGGGACAACAACCATCTACGTTACCCATGATTATCTGGAGGCGATGAGCCTGGGTGATCGGGTCGCAGTGATCAATCACGGTCAGATTCTGCAGCTTGGCGCTCCCGAAAAAGTTTATTTCCGGCCGGCTACTGTAGAGGTAGCTCGGCTCTTTGGAGATCCCGAGATTAACATCGTCGAAGCGAAAATTCAGAGGAAGAGCCGTGAAGCGGTCCGTTTTCAGATGCTTGGCGAAGAGTGGAGCGCCTCGGTGCCTGAGGATATTGGCTGCATGCTTGACGCTCTATCGAGCGACACGATCCAAATTGGCTTTCGTCCGGCGGACGTCGAGATTGCCGCAAACGGCAAAACGGGCTTCCACGGAGTCGTCTATAGCTTTGAACCCCTTGGGACCAAGTCAGTGCTCACCATCGATTCGGTCGGAGGTCAGCGAGTCCGAGCGCTCGTCGACGGCCACCGAACATTTCAAGTGGATCGACGCGTCAATTTCAATGTCTCGGCGCGAGCGCTGATCTTTTTTGATCGAGATAACGCTCGATATCTAGCCCGTTCGTCTCAGACCGAGGAGGAGTATTCCCATGGCTGAACTCGGGTTGAAAAGAGTGACGAAGATTTATACCCCGGCCCAGCCGCCGGCGGTGGATCAGCTCGATCTCACGATTAATGACGGAGAGTTCGTGGCCTTACTGGGTCCCTCTGGATGCGGCAAATCAACGACGCTTCGGATGGTTGCCGGTCTTGAATCAGTCACGGATGGAGAGATCCGAGTTGGCGGCAAATTGGTCAATCAGGCACATCCAAAGGACCGCGGGGTCGGACTGGCGTTTGAGAATTATGCTCTCTATCCGCCTCTTAAGGTTCGGGAAAATCTGGCGTTTAATCTCAAGGCACACGGCGTGAACGGCAAGGAGATCGCGAAAAGGGTGAAGGAGATCGCCCGAACACTTCGCATCGAAGAGCTGCTCGATCTCAAGCCGGCTGTCCTCAGTAGCGGGCAAAAACAAAGGGTCAACATGGCGCGGGCAATGGTACGCCGGCCAGCTGTCCTCTTGCTCGATGAACCCCTCAGTCATCTGGATGCGCGGCTCAGGGTGGAATTGCGAACCGAAATTAAGCGGTTACACGCCGAGCAGCGATTCACCACTGTTATCGTTACTCACGATCAGTTGGAGGCCATGGCGCTGGCGGATCGAATCGCCGTGATGAACGAAGGCAAGCTCCAGCAATTTGATACGCCGCTGGAAGTCTTCAATCATCCAGCAAACGAGTTCGTTGCCGGCTTCCTCGGCGAACCTCCGATGAATATCTTTCGAGCGGTCGTCGACTCTGGCCAGTTGATCATTCCGGATACGCAATTTTCCCTTCCTCTTAGTACGTCCCTAGAGCATCGCTTGGGGCCGCGCAAGGAAGTGAAACTTGGCATTCGGCCTTGGGGGATTCGGATCAGTGCGACCGAGGCGGAAGGCAGCTTCGTTGGAAAAATCACCGTCGTCGAGAATCTGGGGGATGAGACACGAGTCGGCGTGAGATACGGAGAGATCCTGTTGATGTCGAGTATCCCGGTGACGAAGCGCTATCAACCTGGCCAGCAGGTTTACCTCAGCTTTAACGACGAAGATTTAAATCTCTTTGATGTAAGCGACGGGGCGCGATTATCTGACCGCGAAAACGAGCAAGATTCAGACCGCTGGGAAAATAGAGATGTGGCTCACCTTCGATAAGTGGATTTCCTGAAAAGATGTTGTCGGCGATATTTAGAATGAAATGTTTCTAGAAACAAAAAACTGTAAACGATTATGAACCCCCAAACACTTGAAGTTTCAGTACCCGCCTCTCGCGCGAGTACGGTCAAAGAAGATCTACCTAAGACCATGCGGGCGGTGGTAGCCTACGCGCCCGGTGATTACCGGTTAGAAGAAGTACCGGTGCCGCGCGCCGGCGCCGATGACATTATCGTCAAAGTCGAGGCCTGTGGCATTTGCGCCGGTGATATCAAATCGTATGTCGGCGCCGAATCGTTCTGGGGCGGCAATGGCCAGCCGCCTTACATCAAAGCGCCGATGATTCCTGGCCACGAATTTCTCGGTCATGTGGTTGAGATGGGGGAGAACGTGGCCAAGCGAGGAGACGTGAAAATTGGCGACCGCCTTATCTCGGAACAGATCGTTCCCTGTTGGGAGTGTCGATTTTGTAAGCGCGGCGAATATTGGATGTGTGAGAAGCACGATGTTTACGGATTTCAAAACAATGTAAACGGCGGCTTCGCCGAGTACATGCGGTATCCCAAGGAAGGAATTAACCATCATGTACCGGAGGATCTGCCGATCGAAAAAGCGATATTAGTTGAGCCATTCGCTTGCTCGGCCTGGTGCATTAAACGAGCGCAGATCGGCTGGGACGATTTCGTAGTGCTGGCGGGCGCAGGTACGCTTGGTCTCGGAATGGTAGGGGCCGCGCGACTGCGGAATCCGAAAAAACTGGTAGTGCTGGACGTCAAGCCGGAACGGCTGAAGCTCGCGAAAGAGTTCGGCGCGGATCTGGTCTTTAATCCGCTGGAAGATGATGTGGTCAAAATCGTGAAGGAGATGACCGGCGGGTACGGCTGCGATATTTATATCGAAGCGACCGGCCATCCCAATGCGGTTGTTCAAGGATTGCAGATGATTCGGAAACTTGGCCGGTTCGTGGAGTTCAGTGTCTTCTCGCACGAGGTCACGGTCGATTGGAGTATTATCTCCGATCGCAAGCAGCTAGATGTATTAGGGGTGCATCTTGGCCCCTACTGCTATCCATTCGTGATCGACGCGATCGGCGACGGCCGCTTACCCACTCGCGGTGTGGTAACCCACCAACTCCCCCTCGAAGACTATCAAAAGGGCCTGGAAATGATGAAGAAGGGCGAGAACTCGCTCAAGATTCTTTTGGTACCGTAATCAAATTACGCCGAATCCAGTACGAGCCGGGTCTGCCCTGGCTCGCGCTGGGCGGCTACCGACGTAGGAGTGGAATAAACGTCGAATCAAGCGTTCATGGAAACACCGGTAAAACCAATCGCGATCGGAGCCGACGATGCGGCGTATGACCTCAAGGCGGCAATTGTCGATCATCTAAAGTCACAAGGGATTGCCATCGAGGACTACGGGATCGATGACCGGTCCTCGAAGATAATCTACCCGGATGTGGCTTTGCTGGTAGCCCCGCCAATAAAGTCCCGGGAATCCGTGCAGCGGTCTGCCATGACGCGTATTCCACGGAACGCTCCCGCAAGAGTAATGATTGCCAAATTATGGCATTGGGAGGCCGGGTAATAGCCGCTGAGTCAGCAAAAATGCTCGTCGATATTTGGTTGGCTTCAGAGTTTCAAGGCGGTCGCTCGACTCCAAAAGTCGCACGGATAAAAGAAATCGAAGAACGGTTTAAATAGAGCGGTAAACAGTGATGCAACGAATCATCAATGACCCAAATCTGGTGGTGGAAGAGATGCTACACGGATTTGTGAAGTCTCACCCGGATCTGGTAGCGGCAGTGGCGGAGAATCCGCGGGTGCTGAAATATGTCAGAGCGCCGATCAAGGGTAAAGTCGGAGTGGTAACTGGAGGTGGATCCGGGCACAAGCCCGCTTTCATCGGATACATCGGCAAAAATTTGTGCGACGCCGTTGCGGTCGGTGAGATCTTCAGCTCTCCGTCAGCTCAAGCGTTCCTGGACGCATTCAAAGCCGCGAACGGGGGAGCGGGAGTCGCTTGCTTATACGGGAACTACGCCGGTGACAATATGAATGTAAAAATGGCCAAGCAGTTGGCCGCGGCTGAAGGCATCGAGGTGAAGACCGTGGTCGCTAACGACGATGTCGCATCTGCGCCAAAAGAGGAGGCAGCCAAGCGTCGGGGAGTTGCAGGAGAGGTATTGATGTGGAAAGTCGGCGGCGCAAAAGCGGCGCTGGGCGGTTCGTTAGATGAAGTAATCGCCGTTGCTCAGAGCGCGATCGATAATACTCGAAGCATCGGTGTGGGTTTGACTCCTTGTACGATTCCAGCCGTAGGCAAGCCGAACTTTTTTATCGAGCCAGGCAAAATGGAATTCGGCATTGGTCATCACGGTGAACCTGGTGTGGAGGTGAGTGATCTGAAATCGGCCGACGATATCACCTCACTCGCGATCGATCACATCCTGTCTGATCTGCCATTCCAGTCGGACGATAAAGTAGTGGCTCTCGTCTCCGGACTCGGTGCTACTCCTGTGATGGAGCTCTATATCGCCTTTAATAAAATGTATGACCTACTCGGTAAAGCAGGACTGAAGGTTCATCGCGCCTATGTAGGTAATTATTTCACTTCTCTCGAGATGATGGGAATCACGTTTACAGTGATGAAAATCGACGACGAACTCCGGCCATTGATCGACCTTGAGGCCGATAGCATGGGACTGAAGCAGTTCGCAGCTGGCGCTGCGAACTGAATGACAAATGACAAATGACAGAAAGCAGATGTCCAGTTATCCGAGTTCGGAAGGTAGAAGATTGGTTCTAGCGCTCGTCCAGGTGATCGAGGCGAACAAGACGTACCTGAGCGAGATCGATGGTAAAATTGGTGACGGGGACCATGGTATCAATATGGCCAAGGGGTTTGCACTAGTTAAAACGAAATTGGGTGAGCGGGAAGTCGCCGTAAGTGAAGGACTGGGATTGATCGGCCAGACATTGCTGACCGAGATCGGCGGCTCAATGGGTCCTCTTTACGGCACATTTTTTCTGCAAATGAGCCTCCGGGCCAAGGACAAGCCACAGATCGACGAAAAGACATTCGGCGAAATGCTGCGCGCCGCTCGCACCGGTCTGGAAGAATTGGGCGGAGCCAAGGTTGGTGATAAGACAATCATGGACGTCCTAGTACCGGCGGTGGTGGCCTACGAATCGGCCGCGATTAAAGGTGCTTCGTTCCGGGATGCGCTCGCTCAAATGGCCGATGCGGAGGAAAACGGAAAAGAGTCGACGCGCGACCTGGTCGCTAAAATTGGGCGAGCCAGCCGGCTAGGCGATCGCTCCCGCGGGGTACTGGATGCTGGCGCAACTTCCGGAGCGATGATCTTGCATACGATGGCAACCATCTTGGAAAAAGCAGCTTAATCAGGGAACGATTTTCGAGCAGTTGTTGTGGGGATAAATGATCGGCCCGCAGATCCTGCGGGCCAATTTTTTCGGCGTCGTTTTCGGTCCCTCCGCGACTGATTTTCTCCAAACTCCGACCTTTGCGATCGTGATCGCGATCTCTTATGTTGACGCGCAAGGGCAGCTGCCGGATCGCTACCAAAGACCGCACAAGGCAGGACAGCCTATGCTACCGGGCTTTTCCGTAACCTGTTTGGTCGATCAGTCCGGAACCAAGCCGGTTCCAAAGCGCGGCACGTTGCTTGGTTGAATGAGTCCTCGACTGAACGAACTTGAGTGTGCCTATAATCGGCGGCCTTCCTCTTTCCCAGAAAACTGTCAAAAACGAGGTCACAGCGGATCTGGAAAAGCAAAGTTGCTATGGATTACACCCTGCTTACGGCCTTCTTTGTTATCGCATTATTTAGCGCAATGTTGCTGCTGCTCGAGGTCGGGCGTTGGATAGCTGTCCGGCGAATGGCGGTAGATCCTGAGGGTGCCAAGGCTGGCCTCGGCGCGGTTGTAGGGGTTGTTTTTAGTCTGCTTGGGCTCCTTCTTGCCTTCACCTTTTCCGGAGCCGCGTCTCGATTCGATGCGCGAAAACAATTAGTTGTTCAGGAAGTCAATACCCTCAGCAAAGTCTATTACCTGCTCGATCTGATGCCCGAGCCGGTTCAGACAAAACTCAAGGAGAGTTTGACAAAACTCAAGGAGAGTTTTCGCCACTACCTCGACGCGGAACTGCAAGCAATTAAGGCGCTCCCCGATATCCGTACGGCCAAACGGGCATACTCGCGGTCTTCGTCGATAAAACTCGATATTCAAAACCAGGTAATTGCCGCGTGCAGAAATCCGACCACCCAACCGATCGCCTCGTACGTTCTCCTTCCGGCGATTAACGAATGGATCGCAAATTCGACGAACCGGATCGTAGCAGCCAATACCCACCCGCCTTTTATGATCTACGCTGTCCTGGTCGGGCTTGCGCTGGTTAGTTCGTTGATCGCCGGATACGGGATGGCTGAAGCGAAGGCGCGCAGTTGGTTGCACATTATTGTGTTCGCGGCTGTGATCAGCGTGACGATTTATGTCATTATTGATCTCGAATTTCCGCGCATTGGATTCATTCGAATCAATGCTACCGACCGATTGTTGGTAGAACTTCGAAAAAGAATGGGCTAGCAGCCCGTCTAGAAGGACCCCTATTCCCTCGCTCAAGTTTACTATCTGCCCTGGCCGCTCGATGCGAGGTTCCGACGGGCCACTCCGGCATTTAAGCGCAGAATTTGCTGGATCTCCGCGATAGCGAGAGAGTTATTCATCGCGCCGTGTCCGGTCGAGACGATCAATTCGGAGCTCGCGGTATCGAGATGTGAACTCCAATACGGCACAACGCCATCCGAACTGTTTGGGGTGTCGCCTCTACCTCGATCACCAATAATGGAGTGGTGCGGCGAACGAATCGGTAGCCGGTCGTAGACCATAAATAGCGGCGATTTAGGAGATAGCCCATCGATGCTGGTTGGGATCCTCATCCCTCTGGCATTGGCCAGCCGCGCTATTTGCCTAGGTACGCTGCTGGTGATGATCGCCGGGAATCGAATTAGCCGATCACCGAGAGCGCCGATACCTCCCGAGGCAATCGCGCTTCCGCGATGGGGAGTTGAAATGAAGATGATTCGTTTCACCAGAGGGTTGGCCCGGAAGAGTAACGCGTCTCGCAACAGCGGCTTTGTGTTAACGAGAGGAAGCAACTCGGTTGCACGCGCATGGAAAATTGCAGTCCAATCTGCCGGACCGATGTCCGTTGCCTGAAGCCGGCAAAGAATGCCGCCCATGCTATGTCCGACCAGAACGATCCCGTGTTTCAGACCATACTTTTTCTGAGCTAGTGCTAGATCTTCACGCAATCGCAGTGCGGAATAGAGAATAGGATTTCCGGTCGGATAAAAAAAGACCCAGACCTGGTATCGTCTTCGGATCTCTGGATCCGCTCGAACCGCATTGCTAACATTCAGCCAGGTATAACCGGATGAGAGTAATCCGTGAACGAATACCACGGGGATGCGATTCGGATCGTACGGCTCCAGTAGATAAAGCCCCGATTTGGATTCTGTTTTCTCGCCCCAGATCATGTTGATGATGCCCTAGGGGTTCGAAATAGGAAAATCATGAGTGAAACAGTTGTCGAGACTCGAGGCTGGAGGTTGGTTTGCGGCGTTGCGCGTAATCGGAAACCTCGCTCTCGATTGGGGTAGCTCGAAGATTAAATCGACAGGATGTCCCAATAGGTGACTTGACCCTTCTGGTTTCCCACGTATCGCACGCTACCGTCTTGGGATACCACTGTGATCATGCACTCAGGATGGTCCCGAGCAAGCCGATAGGC
>WNFI01394783.1_pt1 | contig 11996 bp, 14 predicted proteins | sample 5400471 | NCBI WGS metagenome assembly WNFI01 (sample SAMN13153348, study PRJNA577476) | soil metagenome | isolation source: 100 cm saprolite on Douglas fir-dominated hillslope | place: USA:California | collected 2013-09-17 | reverse complement strand
GTGGCCACATGCTCGATCGTCTGCTGGCCCGCGTTTGATGCTTCTTCGGGCGTGACCGTCATCGGGATGTGACCTACTACGCGGATGCCGAGCTTGGCCGCCTCATCGATGAGCGCGAAATACGAATCGCGCTCCATCCTCCGGTGAACCTTGATGAAATCGACGCCGACTTCCTTCAGAGCCCGGGCCACGCCTCGCGTCTGGTCGGGATTTCCGGGAACCAGTTGGTACCGATTGAAGCTCTTGCCGTTGAGGATCGGGCCGACGCGGAGGATCCGCGGGCCGGTGAGCAGACCGGCGCTGATTCGGGTGCGCCAATCATCGATCTCGCTCAGTTTGCTTCCCATGTCGCGGACGCTGGTGACGCCGTTCGCTACGAGGACCGGCAACGCACTGGCAGTCGTCCAACTCAAGTGGACATGCATGTCCCACAGTCCGGGGATGAGGAACTTCCCGCCGCCGTCCACGACGGTCGCGCCGGCCGGCGCCGCCGATCGATCGACACTGACGATGCGTCCGTCCCGAATGGCGACCGTGACGTCAGGCTTCGGCGGCCCGCCGGTGGTATCGATGACGGTCACGTGCGTGACCGCGAGCGACTGCGCCGACACGGACGCCGCAAAGAGAATGAGGAGGATCAGGCATCGCTTCATCAAGGCTTCTGTGGATACGGTTTTCGCTATGGCTCGAGGATTCGGAGCCCGTTGAAACGGCTACGATAGAAACCGCGGTCACGGGTCAGAAGGGCATCAGCCTGAAGAAGCGCATGTGCTCCGACAACCAAGTCGGCCACGACCCTGAGACGAGAAGCGCCGGGCTCGCTTCGAAGATCGCGCCAGAGCTTCCCAGCCCTCACGGCCGCTTCCTCGGAGAGCGGCTCGAATCGGACACCGAGCAAGTTGAGGTCTTCGGCAAACGCCTCATCGGTCTGGAAATGTGCGCGAACCTCAGCCCAGACGATTTCGCACGCGACGAGGGCGCCGGTGTCGTAAGCATTCCTCAGCGCCTCCCTTGATCTTTCGCCATGGACGGAGTCAGCGCCAAGAACATCAAGCAGCACAGACGAATCGACCGCTACCTTCACCGGCGCCTTGCCGCTGCTTTCTTCTTGCCGCGCACCGGGCGCGGACCTCGCATCTGATCGAGAACGTCGTCGACCGGCATCCCGAGATTCAAGCGACCGAAAAGCCGATCCACCGGATGCTCGTCACGAGTTCCCTTCCGTAGAAGGACGGCACCGTCACGAAGCTCGAATTGCACGACCATTCCGGGTTCCAATCCCAGCTTTTCGCGCAGTTCCAAGGGGACCGTGAGCTGCCCCTTGGAAGACATCGTGCTCTTCATCATGAGTAAAGAGTAGCACGTCTTACTATTTCGGTAAGGAAAACGGTCCCGGCGCTATCAATCAGAGCTGTCGTGAGCGCTTGTCTACTCGAACTCACGAATCCACAAGCGTCGTGCGCCGGCCGCGGGATCGAAGATTGAGGGGTACAGCGATTCAGCCATCCAGCGGGAGGCGCCGTGCAGGGTTGATTTCCCCATCAATTGTTCGCCTGGATCCAGTACGAACGAGAGCGACGGAGTGCTGGCCGAACCGGCGTCGTCGACGACCGTCTGATAAACACCCTGATAGGACGATGCGGTCGGAATGGTCATGCGGGTCAGCAGGAGGGGATGGCCGCCGGCATTGCGAGATACGTCGAGCAGATGCGCGCCGGGAATCGAGAGCTCGGGAGAAGCGCCTCCGATGGCATGCCGTCGGGTCGCAAGACGGGATGGTACGTTCTCGATGAAGCGAGCCGCGGTGCCGGCCGACGACTGCCATGCCACGAGTGAATGAACCGGACTCACAGCGATCCGCGGACTCGAGAAGCTCAGACCCTGAGCCGACGAGCCCTCTCCGGTGACGTCGGCGACGTCGATGCGACTCAGGTCAGGCGAGATCCAGGCACTGCGGATCGAAGTCTGCGTCGGGTTGTGATAGGCAGCACACGTGTCTGTCCAGACGGCGATGTACAGCGAGCCGGTCCACGCCAGATCCACGTCGCTTTGATCCAGATCGTCCGATGGAGCAAGGGCCACGCCGGCGTCGAGCACCACTCCCGCGGCCGAAACGCGCGTGGCGAAGAGGTGCGTTCCTGGAAAGCCCGCGCCGCAGGTGGGACCGAATGCCCGCGAGGAGACGACCAGCCACGACGTTCCATCGGAGGCGACGCGGGGCCCCCGGACGTTGATGCCGTCGCCGATCACCAAGTCGGCGCTGTCGAGCACGGTTCCGTCCGTCGCGAAGCGGCGGGCCACGGTCTGACTGTGTCGGTCGATCGTCCGCGTCCAGACCAGCAGATAACTCGTGCCGTTGAAGGCGATGGCCGGATTCGTGTTGTCACCACTCGACGAGATCTGAATGTCCGACGGTTCCCTGGGGCTGAGCGTTGAACCGAGCCGCGCAGCGAAGATCTGCCGTTGCAGCGAGATCCTTTCGTCCCACACGGCGACGACGTCGTCGCCGTCGCCAGCGGCAAGATCTCCGTTCTGCTGATCCGTCTCGCTCTTGGCAACGATGACAGGGGTGCCCGCCTCCAGTGGCGATAGGAAGCTTCCGGCGACGTCGGTCTCGATCGTTGCCCCGATGTACTGGATCGTTCGAACGCTGAAGACCCGAGAGCCGTTCCAGGCGAGGTCGCCTGGATCGCCGCTTCCTAGAAACAAAGGAATCGTGACTGCACCATCGGAGCCGACCGTGATTGCATAGGCGTTGCCGGACACGGTCGCATACGTGATCCAGGTCCGGCCGTTCAGCCGCAGTACCCGGCTGACCGTCGCAGTATCCGGAACGAGCTGGCGCGATGGGCCTGCCGCATTCGTCCCCGGGTCGAGATCCAAGGTCCAGACACCGAAGGAATCGCCCCAGGCGATGACGTCGTGTGCTCCATCCCATCCGACCGAGAGGCCGCGGATCTGGGTGGCAACCGAGCGAATCAGGAACCAGTCGCCGGCGACCCCGCTGCTCGTGATTCTACGGCCGTAGATTTCGTCCGCGTCGGACGTCCGCTTGTTGGACAGAACGAGAAACCCGCCGCCGTCGTTGGTGAGGGCGACGTGGGTCGTTCCGTCGTCCCGCGCGTTTCCGACCGCGATGTCCGAGGCCAAAAGCTCGGCGTTGTCATCGAACAACGTTCCGGTAAACGGACCATGGAACCCTGAAAGAGTGAAGTGGACCGCCCCGTTCCAGGCGGTGAGAGTGCGCGCAACGGCGCTCGACGTGTCCTGCGGCACGGTTACACGGCGCTCGACCCGGCCGAACGAGTCAAGAACGGCGGCGTTCAATCCGCTCTCCGAGATCCAGGAGGCAAAGTACCCGTCGCGCCCGGGCGAGATGCTCACCCCGCGCGCGTTCAGAGCCGTCGGATCGAGCGGCACCGCCACGGAGTCAGGCACAGTGCCATCCGCGTTGACACGCGCGACGCTCACGTTCGCGATCACTCTCGAGTCCGGAGCCGCGGTCGTGGTCCAGGCCGCCAGATAGTCGAAGCCGTTCGAGGACACGGTGGCTCCCGACTGATCGAACGCTGCCGCTCCCGTGCGTGGCGTCGTGGTGAACGGGATCCAACCCGAGGCGGATAGTTGAGCCGCGGAGAAAAGAAGGAGGGTCGTTGTCAGGAAGGATCGTGGTCGCAAGTGTCCGCCCGGTCTGAATGAGATACGCGGCCCGGTGCGGAAGTGTTGGGGGATACTTCTGGCAGCCTCTGGCGTGAAGGTTCTCTCTGTGAATCTCTGTGCGGCCTCTGTGTCCTCTGTGGTTACGGTCTCTTCTGGCGCCGCGGGACTGCCCCGGTCAATGCTCGGCCGCGTGCGAAGCGGCAGCCGCCGGTGAGCTGGCGGCAGGCGCTTCGCCGGCCCAGGCTCTGATGCTGGCCAGGAGTTGTGATTCGGAGTCGGTCGTCTTGTCCTTGGCCCGCGCGTCGTTGTACTCCTTCGCGGTCTCCTCGATGTTGTGTTCGGCTGTCTTCACGATTTCAACCGTGTGAAGGTAGGTCTTTCCTACGATGACAATGGCGAAGAGACCGAGCGCGATCGCCACGATCCAGAGCGCGCGACGCCGCATGAGGAGCGCTACGGAGGCGAGGACGATTCCGACTTCGGCCCCCAGTTGCGCCGTTTCATAGCTCTCTTGTGCGTGAACATGCGCCAGAACCGCGGGGTCAAACGAGGCGGACCAGTCCTTGGCCAGATTGGATTCTTTCAAGTAGCGGTCCACCGTGTTTGCCATCGCCAGCACATCGCCCTTGTTCAGCGTGCTCTGTACGGTTCCGAAGGCCGAGGAGTGAAGCTGCTGGAGCGCAATCACCGCGACGCGATGTTTCACGTCCTGGGCGTGGTACTGCGCGTGGGCATTGGATTGCTCGACGAGAGCCTGTACCAGCTCGGTACGTTCACCGCCGACCTTGGCCGCGCAGAACGCCAGCAGCACGCCCAGGACGGCCATCGTGATGCCGATGTACGTGCCCAACCTCTGCTTTGGATCGCTGCCGTGACCATCATCGTGTCCATGAGCGGCGTGCGTGATGTGCTCGGTGTGCTCGAGAGTGTCCTTCAGCTCCATGGAGCCTCCCCAAGTTCAAGTTTTTTGGAATTGCCGGACCGTGGACCCGTGATCGGTGACGATACCATCAAGGACCAGCTAGGCGCTTGCCGTCCCCTCGGGCGATACTCTCGCAATGAAGAGACTGTTGCTCATGCTGATCCTCGCCGCCACGCCCCTGTTCGCCGACAACTATGTCGATGCCGGAGACGGCATCCGGCTCTGGTACAGCGAAAGCGGGAAGGGCTCTCCGGTGATCGTCGTCCACGGTGGGCCGGGGATGGATCACTTCTCACTGGCGGGAGACCTGACGCCGTTGGAGCAGCACCATCGGGTCATTTACTACGACCAGCGCGGCGGCGGGCGATCGACCCTGCCGGCCGATCCGATGCAGCTCACGATCGATCACCATGTCCGCGATCTGGAAGCGCTACGACTGCACCTCGGGCTCCAGAAGGTCACGCTCGTCGCGCACTCCTTCGGCCCTGCCATCGCTGCTCTCTACGCGATCCGCTATCCGGAGCATGTCGAACGGATGGTCTTTCTCGCGCCCATCCCTCCGCGCAAAGGGAAGTTCTTCGAGGAGTTCGGGGCCTCGCTCTCGAAGCGGCTTACCGACGAACAGCGCAAGCGGGCCGGCGAGCTGCAAGAGGCGTACGGGACGTCGAAGGACGTGACCGCGGTCTGCCGCGAGTATTGGTCAATCATGACGCCGCCGCGCCTTGCCAAGTCTGCACCGCCGAACGTCGTGAAGTCGGACCTCTGCGGCGGGCCACCCGAGGCCATTCGCTTCGGGACGACGAAGACGAATCCGGCGACGTTCGGCTCCCTGGGCGATTGGAACTGGACGGCGGATCTCGCGCGGGTCCACGCTCCTACGCTGATCATTCACGGCGAGGAGGATGCCATTCCGATGGCCATGGTCTCGGAGTGGGTCACGAGCCTTCCGAACGCCCGAATCCTCCGGCTTCCGCACACCGCTCACTTTCCACACGCCGAGCAGCCGAAGATCGTCTTCCCTGCCATCGAGACGTTCCTGGGAGGCGGCTGGCCGAAGGATGCCGCATCGAAGTAAACACCCACGATGCCTACGATTACGATCACCACGCTCGTCCGTGCGCCTCGGGAGCGCTGTTTCGATGTGTCCCGCAACATCGACATTCACGTGTCCTCGATGCCGGGTACGGGAGAGCGAGCAGTCGCCGGCCGAACGTCCGGCCTCATCGAAATGGGTGAGCAGGTGACCTGGGAGGCGCGCCACTTCGGCGTTCGCCAGCGCTTCACGTCAGAGATCACGGCCTTCGACCGACCGCGCTACTTCCAGGACTCGATGAGGAAAGGTGCGTTCCATTCATTCGTTCACGATCATTACTTCGATTCTTCGCCCGAGGGGACGGTGATGAAGGATGTCGTGACCTTTCAGTCTCCGCTAGGGATCCTCGGCCGATTCGTCGACTGGCTTGTCATGGAGGGATATCTGCGCCGGATGATCACGGAGAGGAACGAAGTCGTCCGGCTGGCTGCGGAGGAACGCGGATGAGCCGAGTGATCGAAGACGATCGATTCACGCGGGGTCCTTCACCGTCCTCCACCGCTCCCACCCACACGACCGCCCCCGCTCGGTTGCGGCGGTTCAGGATGACAAACGCTGTCGCGCGCGAAGCGACTCAGCACTCAGAACTCTGGACTCGCTACAATCTCGCCCCATGCGACGTTGTGTGCTTTTGGTCCTGATTCTCAGCGCCTGCGGTCGGGAGAACCCCGCGCCGGAGCAGCAGCGTGCACGTGCGGCGACGCCGGCACCGGCTCCCCATCGTGTCACGGTCGTCCCTCCTCCGAAGCCTCGGATCATCCTCTCATCTGAGCACTGCAAGGGTGATGGTGGCTACGCGGCGGCGCTGGACTGCTTCCGGGTCACGGCCGGCTATCACTTCGACATCGCCGACGGATCGGCCCGGGCCGAGGGGGACATGGCGCGCCAATCCCCCGGCGCCGAAGACGTCAGGTTTCGCCTGGTCGGGGAGGGTCGTAGTGATGGTGAGTGGATCGGAATGTCGAAGCGATCCGGCATCGTCTGGTACCGGAATGGAACGCGCGTGAACGGTGAGCCCGCGGTCGTCGACGACCTCTACCAGCGCACCACGCTGGTCTTCGATCCGCAGAAGAAAGAAGGGGAGCCGAAGCTCGACGGTGTCGAGACGGTCGAGGGGATCGAGTGCAATCGGTACCGCTTCACCGACGCCAACAGCGGCGAGTCGCACGAGGTCTGGATCGGCAAGTCGAACGGCGACCTGATGAAGACGAAGATCGTCGTGCCGGCGCAGCTCCGTTCAGTGCATCGCGACTTCACGATGACGCTCAGCGGTCAGGGAAAACGGCCGGCCATTGTGGAACCCGGGTGAGGGTGATCGGTGATTCGTGATCCGTGATCGGGGGGACGAGTTCGCAGTTCTCAGAGACGCCCACCCAGCTTCGTCGGGCCGAACCGTGATCCGTAAACCGTGAACCCTGCCCCCCGGCCACGGATCACTGATCACCAATCACTGCAGTCAACTAATCGCCGCCCCGTCCAGCTCACCACTTCTGGCCAATGCCGCCACCATATCGCGGGCGTCGCGCCAACGGAGGCGTGCTTCACGAATGTGCTGGCGTGCGCGTTGGCGTGCGTGACGCCAGGCGCTCGAGGCGTTCCGTGCGCGCTCTTCGGCGTGCTGGCGCCAGAGAGTCAGCGCCAGATCGAGATGGGCTCGAGCATCGGCGATGAGACGGCGGATGTCGTCGGCGATCTCGCCCTGCGTGTCTGCCAGGCGCGACTCGATGTCGCGTATCTCGGCGTGCATCCGGGCCTGTTCCACTTGAGGCGGCGTTGCCGAGCGAAGATCGCTGGCCAGCCCCAGGGTGCGGAGCGTTCGGATAAACCACTTCGCGGGATCCCAGTGGTACCAGCGGATCCCGTTGCGGAAGTCAGCCGGAAAACGGTGGTGGAAGCTGTGATAGCCCTCGCCGAGGGTGAGCAACGCCACTCCCCAGTTGTCGCGAGCGGAGACCTCGGCGTTGTACGTCGGTTTGCCGACGTAGTGCGCGAGCGAGTTGACGAAGAACGTGGTGTGATGAATGACCGCGAGGCGCAGGAAGCCGCCCCACAGCAGGCCGGCCACTGGATCGCCGAACATCGCACCGATGAGCGTCGGGATGCCGAAGCCACCGACGATCAGGATGGCCTTGTACCAGCGATTCTGCCATTGCACGATCGGGTTCTTCAGCAAGTCCGCGGCGTTGGACGCTGCGTCCGGCGCCGGGTGACGGTAGAAGATCCAGAGGATGTGCGCCCACCAGAAGCCGCGCTTGATGCTGTACGGATCCCAGTCGCGATCGACGTACTGATGATGGATGCGATGGCTCGATGACCACCAGAGGATCGAGTTCTGAGCGGCCATGGCCCCGAACAGCGCGTAGAAGATCTGGACCGGCGCGGAAGCCTCGTAGCTCTTGTGGGAGAAGAAGCGATGATAGCCGGCGCAGATCGAGATGCCGACCGCGGCGTACATCCCGATGAGCAGCAGCGGCATCCAGAGATGAAAGCCGTGGAGCCAGGTGTAGAGCGCCGTACCGACGAGGCCGACGACCGGCGTCAGGATGAGGAAGGACATCGTGATGAAATCAATGCCTCCGGAGCACGCATCGTCGCGCTCAGGGGCGGAAACCGCTGGGTTCATCGGGGTGTCTCCAGATAGATCGACCGGACGCGAGTGTCGAAACGGTTCGCACGCGCGGGGGAAGTCGAGATGTATGCATACTAACCGGAAACCGGGTTAGCTTATTACTCATCGGTTATGATTCGTGCGCGCAAACTGCAAGTGCATCTATTCCAACAATCTGAACAAGTGCGGCACGAACGTCACTTGCCGGGATACGGCGACTTCTGAGCTCAATGCGTGTCTCGGAAACTGCATCACAGACTGGTCATGATCGCTCGCGCGCTTGTTGTCATCGTCGCTCTGTCTGGCGTTGAGCTCTTCGCTCAGGCAACTCCTGGCGCGCCGGCCCAGGCGCCCGCGCCTGCGCCTCCCGTCAAGTCGGCCGCGGAAATTCGCCAGCATCTCTCGTTGAAGAGTGCGAGCGGCTTGGACGACTTCGGAGTGACCGAGGTCCGCCGCCTCTCGGAGCAAGACGACAAGATCATCACGCTTGTCGAGGATGAGGTGGGGACGAAGTACGTCTTCACCTACGAGCATGACTACACGCATCAAGTCGTTTCCTACGATGTGCGCCGCCTCGGCGGTGAGGATTTCGTGCGGGCCACGCACTGGCCGCCGTTTACCTCGAACACACGATCGGCGATGATCGAGGAGGGCCACAAACATCCCGAGCTCCAAGGTCTCGATCAGCGTTTCGAGATTTTCGCTGGTGGAAGCGCCGTCCTGAGCGGCCAGATGTCGCATTGGAACGACCCGAGAAGCGCCAGGGAGTGGCGCAAGAGCGTGCGCCAAATGATCGGCCCCACCTTCACGGAAACGCTCGAAGAGCTCTACGATTCCGGTCTTTTCAAGTCGTCCGTGCTGATGTCCTACGATTTTTTCCTGATGCGTCACGTCGTGTATCGGGCAGATTGTCAGCCCACCGCGGAGCTTCGCGTGGACGCTGCGCCTCCGGACTGCGCCTTCGACAAGAGGTTTGGCTTTCCCTGCTCCGAGGGGCAGGAGAAGCGAATGGTGAAGGCGCTCGATACGAAGCCGCCCGCGACGGCGATCTACTGAACCAACAAGGTGACATTTCCCGCCAAAGCGCGTATGGTGCGTTCAGGTCGAGGAACCTTCCTTGCCTCTTCAGTCCTTCTGAACTAAGTCAGAACCTCTGGACTCACCCCTCTTAGCTTCTCATTCTTCCGTAGCGCTGCGTCACGGCGAGGCCTCCATCTGATCGAGGCGCGCTATCCGCGGCGACGGCGAAAGAACGGCCGGAATCACCGGCCAGGAGCCTCAAGTGAAATTGTACGTAGGCAATCTCCCCAAGCAAGTCACCGATGCGCAGCTCAACGATCTCGCCGTGCCGTACGGCACGCTCGTTTCGGCCAACGTTGCCACCGAGCGCTCGAGCGGAGTGTCGAAGGGTTTCGGTTTCATCGAGTTCAGCAATGCCGATGAAGCGCGCGCCGCGATCACAGGCCTCGACGGACGCGATGTGCATGGGCAGGTGCTGAAGGTCAACGAGGCTAAGCCGCGCAAAGCGGACGCCGCCCCGACACCGAACTGATCGGACGAACGTCACGGGGAGGGCGGCCGCAGCGGCCGTTCTCCCGCTTGCAGGAAGGGAGATCTCATGTTGACGTGGTTATCGATCGTAGCCCTTGTGGCTGTTGCGTTTCTGGGATGGAACCTCTATCGCCGGTTCGGTGCCGATCGAATCGCTGAGCTCAATGAGCGCCGACGCACGACGTCGCGCATGGTCAGCCGAGGCGAGTTTGTCGACGGAAACCGGCATCTCGAGGTGGCGCTGGCGCTGACCGCGACGACATTCTTCTACGAGAATGCCGCCATGCAGGCCTCCCTCGACTTGCAGTGGGTTCGCGAGATCGAATACGACACGGAGCTGGCCACGGGCAGTTTGCCCCCGACCGGTAGAGTCTTGCGGCTCCGGTCCACCAGCCAGACGTTCGAGTTGCGCCACATGACTCCGAAGGCCATGAGGATCACCATCGAAGACCGGGGACAGACGTTGCGAGACCGGCTACGCGATCGCCTCGAGCAGGCGGCGCGACTGCGGTGCACCGAGCACGGCCAACCGGTCGCGGCCGTCATCATCCACGGACGCGAGAACGGCTGGTTCGACTCGACGTGGACCACCTGCTGCGAAGGCCTCGAGCGGCAGGCTGTGGCCATCGTGAAGGAGCGCTGTTGATTTCTGCTGCGCGGCGATGAGGAAGAGCTTATAGCTGTTACAAGAAAGAAGGATTCCATGGGGTTACTCTGGTTCGTCATCATCGGCGCGAGCGCAGGCTGGTTTGCTGGTCAGTTCATGAAAGGCAATGGCTTCGGCCTCATCGGCCTGTTCACCGGCCATACGACAGGACGCTGGATGTGGTCGCGATGAGCGCGTTCAAGATTGTCGCCGTCCTGCTGATCCTGGCCGGCATCGTTGGTCTGGTATACGGGAAATTCACGTATACGAAAGCAACCCACGAAGCCAGGCTCGGCCCGATCGACCTATCGGTGAAGGAGAAGGAGACGGTCAACATCCCGCTCTGGGCAAGCATCGCGGCGATTGCCGCCGGCGCGTTGCTGTTCGTCGTGCCGCGACGGAGGTAGGTTCCATTCAACGTTGCCTCACCTCGGCCAGGTTGAGGGTTCCTTCGTACTCACCCGGATCAACGGTCGCAACGCGCCTCCAGAACAAGAAAAGGAGGACGGGCACGAATGCCCGTCCTCCGTCCCAGAGCCGGACAGGTGTGTGAACGCCTGCCCATGTTGAAGCCGGATCAGCGGATGTTCACCGGAATCGTCAGGATGACCGAGGTGGTACCGGAGGTGGCGCGGACCTTCAGGGCGATCGTGCTGCCCTTCACGTCTCCGCCGGCGGCGATGGCGATTGTGCCGGCGTTGTCCATGAGGGTGGCGTCGCGCGGCGAATCGAGCAGCTCGAACGTCACCGGATCTCCGTTCTCGCCGGTGGCGAGGAGGCGGATATACGTGGGGAAGCCGATCGAGAAAATGTCGATCCCCTGGTCGAGCACACCGTCATGGTTCGCATCGAACAACTCGGCCTTGCCATCCTGGTTCACGTCCACGCCGATGAAGTTGATGCGGATGTCCTCACGCGAGCGGATTCCGGGGACGAATGACGGATCGCCTGACAGGTTGTTGATGGCGCTGCCGTAGAAAACAGCGGCACCTTTCGTGACCGTGGCCTGAATGGCGTCGTCGTCCTGCTGAGTGACGCCGAACAGGGCAGTGATCCCGTTGTTGTACTGCTGCTGCGTTCCGGCGCCATAGGAGAGATCCTTGGATGCCGCCAGCGAGCCATCGGCGCGAAGGAGCTCCCAATGAACGCTCGACCCATCCTGGGCGTAGACGCCGAAATTGAAGCGATCCTTCGTGGCAGACGACGGTGCGGCCAGGACCGTCAGGTCCCCCGTTCTGGCGGCATCGCCGGCGGCGATAGCCGGAATGTCCTGGCCGAACTCACCGTGATCGGAAACGTTGGAGGTGCGCGAGCTCACGGTGACCTTGGTGGCGTCCGCATCGTCGAGAAGGATCTCGATCGCTCCGGTACCGGTTACGCCGAACTTCGATTGCACGACGTCGGCAATGGAGGTCGTGGCCCGAGCGGCCACCGTTGCGCTGACGGGCGCGGAGGCGCCATTTCCATCGTGATAGATGAGCGATGCGCTAATCGAGTGGCTGCTGCCGTTGTGCAG
>WNFI01247690.1_pt1 | contig 11996 bp, 15 predicted proteins | sample 5400471 | NCBI WGS metagenome assembly WNFI01 (sample SAMN13153348, study PRJNA577476) | soil metagenome | isolation source: 100 cm saprolite on Douglas fir-dominated hillslope | place: USA:California | collected 2013-09-17 | reverse complement strand
GAAACCCTTCCTGCAGCGAGACGAGCCGATCCGGGGCGGCATATCCCAGCGGACGAATCAGGACGGCGTTGACGACGCTGAAGAACGCCGTGTTCGCGCCGATGCCGAGGCCAAGGGTGAGAACGACGACGACGGTGAATCCGAGGCTGTGCCGGAGGGTTCGCGCGGCGTAATGGAAATCGCGGAGCAGGGCGCTCACTTTCGGCGCAAGCGTCCAGGTGTCGCGCAGATCCTCGCGGACCCTGGTGACGCTCCCAAACCGCCGGCGCGCGCCGGCCCAGGCGTCGGCGGCGCCGGACGCCCGAAGCTGCTCCTCGCGCAGGGCCAGGTGACACGCCACCTCGTCCTGAAGGTCCCGCTCGAGCTGGCGCCCTCGCACGAGCGCCCGCAGGCGGAGACGCAGGCTCCTCAGCCACTCAGCCATGGCTTTCTCCGATCAGATGGCTTCCAGGACGCGCTCGATCGCCGCGCTGGTGCGGCGCCAGGAATCCATGGTTTCCTTCAATCGCTTCCGGCCGCTCGCCGTGAGCCGGTAGTACTTGGCGCGCCGGTTGTTGGCGGAGACGTCCCACACCGATGCCAGCAGCCCGCGGAGCTCCAGCCGGTGGAGCGCGGGGTACAAGGCCCCTTCTTCCACGGACAACGCTTCCGCGGAGGCGGCATGGATCCACTCGGCAATCTCGTGCCCGTGCTTCTCGCCGCTGGCGAGCGTGCGGAGAATCAAGAGCTCGAGCGTGCCCTGCAGCAGGTCCGCCGGCTTGCCCGGATCCGCTCCCATAACCATGTTAGGGCAAGTAACCCCTAAGGCGGTTATGGGTGTCAACCCCCGCCGGGCCGCCGGACGCCCGCCGTCTCAGCCGCACTCCAGCTGATGCACGAATGTCAGCCGGCGCGCGACTGGCAGCCGGCTTGCTCCTCGGCAGCAAGTGACTCGAATTGTGTCTCTTGGTTGCCTGCTGCTGGCGGTTGTGGCGTTCGCGCCGGGGGCGGGCCGTAGCGAATCCGGGCAGAAGCCCGCGCCGAAGGAGACCCCGGCGCCCAAGAAGGAGACCCCGGCGCCCAAGAAGGAGAAGGAAAAGAAGAAGGAGTTGACGACCAAGGAGGCCCGCCTGGCGTTCATCCGTCGGGCCCAGGTCTGGGCGCCGACCAACGTGCCGGCGATGGACCTCCGGGCGGGACCTCAGGGTAAGGGCGCCTTCCAGCCGGAAGAAGCGGTCACGTGCGACTACGTGGAAAAGAAATCGATGCCCGGCCATACGCCGAAGTTCGACTGTGCCGTCGCCGAAGGGGACGTCGTGAAGGTGAGATACGGGGCCAAGAACGGCAAGGTTCAGGGCTCCGTGCTGGCGACGCGGTTGCTGTGGGTCCTGGGCTTCGGCGCCGATCGGCTGTATCCGGTCCGGGTGACCTGTCGCGGCTGCTCGCCGGATCCCTGGACCAAGCGCGAGCGGGTCCCCGGCGAACAGGTGTTCGATCCGGCCGCCATCGAGCGCAAGCCGCCGGGGCACGAAATGGCGAGCGAGAACAAAGGCGGGTGGGCCTGGCCGGAGCTGGATCTGATCGACGAAAAGGCTGGAGGCGCACCCAAAGCGCAAGTCGACGCGCTGAAGCTGCTCGCCGTCTTCCTGCAGCACACCGACTCGAAGGAGGAGCAGGAGCGTCTTCTGTGCCTGCCGAACGCACTTCATAAAGATGGCGGGTGCGACGCGCCGTTCATGATGATGCACGACGTCGGCCTGACGTTCGGCCAGGCGAATGTCTTCAATCGCAGCAGTGTCGGGAGCGTCAATTACGAGCAGTGGACGAAGACGCCGATCTGGAAGGACACGGCGGCGTGCATCGGCCACCTGCCCAAGTCGATGACCGGCACGCTGGACAACCCGAAGATTGGGGAGCCGGGCCGTCAGTTCCTCGCCGATCTGCTCGTGCAGCTCAGCGATCAGCAGCTGCACGATCTCTTCGACGTCGCGCGCGTCAATCGCCGCAGCCGGCGGCCCGACAGCTCGGATCCGCCCGCGACCGTCGACGAGTGGGTCGCGTCGTTCAAGCACAAGCGCGACGAGATCGTCAACAACCGCTGCAAGTGAGCGGGCTACTCGACACCGGCCGCTCCGTCCAGCTCGTTGAGCCAGCGCTTCACCGCGATGGCCGCCTTTGACGCCGCGTCCCCCTGAACGTGCCCGAACACGTCGCCGATGGGCGGCAGTTCGAGGTCGACGTTCGATCCAAAGCGCGGGAGGTAGATGACCCTCACGATCCGCGCGGCATAGTGGCCGTGGTTCAGATTGCCGATGCGCTCTTCCTGAATCAGAAAGCTGTATCGTCCTCTCGCGGTCACGTGTGTGCCCAGCAATGTATCAGCCTCGGCCTTCTCCTTGACGTCAACGAAGCTCGACGCAGGCGAGTACGTCTGGACCCGCGCGGTCACGAGATCTGCGCCGAAGTGAATCGATTAGGAGCGGACGAGGGCGGGCGGCGCGCGGGGCGGACAGGGGAGGTCAGGAGCCGGGACGACGCGGGAGCGGTACGAGACGGGCGCGAACGACAGCGCCAGATCTGCGAGCAGGTCGTCGCGGGCTGTCGGGAGGCATTTTGGCCCGGTCACACAGGCGCCGGTCGTCAGGGCCGTGTGGACGGGGCTGACCGTGCGGTCGTGCTGGAACGGATCCGTGAGCGGCGCAAGCGGAGCATCCGCGGCGGCCTGGACCGCATCGCTGTGAAGTGGGGGAGCGGCGCCGGCGCCTGCCGTGTGATCGGCCCAGCGCCAGAACACCGACTGGCCGTCGCGAAAGAGGACGAGCAGGTCGCCGGTCCCGTCGAAGTCGGCGTCGGCGACTGAACGAATCTGCTCTCCTGTGACGTTCGTCGAACTCGTCTTCGAGGTCGACGCGTCCGTCGAAGTTGCGATCCGAGTCCCGCCGGACGAGCACGCCGTGCCGGTACAGCTCCTGGACATCCGATCGCCCGTCGAAGTTGACGTCGAACGCGACCCTCGTGATATGGCCGTCACGATCGTAGGCGCGCCAGACATCGGGCCGCCCGTCGCCGTTCCGGTCCTCGGTGCGCACGTAGCCGCCGGCGCTCCATGGCCGCACTGGCGCAGCGAACAGCCCCGCGACCGCGAAGAGGACGACCAGCGCAAGGACGGATGCGCGTTTCATGTGGATCAGTGCAAGTACGTCATCCCGAACAGCCCGGCGCCGACGCTGCCGAGGATCAGCGATCCAAACCAGATCAACCGGTTCTGCGTGAGCGCCGCGACGGCGCCCAGCGCGATCGCGACCTGGATGAAGGCGACGCTGTTGGCGAAGCGGTGATGCCGCTCCAGGAGCTGATCGGCGCGCTTTGACGCATCGTCGCGCTCCTTCTCCTTTTCGCGCGCGTCGTGCTCGATGGTGCGTTGCTCCGACGAGTAACGCTGGATCGCCGCCTCGATGGCGGGCGGGGGCGTCTTCCCGGCGGCCAGCCAGGCGTTGCGCGCCGCCTCCTGCACGTTCCCCTTGATCCCCTTGGCCTGGTAGTAGGCCCACTGATCCGACGCTTCGGCTTGCGAGCGTCCCGCCTCGGTCTTCAGGACGAGCGCCTCGTTCACGGTGTCGCCCGCGTGGAGCGCGGCGACCGCTCCCAGCGCCGCGAGCAGCGCCGTCGTCAAGGCAATGTTCCTGAGGAGGGGGCCTGAGGGTGCTTCATGCAGCGCGTCGTTGATGGCGTCGTTATCGATCTCCGGTCCTTCCGGCATGTGGGCTCCTGACTGCCCGTATTCTAACCTGACGCCATCGGGCGACACCGCCCGCAACCAACGGTGTCGCGGATTCACGCCAGATTCCGCCGCGTGACGTCTCGGCCCGCCTACCGGCGTCGACGCCGCGCCCGTCCCCTCCGCGCCGTCCAGAGTCCGCTCGCGGCTGACGCCCTCGCAAGTCTCGTCCGCTCCACCAGTTCCGCGAACCGTCCGCGAACGCCGGCGCCGGTGTGCGGCTTGCGATGGGGCGGGCCGGCCCCGGACGGCCTGATCTCACAGGGTGCCCTGACCTCTCACTTTGTGCGTGACGCACGCGTGCGGGGCCTCAACTTCTCTTTCTGGAGGATACGTATGCGTACAGCACTGTTCATGCTCCTGGCTATCGTTTCGATCGCGGTCATCCCGGCGGCCGCGCAAGAGCCGTCATCGCCAAAGGCCGGCAAGCCGGCGGGCGCCGCCAGGGCGGCCAGGCCGGCGGCCACGGCAACCGCGCCCGTCAATCTCAACACCGCCACGCAGGCGCAGCTCGAGGCGCTCCCCGGCGTCGGCGCGAAGGCGGCGGAGCGGATCCTCGAATACCGTCAGAAGAACGGCGGCTTCAAGAAGATCGAGGACCTGATGAACGTGAAGGGCATCGGGGAGAAGAGCTTCCTCAAGCTGAAGCCGCTGCTGACTCTCGGCGAGAAAGCCCACACCTCCGGGGTCTCGGACCGCTAGACGCAGGGATTTGTCTGCGGCAGGACCCTACGTCGATGGCGCGCGGGCTTCGCGGCTACACCCCGGCCTTCACGATCCTCGAACTTCTGTTCGCGCTCGCGATCGCGGGGACCTTGACGACGATTGCCGTCCCGCAAGGTCTGCGTGCCCTCGACGACTTTCGCACGCGCGCGGCGGCGCGTTACCTGGCCCAGCGGCTGGGCGACGCCCGCTTCAGCGCCATCAAACGATCGCTGGCGCACGGGCTGCGGTTCGAGGCGGCGGTGCCTGACTACCGCATCACGACCGTCGTGGACGGGAACGCCGACGGCCTGCGGACCGCGGACATTCAGCGCGGCATCGATCGCACGCTGACGCAGCCCGAACTGATCGGCTCACACTTCCAGGACGTGGCGTTCGGCATCCTCGACGGCGTGCCGGATGCGGACGGGCAGCCCGCGAACGGCAGCGACGGTGTGCGCGTCGGCGCGTCGAAGCTCCTCGCGATGAATCCCGACGGCACCTCCTCATCCGGCACTCTCTACTTGCACGGCCGTGAGCGCGCCCAGTACGCGGTGCGCGTGCTCGGCGTCACGGGACGCGTGCGCGTCCTCAAGTTTGACCATGTCCGCCGGCGCTGGATGGATCAATGAACCGTCATCGGGATCGCGATCGTGACAGACGGCGGGAGCCGCGCGTGACAGCCAGCGGCCTGCGCGCCCGCGTCCGCCCGGGTTACCGGCTGATCATCATCGATCTGAGTGCGTGCGGCGCGCTCGTCGAGGCAGGCCGTCCCCTTCGTCCAGGGTCCCACGTGGACGTTCACCTGGAGAGCGATGTCCGCCGCGGAATGGTGGCTGCGCGAGTCGTGCGCTGCGCGGTCGCGGCGATCGACGCGGAGAGCGGCGTGACCTACCGCGCGGCGCTCTCCTTCAACGACACGTGCGACTGGGTGCGAGAAGCGCTGACCCCTGGTGGGTATGCCGTTCACGGCCGCCCTACGGCCACGGCCGGTCCCGCATCCGGTGAAGGGGACCGGCTACCCGTGGCGCGGGATGAGGGCGCGCTCATGTCAGCGAAAGGCGCGAAATGATTCAGGGTTTTCCGCAGTCCAAGGTGGCATCACCTTTGGAATGGCCGCGAGCCTCAGCGAAGAACGGAGGCGTGATGGCTCGCGGATGGTGTCGGTCGACTGAGCGGCGTCGTGGCGTGGACACGCTCCTGGCGACGGTTGCCGCCGCGCTGCCGGGCTGCCGCGAGGCGCGCTTCGTGCGCCAGCAGTTCGAGACGGAGCTCTGCGAGTTGATGCACGCGCGCGAGGTGGAGTTGCGCGACGGCCCGTCGATGCCCCGGCCTCCCGAGTCGACCGTCTCGGTCGACGTCGTGTCGGGAGGCATCATCCTGGGCGCGATCGACGCCACGTTCGACGAGGGGAGCTGCGCCTTCGACGAGTGGGACCAGCAACTGCTCGAATCGGCGCGGCAGCTCGCCGCGCTCGTGATGATCATCGATCGGGCCCAGCGCTCCGGTCTGCTCGGCGCGGGAGTCGCGAACCTGCCGGCCCAGGATGGCGCGGCGCCGATCGTGGGATCGAGCGCGGCGATCCGCGGCGTCCGCGCGCGGATGGAACGAGTGGCGGCCACGGGCTTCACCGTCTTGATTGAAGGCGAGAGCGGCGTCGGCAAGGAGCTGGTGGCGCGTCAGATTCACGAGCTCTCGTCACGGCGCGTGGGGCCGTTCGTGGCGGTCAACTGCGCCGCGATCGTCGAGACGCTGCTCGAGGCGGAGCTGTTCGGGATCGAAGAGCGCACGGCCACCGGCGTGCGCGGACGGATCGGCAAGTTCGAGCACGCGCACGGCGGGACCCTCTTCCTGGACGAGGTCGGGGACCTCTCGGCCGCCGCGCAGGCGAAGCTGCTGCGCGCCATCCAGGAGATGTCGGTCGAGCGCGTGGGCGGCGTCGGCGGGCGGCGCGTCGACACACGGATCATCGCCGCGACCAACCAGAGCCTGTCGGAGCTCGTCGCCCGCGGGCGCTTTCGCCTCGACCTGTTCTACCGCCTGCACGGCGTCGAGATTATCGTCCCTCCGCTGCGGCAGCGGACCGAAGACATCCTGGAGCTGGCGGAGTACTTCCTCGAGCGGCATCGCGACTACAGGCGGCTGCGCTTGTCGCAGGCGGCAGCCGACGCCCTGCAGGCCTACCGGTGGCCGGGGAACGTGCGGGAGCTGGAGCGGGTGATCGAGCGCGCGGTCGCGCTCGCGGACTCCGATCGCCTGCAGCTCGACGACCTGCCGCCGGCGCTGCTCGACGGCTATGCGCAGGTGCTGCTGCCGTCCTTTCGCCGGTTCGAGTCGATGCGCACGTGGGGAAGCCGGTACGCGCGCATGGTGCTCGAGCGCTGCGACAACAACAAGCGGCAGACGTGCCGCGAGCTGGGAATTTCCTATCACACGCTGAACGCATATCTCCGGTTCCGGCCGGATCACGTGGCCGGGTTGCCTCCGGCGATGCAGGCGGGCGCAGGCAGGGCGGATAAGCCGCAGGGGTACGCGCCGGAGCCTGAGTCTGGAGGAGTGCAATGGTGAACAAGATGTTGCTGACCCTGGTCGTCCTCGCGGGGTTGCTCGCGATCCCGCGCTCAGCGATCGCGCTGGCGGGCTGCACCACGTCGCTTGGGAATTGCTACCAGGCGGCGGCGGCGATCGACAGCTTCTGGTACCGCTGGGCGGCCGGGCTCGACTGCGAGCTCGATTACGCGGAATGCGTCCGCATCAAGCTGGTCGGCGCATAGGCCGCCAAACACACGGCATGGCCGGACCCGCGAGGTCCGGCCATGCGGGACGAGGCATGCCGATGGACGTACGAACGATCGTTCCGCTCTCCCTGCTGATGGCCGCGCTCGGCGCGTGCGAGGCGGCGCCGATTGCCGGTCAGGCCGGCGTGATTCCTGTCGCGCCGCTCTTCGGGCCGATCGTGGCGAGTGAAGTCATCAGTGGACGCGCAGACGAGGGGGACCAGGTGTGGCTGTTGGTCGGCGGCGCGGATCTGCTTCACGTCGATCTCGCGGCTCGCAGTGCCAGCCGCGCGTCGATAAAGCTCGGTGCCGGCGAGCACTGTTGGGGTCTGGCGCGGCTGCAGGACGGATCGATGTGGACGCTCAAAGGGCGTAACGCCGTCATCCGGATCGACGCGGACGGCGATGTAACCAGAGAGATCACGCTGGCCGAGCCGCACCTGGGACTGTTCGCGGCGGGGGATCGGCTGATTTACCAGCAGGCGAGCTTCACGCCGCCCGGGCCGGCGCTGAGGGCCGGACGTCCTGGCGACTCCACCACCGTGGCGTGGAGCGAGATGACCACGCGAACGTTCGACCGGATCGCACGGGCTTCGTCGGTAGCGCTGAACATGGTCGCGTGCGGAAGCGGACTTCGAGACGAGCGCCCGTGCTGGTTTCCTGACGAAGCCGCGGTTTCGCTCATCAGCGTCGCGGGAGCGACACGAAGGCTCGTGCTGTCCGGCCTCGACCTTGTCCCGCCGGAAATCCTGCTGACGGCGGAGAACCCGCCGCGGCCGGTTCGTGATGCGTATATCGACGGCGAGGGCGGCATCTGGGTCCTGAGCAGCGGCACGCCCTCGGCCGTTGGCTTCGACCGGCCGGGTGGCTGGCTCCTGGCGCGGTATGGCCCGCGCGGAGAACCGATCGGCGTGCGCCGCCTGGCTGAGCCCGCTCGATTGATTCTTCGCGCCGGATCCGGCCGGGCGCTTCTCCTCACCAGCGGCGGCATGGTCGCGGAGGCGATCCCATGAAGGCGCTGTTCCCGGCGCGCTTCTTTGCCGCGGTAGGGCTGCACCCGCCGTACGCGCTGGCGATCCTCGGGGCGATTGTCGCGATCGGCGTGTGGACGACGAGCCTCGGCCCGGGCGAGCTCGATTCCGCACTGGGGATGCTGCTGTTGGTCCAGATGTTCCTGGCGTCCAGCGGGTTCCTCGTCCGGGCCCGGCGCGGCCATTTCGATCCGCTGCTCATCGGCGCGGGCGACCGGACGAGCGCGCTCGTGTGGCACTGGATCGTATCGGTCGCCCCGGGCGCCGCCGGCTGGATCTGCCTTGCGGGCGCCGGCTATGGCCTTGGCAGCCCGGTTGCGGTTTCAGCGCTCGTCGGGGGCCGCGCGGTCGCGCTCTTCATCGTATCCGCGCTCGCGTGGGCCGCGGGATTCGCGCTCCCCAGGGGAGCGGCCGGCGTGGTGTGGCTGGCGGCTCTGCTCGGGCTGCTGCTGGGACGCACGGACATCCTGTCGCCCACCGTCGACCTTTCAGCTTCCGCCGGGACAGTGCTGCGCCACGCGGCCACTCTGGCGGTCTGTCCCTTCTTACTGATCGGCAATCACCGTCTCGTTGCGCCGGGCGCGATCTGTGCGGCGGGCCTCGTGGCGGCTGTCTCGCTGCTGGCGGTCTGGCGGCGCTCGGGCGGGCTGGACCTTTACCTGGTGGACCGGGCATGAAGACACGACTCGAGCTCGCGGCGGTAACGAAGGCGTTCGGCCGGCACCAGGTCCTCAATCAGGCGTGGCTGCAGATCCGGGCCGGCGAAGCGGTCGGCCTGATCGGCGCGAACGGCGCGGGAAAGACCACACTGCTTCGAATCGCGGCGGGACTCGTGCGCGCCGACGCCGGCTCCGTCCGCTGGTCGTCGATGCAAGACGATGAGCAGGCGAGGATTCGGTATTACGGAGGGGAGATGACATTGCCTCCGTCGGTGACCGCCCGGCGCTGGGCGTCGCTCTTCGATGTCGAGACCGGCGATCGCCGACCGATCGGGCACTTGTCCCGCGGCAGCCGTCAGCTCCTCGGGCTCCGGGTCCTGCTGTCGGGACACGAGGCGGACCTCGTCCTGCTGGACGAGCCGTGGGAAGGGCTCGATCCCGACGGAAGCGCATGGCTCACCGACACCGTACTGCGATGGCGATCAAGTGGCGCCGCCGTCCTGATCTCTTCCCATCGCCTCTACGATCTCGATGCGGTCTGCACGCGGTTCCTCCTCCTCGAGAACGGCCGCTGCCATGCGGTGGCGGATCGCGAGCTGCGGCCCCGCGTCGATCAGCTCACACAGGCCGTCAGATGGCGGGGACGGGCATGATCGCCGCGATGCTCGCTCTCCAGTTGACGGCCGTCACCGGCGTCACGTACGAAAACGTCCCGCCGGAGATCGCGCGCGTCTCGATCCACGCGTGGCAGGACGCGGCGGCGCCGAGCAACGTCGCCGCCACGGTCGAGCGTCACGGCGATCGCGTCATCGTCCGTGCCCCATCCGGGCGTCGCAGTCTGGTGCTGTTCGAGCGAGCCGACGGCGCATACCTGGTCGATGGCCCGCTATGGTGGCCCTCCCGGGATACCGAGCACGTACTGGACAGGCGCTGGCGCCGGACGGTCTCGGCCGCCTCTCCGGAGCCGATTCCCGCTGCCACCGCGCTCGAGTGGCTCTCCGGCAGTCCGGAGCCAGCCTCTGAATGGCCGCGATGTTTTCAGTCGGGCGAGCGCCTGTGGGCCTGCTGGGGCGCGGCGGTGGGTGAGCCCGGCGTGATCGTGTGCCGATCCCTGGATCGTGTGTGGTGGACGGTCGTGTCGCGCGGAGCGGCGCCGAACCCGCGATCGTCCAGATGGGGACGACTTCTTGTCGCGCCCGACACTCACGGCGACTCTTCTGCCCTTCGCGTGAGGTTCGCGCATCCGGTCCCGCCGTCGTCGCCGCGTCGCCCCGGCCTGCGGCTCGAGACGGTGGCCGTCCCCGACGCACACTCGACCTCCGTCGCGACAGGGGTCGCATGGCTGTCCGGTGAAAGCGTGCCGCCCGACGCGTGGATCGACGTGCGAACGTCGCGTTCTGGGCCGGCCTACCTTTCCCTTCAGGATGTTGCCGCCGGGTCACCCTCCCTTCCGCTCTTGGTGCGGCTGGACGAGACCCGGGCTGTCGACGGAATCGTCGTGGGCCTTCAGGATCAGGTCGCGAGCGGCGCGCTGGTCACGCTATTCAGGCTGATCGATCCGCCACGCCCGGCGGGCGATCACTCGCGTGACAAGCCACGGCGTGTTCTCGTGGCGGAAGCGATCGCGGACGCCGGTGGTGCCTTTCACATCGCCGAGGGTGCGGGCGACGCGGAGTACGAGGTCGTCGCGTGGCATCCACAGCTCGGCCGCGCCTCGTCGATGCTGCCGCGCGGACCCGGCGTGTTCACGGTCCGCCTGGAATCTCCCGGAACGGTCCGCGGGCGCATCCTCGCGGGCGGCAAGCCTCTCGCCGGCGTCGATGTGATCAGCCTTCCGGGGCCGGAGGCCTTCAGAAGCGCCGACGACGTTGTCGATCTGAAGGGGGGCGACACGCGGACCGGAGCGGACGGCCGCTTCGCGGTGATGCTCGCTGCGAGTGGGGGAGGGGAGCTGCGTGTGGGGGGCGGGACGTTGCCGATCAGGCGGATTCCGCTCCCCCGCGTGCCTGCACCATTACTGGATCTCGGCGACATCGACCTCGGGGCGCCGCTGGAGATCACGATCGTGCTCGACCAGGACACCGCATGCGATGTCCGCGCGACCGGTCCCATCGGCCGGAGCGGCCTGCAGATTGTGACGGGGACCCGAACGGCGCCCGGTCTCTTCCGGATGGTGCTCCCCGAACCTGGCCTGTGGGCATTCGGACTGCTGTGCGGCCGCGAGGAGCGCCCGCTTGCGCCCTCGACGGTTCAGATCAGTTCGGCCAATGCCGGCAAGGAGGTGCGTTTCTCGATTCGGTGACGGCAGGGTGTAGACTCCCCGCGTGATGAGCGCACCTAAACTTCGATTCGCAGTCGGCTTGTTGACCATCGCAGCCTCGCTGATCCCTGGGCACGCGCAAGAGACCGGGCGAGACGCGCCGCTGCGGCTCGCCATCGCGGGACTCGTGCACGGACACGTCTCCGGGTTTCTGCGGGCCGCCCAGGCCCGCCAGGACGTGCAGATTGTCGGCGTCTTCGACCCAGACGCCGCGCTGCGGGAGAAATACGCGAAGCAGTTCTCGCTGAAGAACGACGTGCTCTTCGACAGCCTGGCGGCCATGCTCGACCGCGTGCACCCCGAGGCGGTGGCGTCGTTCACGAACACCGCCGATCATCCCGTGGTCGTCGAAGCCGCCGCGGAGCGGCACGTCGCCGTGATGATGGAGAAGCCGCTCGCGGTCAGCAACACCCACGCCCAGCGCATCCGCCGCGCGGCCGGGCAAGGCGGGATCCAGGTGCTCGTCAACTACGAAACGACCTGGTATCCGAATCACGGCGCCATCTGGCGCCTGTTCAAGGAGCGCGGAGCGGCCGGCGAGATCCGGAAGATGGTCGCGCTCGACGGCCACCAGGGGCCGAAGAAGATCAACGTGCAGCCCGAGTTCTTCGACTGGCTGTCGGATCCTGTCCGGAACGGCGGCGGCGCGCTCTTCGACTTCGGCTGCTACGGCGCCAACCTCATGACCTGGCTGATGGACAATCAGCGTCCGCTCGCCGTCACGGCGGTGACGCAGCACTTTCAGCCCGA
>WNFI01247468.1_pt1 | contig 11998 bp, 21 predicted proteins | sample 5400471 | NCBI WGS metagenome assembly WNFI01 (sample SAMN13153348, study PRJNA577476) | soil metagenome | isolation source: 100 cm saprolite on Douglas fir-dominated hillslope | place: USA:California | collected 2013-09-17 | reverse complement strand
CATCGACTACGGCTTCGCCGAGGCGAAGACCACCTACGGCAAGATCGGTTGCAAGGTGTGGATCTTCCGCGGCGAGGTGCTCCCCGAGGGCGCCGGCGCGGAGAAGCGCTCCGCCCAAGGCCGCCAAGCCCCCGCCCGCTCTTCCACCGCCACCCCGAGCCCGGTTCAATAGAAAGTCGGCTTCAGGCCTGAAGCCTGAAGCCTGAAGCCTGGAGCCTTTCTCATGATGCAGCCAGCACGCACCAAGTTTCGCAAGCAGCAAAAGGGCCGCCACAAGGGCAAGGCCTATCGCGGCGGCGACCTCGCCTTCGGGGATTACGGACTCAAGGTGTTGGAGTCCGGCCGCCTGACCGCCCGCCAGATCGAGGCGGGCCGCATCGCCATGACCCGCTTCATCAAGCGCGGCGGCAAGGTCTGGATCCGGGTGTTCCCGGACAAGCCGGTCACCAAGAAGCCCGCCGAGACCCGCATGGGCCACGGCAAGGGCAACGTCGAGGAGTGGCACGCCGTCGTCAAGATGGGCCGCATCCTCTACGAGATGGAAGGCGTGACCGACGCCATCGCCAAGGAAGCCATGGCGCTGGCGTCGCACAAGCTGCCTTTGCAGACCAGGATGGTCAGCCGCCACAGCGAGTTGGGAGCGTGAGATGAAGGCCGCCGAACTTCGCGATTTGACCGTCGAGGAGCTGACCCGCAAGGCGGGCGAGCTTCGCGAGAACCTCTTCAACCTCAAGATCCGCCGCCGCGCGGGCACGCTGGAATCCGTCTCCGACGTGACCAAGAACAAGCGGGACCTGGCGAGGATCCTCACGCTGTTGACGCAGAAGAACGGCAGCAGCAAGGCTGCGAGAAAGAAGGCCTCGAGCCGAACTGAGGCCTCGGGCCTCGGGCCTCGGGCTTCGGGAAGTGCCACTGCCACTGCAACTGCGCCCGCCCCTGCGACTGCGCAGGCTGCGGAAAAGAAGGAATAGCCATGAGCGAGAACATGCAGCAGACAGAGCAGGCGGAGCGCGGGCAGCCGAAGAGCCGCATCGGCACGGTGCTGTCGAACAAGATGACGAAGACCGTCGTCGTCCAGGTCGAGCGCCGCATGAAGCACGGCAAGTACGGCAAGTACCTGACCGAGAAGAAGAAGTACAAGTGCCACGACGAGCAGCAGGCGGCGAAGCCCGGCGACAAGGTGCGCATCGTCGAGACGCGCCCCATGTCGAAGGAGAAGCGCTGGCGGGTGGCGGAGATTCTGGTGAGAGCGGAAGTCGAAGCGAAGGTCGAGGCATAGCCATGATCCAGACCACCACGGTTTTGGACGTCGCCGACAACAGCGGCGCCAAGAAGGTCGCCTGCATCAAGGTGCTGGGCGGCACGAAAAAGAGATACGCCACCATCGGCGACGTCATCGTCGTCTCCGTCAAGGAGGCGCTGGTGAATTCCAAAGTGAAGAAGGGCGAGGTCGCCCGCGCCGTCATCGTGCGCACCAAGCGCGAGCTCAAGCGGCCCGACGGCAGCTACATCAAGTTCGACACCAACAGCGCGGTGATGGTGAGCAAGGAAGGCGAGCCGATCGGGACCCGCATCTTCGGGCCGGTGGCGCGCGAGCTCCGCGCCAAGAAGTTCATGAAGATCATCTCGCTCGCTCCCGAGGTCCTCTAGCCATGGCTCGCGCATCGATCCGCATCAAAAAAGGCGACACCGTCTACGTCCTCTCCGGCAAGGAGAAGGGCAAGACCGGCAAGGTGATGGAGCTCGACCACGAGAAGCAGCGCGCGGTGGTCGAGAAGCTGATGGTCTTCAAGCGCCACTTCAAGCGCGGCCGCAACCCGGCGGCGCCCGAGGGCGGCATCGTCGAGAAGAACGGCAGCATCCACGTCTCCAACCTGGCGCTCATCGACCCGGAGTCGAAGAAGCCGACGCGCATCGGCACCAAGGTGCTGGAGAACGGCAAGCGCGTCCGCATCGCCCGGCGCAGCGGCGCGCAGCTCGATCAGGCCTAGAGGAATCAAATGGCAGACGACAAGAAGAAGCACGACGACGAGAAGAAGGAAAAGAAGCACGCCCACGGCGAAGGTCCGGTGACCGACGCCAAGGCGCACGCCGAGGCGAAGCCGGCCGGCCAGCAGAAGAAGAAGGGCGGCCGCAAGGAGAAGGCGCCGGCGACGATCCAGGCCGCGCAGGGCAAGGCCGCCGCCAAGGGCGACAAGCCCGCGCGCCTCGCCGTCTCCTACAAGGAGCAGGTGATCCCGGCCCTGATGAAGGACTTCGGATACAAGAACCCGATGCAGGTTCCCAAGGTGGAGAAGGTCGTCGTCAACATGGGCCTCGGCGAAGCCATCACCAACAGCAAGCTCATCGAGCAGGCCGAGGAGCAGATGATGGCCATCACCGGCCAGAAGGGGGTCGTCACCCGATCCCGAAAGAGCATCGCCAACTTCAAGCTGCGCGAGAACCAGCCCATCGGCGTGATGGCGACGCTGCGCAAGGACCGGATGTACGAGTTCCTCGACCGCCTGCTCAACATCGCGCTCCCCCGCGTGCGCGACTTCAAGGGCGTCTCGGGCAAGTCCTTCGACGGCAAGGGGAACTACACGCTCGGCATCAAGGAGCAGATCATCTTTCCCGAAATCAACTACGACAAGATCGAGAAGATCAAGGGCATGAACGTCACCATCGTGACCACGGCGAGGAGCGACGAAGAGGGCCGCGCTCTCCTCAAGTACATGGGCTTGCCGTTTCGGACGGCGTGAAAGGGAGATCCGGACCATGTGCCTTGACGGAACCGTTCTCGATCCGGCGCCTCTCGGCGCCTCGACGCCAGTCGAGACTCGCTCGACTGGCGACTGGACCCCCCAACTGATGGCGGTCATTTCAAAGCCGGAGTCGGAGTAACAATGGCAAAGCTCTCCAAGATCGCGCAGGCGAAGCGGCTGGCAGTGAAGCCCAAGTTCAAGGTGCGGGCGTACAACCGGTGCGGGCTCTGCGGCCGGCCCCGCGCCTTCCTCAAGAAGTTCCAGATGTGCCGCATCTGCTTCAGGAACAGGGCGTTGAAAGGCGAGATCACGGGCGTGATCAAGTCGTCGTGGTGAAGGGCAACAATCGGCCAAAGGCCGAGTTGGGGTGTGGGGCGGCAGCCCCACTATAAATCGAAACATCGCTGGCGCGCCCACGGGTACGGCCGGCGGAGGAGAGTAGTTCATGGGCATGACCGATCCAGTTGCAGATCTTTTGACCCGCATCCGCAATGCGCAGCGCGCGGGGCTGGAGGAGCTCGACCTCCCCGCCTCGAAGCTGAAGCTCGAGGTGTGCGAGGTGCTCAGGGACGAAGGCTTCGTCCGCGAGGTGACCTTCAAGCAGGGCGACGGCCCCCAGGGCACGCTGCACCTGGTCCTCAAGTACGACGAGGAGAAGCGGCCGGCCATCAGCGACATCAAGCGGCAGTCGAAGCCCGGCCTGCGCCGCTACGTGAAGCACACCGACATTCCCAAGGTGATGAACGGCCTCGGGATCGCCATCCTCTCCACCTCCAAAGGCGTGCTCGTCGACCGCGAGGCGCGCAAGCAGCACCTCGGCGGCGAGCTCATCGCCACCGTCTGGTAAGGAAAAACCATGTCGCGCATCGGCAGGCTTCCAATCAAGATTCCCGACAAGGTCAAGGTGACCGCCCAGCCGGGCCTCGTCAACGTCGAGGGCCCCAAAGGCAAGGTGGCGCAGAAGCTCGACCTCGACATGAAGGTGACGGTCGACAAGGGCGAGATCCGCGTCGACCGCCCCGACGACTCCCGCCGCGCCCGCCAGCTGCACGGCCTCACCCGCACGCTGGTCGCCAACATGGTGCAGGGCGTGACCATGGGGTTCTCGCGCTCGCTGGACATCTCGGGCGTCGGCTACAAGGCGGAGCTGAAGGGCAAGGAGATCCACATGGCCCTCGGCTTCTCGCACCCGGTGATCTATCCGCTCCCCGAGGGCGTCACCGCCGAGTACGACGCCAAGGCCAACCGCCTCACGGTCAAGGGCGCCGACAAGCACCAGATCGGCCTGGTGGCCGCGGAGATCCGCAAGCTGCGCCCGCCCGAGCCCTACAAGGGCAAGGGCGTCAAGTACGCCGAAGAAACCATCCGCCGCAAGCAGGGCAAGACGGGAGCAGCGTAATGAGCGCCTCGACCAACATGAAGAAGCAGGAGCTGCGGCACCGCCGCAAGGCGCACATCCGCAAGAGGGTGGAGGGCTCGATCGAGCGCCCCCGCCTCTCGGTGTACCGCAGCCTGAACCACATCTACGCGCAGGTGATCGACGACACCTCCGGCAAGACGCTGGCCGCCGCCTCGACGCTCTCGCCCGAGCTGAAAGCCGGCAAGGGCAAGAAGAAGGAGCTGGCCAAGGAAGTCGGCAAGCTGGTGGCGAAGAAGTGCCAGGAGGCGAAGATCGCAGCGGTGGTGTTCGACCGCAATGGCTTCATGTACCACGGGCGCATCGCGGCAGTCGCCGAGGGCGCCAGGGAAGGCGGGCTGAAATTCTAATGGCTGCTCCGATCAATCCGAATGACCTGCCGGAGCTGAACGACCGGGTGGTCCACATCAACCGCGTCGCCAAGGTGGTCAAGGGCGGCCGGCGCTTCTCCTTCTCCGCGCTGGTCGTCGTGGGCGACGGGCAGGGACACGTCGGCGCCGGACTGGGCAAGGCGAACGAGGTGCCGGAAGCCATCCGCAAGGGCGGCGAGCAAGCGAAGAAGAACCTTTTCAAGGTTCCCCTCGCCGGCAACACCATTCCGCACGAGGTGCTCGGGCACTTCGGCGCGGGCAAGGTGCTGCTCAAGCCGGCGGGCGAAGGCACCGGCGTGATCGCGGGCGGCAGCGTCCGCGCGGTGCTCGAGGCGGTGGGCATCCGCAACATCCTCACCAAGAGCCAGGGCTCGCGGAACCCGCACAACGTGGTCAAGGCGACGCTCGACGGCTTGCGCAAGCTGCGCAGCATCGAGGAAGCGGCGCGCCTGCGCGGCAAGGACGTGGCCGAGCTGCGCGGCGAACAGGCGGGAGCGTAGCGATGGCACTCAAAGTGAAGCTGATCCGCAGCATGAGCGGGCATACCGAAAAGCACCGCGAGACGCTGCGGGGCCTCGGCCTGACCAAGCTAGGCAAGGAGCGGGTCCTCCAGGACTCGCCCTCGGTCCGCGGGATGATCAAGGCGGTGGAGTACCTGATCGAGTGGTCGGAGACGAACGAAGAGTTCAAGCCCTTCGGCCGCCGCCAGGCCGCCAAGGCGCAGAAGGCCGCCGCCGCCAAGACGGCGAAGGCGTAAGAGCACAAGCGGTCACGCAGTTCCACGGAGTGTAGGCCCGAGGGCCGAGCGAGCGGGTAGACCCGCGGAGAGAGACGATGAACGAGCTCAGCAAGCTGACCCCGCCCGCGGGCGGAGGCGTCAAAGAGAAAAAGCGCGTCGGCCGCGGCCAGGCCTCGGGCACGGGCAAGACCGCCGGCCGCGGCGGCAAGGGACAGAAGGCCCGCACCGGCAACATGAACTTCATCGGCTTCGAGGGCGGGCAGATGCCCATCCAGCGCCGCGTGCCCAAGCGCGGGTTCTCGAATCCGTTCCGGGTCGAGTACGCGCTCATCAACGTCGGCGATCTGGAATCGCTGGGCCTCGCCGAGGTGGACCTCGACAAGCTGGTCGAGGCGGGCGCCGTCAAGCAGCGCAAAGACGGCCTCAAGATCCTCGGCGACGGCGAGCTGACCAAGGCGATTTCGGTCAAGGCGCACAAGTTCTCGGCCTCCGCCCGCGAGAAGATCGAGAAGGCGGGCGGCAAGGCGGAGGCGATCGTGATGGTGCCGAAGGCGACGCCGCAGCAGCGAAAGGCAGAAGAGAAGAAGGCAGCGGCGGCGGCGAAGAAGGCCTGATAAAGTCTGGCCTCAGGCTTCAGGCATCAGGCTTCAGGCGAACCCAGCCCGAGGCCAGAGGCCCGAAGTCCGAGGCCTTCGCAAGGAGTCCTAAGTGTCGTTCGCCAACGCCTTCTCGAACCTGTTCCGCATCCGCGAGCTGCGCAAGCGGCTCTTCGTCACGCTGGCCCTGCTCGGCGTCTACCGCATCGGCGTCTTCGTCACCGCTCCGGGCGTCAACCGGGTGGTGATGAAGAAGGCAATCGAGTCGACGGGCGGCTTCTTGAACCTCTTCAACCTCTTCACCGGCGGCGCGCTCGAGCAGCTCTCCATCTTCGCGCTCGGCATCATGCCGTACGTCAGCGCCAGCATCATCCTGCAGCTCTTGACGGTGGTGGTGCCCACTCTCGAGAAGCTCTCGAAAGAGGGCGAGATGGGCCGCCGCAAGATCACCCAGTGGACCCGCTACGGCACCATCATCCTCTCCATCGTGCAGGGCTTCGGCATCGCCCGCTACCTCGAGTCGGTGAAGGCCGGCAACGAGAGCGTGGTGCCCGACGACATCAAGGGGTGGGGCTTCCGCCTGCTCACCGTCATCACGCTGACCGCCGGAAGCGCCTTCATCATGTGGCTGGGCGAGAAGATCACCGAGAACGGCATCGGCAACGGCATCTCGCTGATCATCTTCGCCGGCATCATCGCCCGCATCCCGCAGGCGGCCATCCAGACCTGGACCACCTTCGCCGACAAGGCCGAGGGCAGCGACGTCGACCTCCTCATCATCGCGGCAGTGATGCTGGTGACCATCGCCTTCATCGTCTTCGTCGAGCGCGCCTACCGGAAGATCCCGGTGCACTACGCGAAACGCGTGGTGGGCAGGCAGACTTTCAGCGGCCAGTCCACGCACCTGCCGCTCAAGGTCAACACCTCGGGCGTGATGGCGCCCATCTTCGCCAGCTCGATCCTGCTCTTCCCGGCCACGCTCGCCACCTGGGTCCCCGCCTTCAAACCCTTCGCCGACGCGATGACCCGGGGCGGCTGGATCTACCAGGGCATGTACGTCATCGGGATCATCTTCTTCACCTACTTCTATACGGCGGTGACCTTCAACCCGGTGGACGTCGCCGACAATCTCAAGAAGTACGGCGGCTACGTCCCCGGCATCCGCCCCGGCAAGAAGACCGCCGAGTACATCGACGGCGTCCTCACCCGCATCACTTTTGGAGGCGCCCTCTACGTGTCGGCCGTGTGCGTGCTGCCCACCGTGCTCGCCGCCAAATACAACGTGCCTTTCTACTTCGGCGGCACGGCGCTGCTCATCGTGGTCGGCGTCGCGCTCGACACCGTCAACCAGATCGAGAGCCACCTCATCACCCGGCACTACGAGGGCTTCACCGGCCCGCGCGGTCCGCGCATCCGCGGGCGGCAAGGCCCGGGGACGGGCGCCCCGATGGCCGGCGCGGCCTAGGGGGCGCAGTGAACCCGGGAGACAGCGCGCCGAAGGCGCCACATTGCGGGTCCACGGCGAGCGGAGCGAGACCGTGAACCTCATCTTCCTCGGTCCGCCGGGAGCCGGAAAGGGCACGCAGGCGAAGCGGCTGATCGAACGCTTCGGTATCCCCCAGCTCTCGACCGGCGACATCCTCCGCAAGGCCGTCGCCGACGGAACCCCGCTGGGCAAGAAGGCCAAGGCGCTGATGGCCGCGGGCAAGCTGGTTCCCGATGAGATCGTCAACGGCATCATCGACGAGGCGCTCGCCTCGCCCGTCGCCGCGAAGGGATTCCTCCTCGATGGATTTCCGCGCACCCGCGCGCAGGCGCAGGCGCTCGACGAGATGCTGCAGAAGCGCGGCCGGAAGATCGATCACGTGCTGCACTTCGTGGTCAACGCCGACGAGCTGATCCACCGGCTCTCCGCGAGACAGACCTGCCCGAAGTGCCAGACCTCCTATGGGCCCGATTCGCCCCCCAAGCGCCCGGGCATTTGCGACAACGACGGCACGAAACTGATCACCCGGCCCGACGATCAGCCGGATCGCATCCGCCAGCGCCTCGACGAGTACAACACCAAGACGGCGCCGCTGGTCGATTACTATCGTGCCCGGGGAGTGCTGCGCGAAGTCGACGGCATGCGCACTGTCGAAGAAGTGGAAAAGCAGATCATTCGGGCGTTAAAAACCTGAAGGAGTGGGGGGTCTGGGGGGAGGCGATCCGCCCCCCAGTGGAGGCGCCCAGGGCGCCGGATCAGACACGGCGCTGGGGCACCAGGGTCGCAGTTCAGGGAAAAATGGCCGGAGGGATTGAGATCAAGACGGCGGACGAGATCGCGTACATGCGCGAGGCCTCGCTGATCGTCTACGAAGCGCTCGAAGAGATGCAGAAGGCGGTGGCGCCAGGCGTCACCCTCGACGAGCTTGACGCCGTCGGCGAGCGCGAGACGCTCAAGCGCGGCGGCATCTGCGCCTTCAAGGGGCTCTACGGTTTTCCCAAGAACGTCTGCATCTCCGTCAACGAGCAGGTGGTCCACGGCATCCCGACGCGGCGCAAGCTGGTCGCGGGAGACCTGGTCAAGCTCGACTACGGCGTCGTCAAGCGCGGCTTCTACGGCGACTCCGCCCGCACCATCCACGTCGGCAAGGTGAGCTCCGAAGCGCAGAAGCTGGTCGAGGAGACCCGGCTTGCGCTGGAGGCCGGCATCAAGGCGATGGTGCCGGGCAACCGCATCAGCGACATCGGCACCGCCATCGAGGCGCACGTGGCGCCGTTCGGCTACGGCATCGTCCGCGACTACGTCGGCCACGGCATCGGCAAGAAGCTGCACGAGGATCCGCAAGTACCCAACTACGGCCCGGCGATGTGGTCGCGCGGTCAGCCCAACCCCCGGCTTCGGGCCGGAATGGTCCTTGCCATCGAGCCGATGATCAACCTCGGCACCCACGAGGTCGACGTGCTGCCCGACGGCTGGACCGTCGTCACCCGCGATGGAAAGCTGTCCAGTCACTGGGAGCACACCATCGCCGTCACCGAGGACGGCCCCAAGGTCTTGACCCGGCCCTGAACATGATCGCTGCCATGCTCGCTGCGGCGCACCTCTACGTGCTGCCCTGGAAGATGCTGTTCCTGCTGCCGGCGGAGTCGGCGAAGCCGTGCGCCGTGACCACGCTGCGCTACGGTCCGCCCGACGGGAAGTGGGAGGGCGGGTCGAACCCGCCGGCCAACGACTGCGAGTTCCGCGTCTCGGTGGCGCCGGGGCCGCTCCTGCCGGCGTGGGTGGAGCTGCCGCCGGAGGAGGCGGGCGATCTCGCGGTCACCTATACCGTACAGGGCGCGGCCGGGCCGCTTAGAGTAAGCGTGCAGGCGGAGAAGCTGCAGCCCGCGCCGGCCAGGTCTTCGGACTTCGCGGCCAAGGCATCCAAAGTGGGGAACCGCGTCCGGGTCGAGCTGACCAACAGATCGGACAAGCCGCTGCTGCTCGGCGATGCGACCGCGCTGCGCGGCAAGCCCAAGGACGACTGCGTGGGTTTGGGTCCTGCCGCCGTGCTTCAGCCCGGCGAGACGCTGCTCGACCAGCGGCCAGGCATCCTCTCGCCCTCCATGAAAGTGTTCGTTTCCGTGTTCACGGGCGAACGAAATTGCAGGTGGATCGAGGTCGCCCGCAAGTGACGGCTGGCCGCTCCGGGCCGGCGGATGGGCGGCTTGACAGGGCGCAATTCAGCTGCTAGTAACCCGCCTCCCTTCGTTCCGGGGTGGCCCCAGCGAGGCTGTTTCTCGCAGCCGGGGTGCGGATCGAGAGGAAGCGATTTTCGGGTTTTGTTTCGGCTGGAGGAAGCCGTGAAGGTCCGTGCTTCGGTGAAGAAGATCTGTGTGAAGTGCAAGGTGATCCGCCGCAAGGGCGTGGTCCGCGTGATCTGCGCCGCGAACCCCCGGCACAAGCAGCGGCAGGGCTGAGGAGACCATGGCGCGTATTGCAGGCGTTGACCTTCCCCGCGAGAAGCAGATCCAGATCTCGCTGACCTATCTCTACGGCATCGGCAACACCACCGCGCGCAAGATCTGCGCGGAGGCGCAGATCGATCCGACCCGGCGGACCAAGGACCTGACCGACGACGAGGTCCACCGCATCCGCGAGGCGCTCGAGCAGGGCTACAAGGGGGAAGGCGACCTGCGCCGCGAGGTCTCGCTCAACATCAAGCGCCTGATGGATCTGGGCTGCTACCGCGGCCTGCGCCACCGCAAGGGTCTGCCGGTCCGCGGCCAGCGCACCCACACCAACGCCCGCACCCGCAAGGGTCCGAAGCGCGGCATCGTCCGCCGCGCCATGCCCGCCGCGGCTCCCTCCAAGTAAGGACACCTAGACCATGGCCGAAGAGCAGAAGCCGCCAGCAGAGAAAGAGAAGCCCGCCGCCGCCGGAGCGCCCGCGGCTGCAGGCGCCGCCGCCGCGCCCAGCACTGCCGCCGAGCGCAAGGGCAAGAAGAAGACCCGCAAGAACGTGCAGACGGGCATCGTCTTCATCCAGAGCACGTTCAACAACACCATCATCACCATCACCGACGTGAGCGGAAACGTGCTCTCGTGGTCCTCGGCCGGCGCGCGCGGCTTCAAGGGCTCGCGCAAGTCGACGCCCTTCGCGGCGCAGGTCGCGGCGGGAGACGCCGCCGCCAAGGCGATGGAGCACGGCCTCAAGAACGTCTCCGTGCTGGTGAAGGGTCCGGGAGCCGGCCGCGAGTCGGCGCTGCGCGCGCTCGCCGCCGCCGGCCTCAAGGTCACGCTCATCCGGGACATCACCCCGATTCCGCACAACGGCTGCCGGCCGCCCAAGCGCCGCCGCGTCTAAGAAGGAGCTTTCGAAATGGCTCGCTACACCGAAAGCGCCTGCCGCATCTGCCGGCGCGAGAATTTGAAGATGTACCTGAAGGGCGACCGTTGCTACACGGACAAGTGCGCCATCGAGCGCCGTCCGTATCCGCCCGGCCAGCACGGCCAGGGCCGCGCCAAGTTCTCCGAGTACGGCGTGCAGCTGCGCGAGAAGCAGAAGGTCAAGCGTCTCTACGGCCTGCTCGAGAGCCAGTTCCGCGGCTACTACCACCGCGGCGCGGCGGCCAAGGGCAAGACCGGCGAAAATCTCTTGCAGTACCTCGAGCAGCGCCTCGACAACGTGGTCTTCCGCCTCGGCTTCGCCGACACGCGCGCGGAGGCCCGGCAGCTGGTGCGCCACGGCCACTTCCGCGTCAACGACCGCAAGGTGAACATTCCTTCCTTCCAGGTGAAGGTCGGAGACGTCGTCGCGGTGAAGGAGAAGAGCCGCAAGATCGTCCGCATCAACGAGGCGCTCGAGGCGGTGGATCGCCGCGGCATCCCGGCCTGGCTCGACCTCGACAAGGGCGGCTTCAAGGGCACCGTCAAGTCGACGCCGTCGCGCGACGACATCACCATGCCGATCCAGGAGCAGCTGATCGTCGAGTTGTACTCGAAGTAGAAGTGCGGCCCCAGGCCTCAGGCCTCGGGCTTCAGGAAAAGCAAAAGCGCGACTGACCCAATGGTGCCGGCAATCCTGCCGGAGTAGGGCGGCGCGAAAGAGGAGAAGCAAAGTGGCAGAGGCATTGACCGCAAAGAACTGGCGCGACTTGATCAAGCCCCGTGGGCTGCACGTCGAGCAGGATTCGCTCACCGACACCTACGGCAAGTTCGTCGCCGAGCCGCTCGAGCGCGGCTTCGGCATCACCCTCGGCAATGCGCTCCGGCGCGTGCTGCTGAATTCACTCCAGGGCGCGGCCATCACCAGCGTCCGTGTCGAGGGCGTGGAGCACGAGTTCTCCACCATCTCCAACGTCGCCGAGGACGTCACCGACATCATCCTCAACCTCAAGGAAGTCCTCCTCCGCATGCACACGCAGGAGGAGAAGACCATCCGCATCGAGGTCGAGGGCCCCAAGGAAGTGAAGGCGGGCGACATCATCGTCGACCAGGACGTCGAGGTGCTGAACCCCGGCCACCACCTCTTCACGGTGTCCGAGGGCGGGCGGGTGCGGATGGAGCTGCAGTGCCGGCGCGGCCGCGGCTACCAGCCGGCCGAGCGCAACAAGGTGATCGGCGCGCCCATCGGCGTGATGCCCATCGACTCGCTCTTCTCCCC
>WNFI01697422.1_pt1 | contig 11999 bp, 11 predicted proteins | sample 5400471 | NCBI WGS metagenome assembly WNFI01 (sample SAMN13153348, study PRJNA577476) | soil metagenome | isolation source: 100 cm saprolite on Douglas fir-dominated hillslope | place: USA:California | collected 2013-09-17 | reverse complement strand
GTGCGCTTCACGCGCGAGAGCGGGCACCGGGTGCCACATGACCCTCTTATCGGACTCGACCGCTCTATCGATCTACTCGACCAGGTGATCGACAGCTCCATCCCGTATAGCAACGAGGAGTCGTCGGCGCTGTTCCTGATGGGCAACGCGCTTTCGCGCCGAGGCAACTTCAAGGATGCCATCGCTTATTACGAGCAGGAGCTTCAACGCAACCTCACGCTCGAACAGAAGACGCAGACGATGCGGGAGATGGGCGCGTCGTACTACAAGATGGGCGACTACACGGAAGCTGCGCGCTGGTTTTACGAGGCCATGCAGTGGAAGATGAACAGCGTGGACCAATGGCTGTTCCGCGTGGCGCTCGATCAGATCAAGGGTATGCCGCCGCCGCTGCCGCAGGGCGCGATGTTTCCTGTCGAAGAGCCGAAGATCGATCCCGCCAACCCGCCGATGCTCGCTTTTGAGGACATCGCTCCCCGCCTCGGAATCCATCACCTGAACGGCAACGGAACCTGCGCCTGGGGCGACATCGACGGTGACGGCAAGCTGGACCTGATCGTGGCGGGCAGCGGCACCTTCATCCGCGTGTATCGCAATGACGGCGACAAGTTCACCGACGTGACCGAAGCAGTGGGTTTGGCGCACGTGCCGTCCGGTTATTCGTTGAACCTGGTGGATTACGACAACGACGGCTGGCTCGACCTGTTCATTTCGCTGAACGGATGGAACGGCCCGATGCCGGACCTGCTGTTCCACAATGAACATGGCAAGTTCGTGAACGTGTCGAAGAAGAGCGGACTGGACGATCCGGGGTCGGGATTCGTGTCGCTGTGGGGGGACCTCGACAACGACGGCTGGCTCGACGTGGTGATCGCGAACGGCGTGTTGAAGGACGGCAGCGTCCCGCAAATCTACAGGAACAACCGCGACGGTACGTTCACGAACGTCACGAAGGCGGCGGGGCTGAACGAGCCGGCGTCGTATGGGACCATCGGCATTGCGCTGGGCGATTACGACAAAGACGGGCGGCTCGATGTCTTCATCAACGGCCTCGGCTCGGCTCCGAACCGGCTGTTTCACAACGACGGGAACTGGCACTTCACGGACGTCGCGAAGAAGGCGGGCGTGCTGCAGCCGCCTCACAACGGCTTCGTCAGTTTTTTCTTCGATTACAACAACGACGGGTGGCCGGACATTCTGACCACGAGCCTGGCGCCGTGGGAGGCGGTGGTGGAGGGGCTGAAGAAGGGGTTCGCTCCGGCGAATGCGCGGTCGCTTCATCCGGACGCGAGCCGGTTGTTCCGGAACAATGGCGACGGTACGTTCACCGACGTCACGTTCGATGCCAGGCTCTACTATCCGATGGGCACGATGGGCGCCGGCGTCGCGGACCTCGACAATGACGGGCACGTCGATATCTACTTCGGCACTGGCGACCCGCAGTTGACGCGCCTGGAGCCGAACCGGTTCTTCCGCAATAACGGAGATGGCACGTTTAGCGACCTGACAAGATACGTCGGGTTTGCGCGGCCGGGGAACAAGGGGCATGGGGTGACGTTCGTGGACATCGACGAAGATGGCGGCCTGGACGTGTTCGCGCAGCTCGGCGGCCACTATCCGGGCGACCACACGTACAACGCGTTCTACCACAACCTCAAGGCCAATCAGAACAACTGGCTGGAAGTGGATCTGCGGGGCGTTAAGAGCAACCGGTTCGCGGTGGGTGCGCAGTTGACGGTGAAAGCCGACGACCTGCTGGTCTATCGCGAGGTGAAGGGGAGCGAGGGTTTCGGGGCGACGAGTCCGTACCGGCAGCACTTTGGATTGGGGAAGAAGGCGAAGATCGACTCACTCGAGATACGCTGGCCGAGCGGGATGAAGCAGACGTTCAGCGGCCTGGATGTGAATCAGATCATCGCGGTGAGTGAAGACGGGCCATCGTGGCGAAGACTAAAATAATTGAACCGCGCCGAAATGTGCGGTTCCGCTGTGGCTTACTATGCCTGTGACGTTCGCGTGGGATGAGCGCAAAGCGGCAGCCAACCTGCGCAAGCACCGGGTGAGCTTCGATGAGGCTGCCACGGTATTTGACGACCCACTCGCGGCGATCTTCCCGGACGAAATATGATTCCTTTGACGAGGCGCGGGAGATTATCGTAGGCCATTCGGTCTTGAAACGCCTGATGCTGGTATGCTTCACTGAAGGTCCGGAGGGCACGGTCCGATCCACAGTGCTCGCCGTGCAACGAAACGAGAGCAACGGTTAGAGACTGGCGCTGAGGAGCGGACTGGCGCTCTGAAAATCGCAAGAGAAGGGCCAGTGGGCGGTTTCGAGCTGGACCTGGCTAGTATTTGGGCCGGGCTGTAACCGCAGCTATTCACATCGCAGCGCCACCACGGGATCCACTCGCACCGCTCGCCGGGCCGGGAACCAGCTTGCGAACAGCGACACGCCCGCGGCGCCTGCCAAGCCGAGCAGGGCGCCGATGAACATGGGACGCAGTCCGCGGCCCAGCACGCGCTTCAACACATCGCCCGCGGGCCAAAGAGAGTGGCATGTTCAAGCGTGACTCTTGTGGTCTTATCGTCGGGAGGATAATTCGCTCCGAACTGGTGGGCCAGCATCGTGATGTCGGCTTGGGCCTACGTGAGATTCGTTGTGGTCTTAAGCCGGCCGAAGAGTTGAATATTTCGGCCCAGCGGCGGATTCAGCCAGCTCTGCCCCGGCTGCAATTGAGCTTGCATCATCAAAGGCGCCCAGAAATCGGGAACTTGAGGCATGTTGCCAGTGCCGATGAATTCTTCAGAAGTGACTCCGACGACGGTGAATGGCGTGCCGTTCAACGTCACGGTCTTGCCCAACACTTGTAGATCGGCGTTGAAAACTCGCGGCTAGAACCGGTAGCTGAGGACGATGACGGGGTGCGCACCGGGGGTTCCGGTCTCTTCTCCGAGAAAGGTGCGCCCGACGATTGCGCCCGACGATTGTTTTCACGCCGAGGTCTGAGAAGTAGTTGCCGGAGACGAGCTGGCCTTGGACTGCCAGCGACGGTTGCTCCGAATTTGTATCCGAGCTACGCGGCTGCGGCAGCTCGGCAAGCGCGGGAAACATGAAACTCGCCGCGATGACGCTCGACAAGGTTCGATTGTGATCGCGGAAGAAGACGTATTCGGAGTAAGAATATGCGTACTGAATGTTGCCCGGGTTGGCGCTTTCGAACCAACGCTCCATCCGCACCAAATTGTCGACGTCTTTCACGGGCAGCGGCTTGAGCGCGACCGCATTCACGGCGGTAAACAGCGTCGTGTTGAGGCCAATTCCGAACGCCCGCGTCAGCACAGCGGCGGTGAATCCGGGGCTTCTCGCCAGCGTCCGGCCGGCGTATCGCAGGTCTTTGAACAGAGTTTCGATCGGCGAAAGACCGCGGCGTTCACGATCGCTTTCCCTGAGCTGGGTGACCTCGCCCATGGCGATGCGCGCCGCCCGGTTCGCCTCCTGGGACTCATCCCCGCCGGATGTTCTCTTCGACCAGCATGTCGAGATTACCCTGGACCTCGCGATCGAATTCAGTGTCGAATCGCCTGTGGTCAAAAGCAGCGCGAGTTTTAGAAGTGAGAACGTGAAGCCACGTAAACATACATCAGCCTTCCGGAGCCGTCTCGAGCAACCGGCCGATCACGCCGGAGATTCGTTTCCAGTTGTCAGCCTGCTCCACTAGCTGTTTGCGCCCGGCCTTGGTAATGGAATAGAACCGAGCCTTACGATTGTTGCCGGAGGTGCCCCACTCGGCGGCGATCCAGCGCTTTTGCCGCAGCCGCAGCAGAGAGGCATAGATGGTGCCCTGGTTGAGCTGGAGCACGTCCTCGCTCACCTGCTCGATGCGCCGCGCGATACCGTAGCCGTGCAGCGGCCCCATGGTTTCGAGAGTCTGGAGCACCATGAGGTCGAGTGTGCCTTGAAGAATATCCGATTTGTCTCGTGTTGACATCCCACATGAGTATGCACAATTCATGTGGGATGTCAACATGAGTGTACGGAGCTGGTGGCGCGCTACCGGATGAGGTCCACCGCGTACTGCCGGTCCGGCGCGCGAACGATCCGCTCCAGTTCTCCGTGGTCCAGCCAGTTCAGCTCGCAGCGCTCGCAGTCGTTCATGACCACGTTGCCTCCCGCGGCGTACACATGCGTGTCCATGTCTTGACCGCATTTCGGACAGCGGATAATTTGATCGAGTTCTTTCTGGTCGAATGGATGCACGATCTGAGCGGTCGTCTCCCGCCGCGATTTCAGGTCGGCTACCAGGTCCGCGAAAATATCCATCGAGATGAGCATGCCCCTGCAGCGTTGGCAATACAGGATCCGCTGCCCAACGATGGCCGCGTGCAGCAGCGGGACCGCACAGGTCGGACAGTGCTCCTCTGCCGCCTCCCCGAGCACCCGGACCCCGTCGTCGTTCGCCTCCCCGACATGAACGTTGCCGCAATAGTCGCAAACCAGGTAGTCCTTGTCCTCTTCCAAACGCATCGGAGCGCCACAACTCGGACAGTTCACTCGCATCCCTCCTTATCCGTACATGGGCGGAAGCCCGCGAATCCTTCACCACTGATTGGCACCGTTGGTTGGTCCCGCACTGGACACGCGCTTGTCATAGAATAGTGCTCGGATGGGCAATGCTCTCTAAATCCTTACTTCTTACTACTGCGTTCACCGCGGCAGCGGCGATTCTGTGCGGATGTCGCGGAAGCGATACCCTCGACGGCGAAACCGCCATGGCCCTGCTTAAGGAGCGCAACATGGAACCCGTCAAATTCACGTTCAGTGCTACGCCGCCGCAAGGTCCGGGCAATCCGCGGATCGCACAGGCTTATGATCGGCTGATCGACGCTCACGTCATTACATGCACGGCTACGCAGGCGTTGGGGAAAATCTGCCAGCCGGGACCGGCGGGCGAGGCGCTCTCCCTGGTCGGCGCCACGGAACTCGCTCTCAATGCCGGGCACTGGGTGCCTTCGACCATCGTGAGCATCTCACGATCCGGCAGCGGCACCGTCGCCGAAGTCCGGATGGCCTTCGAACCGAGCCCGCTCTATCGCGATTTCGAAAGCAGCTTCGACGATATCCAGGCGTGGGGAGGCAAACCGGGAGCAGAGAACCTGAGGAACGGAAAAACGGTTCACGCCACTTACCAGCACACCGATGACGGCTGGCACCTGACCGGCGTCGATTAGGCGCAGGCGGCGTAATTGGCGGCATGCCGGCCATGACGCAGCGCCATGTCCATTACGCGACGAACCTCGGAATACTCGAACGGCTCGGGAAGCACGTCATATCCGCCGAAGTTTAAGACTTCGGCCCAGAGACGCTCGTCCGCGTGCCGGGAAACCACTACGACCGGGGGCGGATCGTCCAAGCCGCAGGCTTCCCGAAAAACATCTTGCCAGCTTCCATCGGGCAGATCTTTTTCGCAAAGAATGAGACTAGGACGCGCCCGCAGGAGCGTAGTGGCTTCCCGCAGGGAGCGTGCCCCCTGAACGGTCCAGCAATCGCGGTCAAGGATACGTTCGAGTGATTGACGATCTTCCTGATTCAGGCTGACCGTCAGGAGGGTAATATTTTCAGGGAAGGGTGACTTGGCGGGTAGTTTCTTCATAGCGGGTTCCGGTGGGCCTCCTTGACTGTAATAGCTAAACCCTTGTTTCTTCAGGTTCAGAGGGCCAAGCGTAATTTCTTGATGAAATTTAATGTGCACGCGCGTCGCCACTGGTTCCGAATGGACGGAAGCGCCGTTTGAGGAGGCTATCGTTAGACGGCTGATGCCCCTACTGTGCGAAATAACCGGCGGCCAGTTCGGGCTTGACCGTTAGCGCCTGTTTCCAGCACTTGCGAGCTTCTTCCTGCTGCCCCTGGCCTTTCAAGGCGTGTCCCAGGTTGAGTAGAGCTTCCGCGAAATCAGGGCGTTCCGCCAGGGCCTCGCGGTACAGCTTCACGGCATCTTCGAGCTGCCCGGAGCGTTGCAACAAGAGGCCGGTATTGTAGAACAGGTCGGCCGAGCGATCGCCCTGCTCGATCAGTTTGGCCTGATAATCGAGGGCCTGGTCCCACGCCTCCCGCTCCACGGACAGCGAAGCCAAGCCTCGCAGCGCGTCGACGGAGTTTGGCTCCAGCGCGAGCACGGCCTGGAAAGCCTTTACGGCTCCATCGCGATCGCCCGCTTGCCATAATGCCAGGGCCAGGTTCAACTGCGCCTCGGGCCAGTCGTGCTTCCTGAAAATGCAGTGCTCGAAGGCTTCCACGGCGCCTCGATGATCGCTTTTCTCCAAACGTAGATATCCCAGTTGAAACCAGGCGCTCTCCAGTTCCGGGTTGCGTCCCAGCAGCCGGGCATAGGTCCGTTCGGCTTCGTCTTTGGCGCCTTGCGCTTCCAAAACACCAGCGAGATTGTACAGCACGTCTTCGAGTTCCGGCGAGAGCTGCAGAGCGCGCTCGTAGGATGCGCGGGCCCTGCCCATCTCGCCCGCCTGCTGATACAAGACTCCGAGATTCACGTGCGCCTGCTTGGCGTCGGGACGGATGCGAATCGCCTCCCCATAGGCTTTCGCCGCCTCGGCGGTTTGTCCGAGCTTCTGGTTTGCGACTCCCAGGTTGAACCAGCGATCGAAATGATCGGGCGTATATTCGACGAGTTTCTCGCAGAAGCGCGCAGCGGCCCCAAAATCCTGCGACGCGAACGCGCAGGCCGCCAGACCCTCCAGCGCCACTTGAGAAGCCGGGCGGACGGTCAGCAGGGCTTCGGAATAGTCGCGCAATACCGTGTGGTCTTTGCGCGTCATCGCGATTCCGACGAGATTCGAAAGGCACTCTTCCGATTCCGGCTTATCTTTCAGGATTCGCTTGTACAGATCCGCGGCTTCGTCGAACTTCCACAGGAGTTGCAGCGCCACGGCTTTGCCGAAAAGTGCAGTCGAATTATCCGCGTCGGTTTCGAGCACTTTATCGAAGCTCTTGAGCGCTTCCTCGGGGCGCTCCAGGTGCAGGTTGCAGATCGCCGCGCCCAACGTGGCTTCCACGCGGTCCGGCTGCGCAGCCAGCGCCTTTTGAAACGCTTCCGCAGCGTCTGTCCATTTGCCGGATTTTTCCAGCGAGAGGGCCAGATTGAGCTGTGCACCCGGGAACGCCGGCTCGAGGTTCAAGACCTTGTGATAGCTCCGGGCCGCTTCTTCGTATTGCTGCAGCTCATACTGCATGTGTGCCTTAGCGGAATGCAGACGAGGCGTTCCATTGCCGTTCGCCAGCGCTCCGTTAATCTCCTGCAGCGCCTCGGCGTACTTGCCGTCCAGGTGCAGGCTCACTGCCTTGGCGAATGCCGCGGATGCGGCGTCATTTGAACCGTTATGATCCTGCGCGTTACTTTCGCTCATTCGATGTCAGCTCCCGTCGTCGTTGACCACGCTATCGGACGCAATGAAGGCGCAGATTAGGGTAAAGTCGTTTCCAATCACCTCCAGGCGGACCGAAAAGAACTTCTCGGGAGTAAGCGGCAGGGGCAGCGGCTTCTCCGACCTGCCGGTTTCCCGGCCTCCGATCACGGTGTAACGGATCACGTGCCACTCCGGCTCCGGCCCCGCCTTGGTCATAACCAGCCTCACTGCCTGGTAGTTGTTTGCATCCACGGCCCGGAAAACGAATCCTAATCCCTTCTCATCGATCCGCGCGATGAACTCGACATGATAATTGCTGAGCTGCAAGGTCGGACGATACAGTGCCAGGCCGCCGGGACGGACAAAGCCCATATTGTCGTAGCTCCATTTCAGGGACGTGTCGGCCCCGAGCACCCAACCGTCCAGACCCGACTTGAAATCGTCGGAATAATCGAATCCAGCGCGATGCGCAATCCGTTTGCGAATCGAGTTCCACTGCCGTGTCAGCAGCCCTTCGAACATGGGTTGCGATCCCAGTTTGATCGCAACAGGTTTGGTGTACAATCGCGGGCCGGCGGCATTCAGCGTGAGCAACAGGATCATGGGAATCACCATCGTGATCACTTTGAGGTCGCCCGGGGCGCGCCGCCAGATCTCGCGCAGTTTCTGAGTCGAAAGGTCGATACCGTTGGATTCGTGGTCGACGGTGAGTGGGTCGGAAGAAGCCTCAACCCGGCCCGGTCGCAGCTCCGCGGCAGGGGTCTCAGGCGTGATGTGAAGCCGCGGAATCAGTGGTTTGTCCGCGAATGCCGCGGGCGGCCCCAGGGCTTTTCCTAACGCCGGTTTCTGGGTCCGGGCGACCGGCTCCAATCGGAGGGGACGCAGTTCCGCCTTCCTGGGCCAGGGGTTCGGCTGTGTGACCGCAGGCGCCGGGCAAGCGGGACTCAACGGATGATAAGTCGTGGCTAGAGCTTCGCTAGATATCTCCTTGACGATAGGACGACCTTGCGAAGGGAGGGGGCCGCCGAACGCTTGATCGACTCGGCCGGCCAGCCGCAAGCCGCCATCGGATTGCTGCGTTTTTCGGCTGGGCGCCCGGACACCCAGCGTGGGTCTCGATGGGCCGGATGGCTGTGGAACTGCGACGTTTCTCTCGATTGTTGGCCGCTTGGGCGTGGGCCGCTCGATCGGCATGGCCTGGCAGTATCGCGTCGATCCTTCCACTGGGGGCCGCGTGGGCACACACGCCGAGGACGCTTGCGCTACAGGCTGCGGACTCCCACCGATATTCGAACTGGGCGGCTTTAGGGAACGAATCGGTCGCGGCTCCGGCCGCACCAACAACATGGGCCCACCAAGCGGTGGCATGCTTCGTTCCGCTTCGTAGAGGCTTCTATGCTCATCGCAGCAGAACGATCCGTTGGCAAGCATGCGCATGATTGCCAAAGGAGAGTCGCAATAGAGACACCGCACCGCTGGAACCTCCCATCCCACTATGGGGGTTGGACTTCCCGATTTCTACAAGGGGAATTACTTAATTGGAGGGCAGAATCTATTGTGGACGGCCTAAACCTACGTCATAGTTCTATCCCGTGAGGATTGCCACATCCCGGCTGGGTGTAGTACTATATCTCAGTTTCTAAAGCGCCGACGGAAGGCACAACGACGCTCGCGAGAGCGCTTTCTGCAGCAGCCCGACGGCGTCCATCTCCTTCAGACCCCGTGAGATAGAGAGCTCAGTGACCAGCATGTGCCGGGCGCGGTCGAGCATTTTCTTCTCGCGAAACGATAGCGGCTTATCCTGCTGCAAGGTGAGTAAGGTCTTCAGCACTTCCGCGATCTCCAGCAAACTGCCGTTTCTCATCCGGTCGGTGTTCTCTTTGAATCGATCCTTCCAGTCGATTTTGGATTTGGCGGTGTGCTCGGCCAGGTATCCCAGGACCCGCCCGATCTCCCCATTTCTCGTCACCTTCCGAAGCCCGACCTGCATCACGTGCGAGAACGGCACCATGACGGTCATGCTGTTGGCGGTCAACCTAAGCAGGTAGAACCGTTCGAAGCGGCATCCGAAAGTGCGGGTGCTGATGTTCTCGACGGTTCCCACGCCCTGATTGGGGTAAACGACCTTCTCGCCAATCCGAAAGAATTGCAAAGCGCCCAAGTGACACCTGCCAGAAGATGTTATGTACCGAACAAAACCGGATACAGAATCTTAAGCCCAAGTGAGTGCTTTGTCAATATGGAACTAGTGGTTCCACGCTGGCTGCGGACTACTGCTCCTCGATCACCCGGCGCAGATACGTCAGATTGCGCTTCATATCCGCTTCAACAGACTTCGATGGGCAATCCGTCTCCAGGTTCGCATACCCCTGATAATCCATGGTTTTGATCGTATGGATGATCATCGGGAAGTCGATTTTCCCTTCGCCCAGATAGTTCGGATTGTCCTTGAGATGGAACTGGCAGATGCGCTTGGGACCGAGCCAGCGGATCTCCTTGATCACATCGAACCCCGCGTGGGTCGAATTCCCCACGTCATAATAAACCAGGACCGCCTTCGACCGCGCCCGATCCATGATGCGGGCGTTGTCCTCGGCCGAAATCGTGTCCTCGAGGCCCAGGATCACACCAGCCTTCTCCGCTTCCGGGGCGAGGTCGCGAAGAACGTCGCCGACGTAATCCATTTCGTCCTTGGTCTTGAGCGCGCCGTTTCCGAAGAACGGCAGTAAGATGACTTTGGTCTTCAGCGCCTTGGTGACGCGGATCGAGTCGGCGACCCACCGCTGCCCGAGCTTGTCGTTTTTCAGATAGTTTACATGCAGGATGTCCAGGCAGGTGCCGTCAATCGTGATACCTTCCTTCTGGGAGGCTGTCAGGTATTGCGCCTGGACCGCGGCGTCGTCGAGCGGCAGTTTGTCGTCCACGGGTTTGCGCCCCAGGCTCACCTGGACGCCGTCGAACCCGAGACTTTTGGCCAATCCCACGGCTTCGAGCTTTCCGGTCTGCTTGAGGTTCCAATCGGTCACACCGATCTTCAGCGATGCCTTCTTGGCGAACGCCGCCTGGGCCAGCAAAGCCGTCATCCATGTTCTTCGCGTCATAAAAGAATCCGGTGACAGTATACACGATCCCGATCATAGTCGTGAAGAAACCATCCTAGCCACGAATGAACACGAATGCACACGAATAAATCAGGTTGTCTTCATTCGTGTTTATCTGTGTTCATTCGTGGCTAACCTGAGCCCTTGCCAATCCGAGTATTGGAACGTGCTCTCAGAGTAGAGCTTGTCATTGAAAAAACGTCGATACAGAATGGAAGCCGGCAGAACCGCGGTGGCTGGGTTCGGCGAATAGTCTACGGTCGCTTCATCGCGAATCTCGACATCGCCGTCGGCCCGGTCCACAATGAACGTAATACGAAGGACGAGATCGTCTGCTTGCCGGACATACAACTTCCCTTCGATCGGGATGTGTAGTTTTGCTCCCGGCTCCGCTATTCGTAGGGACCCGCTACCCTCACTCTGGACAAACGAGATTACGAGCGCCTGTTCCTTTCCCACTATTTCACTCTTTTCCAGTGCGAACGAGTACTGCGGCAGCCGCGAGCGAATGAACAGCAGGATTAGCTGCCCGAAATCGATCGCAGCAACGCTCAAACCCTCTTTTTCGAAGGCGCTCCGCAAGGCCTGCTTGCGGGCATCGTCTTTGGACACGAGAACTCTTTCCAACTTCTCCCGCGCCGCCTTTGGGTTTTCAAGTTGCTTGTCACCGATCGAAACAATCCGGCGGAATTCCCGAAGCGCCTCCGGAGCCGCGCTGAACGCGGAGAATCCATAGTACGAGGTGATCTCCCGCTCCTCGAGATTCTTCCCTTCAGGCGGGGGTTCCAGTTGACGGAAGTGGACCTTTCTGCGCCGGCGCACGATCGCTTTCTGTTTGAGAGTTTCGTGCCCGCTGAAGCTGGAAGCGGATTGCCAGAACATGGAAGCTTGATTGGCGACCGCGGATAAGGCCTGGTTGAGCTTCGGGTCGCCGACGTCAACCTCGGGCATCTTCCCGCGTTCCGCGAAACGCTTGCCATCTGAGCCGGTCGGCTGTTCCTGAGGGCTCGCCAGCGCGGAGGAACTGCCTGCCAACAACGTCAGGCTCAACATGGCGACTGATGACTGCCCGGCCGTCCGATTTCGCTGGCGCGTTCCCATCTGGCTCTGTTGAGCACATTCTAACAGGAGCGACTCCGACTCCTTGCCTAACCGAGGTTCGTCACGTTACTTCCTTCGGAACCGCGACCGTCAGGGAGCGGCCGCGACGTAGGATGAAAGGATGATCGTCAACGCACTTCCCTGCCTCGATCTGCTGCAGGCGACGCCTGGAATTCTGCGCAGTCTGATGAGCGAGATCTCCGATGCGGATGCGCGCTGGAAGCCCCCGCCGGACCGATTCTCGATCGCCGAAGTGTTGGCGCACCTCTCGCACTCAGAGGCAACTGCTACCGCTATCGACTGGACCGCTTCCTGGCCGAGGATCGGCCCGACCTGGAGCCGGACGACGCTCAGATGTGGCTTGATCGATATCGCGAT
>WNFI01165904.1_pt1 | contig 11999 bp, 13 predicted proteins | sample 5400471 | NCBI WGS metagenome assembly WNFI01 (sample SAMN13153348, study PRJNA577476) | soil metagenome | isolation source: 100 cm saprolite on Douglas fir-dominated hillslope | place: USA:California | collected 2013-09-17 | reverse complement strand
AGTTCCGGACTACGTTCTCATAGATGGTCAGAGTGGCTCGGGCTCACCTCGAACTGGTCCGCAAAAAAGCCGCGTGGATGGCAACATGATTCCTCTTGTTCATCGAAGGATGCGTGTCCGTTACCATTGCCATTCAACATAACAGAAGCAACAACAGCACCCGAGGAGGCCGTTTCTTTGACGATATGTGAATGAACGTGATTAGATGTGGGTGATCTCTTTGACGCACCACGCGCCCCCGAATTCGTGAAATGAACTGCATGTTCCCGAGCTAGGTTCTATAGGGTGCAACCATGAGGTACTTCTCCTGACTGGTGACCACTGCACACTCACTACATACTACAAGAAAAACAGAACCCGTAAGCGACAATACTTGGGCAAGTCGGCGGGCGTTTGGCTTGCCTGCTTCCTGTCCACTATGCTCGCGGGTCGAACTCTCTCGACATCCGCGCCGAGTGCTTCCAATGCCTTCACTTTTTCGAGGGCGACATCATCGGGCATGATGATGGCTTCAAACAACACGACCGGTCAAGATGGTGAAAATGGCCTATGAACAAGTTTCTCACTGGCGTCATAACCCCTACCATTGTCATTGGGGATAAATCATATATGGAGCAAGTGGGGACGATACACACCGAGCCTTAGCAATCGTGGCTATTGAGATGCCCGTGGATCCAACTGTACCCTCGAAGATGCGCGAACCAGTGTACGGCCGCAAGAGTCCTTCACGTTCTGCGTCTTCGATCACTCCAAGGGCGAATAGTCAACAAATGAAAGGCGGGCCTTTGAAAGCATCATATTGAACATACTTCTGAGTGCGACACGGTCCTTTACGCTGCCCCCTGGGTTGAGATACTGGAAAATCGTTGGTTCTCAGGAGACGATACTTTCGTCACATTCATATTTTAGCAATTAAGCGCACCTCCGCCTTGCCAAGAATCTCGACGCCTAACGCATCGCTGAGCGAGTTAATCCGGACCAGCGGTGTGTTTCCTATACAGTATACGCAGACTTCTCTGTCAGCCTAAGAACAAGGGCACCGACCGATGAACGGTCACGCACCGATCAACCCTGTCACTCCGTCCAGTATCTCGTCGCTCCGCAATTCGATGGGGCGCAGGTTAGCTTTTATCATTGCACTGTCCTCTGTACGTTTCCTGTACGCGGACATGACAGACGTCGTTGCGAATGAGAGAGAGAAACCGATGAGAATTCCATAGAATAGATGCCGTGCGGTGGTTGGTGACGGCATCCAAGACATGATTCACGTTAAGAGGGTATATTAGATAGATAGTAGAGCGCAGCGGCCGTGCGCTGGGATATGAAAAAGGTGGCTTCTTGCTAAGAAAGCCGCTGCCGGAGACCTGGGTATGTGGGAGCAGGAGATGACAGCGCCCCAACGTGTCGTCGGCACGCATCAAGGGCGTGTCGTCGGCACGTGCAGGGCGTTTCCTCACTAGTTTTGTGTTGCGGTGATCATCATGATGCGGCACTGCAATCACTCCTATCACACAACATTGTTAACTCGAGGCATTGACGCGGACAGGGTGGTCAGGGTCAGAATAAATATTATCCACTACAGTCACATGCTGGGCCAGCCACGCTGTCTGATATCTGATCTAATCCTTCGGTGGCGCGGCCGAAGTATTCTACCTTCATGACTCGCACAGTCGCAGAGATACAAAAACTCTTCCTTTCGTCGCCCCGATATGCAGTTGTCGGTGCATCAAAAGACCAGTCAAAGTATGGCACCAAAGTGCGCAGCATGATCTATTAGAGCCTATCCCCGCGACATGCAGGTTTCGTTCATTCATGACCATACCGACTTTCGCAGGTTCTGCAGTGGTATCTAACACGCAATCTGCCCGTCACACCCGTACATCCCGTTTGTTTTTCCCTGTTATTGTTATACCGTGAGCTGTGCGGACTTACGTGCCTTATCATCCTGTAGAAGGAAAGTGAGCTCGAAGGAGTGGCGACGGTGCCCGATCTGACAGCTCTACTGACACCCACTGAAACTTCCGTGAGCATCATTACGAATGCCAAGGTTAGTTTCGTCCACCCCCTCTTTCACTTCCCTCCTTGCGACGGTGAGGACAGGTGACGCTCGGTTTGCTCCAGCAAGCCAAGCAATTGAATATACCAGCGCTTTGGCTGCAGCCTGGAGCAGAGGATGACACTGTAAAAAGCTACATTCACGCGAATGGACTCGAGGATAAGGTGATCTATGGCGGACCATGCATCCTCGTAGAAGGCGATGGCATCCGACAGAAGTGTTTGCTCTAGGTCCAACGCTAGACAGGTTGAGATGTGCGACCCTCGTGAAGAGGGCAATATCTTCTACTATAACTTTGTACGCGCAATGTTATACCTGTCTATTCGAGATGGGTACTGTCTGCTCTGCTACCTCTGCGATTTTAGTGCAAACTCGCCTGTGACTGGTAGGCGTTGATCAAATGACGCGCCTGCATCAAGCACCTGCCTCACCCCCATGACAACCCTCATAATTTACTGGGAACTTCCACCGTGACGCTGTCGATACTTTTGGGGTTGACTACATCCATGGCAACAAACCACAGGGGACACGGAATGTACCTTCCGACTGTCAACGCTCAAAGCGAAGTCGGGTTGTCGAGCCCCTGAAGGAGTAATCAACAGGATTAATCGGACTATAAATGGCTTGGCACACACTACAATATCAGATACCGAGACTAGTACTGGAGCTCGGATGTCTTCTGAGCTGGAGAATCGGACCGAAACCATATGTATATCATAACGTCACGGATTAATTTTCTTCCGATTAGCTTGACCTACAGTATGCACTGTATCCCATACTCTTTAGGCGATAACGACACTATCGTAGAGAGAGGGACTTGGAACGATCGTACCTTCCCCTGTCAGACTTCCGATCGTTATTCACGGGGATGAAGACGGAAGAGCGGAGTCGGACGATGGCTGATGCCCCCTTTGAACGAACGACAGAGACGCACCGTCGACATTTGGGGAATACTAGTTTGTTCTATGCGTTCCAGATGGGGCATTGATCTTGTTTGGGCACAGCTGCACTGCCGCAGCGTTCCATTCTTGCCTGAGTATCGGAACCTCATTACCTCAAGGAGAAAATGCTACCTTTGTAAAAGTCGGGGTGGCGACAGCCACAGGACAAGGAGACCTATAAGCAGGGACCGAAGCAGCACTAGGAAGGGAGGCCTCAAAGGAATTGCCAGTCTGGGAAGCAATTTAACCAGAGTAATCGCCACTGAGCAAGTTACTGAGCTCTCGTGATCATTGCGAGTTATGTTACGCGATCATGATCATGTCGGACACGTCCGGTAGAAAGTTTACGAGTCGGAGAAGAACATGATGATGAAACCAGCCCGTCAAGCTTTGGCTTGATCTCCATACGGTATTATTTTATTATGTCATTTTGAGATGCTTCGTTGAATCGACGCTTAGAGATTTGTTGGTTTGAACCGAGCGGCGTCGAGTGGGTGCACTTACGAATCCCCTCACGTGATGAGGTCCCGGCTCTGTCTGTTGTACTGTCAGTCAGAGCGGTGATGAAGTACGGACTCGGAAGCATACTCATACTCGCCTCCGTTATTGGGGCCCTCGCAAGTCCCACGCAGAATGTTTTGTCGTTTTCGCGGCCTCGACCCCTCGTGATTTGGCATGGGCTTGGTGCGTCTGCCCCAAAGTCTGTTTCCCTAAAATCGGTGGTCCGCATGCTGATGGGCCAGCCCATCCACTCCACAGGCGACTCATATGATTCGCCCGGCATTCTCAAATTCCAATCAGCAGTAGAGGAGATACATCCCGGGATATACATACACTCGATTTACGTCGACCCAGATTCGAAGTCGGATCAACAAGCTACGATTGTGCGTTCAGAGTTCTTCTCATCTACGACTTTTGTTGGCTTACGCTTAAGTGTATGAATCAGCATGGGAACGTCGATGAACAGGTGGAGACTGTGGCCCAGCAACTGAAAGATGTACCCGCACTGTCGGATGGCTTCGATGCAATCGGGTTCTCCCAAGGTTCGTATTGCACCGAAAGCAGAATAAGTGCCGTCTGTTGCTGATGACGACGATAACTAACACCATCACCAGGAGGGCAGTTCCTTCGCGCGTACATCGAGCGCCACAACAATCCGCCCATTCGCAATCTCATCACATTTGGCTCGCAGCACATGGGCATATCCGACCTACCACCCTGCAAAGCCTACGATGTGCCCTGCAACCTCGCGCGGAATGCATTGCGTGCTGGCGTATACAATGAGTGGACCCAGCGGAACCTTGTTCAGGTAAAATGCATCATCTCTTCTTCCTTTTTCCCCCGACACCACTTACACCATAATTCCCCGGGTCCGTCCCTTGTCGGAAAATGGCCAATTAGGCGCAGTACTATCGTGACCCGGCCCAGTTCGAGCGATACCTCGAATCAAACCACTTCCTAACGTCCATCAACAACGAACTGCCCGCACCACTCAAGAACGAGACGTACGCTGCGAATCTCGCTCAACTCGACGCTCTCGTCCTCGTCCTCTTCACCCAGGACCGCTTAGTCATACCAAAGGAAAGTTCCTGGTTCGGATCGTACCCGATTGTCCCTGCAGAAGACCGAGAAGAGGAAGAGGGAGAGAAGGACATCGTGTCGATGCGCGAGCAGCCGCTGTACGTCGAAGATTGGATCGGTCTGCGCACGCTCGACGAGAGTGGGCGCGTCGTGCTTGTGTCGTGTGATGCTGAACACATGCACCTGTCGCCCGAGTGCTGGCAGCCGCTTGTGAAGAAATACGTCGGCTCGGGCTCGTAACTCTTCATGGATTGACTCACCGCCTGTCTCTCCTCGAGAAATGTCGTCTTTTATGTGTATTTGTTGTCTACTATGTCATTCCTCGTCCCGTTACTGTACAGTAAAGTTCCATAACTTTTTATGCCCTTGGCAGTAGCCCTGTTGACCTAACTCGATTCACTCAAGAAGATACTGAGAAGATCAAATACTGTCAGTGATCGTACTGCTAGGATAGAAAGAAATCATCGACGATTGACCCAATCCCAATAGCAGAAGGCAGAGCATGTATGGTGCAATTTCGAGTTCAATGGCACTTACAGTACGAAGGCTACTTAGACTCGATTGCAAGCCCAAGCCTAGAGAGAGAGAAATGAAGCCAGATGACGATTCGGACGCGTGGCGCCTTTGCAGTTAAAAGTACAAGTACAGTACAGTAGGCAAAGAACTTTGTGGGACTTCTTAAGATACACTAAGGGATGAAAGACGTTTCTGTGATGTGGGAGTCGAGAAGATAAGCCGAGAAAAGCGAGCTAAGAAAATTGAAGGCATAGGTGACGCATGACTGCATCCTTTTTATCGTACAAGCTGTATCCTAAAAAATATCGCCTTTGAATCAGAAAGTAAAATGCGATGGCCCCGATGGTAGTCAGGTGGAAGCAACAGGGGGGGGGCTGGTGGCGGTTGTGGTCACTGCGGCTGGCGTAGTCGCGACGCGTAGCTAGTAGGCAGCGGACGCGAAACTGACGTTCTGCTCCACCGTAACGCAATTCCTTCCAGGCCAATACACGCGATGCGCATGTATATTATTTGCATCAAAGCCCACCCATCGCGCTTCGGTGGCCTGCGAATCCATTGGGAACTCTGAATCGGAACGTGCTGGGTTCTTTACCCAAACATACTGTCCCCACTCGGGTACGCTACCCAAGTCGGGTTTTTCTCCGTATAATCTCTCATACGGGGTGATATAACCGGGAATCTGTGTGGACATGCGGTTCTTCAACCACACGGTGAAATGGGCCGCTTCTGCCCAGAGAGTCTTCGGCAAGTTGGCCTGATGCAGCATGGCACGTATGCGTCCATATAGCCAGTGGTTGAGTAACACCGCCAGGCCATTATGCTGTGGGGCGTCGACCATTGTAAGACGCCGCTCAGTGCCCTGCTCTCGAAGATATTTAGTAAGCTCATGGCCGGCGGGTAACTTACCGCCGCGGTCACACCTAAGGCGTTTGACGTGCACACCGTGCCGAGTTTGGACCCATTGTTTGCTATGGCGGCTCGCCGCACACTGCGTACAGCAGTGAGCGTCTCCTTGGCATACTCGCATGAGCCACAGACGAGGGGAGGGCAGTTATCGTCTGTAAGACGCAGGCCAGTAACGGCTTTGCTGCGAATGAGAGCGCGAATGGTGTCCGCGGGAATATGTGCCAGCCTCCGATGCAGCGTGAGAATATCGACGGGCTCAGGCGGCGAAAGCGAACGCTCGATATCGACGGGCTCGGGTGGCGAAAGCGAACGCTCGACTTTGAACAGCCCGTTGGCACTGGCAGGTATGTTGCCAATAACGCGACCATTAGGGCCCATTTTTATGGTGCACGAACCCTGCCCGAAGTGCACTGAACAACCGGCCTTTACCATACGGCAGACCGATACAACAGTTACACCCATTTCTGGTGCATGCAAGGTGTCCCGCAACAACGCGCTTGTCGAGGTCGCGCCATTGGGCATTTGAATTTGGAAGTCTCCCATCCCCACAGCATGGAAAACCTTGTTGTTTGCTGCAACGATGGGCCGAACGGGAATGCGATGGTAGGTCACAAATCGCTCGCGAAAAGGCGACATATGAGTTGATGCCCCAGAATCATATAGTTGAACTTCAACACCCTCGCGTTTCTTGGCCGCCAATGTTGGCATCTGAGGATCCACCACTTCAACTAAATCTCCAATATCTCCCGTATAAGCGGCTGCGGCAACATCCTCGCTGCCCTCCTCGTTTGGCTTGTCGAATTGTCCGCGCACATCTTCATCCTTGCCGCAGAGCGTCGATTGGAGTCGTTGTTCCAGATCTACCAGGTCATGTGTTGTGTGCCTCTCGAAAAGCGCTTTCAGCGCATCCCAAACATCTTTGGCATTCCTCTTGCACGATCGCCTCGTCTGTGCGCCATCGCATTTCTGGCGTCAGATTGCCTATATTGCCAATACCGGTGTACGTTTTGGTGACGGTTGTCGACGTAAGGTGGTCTGAAAGGCCATAGGAGTCCATCGCCCAAAACATTCTGTCACGGTACGTGATCCAATTGGATCCATCCTCGATTAACTTCTCAGCAACAGAGGTTTTGAAGTTGTCGTCCATAATGAGCAAAGGATAGAAGGACGTTGGCTGAGCAGAAGCGAGATGGGGGATAGAGGCCTGAGTATGCAACTCGAATAGGTCTGATGTCAATGACCCACCAATTCAAGTTAATTTTGAGTTCAAATGAAGGCTAATTGACCTTGACTGCACGCGCCAGAAAAGAGGGGGAGAATGGGGACGATGACGATGCGGGATGAAGCCTATATTCGATATAACCGAGAAATTCACTGTGGCGACTTCGAGTTATTTTCGGGTTGGTTGTTTGTTGTTTTCAGGTTGCTTTTTGTTTTCGGGTTGCTCGGGTTGCTTGTTGTTTTCGGGTTCTTTGTTGTTTTCGGTTTGAAATTCAGATTGGTTTTGGGAGTGAGAACTCGGGAACGCACAAATAATAGGGGTCATATAACCAGTTCCTCGCATAGGTTTGTATCCATGGCCATAGGACTCTGAAAGCACTGCATCCCGTTCGATCTGCGTAGTTAACCGGAGTGCCGCTCAGTTAGTACCACGGTGGGGGACCATGCGGGAATCCTGGGTGCTGTGGTTTTTCCTTTTTTACAGCCTAGACATGATGTCGGACTATCCATGGTGGTATCCTCGCTAAATCTAGTTTTCGGTATGGGGCATGTGGGGGCTCGACATTCACCTCCCTTCCACCATCATTGATTACGTAACTGAAGATGACGACGTCACTGCAGAGGACCGAGAGGGAATACTTCTTTTGCACTCGGGCAGCGTCATAGCCTTGTTCGTATCTGCCTTTGGATGCTTTGTTCAATGCTGCAAAAGTTCATCATAACCATCGATGAGTGAATATCCAATCCTGGAATACCTGATTATGGGGCCTCTGTATGAGAACAATAGTAAGTTACAAGTACAGCTTTATAAGACTTCCCGTACGCTCCAAGCACCAAATCTACATCATCTGGCGCTTTTCGGCGATTCTCTTCCAATAGGATCACAATTACTTATTACTGCTGTGGGCCTCGTGCTGTCTTCTCCTGGAACACCCATCCGTCTACTTCCAGCCAAATATTTTGCTTCGATGGATCTCATTCATACCACAACTAGAGATCCTCGAATTCGGCATTCTATTTCCCGTGATGTTGAGAGGCAACTTCACATATGCTGATCATGACTCACATTACACTTCCTAACCTTCGCTACTTTTGGTTCCGGGGCGTTAGAAATTACATGGGAGCAGTTGTTCATCGGATCTCCGCTCCTCGCCTGGAGAGCCTTGACATTATGTTATTCGAGCAACCCACGTTTTCAATGCCAGGCCTCCTGCAGTTTCTGAACACAACAGAGAACCTCAGACTCGAAAGCGCCAAGTTTTTGTTCTCTGGCAACCAAGTTAATTTGGGTGTGTATCCTCCCTATGGGTTCAATTGAGATGTATACCCTTGGCGTAGTTATCATATGCTGGCACCTCGACTGGCAGGTATCCTCTGTGGCACAAATTTTCAATACGCTTAGCCAAATATTCTCTGCGGTCGAGCATCTCACTCTCGAATGTCCCAAGTCAATCTCAGCATATGTGACGGCTTGGGACCATAGAAAACTAAGAGGCGGGAAGAAAATACTCAGGCTTGCATGTTTCCAAGGGCGAGGAGGGTAGTACCGTCGAAGACTCGGAAGAACACGTGCCCCGTGAACTTGAACACGCGCTAAACCCCGTCCAACGCTAGATCATAGACTCAGAGGATGACGCGATGACGTGCGACTTGTTGCCAGTGGCTACTGATTCCGCCTGCTCTCGAAAAGGCCGAGGCCTTATTGGAGGCGTGGGGCTTCAAGTTCGCATACATGTGGATTCCAACGCTGAAGAAAGAATCTTTTACAGAGGCGATACTCACCTGACATTCCCTCACTACGTGCCAGGGAGGGCGAACATTTATTATAATAAGTATGGATTGTCGCGTATAGTACAATAATTACAAACTGCCACCTCACCAAGGCAAACATAGACTACTAGTACTTGGAGAGAACATGCCCTTGGCACCATGATCTGACAACAGATCCACAATTTCGTCGTATCCCTTCACTGACGCAATCTGGACTGGGGTTTTACCTTTCTTGTCCTCCACATCTACATTCGCACCACGCTCGAGGAGCACGGGCACCACCTCGATATACCTAAATTTCGCTGCTATGAGCAATGGAGTGGAGCAGTCATTGGTCTGCGCGTTTACGTCCGCACCATGCTCGAGCAGCATGTGCACGAGTTCGGCACACCCTATTTCTGCCGCTCGGTGTAATGGGGTCGTCCCCTTCTTGTCCTCTGCAGCAACATTCGCGCCATGCTTGAGCAGCATACATGCGAGTTCCGCACTCCCCATTTCTATCGCTTGGCACAATGGGGTCATCCCTTCCTTGTCCTTTGCAGTAACACTCGCACCACGCTCGAGCAGCATGCATGCGAGTTCCGCACTCCCCAATTCTGCCGCTCGGTGCAATGGGGTTCTCCCTTTCTCATTCTCCGCAGCCACATTCGCGCCATACTCGAGAAGTACGGGCACGATATGCCCAAATTTCGCCGCAATGAGCAGTGGAGTCGAGCAGTCATTGGTCCGCGCATTTACGTCCGCACCGTGCTCGAGTAACATGCGTACGAGTTCGGCGCTCCCCATTTCTGCTATTCGGTGCAATGGGGTTCTCCCTTTCTCGTCCTCCGCAGCCAAATTCGCGCCATGCTCAAGTAGCATACGTACGAGTTGGGTACTCCCTATTTCTGCCGCTCGGTCCAATGGGGTCTTCCCTTCCTTGTCTTCCGCAGCAACATTCACCCCATACTTGAGTAGCATGCGTACGAGTTCGGCGCTCTCCATTTCTGCCGCTTGGTGCAATATGGTTCTCCCTTTTTCGTCCTCCGCAGCCACATTCGCACCGTGCTCGAGGAGTATGGACACGACGTGCCCATTTTTCCTCGCTATGAGCAATGGGGTCGAGCAGTCATTGGTCCGCGCGTTTACGTCCGCACCGTGCTCGAGCAGCATGCGTACGAGTTCGGCATTCCCTATTTCTGCCGCTTGGTGCAATGGGGTTCTCCCTGACACGTCTTCCGGATCCACATTCGCGCCATACTCGAGCAGCATGCGTACAAGTTCGGCATTCCCCAATTCTGCCGCTACGTGCAATGGGGTGCTTCTTTCATCATCCTCCGCAGCCGCATTCGCGCCATTCTCGAGCAGTATGCGTATGACCTCGACCCTTCCACCTCTCACCGCTATGTGCAACGGGGTCTTGCTGCTATATGTCCGTGCGTTTACGTCTGCACCATCTCGAAGCAACATTCGGGTGACATCAGGCGACGACTGAACAACATTGTTAAATCTTGCAAAGCGAATACCCTCCATCCCGACGTCGTGTAACGCAGTCCAACCGTCATCATGCCGGATGTTGACATCTAATTTGTAACCGAGTAATTCTTGGACCATCTCGACGTCTCCGTACCAAGCTGGGGAATTGAGTGGAGGATTCCCGTGATTGCCGCGGACATCCAGGTGTGCGCCGTTGTGGTAGAGAAATTTCGCTGTCTGAAAATGCCTTCCCGCCAATGCTGCGACTATCGGTGCCACATAGTGGCCACCGCTCGCTTTAATGTCGCGCGGATGCTTGACAACTAGGTGTTCTACGAGATCTTGGAATCCGCACAGGGCAGCGTAATACAGAGGGGAAGCGTCGGATGCTGAGCGGGCTGAGAACCAGTGGAAAGATGATGAGTTAATGCGGGGCTTAGTGTCTATATTGTATAATTTCAGCCAAGCCGCGAAATATGGCATATCCGAATCAAAGAGATATTCCATCCCCTTTCGTAGGAACGATGACACGCTCTGGAACTGCGCATGTATGGCCCAGTGACGAGCAGCGTATTCAGCCAGGGAAGAGCTCTTCCCAACGCCGTCCTCTTCAACACGGTCGTCTGTCTGGAGTAGAACACCCATGGAAGCTTGCGCGAGGATCGTGTGTGCAGGCTCGAGATCGATATGGTAACGAGAAACATCTTTACTTGAATCCGTGAGTCGTGTCGAGGTCAGGAATTCTTTGACCGAAAAATGAGAGAACTGAACCACCCTGGAATCGTCTGACTCGACAATGGCAATGAGGCTGGAGCAGGATGTCAGAAGTGCTTCTTCTTCGTCCTCCCATCGCCACTCCGGGTTCAACCTGGGTATTCCTTCGGCATCGTCAAAGTCAACTGCAAGGACCTCCGCGAGCTCATCCACTCGAAGTGGTCGAATAGCCACAACGAGGCACTGTAATAGACGACAGGCGTGATCTCGGTTCGGCTTCTTGATTTCCCTCAGTACACGCTCGTAGGTCTCATCCAAAGACTCCGGTAAATCGTCCAGGGTATGACGGACGCTTGATGGAAGACAGTGGCGGAGGGTTTCCAGCTGACAAACCACCCACCGAAACCTGTTGAAAACTTTCAACAAGTATCACAAGCATGAAGCGATTCAACTTACATGCCATCGGCTCTTTCGGCGAGTGTCTCGATCACAAGCTCCTTGTCTTCCTTTCTCCATCTCTTCATAATGTATTGCGAATCCGAGTAAACGACAGACCTAACATAGTCCGCAATATCTTGCTTTTGTCCACTTTCATCGTGAAGTGATACTCGGCGAGAGGCCAAAGGTTTAAGCACATTTCGGATATCAATTTCTGGTCGGCTCGTGACACAGATGTGAAGATTCATGAGGGAGAGGTCGACGAGCTCTTTCAGAAGCTGAAGCACCGTTTCACGAGGGGTTGAAATTCCGGATGTGTTCGAGGACTCATCGAGTGCGTCGATGATTAGGTAAATTGGACGTTGATCGGAGAGTGTGACCATCTTCTTCAGGCAGTCTGC